>Ga0335085_10004006_pt1 | contig 24837 bp, 19 predicted proteins | sample Lox_Sample_45_FD_206712 | JGI IMG/M metagenome (GOLD analysis project Ga0335085, IMG submission 206712) | Soil microbial communities from Loxahatchee National Wildlife Refuge, Florida, United States - Lox_Sample_4.5 | ecosystem: Environmental > Terrestrial > Soil > Wetlands | place: USA...
CGAACAGCGCGAGCGGCCCCTCGGGCTCGGGCAGTCCAGGGGGGAGCGCCGCCTGCTGGAGGCCGGGTGTCGGTGCACCGGTCGCGTTCGCCTCGCCCCGCTCCCAGGGGCAGAGCGCCCCGTGCGGGATCACTTGCACCCGGCTGGGCTCGACGCCGAGCTCGCGCGTGAGCCGGCCTCTGCCGTGCTCGCTGTGCACGACGATCGCGTCGAAGCGCCCGAAGAGGCGCCGCTGCGCGGCGAGCTGGCCGGGCCGCGGCTCGCGCGGGAGGATGTCGTGAGCGGTCAGCACCAACCGCGGACGGTGCCCCGGGCCGCTGCGCGAGGGCAGGAGGTGGACGTCGAGGGGCTGCACGGGCAGCCACTGGAAGTGGACGATGTCCGCAGCGCGCGCGAGCCGGCGGTAGCGGAGCATGTCGGGCACGTGCTCGGCGAGCTTCGCGGCGAGCAGGAGGCGCGAGCGTGGAGACGGCCCCTGCGCCGGCGCACGATGCGCGAGGCGGTAGAAGTGCTCGTGGCGGGTGTAGCCGTCGGCGGCCGGGACGCCGCCGTAGGTGAAGCGGCTCGTGTAGAGATCGACCTGCGCGCCGCCCGCGGCCAGCGCTCGGCACAGCGCATGGTCGTATGGCGGGGTGTAGGCGGAGGGGTCGACGATATGAACGCGCATCAGCAAGACAAAATATGGCTGTGAGGCCGAACGACGAGGCGACCGATGGAGTGGAGCTCTCATTCTGCGTGGTCAACACCTCCAAGAGGGAGCTGCTCGCGCGTGGGCTCGACGCGATCGGGCGCGAGCGTGCCGGGCTCGGCTTTGCCAGCGAGGTGCTCGTGCTGGACAACGGCTCGCGCGACGGCTCGGCCGAGATGGCGCGCTCGCACGGCGCCGTGGACCGGGTGCTCGCCCTCAGCGGGCGGCGGGGCAAGGCCTTCTGCGATTCCGAGCTGCTGCGCGCCGCCGCCGGCCGCTACGCGCTGTTGCTCAACGAGGACTCCGAGCTGCAGCCGGGGGCCACGCGCGCGCTTCACCAGGCGCTCGAGGGGGATCGCCGCGCCGCCTGTGCCGGGGCGCGGCTGATCCGCCCGGATGGCTCTCCGCAGGCCTGCGCCTGGCGCTTTCCCTCGCCCTGGACAGCGCTCGCCGGCGCGCTCGGCCTGCACCGCCGTCTGGTGGTGCAGAGCACCGGGGGGCACACGCGCCTGGTCGACTGGTGCCAGTCCTCGGCGCTGCTCGTGCGCCGCGAGGCTGCCCAGCAGGTCGGGTATCTCGACGAGGAGTTCTTCGTGTACTCGGACGAGGTCGACTTCGCCAAGCGCCTGCGCGAGGCCGGCTGGCTCAGCCTGTACGTGCCGGCCGCGGTGGCCGTGCACGACGAGCAGCTCTCCACCAGTGCCATATCCGAGCCGCGCATCGTGGAACTGTCGCGCAACCGCGACCTCTACATGCGCAAGCATCACTCCCCGGCGTCGGCGCGCGCGGTGCGATGGCTGACGGCCTGGACCTACGCGGTGCGCGCGGCGGTGGCGCTCGTGCTGCCGGCGCACTCGGCGCGCCGCTACTGGCGCCACGTGCTGGCCACGCTGCATCCCGAGCGGGGCATCGGGCTGCGCGAGCTGGCCGCCGAGTACAACCGCGAGGGCGTCGCCAGCCCGGCTGGAGGGACCGGCGCCAGAGGCTCCTAGGCGCGTCGCACGCGGCGGCTGGCGTTGTCGATCAGCGAGCGCGCCTGGAGGCGCTCCTCGGCGGTGAAGAAGCGCCCGAGCAGCAGCCCGGCCGGGATCAGCCCCAACCAGAGCGTCCGCGTGAGGATCCCGACGAGGCCGCTGGTGGGCAGGAGCAGCTCGCCGGAGACGCTGACGGCGCCGAGCAGCAGGCCGAGCGCGCCGAGCCGGGCCCAGTCGAAACGCACGTCGAAGAGTCGCCGGGTGAGCAGATGCATGGCGGCGATCATCGCGAGGTAGGCGCCGCACAGCGCGAGGCCGCCCCCGGCGATGCCCAGATCGGCGCCGGATGGTCCCACGAGCAGGACGAGCAGCACCAGGTTGACCGCCAGCCCGAGCAGCGCGGCCGGCACGTTGCGCGAGGTTGCCCTCATGCGCGCCGTGATCGCGAGCATGATCAGGTAGAGCCCGTAGAGCGTCCAGGCGAGCGCGAGCCACGGCAGCGCGGTGTGGGCGCCGAAGTATTCCGGTGCGGCGAGCAGCCGTACCAGCCAGCGGCCGAGCAGCGCCACCGCGGCGACCACCACGCCGGTGGCGAGCAGGAAGTAGGTGGTGACGAGGGAGTACAGCCGCGCCGCATGCCGGTCGTGCTCGATCGAATAGGCGAGCGGCGGCCAGGCGTACTGGAAGCCGCGCACGAACACGAACACCACGGTGGCGAGCTGCAGCGCGATCGAGTACTCGCCGGCGGCCGCGTGGCTGTAGCTGCGGTAGATGTAGAAGCGGTCGGCCACCTGCAGGGCGTAGACGCTGGCGTCGGCGGGCACGGTGGGCAGCCCGAAGCGGAGCATGGCCCGCAGGTCCTCGCCGCGCACGCGCAATGAGAAGCGCCGCCGCAGCACCCACCAGAGGCAGAGCACCACAATCGCGGAGGCGCCGAAGTTGCCGAGCAGGAGACCCCGGGCTCCTTCGTCGGCGAAGACCACGAGCGCGATCGTGAAGGCCACGGTCATGACCACGTTCGCGATCGAGGCCCTGAGGTAGGTGGCTGCGCGTTCATCCACGCGTAGCTGCGCGTAGGCCATTTCGAGGTTGGTGAACGCCCACAGCCCGACCACCGCGGCGTCGAACAGCGAGGCGTCGCGGTAGCCGAGCAGCAGCTGCGAGAGCTCGCCGGCGAACACGGCGGCGAGGATCGCCGCCACGGTGGTGCTCCAGGCAACCGTGGCGGTGGCGGTGCGGGCGATGCGATCGCGCCGCTCGTTGTCGTGGTCGAGGAAGTAGAAGCGCAGGAACGCCTCGCCCACGCCGGCACGCAGGAAGATGCTTGCCAGGATCACCGCCGTGAAGAGCGTCTGGTAGGCGCCGTAGCCGGCGCGGTCGACGTGCCTCGTGTAGAGCGGCAGCGTGAGCACCGCGATGGCCTTGGCCACGAGTTCGGCCGTCTGATAGGCCGCACCGGTGCGCAGCAGGCGCTTCAGGTCCTCGAGCACGGCCTAGCGGCGAGCGAGCGCCGCGCCCTCGCTGCCAGCGGCCGCGGCGGCGGCCTCCTCACGCCGCGGGCGCTCCGGCGGGCGGGCGCCCAGCGCGACGCCGAGGGCGAGGAGCGCCCAGGTGGTCGGGTCTTCGAGGAAGTCGGCGTAGGCGAGCGTGTGCAGCATCAGCGCGCTGAAGCACGCCGCGATCGCGATCCGTGGCGGCGAGCGCCCGGCTTTGCGGAAGAGCACGGCGAAGGCGCTGATCAGCAGCGCCACGTACAGCGCCAGCCCGACGATGCCCTGCTCGGCGGCCACGGTGATCGGGATCGTGTGCGATGCGGACACGGCCACCGCCTGGCTGCTCGAGGAGTGGTGGTGACGGTACTCATGGGCGAAGGAGCCTGAGCCGAACCCCTCGAGCGGCCGATCGGCGAACAGCGAAAGCCCCCCGGTCACGAGGCTGGCCCGCCCGCTCGTGGCGTTGTTGGCAGACCCTCCTTCGCCGCTCACCCCGAGATGGGCGGAGGGGGGCGCGGCGAGCACCACCACGAGGGCCAGGATGGCCGCCGCGAGCGTCACATAGATCGTGGTCGGCGTGTCCCATCGCCATGCCGCGAGCACCGCCAGCCCGAGCAGCAGGGCGGCCATGCTCGACTCCGAGAAGGTGGTGATGAGGCCCGCCCAGAGCCACAGCAGGACGGCGGCCGCGAGCAGCACCTCGCGGCGGCTGCGCGCCTGCAGGAGCGCAGCCGTGATGAGGATCATCACGAGGGCGAGGAAGCGGCCGTAGATGTTGGGGTCGAAGAAGACCGAGTTGACGCGGAAGAAGTCGCTGTATTGGTTCGCAGCCACGAGCTTCGGGTTGAGGAAGAGCCTCTGGCGGTAGTACTCGACGAAGCCCACCCCGGCGAAGAGCAGCGCGAGGCCGGTGGCGATCGCGAAGCAGCCGGCCAGGAGGCGCCTCGTCCAGCGCACCTCGCAGAGCAACGCGAAGAGGAGCAGGAACGGTGCGTAGAAGAAGACCACGTTCTGCAGCGCCTTCGAGAATTCGCTCGAGTAGGTCGCCTGCACCGCGTACAGGGCGACCGCGGCCACCAGCAGCCATTCGAGGCCGCGGCTCGATGTCAACCAGCCGAGCGCGCCGTCCAGGGCCCCTCCCGAGGGTGGCTCCGCGCTGCGAGCGCCACCGCGCAGGCGCGGGATCGCGTAGGCGAGCGCGCCGGCGCCCACCACCAGGTAGAGCGGCACGAGCAGGTTCGCCGTGCTGGCGCCGGAGGCGATCGGCAGCCGGAACGGCAGGGCGAAGACCGCCGCTAGGGCGAAGGCCGCCGGCCGGCGCGCGAACAGCACGGCCAGGGCGAGGACCACGAGGATGCCGAGCACGCAGGCCCCGGCCGCCAGTGCGGGGTGGTCGCGCAGATGGCGCAACGGAGAGGTGTTCCAGATGTCCACCACGAGCAGCACCGGCGTCAGCACGAGCGCCAGCAGCAGGAGCACGGCGTGGGGGCGCTCGGGGATGCGCCCGCGGCGGCCGAGCACGGCCGCACCGCAGAGGCCCACCAGCACCAGCACGCCGAGCTTTTCGCCGCCGGCGGCCGCGCCGGTGACCGTGCCGAGCACGCCGACTGGGAGGTGCCCGAGGAACGTCGAGCCACTCAGGAGGGCGCTCACGGCGTCCGTGCCGCCCCGCCGCTCAGCGTGAACGAGCTAGGCGACAGCACAGCCGGGCCGCGCCCGCGCACTTCCACCCGCGCCCTGTATTCGCCGGGCGGCGCGAGGAGGCCGATGGGCGCCGCGATCACGGGGGCTTCGCGGCAGCGCCCGAGGGGCCGCGTGGTCGGAGCGCCGTCGACGAGCTTGATGCGCCCCACGCCGCGCCGCCCGTTCCAGGCGAGGCAGAGCGTGCGGTACCCGGGCCAGCGCAGGCCGCGGACCAGCGTCGCCACGGAGTCCCCCGAGGAGTCGACGATGCTCACGGTGAGCAGTCCATGGTGCGCCGGCCGGAACGAGATCTGCTCGAGGGCTCGCGCTCCACCGGCGGACGGGTCGAACGAGGCCGCCAGCCGGAAGCTCTGCACGGCCGTCGGCGCGTGCTTCAGGCGTTGCGCGAGGAAGGCGCCCCCGAGGGTGGCGAGCACGAGCGCGCCGAACACAAGGGCGATCAGCCGCTGGAGCGCGGCGGCCGGCTCTCCCCCAGTTCGCGACCCTCCCGCCGCGGCGGCCCCGTGGTCCCCGCCCACCGGCGTTTGGCCGCTCGCGATGCGGGGGACCTCGCCGCGGGGTACCTCGCCGCGGGAGCCGGCATGTGCCGTCAACGCCGCCCATCCCGCGCGAAGCGCTCGACGGTCTCGGCGCGCAGGCCCAGGCGCAGCGTCTCGAGCGACAGCACGTCGCTCGGAGCGATGTTGCCCAGGTTGCACTCCGTGCCGAACTGCAGCAGGAACCAGACCTGCTGCTCCTTGCGCGGCGCCTCGAAGATGAGCTTGCCCGGATCGACCGCGTGCACGATCTCGTCGATCAGGCCGGTGCGCACCTCGCCGTCGGCGCGGAAGATCCCTGCGGTACCGGACTCGCGGGCCTCGGCGATGACCTTCGTGGCCCCGGCCGCCAGCTCCGCCTGGATCTGCTCCACCCAGCGATACGGGGCCATGATGAAGTGCGCGTCCTTACTGCCCACCTCCGAGAAGACCGTCAGCTCCTGGGCGAGCTCGCTGATGATCTCGCATTTGCGGCCGTTGTCGAGCGCGAGCGTTCCGTCGGAGACCTCCACGTGGCGCAGGCCGAGCTCCTTGATCCAGGCGACCAGCTCCGCGAGGCGGCCCTGTCGGATGGCGATCTCCGTGAGCGTCCCTCCGAGCACCACGGGCACGCCGTGGGCCGCGTAGCGCTCGAGCTTGGGGGCGAGGTTGGCGCTCACGAGCGACGTACCCCAGCCGAGCTTGACGATGTCCACGCTGTCACCGACCGTCTCCATCAGGCCGTCCACTTCCGCCACCGAGAGGCCGCGGTCGATGACGTGCGTTATGCCGTGCTCGCGTGGCTTCTGCGAACGCGCGGGGAGATCTAGGAAGCTCGCCAGCGAACCGTCACCCGGCTGCGCCACCGGTGCCACTTTCAACGCCGCCTTCAGCGGGTCTGCCGCCGCCTTCGGTGCCGGCCTGCGTGCCGGCGGTCGATTCGCCCGTGCCAGTGGTGGCTTCGCCCGTCGAGGAGGCACCCGCTTCGCCCGGCGCGGCACTCGTTCCAGCCGCGATCACCACCACCGGCGCACCCTTCGTCAGGGAGGCCGTGGACGCTTCCATCGGCTTCACCGCGCCGGCTTCGATGGCGAGCGTGCGCGCGATCCGTTCCGCGGCGGCGCTGAAGCCTGGGGCGTACTCCACGACGGTGGTCGAGAAGCTCCCGGACGGTTGGCCGGAGAGCGCTTCGGCGCGCTGGTAGCCCTGCTGCTCGAGCCTCCCGGCGAGGCGGTGTGCGAGGCCGCTGATTTCGGTGCTGTTGAGGACGACCAGATGAAGCTGGGCGGGGCTCGTGGCCGCGGAGGCTGCGGCATGGGTCCCATGGGTGGCGCTCGAGGCGCCGTGCTGTCCCGCGGATGAATGCGAGGACCCGCCGCCGGAGCTGAGCAGCACGACGATCACGATCAGCGCCACGACTGCCGCGCCGGCTCCGATGAACAAGCGCCTGCGAGATGCGCGCTGTCGCTCCTCGCGCAGGAAGCGGAATTCGCTCGGTCGCGGCAGGTCCTCTGCGTCGAGGAAGTGCCCGTTCGAGTGCTCGGGGTCCTCGTCGTGGATGTCGCCCGGCAACCCCCCACCCGTCTGGTCGGAGGGAGGGTCGGGTGGGCCCGGCGGTGTGGGAGGAAAGCGCGGCCGCACATGCGCGCCAGCGGACTCCGCGACCCCGGCCGACGCTCCGGCGGCCACCGCCACTGCGGCCCCGGCCGGCGCAGCCGCGGCGCCGGCGAGGCTCTCCTCGGAATCGGCCATCTCCGGCGATCCATCCGGTGATAGGCGGGCCGCCGCGATCGCGTCGGCGGGGAGATCCTGCTCGAGCTCGACCGCGCCCACGCGGCCCATGGCGGCGGCGGTGGCCGGCGCCGGTATGGCCTCGAGCTCGACGGGTTCCTCGGGGGCGGGGGCCTCGGACGCCTCCTCGCCCTCCGCCTCCTCGCCCGCCCGGGCGTCCTGGCGCTCGCCGACGGCGGACTCGGCCGGAGGCTGCTCGACGGCGTCGCCGGTGCCCGATTGCGCGGGCTCACCGGGCGATGCGGCTGCGGCCTCCGCGCTCGCCAGGGCGGGCTCCCGCGCCGCTCCATCAGCCGGGGCTCCGTCGGGGGCCCCGTCGGCCGCGTCGGGTTGGTTCTCGGTGCCGGCCGCGTCCGGACCCGCGGCTCCCGCGGCTTGGCCCTCGGCCACGGCGGCACCCTCGGCCACGGCGGCTGCGTCCGGTGTCGCCCCGTTCGAGAGCTCCGGGCCGGCATCACCAGTGGCCGCCTCCGCAGGCTGCTCGCCCTCGGCGGCACGCGCGACGAGCGGGGTGGCACGCGGGATCGGGCGCACGCCCGAGATGCGGCTGCTCGGCAGGACCGGCTGCTGGGGTACGGCCGCCGGCTGCCGCGTGGCGGCGGCCGCCACGGCTGCGCGTTGCGCCTGCGCGAGCTCCTCGGCCCTCTCCGGTGCCCGTCCGGCCCACTCCCGCAGGCGACGGATCTCCTTGCCCTGTGTGAAGAAGAGGAGCGACAGCAGGGCGATGGCGAGCAGTCCGGCGGCAGCCACGAGCGCACCGATCTCGGCGACCGAATGCGTCAGTGACAGGGCTACCGGCGCCAGCGCGATCATGCGTTCGGAGAGTGTAGGAGGGGGCTGCCCGCGAGCGTGCCACATGAGGAGGCGTACTCGAACAGGCGCGTGGAGAGGCTCGCGCCGTCGCCCTCGGCCACGAGGCGGTCGATCTCGGCGTACCAGGTTTCGACCACGTCGGCCGGGAGCGGATCGCGCTTGGCGAGCATGAGCTTCTCGGCGGGCGTCGGCTGGGGATGCTCGTAGGTGTTGAAGAGCTGCTCGTTGAGCTTCTCGCCGGGTCGCCTGCCCACGACGTCGATCTCGATGTCGCGGTCGGGGTCGAGCCCCGAGAGCTCGATCATCGCGCGCGCGAGGTCGATGATCCGCACGGGCTCGCCCATGTCGAGCACCAGCACCTGCGCCGCCCCGCTGTTCGCGCGACGGAAGTGCTCACCGGGCGCCGGGTCGAGCGAGCCGGCCCGGATGATCAGCTGCACGGCCTCCGGGATGGTCATGAAGTAACGCTTCATGCGCGGGTCGGTGACGGTCACGGGGCCGCCGCGGGCGATCTGCCGGGTGAAGATGGGCACGACGCTGCCGGAGGAGCCGAGCACGTTGCCGAAGCGCACACCCTTGTAGGCGGTCGACGGGAAGCGGGCGGTGGCGAGGTCGAGCGCCAGCTCGGCGAGCATCTTCGAGGCACCCATGACCGTGGCCGGCGAGACCGCCTTGTCGGTCGAGACGAGGACGAACTGTGCGGCGCGGTACTGCCCCGCGCACTCGGTCATCACGCGCGTGGCGATCGCGTTGTTGCGCACCGCCTCGATGGGATTGGCCTCCATCAAACCGACGTGCTTGTAGGCGGCGGCGTGGAACACGATCGTGGGCCGGTGCTCGCGGAAGACCTCGTCCATCCGGGTCTCCTCCTTGCAGTCTGCGAGCACGGTCTGCATCGTGTCCGGCCGCACGTGACGCTCGTCCTCGAGCTCGCGCTGGATCGCGAAGAGGTTGTCCTCGGCGTGGTCGAGGAGCACGAGGCGGCGCGGTCCCACGCGCGCGATCTGGCGGCAGAGCTCCGAGCCGATCGACCCGCCGGCACCGGTCACCAGCACGGTCTCGCCGGCGAGGTACGCCCCCACCCTTTCGAGCTCCATGTGCACCGGCTCGCGACCGAGCAGGTCCTCGACGCGCACCTCGCGCATCTGCCGGGCGATCGTGCCCGTCCCCCCCGTCTGGAGCAGCTCGAAGACGGTCGGCAGCGTGCGCACGGGGATCGAGCGGCTGCGGCACTCCCGCACCACCCGGGCGCGCGTGGAGCCCGGGGCGGAGGGAATCGCGATCAGGACTTCGTCGGGCTCTGCCTCCTCGAGGATGCGGGGGAGGTCACCGTCGGTGTTGCCACGCACCTTGACGCCGTCGATGCGCAGACCGCGCTTGCGCGGGTCGTCGTCGATGAAGCCGACGGGGACGAGACCGAGCTGGTGGTTGCGCGAGATCTCGCGCAGCACGAGGCGCCCGCCGTCACCGGCGCCGACGATCAGCACGGAGCGGCCCTGGCGCAGGCCGCGTACGCCGGCCAGGATGCGGCGTTCGTGCAGCGTGCGCACGAGCACCCGCCAGCCGAGCAGGAAGAGCAGCGAGAGCAGGAAGAAGAGGGCGATGACGCTGTTCGGCAGGGTGGTGGTGACGGAGCGCAGGTGCGCCACCGACGGGGACACCGGGCCCATGCCCTGGTGAAGCACCGGCTCCTGCGGTTGCACCGGCCGGAACACCGCGATGGCGCCGACGATCAGGAGCGTTGCCACGAAGATCCCGCGCGCTACCGCGCTGTAGTCCCGCTGCGAGGAGTAGCGCGGGCTGCGCTGATAGGCGCGGAACACGACCAGGGCGAGCAGCCCGCAGGCGAGCACCCACGGTACGGTGCGGTCGCGCAGCAGGGCGTACTTCGAGGTGACCCCGTTCTCGAAGCGCAGGGCGAATGCAAGGTAGTAGGCGGCCGCGAGCAGAATCGCGTCAGCGGCGAGCTGGGGCAGAGAGTGCCGGTGCAGCGGCAGGGCTGCCGAGCGGATCCGTCGGCGCATCACGCCGATTGTAAGGCGCAAGGGGGCGGTTTGGGTGCTGAGGAGGGCAAGTGAGGGCTGGCCTGCCGGCCGGCGCCGCGGATACTGCTCAGGGCTTCTTCTTGATGATTTCGCCGGCGCGCCCGATCACGTACCAGTATCCGCCGCTCTGGTCGATCGCCTGGCCCGTCGCCATGCCGGGGCTGGAGTCGGCCACGTAGGTGTAGAGCGGCCAGCCGTGGTAGGCGACCACGTCGCCGCCTTCGGGGTCCGGCAGGGCCGCGACGAGCGACTGGAAGGCTTCAGGCAGCGCCTTGGCCTCACGCGTTCCTTCGCTCTTCAACGGCGGCCACACCGCCGCGCAGCCGCCCACGCAGGTGACCTTGTTCCCTTCGTCGGGAGCGAAGGTGTAGAGGGTGCGGCCCTGGCCGGTGACCAGCACGGTGCCGAGGCCGTTGATCTTGGCCGTCTTGACGACCACGTGCGAGGGGCTGGCACTCGCCGTCGTGGCGCTCGCCGTCGTGGCGCTCGCCGTTTCGGCGGACGAGGATTCAGCGTTGTTGTTGGTGCTCGACGAGCCGCAGCCGGCGAGCAGCGGCAGTGCGAGTACGGCGAGGAGCGCGACGGATGACTTTCTCAACGGGGTTCTCCCTTCTGCTCGCCGCCCTCGCTTGGGACGGATCACGGACATCCTACATTCGGTGGGGGAGCCGCGCACCCCCTGCAATCGGCCGCAGAAGGAGGTCCACGAGGACGCGGGGATCACGTCTGACGGGCGCAGGCCCCGGCTCTGCGCGCGGCGTGGGGCCGGACGCAGCGCCGCTGGGCTCACCGCCGTCGGAAGGATCGCCGCCGGCCGCGCCCGCCGCCGCCACCGCGGCGTTCGGGGCGCCGAGCCGCTCGAGGAACGGGTCGAGGTCGGCACCGCGCTCGAGGCGGTGCATTCGGCCCGCGGCCAGCAGCTGTTCGTCGAGGGCGCCGAGCGTGCCCTGGAAGGAGCTCAGGACGGGCGTCCCCAGCGCCACCGCCTCGCGGTTCATCGTGCCCCCGGCCGAGATCACGAGGTCGGCGTAGGCGACGAGCGACTGGGCGTCCACCGCGTGTGCCGGCACGGTGAGCTCCGACAGCGCGCCGAGGCGGTCGCGTTGCGCCGAGGTGCGCGGGAGCACCACAACCTGTACGCCGCGCTCTCGCTGTGCGGCCCGCAGGCGCTCGAGCACCTCGTCGAAGATCTCGTTCGCGAAGCGGTGATACAGCGAGACGTCGGGCGGCGTGCGCACGATGACCAGCGGGCGTTCGCCGGACACCCCGGCCTCCTCGAGCGCCGCCGGGTCGGGTGTGAAGTCCGCGAGGTAGTACTCCTCCTTGAGCCCCGCGTAGGCGGCGATCTTGCCCCGCGCGCCATAGCGGTAGAGCCGCTCGGGTGGGATCGCGTCCGGCACCACCACGGCACGCGCAAGGCGGCAGTTGAGGTGGTGCTGCAGCGCGGCCCACTCGTAGTCGAACATGGTCGAGCTCGGGATGCGCAGGACGGCCGCCGCGATCGAGATGTCGTTCGAGCCGTGGCCGAGCGCGATGTCGAAGGGCGGCGAGCTGCGCGCGCCGCCAGGGTGGCCGAAGCGCCGCGCGAAGCGGATGAGCGCGGCCGAACGGCTCGCGAGACCGGCCGCCTTCGCGGTGAGGCGGCCCCCTCGGTGGCTGCCGATCGCCACGTGGTCGATCTCGAAGCGATCGAGCAGCTCGAGCGTCTGGGCGAAGTCCCGCGCGGTGACGCGGACCTCGTGCCCGTCCGCCTGCAGCGCCTCGATCACCGGTCGCATCACGAGCACGTGGGGCGAATTCGTGAGGTCGATCCATACGCGCATCGCGGCCACGCTAGCTATCTTTGGGGAGAGATGCCCGCGCTGAGCCTTGTGAGTGCTTCGGTGACCGAAGGGCTCGTCAACGTTATGTCCGAATGGGTGCGGGATGGCGGGCTGCCGGCGATCTTCGGAGCGATGGCGTTGAGCGCCGCCTGCATCCCCATCCCATCCGAGGTCGTGATGCTCTTCGCGGGCTTCGCCGTCGCGGATCCGGTGCTGAGCGGTGCCGGCCTGCATCACCACCTGACGATGCCCGGCGTGATACTCGCCGGACTGCTCGGGACGATGGTCGGCTCCTGGGTGGCCTATGGCGTGGGGCGCGCCGGCCGGCTCGAGCTGCTCGAACGCCACGGTCACGTGGTCCACATGGGCCCGGCGCAGGTCCGGCGGGCCGACGAGTGGTTCCGCCGCTTCGGCGAGCCGATCGTCCTCTTCGGCCGCGTGCTCCCGTTCATCAGGGCGTTCGTGTCACTGCCGGCCGGTGTGGCGAGGATGGGCTTCGCACGCTTCACGGTGCTGACCGCGATCGGCTCGGCGGTGTGGGTGGTGGCCCTGGCCTTTGCCGGTCAGGCGCTCGGCGACGAATGGAAGACGGTGCGACGCGGCTTCGAGTACGTGGACTACGTCATCCTGGCTCTCATCGTCGTAGGGATTGGCTACGCGGTGGTGCGTCGCAGGCGTGGACGCCGCGACGCGGGCGAGCCGGCCGTCGATGCCGCCGACTGACCGGCTCTCGCTCCGCGAGGCCGCCGCGCTGGGCCTGATCCAGGGGCCGGCCGAGCTCCTGCCGATCTCCTCGTCCTCTCACACGGCGCTCCTTCCCTGGCTCCTCGGATGGCACTGCGCCGAGCTGGACGCCGAGCGGCGCCGGGCTTTCGACGTGGCACTCCATGCGGGCGCGGCGGCGGCGCTGCTCGTCGCCTTTCGCGCCGAGTCACGCGGCGAGCCCAAGCCCGGCCTGGTGGGTCTGGCGACCCCGCGCGCCGGGAGCCTAGGCATGCTCGCGCCGGCGATCGGGGCGCCCGTCCTCGCCGGCTTCCTGTTCGAGCGCTTCATCGACAGCCGCCTCAGCAGACCGGCGCCGAGCGCCGTTGGCCTCGCGGCCGGTGCCGCGGCGATGGCGTGGTCGGAGCGGCGGTGGCGCAGGCGGGGGGCGCGTCGGGGACGGACCGTCGAGCAGGCGGGAGTGACCGACGGACTGCTGCTGGGTGTGGCGCAGGCGCTGGCGCTGGCTCCGGGTGTCTCTCGCAACGGCGCCACGCTGGCGGTCGCCAGGGCCCGCGGATTCGACCGCGTGGCCGGTGACTCCCTCTCGTGGCAGGTGGGCATGCCCGTGATCGTGGGTGCCGGTGCGCTCAAGGCCGGGCGGGCGCTCGGTGCAGGCAGGCGGATCGGCATGCGCTCGCAGCTCCTGGTCGGCGCCGTCAGCGCGTTCTGCTCCACGCTCGTCAGCGCCCGGGCGATCGACCGCGACCGGCGGGCAAGGGACCTGGCGCCATATGCGCTCTACCGCGCCGGCCTTGCGCTCTTCGTCCTGCGGCGCCTGCGGCGCGAACGGCGAGGAGGGAGGAGCGCGGGAGCGTGAGCGCCGCAGAGCCGGGCTCTCGCCAGGGCGCGCCGGGGGCGTCCGGGACCGCGTTCATCGGCCTCGAGATCGGGGGTCGCTATCGGCTGGAGGAGGTGGTCGGCAGGGGCTCGTCCTCGACGGTCTACAGGGCCTTCGACGTCGTGCTCGAGCGGGTGGTGGCGGTCAAGCTGATGCACCTCGCCCGCGCCGAGGACGCCAACCAGCTGGAGCGCTTCCGCCGCGAGGCGCGGGCGATGGCGCGGCTCGTGCACCCCAACATCGTGAGCGTGATCGACGCCGGCGAGCAGGAGCTCGGCGGCGAGGTGGGAGCCGCCGAAGGCACCTCCTGCGCGCCGTACATCGTCTTCGAGTACGTCGAGGGGGAGACGCTCGGCGCGCGCATACGGCGCGAGGGGCCGCTGGAGATCCAGCAGGCGCTGGCCTACGCGATCGAGATCGGCCGGGGGCTGCAGGCGGCGCACGAGCGCGGCATCGTGCATCGGGACGTCAAGCCTCAGAACGTCCTGCTCAGCGAGGAGGGTGGCGCCAAGGTCAGCGACTTCGGCATCGCGCGCACCCTCAGCGAGGAGGGCCTGACGCTGGGCGGGCGGGTGCTCGCCACCACCGACTACGTGTCGCCGGAGCAGGCGCTCGGCGAGCCGGTGACCGGCCAGTCGGACGTGTACTCGCTGGGCGTGGTGCTCTTCGAGATGCTGACGGGCACGCTCCCTTTCAAGGCGCCGAGCCCGGTGGCCGTGGCGATGCGCCACGTGCGCGAGGAGCTGCCGGACGTGCAGACGCTGCGCCCCGAGGTATCCGCGGCGACCGCCGCGGTGGTGGAGCGGGCCACCGCCAAGAGCCCCGATCGGCGCTATGCCAGCGCTCGCGCGATGGTGGAGGACCTCGAGGAGGTCCTCGCGATCGAGACGAGCCGGGCCGGGCAGGCGGCGGGCGAGGCCACGGCGGTCCTGCGCACCGTGCCGGCGCCCACGCGCGAACGGGTGCCGTGGCGGCTGCGCTACAGCGCGCGCTCCATCGCGGGAGCGGTGGTGCTGGCGGCGCTGCTCCTCGTGGCGGTGCTCGTGTTCGCCCTCTCGCGGACGCAGCGGGGGACGGGCATCGCTCCCACCGCCCGCTCGCCGTCCGACCTCCGGGCGGTCTCGCTGGCGCAGACGGCGGCGCACTCCTATAACCCGTTCGGCACGGGGCCCGAACACCAGGACGAGGCATCGAACGCGGTCGACGGCGACCCGAACACCGCGTGGAGCACGGAGCACTACGTGGACGGGACGCTGGACAAGCCGGGTGTCGGCCTGTACGTGGACGCGAGCCCCGGGGTCGCCGCGCGCGCGATCGGGCTCGAGACCCCGACGCCGGGCTTCAGCGCGGCGATCTACGCCGCGCAGGCCTTCACGGGCGGCATTCCATACAGCGATCACGCGCCGCTCGGCGAACGCGGCTGGCACCTGCTGGCCTCGCCGCGGCGGGTCCACGACCAGAGCGTGGTGCGCTTCGGCACGGGCGGCGTGCGCTACCGCTACTACCTCGTCTGGATCACCGCGCTCCAGCACGAACCGGCGCAGTCGGCCGTGGCCGCGCAGATCGCCGAGGTGACGCTCTTCCGGTGACGCGCGCGGCGCTCAGCGCTCACGCAGATGCGCGCCCCGCCGGCGCGTGAGCGCAAGGCGGCAGAGGCGATCGACCAGCGCCGAGTAGCCGACGCCGCTCTCTTCGATGAGCTTCGCGTAGACGCTGGTGGGCGTGAAGCCGGGCATCGTGTTGAGCTCGTTCACGAGCACCTCCTCGCCGTCGACGAAGAAGTCGACTCGCGCGAGGCCGTCGCAGCGCACGCGCGCGAAGACCTCACGCGCGAGCGAGCGCACCCGCTCGGCGGCGGTGCTGGAGATCGGCGCGGGGATCACCAGCCTCATCCCGCCGGGCGTGTACTTGGCGGCGAAGTCGTACCAGTCGCCGTCGAGCACGATCTGTCCCGGCGTTGACACCAGCGGCTGCTCGCGGCTGCCGAGCAGCGCGCACTCGATCTCCATGCCCAGGGCCATCGCCTCGACGATCACGAGCTCGTCGAGCGAGAACGCCTCCTCGAGCGCGGCGGTCATGGCGGAGGCCACCTGCACCTTGACGATGCCGAGCGAGGAGCCCATCCTCGCCGGCTTGACGAACACGGGCAGGCCGAGGCCGGCCAGCTCGGCGAGAACGTCCGCCGGGGCCTCGGCGAAGCGGTCGCTCCAGACGCCGCGGTAGTCCACCTGGGGACAGCCGGCGGCGCGCATCAGGTCCTTGAAGAGGACCTTGTCCATGCACAGCGCCGAGGCCGCCACGCCGGCGCCGACGAACGGGACGCCGAGCGCCTCGAGCACACCCTGCACGGCGCCATCCTCCCCGAAGGGCCCGTGGAGCGCCGGGAATGCCACGTCAGCTCCGAGCAGCCCGGCGCCGGGTACCAGCGCGATCAGCTCGTTCTCGTGCATCCATGCGCCGTCCCGCGTGATCGTAACCGCGAGGACCTCGTGCCCCGCCGCGAGCAGCCCCTCGCGGATCGAGGCGGCGGAGGCGAGCGAGACGTCGTGCTCGGCAGACGGGCCCCCCGCGAGCACCGCCACACGCAGCGCACCATGCGAGAAGCGCGAGGCCTCGCCGGGCATCGACTCAGAGGAGGCGGTGACGCTCAGGGCGCGCCCCCGGCTTCGGCCGCCGTGGTGGTGCTCGTGGTGGCGGGAGTTTCGGCAAGCGTGCCAACCGTGATGGTCACGGTGGCGCCGTTCTTGGCCTTCTTGCCAGCGCCGGGCGACTGTTCCAGCACGATTCCGTTTTCGGTTGAGTTGGTCACGGTCTGCGTCTTGACCTTCGGCTTCAGCCCGGCGGCGCGCAACGCCGCTTCGGCTTCCTTCTTCGTCTGGTTGACGACCTTCGGGACGGACACTTCGCGCGGTGTTTCCGCGACCACGATTTCTACCGATCCTCCGCGTGCCACCGTGCTGCCGCCGGTGGGCACCTGTGAGATGACCCGGCCCGCCGGCTGTTCCGTGGAGGGCCTCCGGGTGACCGCGCCGACTGTGAGACCCACCGTGGCGAGCGTTTCGGCGGCGTCGTGCTGCGTCAGCCCGACAACTTCGGGGACCTGGACCGTCGTCGCGCCGCCCCCCGAGCCGGGGCCGCTCGAGACGAACACGGTCACGGCGGTGCCCTGCTGCGCGTCCAGCCCCGCGGGGGGATCGGTCGAGATCACGAGGCCGGCTCCCACCTTGCCGTTCGCCTGCAGCTGCACCACCGGTTCGAGCCCACTCGCGTGGAGCACCGTCTTGGCGCGCGCTTCCGGCAGCCCGGCCACCTTCGGCACGACGACCGTTCCCGCCCCGGTGGAGATGGTCAGGAGGACGCGGGAGCCCTGCTGCACGACGCTGCCCGGGGCCGGGTGCTGGGAGACCACCGCGCCGGGCGGCTGAGCGGCGCTCGGCGCCGGCGAGGCGATCGGCACGAGCCCATCCGAGCGCAGTTGCCTGACGGCCGCCGCCTGTGTCTGCCCGACGAGCGACGGGACGGTCACCTCCGCGGTGGAGGAGGTGAGGGCGATGGCGGCAGCCACCCCGCCGGCGATCAACAGCGCGGCGGCGCCGCCGGCGAGCCAGAGGCGGCGCCTGCGGCGGCGCTCGCTCTCCTCGTCGGGCACCAGTGGCCCACCGGCTGGCCCGCCGTGATAGCCGGGCAAGGGCTCCGCGGAGGCCGCGGCCGCGGGCAGGGGGGGGCTGTCCGGCCCGACGGGCGCGACGCCCGCCTGCCCCGGGTCGAGGACCGGAGCTGCGTGGAGGGCCGTGACGTCGCTCATCGGTGCCGCCGCCATGGCCGCGGCGCCGGCGAGCGCGGCGGTGCTCGGCATCCTGCTGGGTCCGGCCACCGCGCTCTTCGCTCCCTCGAGGGCCACGATGAACTGGTCGGCGTCGGCGTAGCGGTCGGCCGCGTCCTTGGCCAGGGCGCGCAGCACCACCGCGTCGAGCGCCGCCGGCACCGCCGGGTTGACCGTGCTGGGGGGCGACGGCGGCGAGGAGAGGTGCTGCAGCGCGATCGCCACCGCGCTCTCGCCTTCGAAGGGCACCGAGCCGGTCAGCAGCTCGTAGAGGAGGATGCCCACGGCGTAGATGTCAGAGGCTGCGCTCACCTGCTGGCCCTGCGCCTGCTCGGGGGAGAGATACTGGGCGGTGCCCATGATCGAGCCCGTGTGGGTCATGTCCGAGGCGCCGGCGCGCGCGATCCCGAAGTCGGTCACGGTGATGCGGCCTTCGTCGCCGAGGATCACGTTGTGCGGCTTGATGTCGCGGTGTACCACCCCGTGGCGGTGGGCGAAGCTCGCCGCGTGGAGTATCTGGATCGCGATTTCGATGGCCGAATCCGGGTCGATCGCGCCGTGTTCGCGAACCACCCGCTTGAGCGTGCGCCCGGGGAGGTACTCCATCGCGATGTAGTAGGTGCCGTTCCAGGAGCCGCGGTCGTAGATCGCGACGATGTTCGGATGCGACAGCCCGGCCGCCGCCGAGGCCTCGCGGCGAAAGCGCTCGACGAACTCCTCGTCTTCCACGAAGCGGTGCTGGAGCACCTTGACCGCGATCTTGCGCGACAGCAGCTCGTCCTCGGCCAGGTACACGTCCGCCATGCCCCCGGAGCCGATGCGCGATACGACCTTGTAGCGGTCGTCGATCATGGTGCCCGGCGTGAGGTCGCTCATCGGTGTCTCACTTGAGGAGCGCTTCCATCACACGCCGCGCCACCGGCGCGGCGTAGGTGGCGCCGAACCCGGGCACCTTTTCGACTGTCACCGCCACGGCCACCTTCGGGTCGCGCGCGGGCGCGAAGGCCACGAACCAAGCGTCGTTGAGCGCCGAGCCGAACTGGGTTTCCGCGGTCCCCGTCTTCCCGGCCACCGTGACGCCCGGGATCTGCGCCGGCGTGCCCGTGCCTTCGCGGACCACCGCTTCCATCATGCTGGTCACGGCGTCCGCGGTGGAGGGCTTCATCACCACCGCCTGCCTGTGGGGGTGGATCGTTTCCAGCGTTCGCCCGTCGGGGTCGACGACCCGCGCGGCGAGGTGCGGCGCCATCAGCGTCCCATGGTCGGCGATGGCGGAGACCACCTCGGCCATCTGCAGCGGCGTGGCCCTCAGCTTGTCCTGGCCCATGCCCATGCGTCCCACGTCGACCAGCGGGCTGGTCGGGCGCAGCAGGTGTTCCCCGAGGTAGGGGCCGCTGGCAGACATCTGGTCGGCCGGGTAGTCGAGCTGCGGCAGGCGGTTGAAGCCGAAGCGGTACATGTAGCGCGCCATCGTCTGCTTGCCCAGCTGTTCGGCGACCTGCGCCCAGACCGTGTTGACCGACTTGACCAGTGCTTCGGTGAGGGAGAGTTCGCCGAAGCTTTCATTGTTGTCATTGTGAAGTGGGACGCCGGACACGAGGATCCCGTTGCGGCCGCTGATGAGCGAGGACGGCGTGTACTGCCCACTGTCGATCGCCGCGGTGGCGGTGACCAGCTTGAAGGTGGAGCCCGGGGCATAGCCGAACTGGGTGGCGCGGTTGACGAGAGGTGAGCCGGAGCTTTCCCGCAGCAGCCTCCTGTAGGTGCGAATCGAGCTGAAGGCGTTCGCGTCGTAGCTCGGCCGCGAGGCCATCACGCGCACCGCGCCGGTCGACGGTTCCAGCGCCACGACCGCCCCGCGATAGCCGGCGAGCGCTTCGGAGGCCACCTGCTGGGCGTGGAGGTCGAGCGTGGTGACGACGTTGTCGCCTTCCGGTTCCTTGCCCTGCAGGTCGTCGAGGATGCTCTGGAAGCTGGTGCCAGTCTGCCCGGAGAGGACGTCATTGCGGTAGCGCTCGATGCCGCTCTGGCGCAGATCGGTGAAGGCGTAGCCCACGGGCTGCGCGAAGAGCGAGCCGAAGGGATAGGCGCGTTCGTAGGTGCCTTCGGGTCCGCGCCTGCTGCGTGCCAGCACCGCGCCTTCGCTCGCGAGGATGTCGCCGCGGGCGACGCGTTCGTCGAGCAGTTCGAGGCGGAGGTTGAGCGGGTTGTGGCGCAGTGCCGAGGCTTCGAACACGGTCCAGCGCGAGGTGAAGCCGATCAGCAGCGCGAAGAGCACGATCACGAATCCGAAGAGGCGGGCGATGGGCGCGTTCATTGGCGGGAGAGCTGTTCGAGTTCGAGGCTGCGGATCAGCGCCGAGGCGTTCCCCTGCGAGCGCCAGGAGTTGTTGAGCAGCTGGTGCTGGCGCGTGCGGGGAAGCGTGTCCGCCGGTATGCCCGAGATGTAGTAGGCGCTGTAGAGGTGGATGCCCCCGGGCAGGTCGTAGGGGAGCCCTGTGTAGACGGTCACGAGCCCGCGGCCGTTGGTGCCCAGGAAGTAGACGGACTGGCTGGCCAGATAGAGGCCGGCGATGATCACACCGCACAGGGCGAGCACGGCGAAGGGCGCCACCCGCAGGCGCAGGCGTCGCCTGCGCCTCGGCTTCCCCTCGGTTCCCGGCCGGCGGGGCATCATCCGCCGCACGGGGGGCCGGGTCGCCGTGGCCAGCCCGGCCGCGGCGCTCCCACCGCCGGCTGTGGCGGAGGGCGCCACAGAGCTCACCCCCGCGTCGGCGGTCTCGGCCTGCGCGGGGCCGTCTTCGCGAGCTGCGAGGCCGGCCCCGTCCGGCGTGCCCTGGGGCGAGACCTCCTCGAGCCGGAAGAGGATCACCGTGATGTTGTCGCGCCCGCCCGCCTCGTTGGCCGCGCGCACGAGCGCCTCGCCGGCGGCGCGCAGGTCGGCGCTGCCGGAGACGATCGCGGCCAGCTCCTGCTCTGAGACCATCGTGGTGAGGCCGTCGCTGCAGACCAGGTAGATGTCGCCGGCGCGCGCCGCATGGCTGTAGGTGTCCGGTTGCACGGTCGGCTCGGGCCCCAGCGCGCGCGTGATCACCGAGCGCTGAGGATGGTCCTGGGCTTCGGCCGGCGTGAGCCGGCCCTGGCGGATCAGCTCGTCCACGAGCGAGTGGTCCTCCGTCAGCCGCGTCAGCTCGCCGTCGCGCAGACGGTAGGCACGGCTGTCGCCCACGTGGGCCAGCGACACCGCGTGCTCGCCCACGTATATCGCCGTCAGCGTGGTGCCCATGCCCGCCTGGGCGGCGTTGTTCTGTGAGAGCTCGTGGATGCGCGCGTTGGCCTCGGCGATGCGGTCGCTGAGGGCGCGCTCGTGGTCGCCGTTGTCCTCGGGCAGTGCGCGGCGGAAGCTCTCCACCGCGATTCGCGAGGCGACCTCGCCGGCCTGGGCGCCGCCCATCCCGTCGGCCACGACGAAGAGCGGGGCGCGCGCGAGCATGGCGTCCTCGTTGGCCCGTCGCTGTCGCCCGGTGTCGGTCCCGGAGTACTGCTCGGCTACGCGCAGCATCAGTCGATCTCGAAGGCGAACTCGCTGTCGCCGATCCGCACGCGGTCGCCCGGATGCAGCGGCCTGGGGGTCTCCAGCAGCTCCTCGTTCAGGTAGGTGCCGTTGGTGGAGCCGAGGTCCTCGATCGCCAGGATCCCGCCCTGCTCGAAGATGTGCGCGTGGCGCGCCGAGGCGTATGGGTCCTCGAGTCGGATCTCCGCCTGGTCGCCGCGGCCCAGGGTGATGTCGCCGTCGAGGTCGTAGATCATGCCCGGCTCGTGGCCCGGGGCCTGCGCCACGACCAGGCGCGGGGCGCGATCCGCGACGTCATAGCCGCGCATCGACGAGGCCGAGTGCAGGCCTGTTGCGTCCATCGGCACCGCCCCGGCGCCGGCCTCGGCCACCGCCGAGCCTCGTAGGGCCCCTCGCGCGGCGGATCTCCCGAGCAGGTCGCGAGCGGCGCTACGCGCGACCCAGAGGAGGAACAGGTAGAGGACCGCCAGGAAGCCGAACTTGAGCGCAACCGCAATCGGCTCGAGCGTGTTCACGGCGCCTCGAAGGTTATCTCCGTCTCGCCTAGTTCGATGCGATCGCCGGACTGCAGCGATGTGGGACCGGCGATCTGGGACCTGTTCACGTAGACGCCGTTCGTGGACTTGAGATCGCGAATCGTCCACCCGCCGCCGGACGGGCGGATCTCGGCGTGCCTGCGCGAGACGCCGGAGTCCTCGACCACGACGTCGCACGCACGCGAGCGTCCGAGCACGACGCCGTCGGGACCGACCACGAGGCGGCGGCCGGCGAGCAGCAGGAATGCGCGCGAGGAGGCTCGGGCCTGCGCTTCGCCAATCGGCGTGCGCAGCCGCTCGGAGGAGCTGTAGATCATCGTGTGGCCGTGCTCGTCCTCCGGTTCCTCCGGGCGATCGATCTCCTCGTCCTCCTCGGCGGCCGGCTCTCCGTCGGAGTCGAGGCGCACGAGTCGCGCCTGGATGCCGAATTCGCCCAGCGCCAGGTCCTCATCGGTGTGGAAGCTCACCACCGGTCGCGAGGCCAGCGTGAGCTCCTCGCGCCGGGCATGCTCGAGCAGGTAGGCGCAGAGCTCGTCGATCAGCTCGTCCTCGACCCCGGCGTAGCGGGCGCGGTCCTCGGGGGACAGCCAGACCAGGTACTCGTTGGGCGCGTACACGCGGGACACCGAGGTCGTGCGGTGCTCGTCCATCTCGCGGGCCAGTTTGTGCGCGAGTTCCATCGGACGCACCTCCGAGCGGAAGAGGCGCCCGAAGACCCCTTCCACGAGGCCGCCGAGCGTGTTCTCGAAGCTCTGGAGGATGCTCATCGATGCCATGCTACGGGACGCTCCGCACGGTTCGGGCGCTAGGCCGCCGCGGGCATGGCCGCCCGCCGCTGCACCGGACCGCGCAACGCCCGGGCGCAGACCGCGATCGCGCCCCCGAGGATGGCCCCGAGCAGGGCCCCGCGTGGGGTCGGTGCCGACGCCGCGCCGGCCAGACCGTTGTCGAGGAGCCGCTCCGCCGTGAGCAGTGCCGCCGCCCAGACCGTGGCCATCAGGACGTCGCGGCCGACCCCGCGGCCGCGCACGAGCCAGGGCAGCAGAACGCACGCCCCGGCCCAGACGGCGGCCCCCTCGACGGTAGCCACGGTGAGCAGTGGCCGCAGCACGTGCTCGAAGGCGACGCTCAGCGAGCCGAGCCAGCGGTCGGTGGGCGGGAGGTGGTGCCCTTCGGGAAGCAGCCACAGCTGCCGCGCCGCGAGTGGCTGGGCGAGCAGCAGCCACCAGTAGCCGAGCGCGCCGAGCGCCGCGCGCGCCGACCAGCGAGCCGCCTGGCCGCCGATCGCCGGGTAGGCCCCGGCGAGACCGACGAGGCCGAGCGCCGGCGCCAGTGCGGCGAGAAGCCACTCCGGACCGGCGCGCCGGGGCAGGGCGACGAGGGGCAGGGCCGCGGCGGCGATGATCAGCGCCAGCCCGGCGCGCCCGGCGAGCGCCTGCCAGATGACCACCGCGAGGGCGCCGGCCCACCAGAGCATCCGCGGAAGCGACATCCCGGCCGGCCCGGGCGCCCACGCCCCGCCTGGTGCCGCCGCCTGGGCCGGTTGCATCGGCTCGCCCGAGGCCGGAAGCCGGCGGGCCTCGGCCTGCGCCGGCGTGTGTCCGGCCCGCGGCACCAGCGGCTCCCTGCGGGTGGGCGGCGGTGGTGACGAGGCGCCTGGACGGGGCGCGATGCGTCTCCCAGCGCCCGCGGCGGCCGGCCTGGCGCTGCGACGGCCGGAGACGGCTGCGGCCTGGAGCGCGCTGGCGAGCTCCGCCACGGTCCCACGCTGCTCGCGCACCGGCAGGAGGGCGCGGTCGATGGCGTGGGCGAGGCGCTCGCAGAGGTCGGGCCGGTGGAGCTCGAGCGGGGGCAGCCGCGTTCCCAGGCGGCGCGCCGTCTCGGCGGTGCTCGCCCCGCGCAGTGGATTGACGCCGGCGAGGGCCTCGTAGAGCACCAGCGCCAGCGCATAGAGGTCGGTCTCCGGCCCGGCCCGCCCACCGTTGCCCTGCTCCGGCGCCATGTAGGCAAGCGTGCCGAGGATCTCGCCGCCCTGGGTGACGCCCGCTTCGCGTCCGGCGCGGCGGTCCTCGTCGCTCACGAGCAGGGCGCTGCCGAAGTCGGTCAGCTTGGCCGGAGAGTGGCCCGGCTCGGCGCCCACGCGCGGCACGATCACGTTGGCCGGCGTGACATCGCGATGGATCACGCCGCGGGCATGCGCGTGGATGAGGGCTTCGCAGACCGCCAGGCCGATGGCCACGATCTCGCGGTCCTGGAGCGAGCCGTCCGCGATGCGCGACTTCAGCGAGACCCCGTCGACGAGCTCCGAGATCAGGTACAGGGCCTCGCCGTCTTCGCGCGCCTCGTAGAGCGCCGCGATCGCCGGGTGGGTGAGCCGGGCGCTCGCCAGCGCCTCACGCCGCGCTCCGCCGCCGCCGCAAGGCATCGACCCCCAGGCCTCCCAGAGCACGCATTTCAATGCCACCTCGCGGCCCAGCTCCTCGTCGCGCGCCCGCCAGACGACCCCGAAACCGCCGGCGCCGAGCCGCTCCAGCAGCCGGTAGCGGTCGAGCACCAGCGTTCCACCGCAGAGGCCCGGCCGGCCGGCCGGTGCCGGCGTGGCCGGTACCGATACGCCCGGGCCCGGTTGGGCGAGTGTGCGGGGGGAATCCACCGACTCCGGCTTCGCCCCGTCCGGGGCCAAGTCCTCCGCCGTGGATGCAAGGGCGGGCGGCTGAGTGCAAAATTGCAGGCGAACGGGCTGGCGAGTGCGCCGGCAGTCATACTGAGCTTTTTCCGCCTGCTAGGAGGGAGAATCTTGTCGTTCTTCGACGAGGACGAGGACGAGCCAACCACGATCCGCCCGCCCGCTCCGTCGCGCCCCGCGGGCCGGCGGCCGGAGCGTGCCCCGCGGGCCGACCGCCCGCAGCGCTCCGGGCGACCTCCCCGCGCGCCGCGCGCCGATCGAGGCTCCGGCGGCGATCAGCACGACGTGGTCCGCCGCCGCCGCATCGTGGCCGGCGTGGCGGTCGTCGCGGTGATCGTGATCGTGCTGTTGATCGCCGGCCTTGTGCGGAGCGGCAACCGCGAAGCGCTCGAACACTACAACCAGAGCGTCAGCACGATCGCGCGCGAATCCGACGAACAGGTGGCCGCTCCCTTCTTCCAGACGCTGGCCGGCGCCCGCGGGCAGCAGGGCTCCAATGTCGAACCGCGGCTCAACGAACTGGGCCAGGAAGCCGAAGAGCAGGCGCGCAAGGCGGGCAAGCTGAGCGTGCCCGGTGACCTCACCTCCGCCCAGCGCGCCTTCCTGCTGTCGCTCGACCTGCGCAGTGAAGGCGTGCGCAAGGTGGCGAACCGGATCGCCGCCGCCATCGGCGGCGGCGCGGAAAGCGCAACCGCCTACAAGCAGATCGCCGGTGCGATGGAGACCTTCCTGGCCTCGGACGTGGTGTACACGCAGCGTGTGGTGCCCCA
>Ga0335085_10004007_pt1 | contig 24836 bp, 23 predicted proteins | sample Lox_Sample_45_FD_206712 | JGI IMG/M metagenome (GOLD analysis project Ga0335085, IMG submission 206712) | Soil microbial communities from Loxahatchee National Wildlife Refuge, Florida, United States - Lox_Sample_4.5 | ecosystem: Environmental > Terrestrial > Soil > Wetlands | place: USA...
ATAAAAGTATCCGCCAGCCGGAGTGTTGCCGAGCGCCGGCTCGTGCCGTGCGGGTCGAGCAGATACAAAACTTTTTCTTCGCCGACCGGCGCAGCCATCGGAATGCCGGCGGTTTTGATTTCCGGAAAACTCGCCTTCAATGCCCGCGCCTTGGTCACGATGCCGGAGACGCCGAAGCCGATGTCGTCGGCGCGCTCGTAACAGAGCACCTGCGGCGGCATTCCTGGCATGATGGCACTTTCGACGGCCGGCGTGCCATCGGCGTTGACCAGTTGCTTGGACAGCGTGGTGAGAAATCCCGCCGTGGCCGGGCCGAAGCCGACGCAGACAATGTCCGCGTCCATGCGCGGGCGTCCGGTAGTTGAATTTTCTGACATGGCAAAACTTTTTGTAGGCAACGACGTAAAGAGTCGTTAAATTTAATTTCAGTTTGAGCCTCGTTACCTCGGCTCCTACAAAATCAAACCGGATAATCCAGCGCCTCGCGCGTCATCACCTTGGTCAGGGCCTCGGCGGCGCGGTCCTTGGCGAGCCGGCAGCCGGTGAGGCAGCCGTCCAGTTTGGCGCGCAGGCGAACAAAATCTTCCAGTCCGGCAAATCTCACGCACGGGCCGGCCTTGATTGGATGTTTTTCGGCGCTCTCAAAAACATCCGAATAAGCGCGCGCCGAGCCGTCAATGCCTGGGATTAGACCTTCGAGCGTTTCCAACTCATCGGCGCAAAAACAGGCGTGGCAACTTGTTTCGTCCCAGGCTGGATGGCGGTTGTAACCGTGAACAATCTCGGCGCAAATCCGGCCGGTTTCACCAGCGGCCCGCGCGGTTTGTACGTGACACAGATCCGTATAAAAGGCGGCTGTGCCGGCCAGGCCGTCGGCGAGCGCGGGATTTTCCGCGCCCTTGGTTTCAAGCTCGACCACGTCGAGAATGAATTGCCGCGCCGCGAGCAGCCAGCACAGCGCGTCGGCCAATGGAAACGTCACGCCCTGACGGGTTTTGTGATAAAGCTTCGCGCCGTCGGCGTCGGTCGCGGTCTGGACATGCTGGAGCGTCCAAAGCCAGAGTTGCATGGCGGTGGCCAAAGTGCAGGCGCCGGTGCCGGGCCGGTCGGATGCGATGCGGCGCATTTCGGAAATCCAATTCTCGAATTGCGCGAGGAACAATTCATTGGTCATCGTGATGGAAAGCTGGAGCCGTTGCACTGCTTCCGGGCCTTCGTAGGTCGCCTCGAGCTGGGCGTCCATCCATTTCTGGCCGAGAAAGCCCGGGCAATCCTCAGTGATTCCGTAGCCGCCCATCAGGCTGACGGCTTCGCGCATCATGTTCGCGCCGTGGCCGGTGTTCCAGAGTTTGCAGGCGGGACAAAGGACATTGGCGAGTGAATCGAGAATGGAAAATTTCACCAGCGGGTCGGCTTCCAAATCCTTTTCTTGTTTCAAGTCGCGCGCGCCCACGGGTTGCGAGTGAATTTTTACCAGCTCCATTGCTGCCGCTTGTTTCCTTGCCAATTCCTTGAGAGCGGCGCGGCCGGATAATTTTTTTTGCGAGAGCACAATGTCTTTTTGTTTTTCCAATGGATCCAATTCATCAAATAATCGCGCGGCGGCGAATCCCAGCGATGCGCTCGCTTCGCCCGTGGCCCAAATATCCACCAGCCGGTGCAGCGCATCCTCCTTTTGCTGGATGCCCAATTCATAACGGGGCGTGCCCGGCGCGCCTTCGCCGCCGCGAAACCGACGGCGTTGGTAAAGAATCACCGGCTCGACGGCGGAAAGCAGTTTCGCGCTGGTCATCAATCCGACGGTGACGCGCGTGCGGCGAAAGACCGCTTCGATGATTTCACTGTGCGAAAAATTCGGGATGATGACGCCGTCCTTGACCGTGTAGCCGCCGACGATGCGGCTGGCGGGGACTTTCAAATTGAAAACCGGGTCGTTCGTCGAGGAAAGTTGATGGACGAGTTTTTTTGTCGGCGTGCCACGATCAAATATGCCCGGATCGCCTTCTTCCAAAATCACCATGCAACTGCCCTTGATTTTGGGATCGTCGGAATCCACGGCGGCGGTGACAACGTTGGCAAAGCCCATGTTCGTGATGAATCGTCCGCGTTTCTCGACCTGTAACATCGGCTCGCCGCCGTCCTTCCAATCGGCTACACGCACTTTGCCGGCGAGCATGCTCGTTTCCACGCCGACGAACGGCAGCGGTTCGGTGAGCGCGAAGGCGGCGCGGATTTGTTTGCGGTGCTCGCCCGGCTTCAGCGGTGAGGCGGCGGCAATGTATTTGGCGCGCTGCTCCGGCGTCCCGCGTTCATGAATGGGCGCGAGACCCAGATTGCCGGCGAGGCTGCACGTTGCGGCACCCGCATCCACCCAAGCCAGCTCAAATGCAATCAGCGCCAGCGCAAGATTTTTCGGCCCGGAAATAAAGCCGCCCTGTTCCGGGTCAAGAAAGGTGGCGGTGATCCCGCTCCCGTCAAAATGTGGGAGCAGCGCTGCTTTCTCCGGTGTCCACTCGTGCGAATTCCGTCCGCCGTTGGCAACGAGCCGCGCGACCGGCCCGCGCGCAACGTTGCGTGAGGCTTGAACGAGCATCTGTAATTCGTAGCGGTCGGCAAAGCGCCATAGGATTTGGCGAATGTCATCACCGGGAAGGGTTTGGAGAGACGCGTCTGATTTGGTTTCGGCAAGTGCTTCCATAAAATGCCTTTGTTCAATGCTATGGTGGTATTGCCTCAACCCACAACGGACGAATTCCGACGTGGACCTCGGCAATGAAACGCTGATCTGTTTTTACAATAAGAATTCTGGGTTAATTGATGATAAAACTTCTAACCACTTAATGCTAATTGTGCGAACAAAATTGTGCTGGTTCATCTCCGGTTGCCAGCCGGCCCCGCAAGACTTAACCTTGACCCGTGATTGTTCTGCTTGATTACGGCTCCGGCAACCTGCGCAGCGTCCACAAGGCGCTGCTCAAGGTCGGCGCGGACGTGCGCATCGTGCAAACGCCGGATAAGATTGGCGATGCGCGGGCAATGGTGCTGCCCGGCGTTGGCGCGTTCGACGATTGCATCAACGCCCTGCGCAAACAGGAATTGCTCGAAGCGGCGCGCGTGTTCATCAAATCCGGCAAACCCTTTCTCGGCATCTGTGTCGGCTATCAGGCGCTGTTTGAGAAGAGCGAGGAGTTTAACTCATGCGCCGCAGGTCTCGGCATTTTCAAAGGCAGCGTCATCCGCTTTTCGGAAAAGAACGGATTGAAGATTCCCCAGATTGGGTGGAACCAAATTCAAATCGCCAAGCCGGATTGTCCCTTGTTCCATGGTCTGGCCAACGGCAGTTACGTTTATTTCGTTCACAGCTTTTATCCGCAGCCGGTGGATGCAAGCATCGTTGCCACGCGGACGGAGTACGGTGACAATTTCGCGTCATCCGTCTGGTGCGACAATGTTTTCGCCACTCAGTTCCACCCGGAAAAAAGCCAGAAGGTCGGCCTGCAACTTCTGAAGAATTTTGTCGAACTGGCAGAACATTGAATGCGCATCAACTTCCTCAAAAAACTATTTTTTTGCTTTTTGTTGGCTCTCCTCTGCGTCGGGTTGGCTGGATGCGCCAGTCCTCCCCGTCCGCTCCGACCTTTGGGTAACGGTTATCAGGAAGTCATACATCCCAGCAAATCCCATGATTCACCGGACGACATGAGAATTTCATTGGAGTACCGCGCGCCGAATGGAAACATCACCTTGGTCTGGCCATCCTTGTCCGGCGTTGACGAAATCATCAAAGGTGACCTGGCGATCTTTGTTGGCGACAAGGCCTATGTATCATCGGACCCGGACGATTCACGGGGCGTGAAACCGCGGCTGTTCGCGGTACAAGCGCCCGGCCTGCCATTGGACATTACCGACGAAGTATTATGGGACTGGTCGAAGGCGTCGGGAAAAGATTTTGCGAGTGCCGAGCGATTGCTTGAAATAGCTACGCCGGTCGAAAACGCCGGCCAATTGGAAGTGCAACTGGAATTTTGGGAAGGCGGAAATGGCTGGCCGGACAACGCCACGCTTCAACTGGACTGGAACCAACTGTTCGACATCATACGCACGGTGAAGGAGAAAGGCACCGAATACAGGGATTTGCGATGGAGAACGCCGTACATCGAGAATTGATTTATCGAGACATTCACCAAACCTTGAAGATTTCTCCGCACTTGCATTTTTCTCGGCGCTGGCGCAATTTGCGGTTCAAGATTAACGTAACGAAAAGAAAGGATTAAAAATTATGGCACATGAACTACCGCCCCTGCCCTATCCCAAGGAAGCTTTGGAACCGCACATTGACGCGATGACGATGGAAATCCATCACGATCGTCATCACAAGGCTTACGTGGACAATCTCAACAAGGCCATCGCCGGCCAGCCCGCGTTGGAAGGCAAATCTCTCGACGCACTCATCAGCAATCTCGCGTCCGTGCCAGATAACATCCGCGGCCCGGTGCGCAACAACGCGGGCGGCCATTGGAACCACTCGTTCTTCTGGAAAATCCTCGCGCCCAAGGCCGGCAGCGCGCCTTCCGGCAAGCTCGGCGACGCCATCAAGGCCGCGTTCGGCTCCTTTGCGGATTTTCAGGCAAAGTTTGAGGCGGCAGGCCTGAGCCGGTTTGGCAGCGGCTGGGCCTGGCTCGTCTCGAATAACGGCAAACTGGAAATCGTTTCCACTGCCAATCAGGACAATCCGCTCATGGGCAAGGCCGTGGCCGGTTGCGAAGGCAAACCGATCCTCGGCGTGGACGTTTGGGAACATGCGTATTATCTGAAATACCAGAACAAACGCGCGGACTATTTGAAGGCGGTTTGGAACGTGATTGACTGGAACGCCGTTGCGAAGAATTTCTAAACGAAAGCTTGTTCGGAAATATGAACGCGCCGCTTGAAGGGGCGGCGTGTTTTTCGTTGAAGTTCAGCTTTAGGCTGGCCGGAAGAACACGCTAAAACGTGAACTCCAACGTGGTCTCAAACCCCTCGCTTACCCACGATCTTGTTTCCCGGGCCGAGGACGATGACTCGCGGCTTCCACTTCTCCGCCTTTTTTTTGCTGATGGCAGTAAAGCTCATGATAGTCAGCAGATCGCCCTTTTTGCCGAGGTGCGCCGCGGCGCCATTCAGGATGATTTGGCCGGAACCGCGTTTGCCGGTGATGACGTAGGTTTCAAACCGGTTCCCATTGTTCATGTTGCTGCACAGGATACGTTCATAGGGACGAAACCCGGCGGCCTTCATCAGGTCGGCGGCGATGGTCAGGCTGCCCTCGTAATCCACGTTGCCGTCGGTGACAGTGGCGCGATGAATCTTCGACTTGAGCAAAAAAACTTGCATGTGCTATTAAGTATAGCGTGTTGCGCGGCTACTTCAACTTGAGAAAATTTTTCATAATCTGCCGTCCACTTTCCGTCAAAATGCTTTCGGGATGAAACTGCACGCCCCAGATCGGCAATTCCTTGTGGCGCACGCCCATGATTTCGCCTTCGTCGGTTTCGGCGGTGATCTCAAGGCAGTCGGGCATCGTGTCGCGCTTGATGACCAACGAATGGTAGCGCGTTGCCGAAAACGGGTTCGGCATACCCTCGAATAAATCCTTTCCGTTATGCTTAATCGGCGATGTTTTGCCGTGCATCATCCGGTAATTCACAACGACCTCCGCGCCAAACGTGTGGCCGATGCACTGGTGCCCAAGGCAAACACCAAAGACCGGAATCCGCTGGCTGCCAAACTGGCGGATGACCTCGTTTGACAGGCCGGATTCACACGGCGAGCACGGGCCGGGCGACACGAGAATGCGCTCGGGCTTCAGCTCGCGAATCGCGTCGAGCGTGATTTCATCGTTCCGCCGTACCTGCATCTCCACGTTCAACTCGCCGAGATATTGCACAAGGTTGTAGGTGAACGAATCGTAATTGTCTATGACCAGAACCATGAACGGGAAAACTACCTTACCGCGACGGCTTTGCAAATCAGGAATCCAAGGCCTCCCGAATATATACTTCGGGCACCCGCCGTCCCCAAACAACCTTTCCGATTTTTTGGGCGAGCACAAACCGGGTCTCACCAGCGCGAACCTTTTTGTCAAGCCGCATCGCGGCAAACAGTTTCCGGCGCTGCACGGAATTCAACCTGATTTGCACTGGCAACCCGGCGCGTTTGAACAAATTGATGATGCGTTCGGCGGCGCGTTTTGACAAACCCGGGACGCGCCGGGAGATTTTTACCGTGGTAACCTGGCCGATGGAAATTGCCTCACCGTGCAAAAATTTGCCATAACCGCAAATAGCCTCGATGGCGTGCCCGATGGTGTGCCCGAAATTCAGAATCGCGCGCACCCCGCCCTCGGTTTCGTCCTGACCGACCACTTCCGCCTTGATTTCACAACAGCGCGCCACCACCGCAGCGAGCACCTGAAGATCGCGGCGCAGCAATTTGGGAAAGTCGCGTTCCAATTGCGCAAACAATTTGGCGTCGTAAATGACGCCGTATTTAACGACCTCGGCCAGGCCGGCGCGATATTCGCGCTCCGGCAGGGTCTGGAGCGTGTCGAGATCGCACAGCACGAAGCGCGGCTGATAAAATGCGCCAACGAGATTCTTGCCGGCCTTCAAATTGACGCCGACTTTCCCGCCGACGGAGCTGTCCACCTGCGCCAGCAAGGTCGTCGGCACCTGCACGAACGCGATGCCGCGCAAATAGGTCGCCGCAACAAATCCCGCCAGGTCGCCAACCACGCCGCCGCCGAGCGCGACAATAAACGATGTTCTTTCCAGCCGGTGCACGGCGAGTTGGTCGTAACAAGCCTGAACGGACTTCAGACTTTTTGCAATCTCACCCGCCGGAACCACAATCAAGGCGGGCGAAAAGCCCGCACGGGCCAACGAATTGAAAGCCGGTTTGGCAAATCGCTTGCCGACGTTGGTGTCCGTGATGATGGCGCAACGCGAACCGAGTTTCAGCCGCGCGCATTTGCCACCCAGGGTTGCGAGCAAGCCGCCGCCAATGCTGATTTCGTAACTTCGGTTGCCGAGGGGTACGTTGACAGTGCGCACCCGATCAGAATAAAAGCCTGTCACGCCCATGTCAAAGTTTTGCCGACGATGTCAGCATATGACAGTCAGTAGTGGTACTACTACATCATCGCGCAGCCTCACAGCCGTCGCTTCGTCCCATCAAAAACAGGCGGTTTCTCTCTTATCAGCCGCTCCGACTGGTACGCAGCCTGCTTTATTCAAAGCATGTGCGTTGAACCCCAAACGAAGAAACTTGCGCAAACCGTTTTCCTTTTCTTCGCCTGTTCACTTTGCGCAATTTTTCTCTGCATGGCGGCGACCAACCGGCACAATATCGTGGCATCGCAGGCTGCGAATTTTACCTTTTATACGTATCAAAATCCATTCACCACAGCAAACAACGCTTCTTCCGCTGTCCTTTCAGAACCAAAGCCTGGCGGGACACTGGCCAAGTTGGCATCTGTTAAATGGTGTTTGGGCCTGTCCGGTCTGGCCGCACTATGGTTGGCGTCAACCTGGTATCTTCAAGGCGAATGGAGCGCAAAAAAGCGGGTTCACCGGGAAGTCAGTTATACCGACATGAATTACCCGGCAAAAATGAATCGATTAGCTGTCCTCCCCACCAGAGTCATGCGTGTCACAAAATGGGACACTTTTAATTCTCCGGTTAGTTCCACCGTGGTTTGCCAGACAACGACTCGGTGCTTGCTTGCACATAAAAGGACCACTGCTCCCTGCCAATCTCGGTTTCGCCCGATCACGTTGGCTTCAAGCCGCACACGATTTGAGCGTCTGTAAATATCCACGACTGCAAGCGGCGGTTGAGAATGCAGATTTGATCAATTTAAACGATTAAGCCATTCCCCAAAACTGGTTTCATAATCGTTCTGGGATTAGTAAAATTGAGTTATTTACTGGATAAGGCGGCACAATTTGTGAAAGCCCACAAAGTTTGCACGTGGCATATCGGGGCTTGCTTTGGCAGGCAATCCGTGCTTAAGTGCCTTGGTTTCCTGAAGGTCAACTATCGAGACTCCTCTGGCAAGAACCCAGCCTTGGAGTCTTATGAAAACCGACATAAAAAGCTACAGGGTGACGGGGCCGACTCAGACAAAGGCACTGGACGCCGAAGCCGCAGTCCAAGTTCCAAGCGGAAACGAAGCCACGTCGTTGAAATTGGCGGATGAGGTCGAACCCTCGGAGCTTTTCACATTCAAGGAGTGCCGGGATCTGTTCCGACGCCGGCAGACCGAGCCGACGCTCAGACTTATTCACCAACTGACTGGCCTTCACCTTCACATCGTGTGGCATCGTCCGCTTGACTTCCATGAACCAGGTGAAATGCCTGTCCTATGTCCGAGAGCGCGCCAACAAACAGGCGCGAAAGGCCGTCAGCCCAAGTGCTGTGAGTCCTGTTTGAAACGTCGTTGGAAATTCGCTTTGTCCCCGGCCAACCGGGGTCGGCGGTTCATTGGGCAGTGTGGCGCCACCAACTTCTGTGCCTTCCTTCTGGTGGACAAGGCTTGCCCGCTCACGCTGGTCTTGCAAGCGAGGGTAACGCCTTGTTCTCCCTTACCCCAGAGTGCCGACCAAGGGAAAAACACCCGCTTCTTGCCGCAGCATGTCGGGGAACCCGTTTCCGTCGCCGCCTTCCATCACGCGGTGGCTTTGGTGCGTCTGATCCTCCGCGATTTGGAATCCACCGTCCAGGCTCGGATAGCCAGGAACGGATTGGAAAACGCCTTGCGAAGATTGAACGACACTCAAACCGAGGTTGCGCTCCTGCGCGGGGAACTGCGCCGACGATTGCCCGGCCTCCCGGAATCCACAGTTCAACCCATTTTAGGAAACCATGCCCGGAAACTTGTTGATGCGATGCGCGACTACGTGCATCAGCATTACTTCCACCCGATCAACTTGAAAGAACTGGCCTCGGCCATGAAGATGAACTCCTCCTATCTCTCCGACCTGTTCAGTCAAACGACCGGCGTGGCCTTCCACCAATTCCTGGAAGAAGTCCGGCTGTCCAAGGCCAGGGAGTTGCTCCGCGATCCGCAAAACCGCATTCGCGAAGTGGCCGACGCGACGGGCTACGCCAGCCCGGACGCCTTTCGCCATGCCTTCAAGGCCCACGAAGGTCTTTCGCCGGAGGCCTGGCGGGCGGGGCAATAGCACGTATCTATTCGGTTAGGCTTTAACGCTGAGTTGCAAAGCTTGAGCGAGGCAAACCGAAATGGCGCAGCAACGACTCGGCTTCACCAAATAGTGATGCCGGAGATTCTTATAAAAAGCTCTTAATCCTTTGCGTCTTCGCGCCTTTGCGTAGAAATATCGCCAAAAATCCAAAGGATTATCCGTTTTTCCAAAACCTTATCCGTTTCAGGAACGGGCCATTGGTGATAAAATGGCCGCGTTATGAAGAAGCCCACCATCACATTCCAAGGCGCACCATTACCCCCCCTGTTCGGATCCCACTCGCCACATTTCAAGAGCATCTTCTTTATCAGTGCGATGCTGGTCATGCTCGTGGCCTCGGCCGACAAGTGCTGGGCGGGCACCGCTACCGCCAATGGTCAGACTGCTGGCGCTGGCTATATGGTTAGTGGCGGCAACTTCTCTACTATTTCCGCAAGTGCCGCCGCGGCCGCGACAATAAATTGGACCGACGGACCGGACACTGTCGACGGATATATATTCCCCGCGAGCAGTCCGGGGGGACCGGTGAAAAAGTTCCCGAATGGCGCAGGCACGACCTTCACGTTCACCGGAGGTCAAGGCCCAGGCCACAACCTCAGCAAGGCAATTACCAGCGGGAACGGTTCGAGCTGGAGCTCGACCTTTACGATTACCGTTGCGGGTGATACCAGTACCGTGACCACCTATGGCGCCGCGTTTGCTGCGGTCGCAACCGGCACACTGGGTGCTGGTGGCGATTCTAATTTTCCCACCAACTGGACCTCGAAAGCCAAGCTCGGGGATCCATGGCCTATCTACTCGAGTGACCTTCCCATCACTACGGGGTCGAGCTACAACCTTTGGATACCGCTCGAGATGTCGGCAGGCAGCTCCCTCGGAAGCATTAACAGTAGCATCGGCTGGGATGCCAGCTATACGGACGCCTCCGGCACCATCGCATCGTTGCAGATAAGCATAAACGGCTCCCACCAGGTCTCAGTAATAGGCGGGACCAGTGAGGGCAATCTCAACCTGTATGTGATCAACAATGTAACGGACTACTTTGACTTCTCGGACCCGATCAGCCAAAGCCAGCTCCAGTCAGACCTTCGGACAGATATTGCGGGCGGGGCGCTGGGTTCATCAGTTGACATCGGTATTTATCTGACGGACCTGCCCATACCCACCGTAGATATTGGAGATGGGTCCGTAGGGTCCACCAGCGTGGACGCTTGGGCGTCCGACTCGGCGATGGTTCCCGAACCCTCCACGCCCGCCTTCGTTGCCCTGAGCACATTGATTCTGCTCGGCTTCCAGCGATGCCGCAAGGCAAAAGGTATTGGGAATCCTAGCCAACTATCTGGCGAACCAATTGAGCCATCCGAGAAGGTGGCTCATTTTGTTTTGTGAGAAATAAAATTCCCCTCGCCTTGTTCTGAATTACATAAACCTGATATACGGTTGTCTCAGACATAAAAGCCCCGCGACTCGGCGGGGCTTGAAAATTGGTTGCGGGGCCAGGATTTGAACCTGGGACCTTCAGGTTATGAGCCTGACGAGCTACCGGGCTGCTCCACCCCGCGATCAAGTCTCTTAGACTGGCCGACGCATCATCAAAGCGCAAGAGATTTTCAGCAAAAATCAGAAGGGTGACACGCCGTAGCACATCCAATACCCGAGCAGTTTAGGATACTCCAGATAAATGCGACGACTCAGGCCGCGATGCCGCCATTCGACCCGCTGGTAGGCAAAATAGGAAGGTCGCGAATAAAATCGCATCTCCGGCGCATAATGCTCGAAGCAAGCCAGCGCGCGGCGCGAATGATACCAGGAGGTAACGATGATGACGCGGTGCACATGTTGTCCGCGAAGCAATTTGACGGCTTCAACAGCGTTTCCCTTGGTTGTGCGTGATTGGTCCTCCATTTGAATCAGGCGTGCCGGCACGCCGGCGGCAATCAAAGACCGCTCGGAGATTTTGCAGTCGCCCAAGCCGCTGACCAGGATACGCGGCGCAGAACGCTCTTTGAAAAGCTCTGCTGCGCGTTCAGGCCGGTCATGCGAGCCGCCGCCTAAAACCACTATTACGTCGGCATTCACAATCCCGCTGTCCACACACAAAAATTTTTGCGGAAAAAGGAAGGCGGTGACAGAAAGCAAAACGAAGAGGGTGAATAAAATGAATGTAATCCGCCAAAACCATTTTCGAATTCCGGTCACGGCGACCGAACATTGCAGATTTCAGGCCAAACCGCAACCGTGGCGGACGCGAAATCCAGTACTGGTCAAACCCCGTGCGAATTTGATAGTTTGCACCCGATAATGATTTTTTCCGCCAAACAGCGCGTGATCGAATCCCTTGCCGGACTGGGCCGGTTTACCTTGCTGGCCAAAGAAACCGCGGCCTCGCTCTTCACATTCAAGGTGGCCTGGCGAGATCTGATTTATCAGATTTTTTTTGTAGGTGTGAAGTCACAGACGGTCGTGCTCATCACCGGCGCGTTCACCGGCATGGTGCTCGGCGCCCAGACGTATTTTCAATTCCACAAAGTTAAAATGGACACAGCCACCTTGGCGGTTGTCGGCGTTTCCATGTGCAGCGAACTGGGTCCCGTCTTGACGGCGCTGATGGTTGCGGGCCGGGTCGGCGCGGCCATCGCCGCCGAAATCGGCACGATGCGCGTGACGGAGCAAATTGACGCGCTGCGCACACTGGCCACGCATCCGGTGGATTACCTCGTCGTCCCGCGGGTTTTGGCCGGATTGATTGCGCTGCCGTTGTTGACGGCGGAATCCATTTCCATCGGTATTGGGGCGGGTTATGCCGTCGGCGTCGTATTGCTGGGCATTGACCCGACCTACTCCTGGGCGCACATGCTCAGATACACGGGCGACACAGACGTGGTCATTGGCCTGGTCAAGGCCTTTACCTACGGCGGTATTTTGACACTGGTGGGCTGTTACAAAGGTATGACGTGCGGACTGGGCGCCGAAGGCGTCGGCAAGGCCACCACCGAGGCGGTCGTTTCCGCTTCCATTGCCATTCTGATCACCAATTTCTTTTTGACGTTGACGTTGGAACGATTGTTGAATGCATTATGATTGAAGCGCGTCATTTGCAGAGGCGGTTTGGCGAAGAGACCGTTTTGAACGATTTGAGCTTTCGGATTGAAAACGGGGAATCGGTAGCCATCATTGGGCGCAGCGGCTGCGGCAAGAGCGTTTTGCTCAAGCACCTGATCGGCTTGTTGAAGCCTGACGCCGGTGAAGTGCTGATTGATGACGAAAACATTGTGCCGATGGACGAACGCCAATTGCTGCGTGTGCGGCGGAAATTTGGTATGGTGTTTCAAGGCTCGGCCTTGTTCGATTCGATGACGGTTGGGGAAAACGTGGCTTTCGGATTACGCCGGCATGAAAACTTGACCGAGGCGGAAATCGCCCGGCGGGTGGCTCACGCTTTGGATGTGGTGGATCTGCCGGGCACCGAAAACAAAAATCCAGCGGAATTGTCCGGTGGCATGAGAAAACGCGTTGGCCTGGCGCGCGCGATTATTTACGAACCGCAAATTGTGCTTTATGACGAGCCGACGACCGGGTTGGACCCGATTGTGTCCGACAGCATTGACAAATTGATGATGCGCGTGCGCGACCAATTGCAAGTCACGACGGTCGTGGTCACTCACGACATGCGTACGGCGCGCCGGGTCGGCGAACGCGTGCTGATGATGCATGGCAGGACGATTTATGCCAGCGGCAAGCCGGACGATTTTTTTGCGTCGCAGGATCCGGTGGTGCGCCAGTTTGTTGACGGTGTGGCAGATGCCAAAAAGAACTAGACCATGGAAAAGTCACGCCAGGAAATCAAAGTCGGCCTGTTCGTGCTCATCGGGCTGGTGTTGCTGGCCGCACTGTTGATTCAATTCAGCAAAAGCACGAGCCTTTTTCGCGGCACGTATGAGTTGCGCCTGCACGCAAGCAACGTCGGCGGCCTGAAGGAGCGCGCCTCGGTGCTGCTGGCAGGCGTGCAGGTCGGCAATGTTTCAGCCATCCAACTCGCCCCGGACGGCAAAAGTGTGACCATCCTCCTGCGAATTTACAACGATTACAAAAACAAAATCTATCATGATGCGCGGTTTGTCATTCAACAATCCGGTTTTCTGGGCGACCAGTATGTGGCGATCATTCCGACGGCCAATCAACCACCGGTGTGGACCAATGGCGCGGACGTTGAGTGCGAGGCGCCATTTAATTTGCAGGAAACCGCCCGTGCCGCGGCCGGCTTCATTCAGCGCATTGATGAAACGGCGAAAAAGCTGGACGCTGCCGTAAGCGACGTGCGACGCCTGGTGTTGAATGAACAAACGCTGACGAACTTCTCCGCCGCCATCGGCAACCTGCGCGAAGTGACTGAGCAAGCGACGAACACGGTTGCGAACCTCAATGAATTGGTTTCGGCCAACGGCGCGCAAATCAACCTTGCCGTCAGCAACATCGTCTTCTTTTCGCAGGATCTCATTCAATTATCGGACAGCGCGCGCGGCCTTATTTCAACCAATGGCGACGAGATTTCGACCTCGATGAAAAACATCCAAGCTTCGACCGAAGACCTGAAGAAACTGATGGACGACTTGCGGTCGGGGCAAGGCTTTGCTGGCGCTTTGTTGAAGAACGAGCAACTATCCAACAATGTGCAGACGGTCGCGGCAAACCTTGCCATCACGACGAGCAATTTGAACCAGTTCGGATTGTGGCACCTCCTCTGGCACCAAGAACCGCCGCCCGCCAAGGCCACAACGCCCGCCACCCTTTCACCTCGCGCCACCGGACAACAATGACACCTTTTTGGGCCATCCGCATTTTGTTTTTGAGCCTATGCACGGCAGCCGGCTATGCCATCAGCCAAGTACGTCCGGAGTTCCTCAATGTCGGTCATAGTGAGATGTTTGGCATGCTCATCGGTTTCGGTTTCGGCGGGTTTATGATCGCCCTGGATGAAATGCTCAAGGGCTTTTCCTTGCGCGCATTTTCCGCCACAACGTTTGGCTTGCTGCTCGGCATGGCGGTTGCACTGCTCATCGGCCACTCCCCCCTGATGGAAAACGCCGACGAAAACGTTGCCTGGTTTGTCCGTCTTGGACTCTTCCTGGCCTTCAGTTACATCGGTATCATTCTCGCCATGCGCAGCAACAAAGAAGATTTTTCGCTCATCATTCCGTACGTTCGTTTTCGTCCGCAAAGCCTGTCGGACAATCTGCTGTTGCTCGACACCAGTGTCATTATTGACGGCCGGATTGCGGACTTGATTGAGGCCCATTTTCTCGAAGGCCTGATTGTCGTGCCGCGGTTCGTGCTCAAGGAAATCCAGCAAATCGCCGACTCCGCCGACCCCATCAAACGCGCGCGCGGCCGCCGCGGGCTTGAAATGCTCAATCGGATTCAACACAATGCCGGCATTGAAGTCCGGATTCACGACGGTGATTTTCCCGATGAAAAGGAAGTGGATTCCAAACTCATTCGCCTAGCTCGCAACCTTAATGCCCGGCTCTTTACCAACGACTACAACCTCGCCAAGATTGCCGAATTGCAGAAAATCAACTACATAAATCTCCATGAGGTGGCCAAGTGTCTCAAAGTGATTTTGCTGCCCGGAGAAATTTTGCGCCTGAAAATTGTTCGCGAAGGCAAGGACAAGGGCCAAGGCATTGGTTACATGCCCGATGGCACGATGGTTGTTGTTAACAACGGCCAGTCACACATCGGCCAGCAAGTTGAAGTGGAGGTTCAAAGCCTGCTTCAAACCGGCGCCGGAATCATTGTTTTCGCCGAAAGAAAGGCAGCACAAGTCGCTTGATCCCGCAGCGCGGGATGCGTGCTAGAAAACGACAACATGAATCTTGTCACGATCTTTACCGCTTTCAGTCCGGCTGAAGCCCAGCTCGTTCGCTCGCGGCTTGAAGCGGCGGATTTTCATCCCTTTGTGGCCGACGAACTTTCCGCCCTGAGCATTGACGGCTATTCCCTCGCCACTGGCGGCATCCGCGTCCAGGTTCCGGAACGCGAAGCCGCCGATGCACGAGAATTCCTCAACCCGCCCACCAAATGACTGCTGCGAAGTTAAAACTCCTGCGCCGGATCAAAAGAAGTTTGCCGGCGGGTGAATTGGTTTTGGACCCACGAACGCTCAGGAATTATGCCGCCGACAAATGGTTCGCCGCCCAACAACCTGACGCTGTCGCACTGCCCCGCTCTGTCAAATCCGTTTCCGCTATTCTGCGTTTTGCAAACCAACATAAAATTCCTGTCACGCCACGGGGCGCGGGTCACGGCTACGTCGGCGGCTGTGTGCCCGTCTATGGCGGCATTGTGCTTTCCTTGGAACGCATGAACCAGATCAAGGAAATCAACGCTGCCGATTTTGTCGCCGTTGTGGACCCTGGCGTTATTACGGAAACACTTCAGGAAGCCGTTGAAAAGCGCGGCTTGTTCTATCCGCCGGATCCCGCCAGCCGCGCAAAGAATTTTATCGGCGGCAACATTGCCACCAATGCCGGCGGACCCCGCTGTTTGAAATACGGTGTCACCCGCGATTACGTCTTGGGCCTCGAAGTTGTGCTGGCCAATGGCAGCATCGTTCGCGTTGGCGGGCGCACGCACAAAAACAAAACCGGTTTCGATTTCACACGCCTGTTTGTCGGCTCGGAAGGCTTGCTCGGCATTGTCACCGAGGCAACTTTGAAGCTCATTCCGCTGCCGCCATTCCGCGCGAACTTAGCGGTTGGCTTTTCCTCGATGAAAAATGCCGTCCGCGCGTTGCAGGCCATTTTATCCGCCGGCTTTCTGCCCTGCGCGCTTGAATTGGCGGATGAATTCACGCTGGCCGCCGCTTATCAACGAACCAAAAGTAAACAGTTGCGCGGTTGCCGCGCCCATCTGATTGTTGAGTTGGACGGGCAGAAAAAGTCCGTGCGTCGTGAATTAAAGGATTTGGAACAAATCGTCCGCCGCCAGAAACCGCTGTTTGTCGAGCGCGGACTGGGTGCTGCTCAATGTGAAGAAATTTGGAAAATTCGCCGTGAATTTTCCTACGCCCTCCGCGACACGGGCCTTACCAAACTCAATGAGGATATCGTCGTGCCCCGCAGCCGACTGGAAGCTCTTTTCCAATTCGCCGCCCGGCTCCAGAAAAAACACGGCCTGCGCGTGGCATGTTTTGGCCACGCCGGTGACGGCAACATTCACACCAACGTTATGGTGGATTTCAACCAACCCAAGGCCGCCCGGCGGGCCGAGGCGGCGCTGGATGAACTCTTCGCCCAAGTCATTGCCTGGGGCGGCGCCATCAGCGGTGAACACGGCATTGGTCTTGCCAAAAAACGCTGGTGGGTCAGGGCTGTTTCAAGAAAAGTCCGCGAATTACATCGTGTTACGAAAAAGGCGCTCGATCCAAAGGGTATTTTGAATCCAGGGAAATTTGTCTAGCGTAACTATTCCCCAATTTGTCCAGATAACGTTCATTACGTTGGGTTCAAAATAGCGAAATTTACTGCTTTTAATTTAGTTTTCTCAAATCTATGCTGAATGCGCATGAATGAACTACTTAATCTCTCGGTCGCCAAGCTGAAACGCATGGCGGCCTTGAAGTCGAAAATCGAACGCCTTCAATCACAACTCGAAGCTCTGGCGACAAGCAGTTCCCGGACACAGGTGAAAAAAGGTGGTCGCAAGCGGCGCAAGATGAGCGCCGCCGCCCGCAGGAAAATCTCACTGGCCGCCAAAGCACGTTGGGCAAAAGTCCGAGCCGCCAAGAAGTAAAGTCCGCGCGAAGACCGCGGTTAGCCAGGGGATTACCAAGGGGAGATACAAGCCACTGCCCGAAGAGAAAGTTTACTCTCTTATCGGGGAGTGTATGGGTGTTTGTTTTTCGGAACCGACCAAAACCACAAATTCACCTTTCACAGAACGATGTTGAGTCAGCGCCAATAATTCCGCCGGTTTGCCACGGAGAAACTCTTCAAATTTTTTTGTTAATTCGCGCGCAAGGACAACTTCACGTTCAGGAAAGGCTTCGATCATTTCAATTAACAGTTTTCCAATCCGGAATGGAGATTCGTAAAACACCAGGGTGCCAGGAATCATTTTAAGCGACGCTAGCTTATTTCTCCGCTGGCCGGACTTATGCGGCAGGAATCCAATAAAATGAAATTCGTCAGTCAGCAAGCCGCTCGCCGTAAGCGCAGCAACCAAGGCACAGGGTCCAGGAACGGACTCTACACGACAGCCAGCGACAATGGCAGCATTGACAACGCGTTCGCCGGGATCGCTAATGCCGGGACTGCCTGCGTCCGTTACCAGCGCAATTTTGCCGCCTTGTCGCAGGCGTTCAATGATTTCTTCGCTGCGTCTGGCTTCATTGAACTGGAAATAACTCAGCATTGGTTTGGAGATTCCAAAATGCTTAAGCAACTGTCCGGTGCGACGTGTGTCCTCGGCGGCGACCACGTCGCACTCGTGCAACACACGCAACGCGCGCAGCGTGATGTCTTCCAAATTGCCGATGGGCGTGGCAACCAAATACAGCGTGCCCGCTTTGAGTGGCGGCAGTTCCATGACTTGATTTAACCAGAAAACCGAATCGAAATAAAACTGATTCAACAAACGACAACTTAAACCATCGTTAAACAAAGCTTGACGTGCCGGGAAAACATTCAGAGATGTATCATGTTCCGTTTGGCAATTCGACAGAATCAAATTTCGCGTCAGATCCGCAACCTTCGGCAGGGCGAGCGTCCTCACGAATCGGCGCGTCAGTAGTAGCCTCGCCCCTGCTAAACTGTAGCACCACCCCTTTGGGGGAAATTTGGGCTCACAATTGGTTTTGACTCGTTGACTTTGGCTGTTGTAACCTTGGAAAGTGCTGAAAAAAAATACCATTGAGAAAACTGTTCAGTCCGAAGGTTATTTACTTTCCTGGCTGGCGGCGTTGGTATTGGGAACTGTGATCCTGTCAATTGGTTCCGGTTGTCAAACCGACTCTTCTGAGTTTCCCGTGTTGACTCCTGCACCTACAAATTCCCTACGGCCGGTTCTTCCCGAAACTTTGACCACCGTTCCCACCCCGAAGACACTTCCCGCGGCCACGTACACTTTGAGAGAGGGTGACATTCTGAAAATCTCTTTCCCGGGATCTCCCAATCTGAACAACGTTCAGCAGATTAGAACCGACGGTAAAATTACCCTGCCCTTAATCGGGGAAGTGCAGGCTGCGGGAATGACGCCGGTCGAATTGCAGAAAAAACTGATGGATTTGTATGCCCCGCAGCTTTCGTCAAAGGAAGTCACCGTCGAAGTACAAAGTTCGTCCTTCCCGGTTTATGTCACCGGGGCAGTACTCCGCCCGGGAAAAATTTCATCGGATCACCCCATTACCGCCCTGGAAGCAATTATGGAAGCCGGCGGATTTGATTACACAAAAGCCGACCTGAAGGATGTGACGGTGATTCGCCAGGAAGGAAATCAGACAAAGAATTACACGCTAAATCTGAAGCTGGTCTTAGAGGGAAAGATGAGCGAGCCGTTTTACATGAAACCCGCCGACATCATCTATGTGCCGGAAAAATTCTCCTGGTTCTGATCCCGCTGTTTCAGGGGGCTTTCAAGGGCGGGGCTTTTTCAATAGGCAAAACCAATTTCAAACCCAGCCTGGTGGCTGGTAAAGCCAAAGCCTGGCTCGCTGGAGGAGTCTTCACTAATTTGATAGAAGACAGCAATCGTACCGCGCTTTAAAAAGGAAGTGCTGAGCCGTGTATTAAGGTAATAGTAATCGTCCATGCGGTTGCGGGATGTGCCAACTCCCGAATTGACGTATTTTATATTCTGATAGCCACCGCTCAGGTTCAGGAACAATTTACCCAGCAATCGTTGGTTCAAATCTCCGTCAACTTCGACGGTTTCGGTTACCTGATTTTGCAGATCGGATACGGCCAAGGTCCGGCTGGCGTTCAATGAAATTTGAGTGTGCTCAAAAGGCTGGTATTGAATACCACCGCCGAAAACTGGATTGAGGAGATCACTGGAGCCGCCGCTGAGAAACTGGCGATCCTCCAGACCGCCATCGAGTTGAAAACTGATCTTATCCGTTGCCCGCCATTGGATGCGCCCCTGATATTGTTCGAAAAGCATGTCAGGGCTCATTTCCACATCGTCGTATCCCAGCCCTACGCCGACGGCCACGCTGAACCGGGCCCAAAACTGGTAATTAAGCCAATCCAACGACGACCATTCGCGGTAACTTTGAAATTGTTCGGCAGAATAAAAATTCTGCTTCAAGGCTAAATCCAGCGACATTTTGCTGTTGATCGTATAGGTGCCATTGAGAATGGTGATATATTGTTCCTGGCGGGTCTGGGTCGCGGTTTCAACTTGGGGCAGAGACGTTTTCGTGTAACTTTGCGAAAGCCCAAAAACCCAGCTTCCATAAGAGGTTCCACCGATCAATGTAGCGCTCTGATTAAAAGTGTTCTGAAAAGACCTGCTGGAATAAACAGTCCAGACGGGAGTGTAATCCGCAACCCAATGATTTCCGATATCCAGCCGAAATCCTGGAGCAATTTGCTGAATCATGGTGTTTACCGGCTGGCTTTGAGCTGCCAGAATTCCGTCCGCGTAGGCGAAGGTGTAATCGGGATGCGGCCGCAGAGTTAGAATTTTATAACGAAACGGCTGCGCTGGTGGTTCCTGGGAGGGCCCTCCTGCCGGCGTGAAGACATCCATTTCCGTGTTCGCAAATGGTTGCAAGGCGGGCGGCGTCTCGGAGACCGCAGGAGGAGAATTTATCACTTGTTGCGCTGGCGATTTACAGCTCAACACCAACAATCCCAGCGATAGAGCTTTCCCCAACCGACCGATATTCCGATTGGAACGGACAAATAACCCCTTCGTCTTGGTTTTCAGATCCATATGAATTTGGTTATGTCACTCCAGATGCTGGGGGGAAAGCAAGGAAACATTTCGCGCACTACCATCCGCGCGCAAGGACGCCACGTTCCAATTGCGCAGCGCATCCTCCAAGGCTTCCTCCACCGGGCGCATTTTTATTCCCGCGACCAACAATTTGGAGGCGTCCACCATGCAATTGGAACGCAGAGCCCTGGCATCCTGACGATAAAACTCCTCCTCGTTCTTCCAGAATTCAAACCGGCGGTTCGGTTTGAGGATCCGCTCAATCATTTCAATGACCTGCCGGGTGAGAACCGCGCCAGGATTGGTCACGTTGTAAATCCCAAACGGCGACTGTCGCTCCCAGAGGTCCAGGCACGCCCGCACAAAATCTTCGAGGTGAGAAAGAGAATTCACGCCGTTGAAAACCTTGCGGTAGTTTTGAATTCGCCAAAGGAAATTCCTCGGCTCGCTCCGTTCGTTGAATGGCATTCCCGGACGCCAGAGGTAAACCTCTCCAACCCCCCGGATGGCTTCTTCCGCCAGTGCCTTGGTGCCACTGTAAAAGTTACACGGTGAGTGGTGAAAGGAAAAATTTGGTTCGTCCCATTCGGTGTATCCGCAGATCTTTTCGGGGTGTTCCTCGAAGAGTTGCCGCAGTTCTGCGCCTTCCACAATCCGCATTCCCTCATCATCAATCAATTTGGCGCCATGATAAATACAGCCCGACGAAATATGCCCCCAAGGCGTGCTCGTCATCGAACATGCGCGGGAGATCGTCTGAGGGAGCAGCGTGTTCGCAAAAAGGGTCTCTTCCCGGGTTGTCTCACACGCATCCACATTTGGCCGGCCCGGATAGCCCGCGGCGTTGATAATAAACTCAGGCTTTAGCTTCCGGATGTAATCGAACAGAAGATCAAAATTCGTATAATCAATCGCCTTGCGGGTAAGCGGGATAAAACCATACCTCCGCCTTCGCAACTCCGTTGCAAAAGCTTGTCCTATGTAGCCGCTTGCACCCAACAGTAAAATCATGGCGAATTGATCCCCGGGGGGGGGGTGAAAATCAGGCTTCCACCTGATGTGATTTTGTTTTCATGCCGGCATGACTTCCGCGTGTCCACGATGCGGCAAGTCCAATCGGTAAATTCCCGATCAACTGCCACTCATTGATCGGCGGCGGTGATGACTGCATCACATTTTGCAGGTTTTCGTGATTCAAACTCGTCGAACGGGTGCCCACCCGGTGACGCCCAAATTTGCAAATGGAAACGGCAGGAGTAGACCAAAGCAACCCAATCCAAAGACGCTTTTTTCATGGGTATCATGTTTCGATGACAATGGGGATAATGGTAAACAAATTAGGAACAAAGTTCACACACTGATTGATGTGGTATTGTAATCTTTCCAGAATACCCCCGCGTAACAGGATTTTTGATCCACGTCGGATGATTCAATTCAACTGGTTTAGCACGTGCCCAACAATTTTTTCACCGATGGCTAGCGATGCGGTGGCAGCGGGTGAAGGCGCATTGACCACGTGCAAGATACCGCGTTGTTCTTCAAATTGAAAATCCCCCACCAAGGTTCCGTCCGGCATCATGGCTTGCGCCCGCACACCGGAACCGCCGGCGCCAAGGTCGTCCTCGCAGATTGCCGGCACAAGTTTTTGGAGGGAACGGCAAAATTCACGCTTGGAAAATGAACGGTGGATTTCATAACCGCATAAGCGCGGATACGTCGCGAGGAATTTCCACAGGCCCGGAAAGCAAAGAGACTCGGCAAGATCGCGCGCGTTAATCTTTGACCAGCGATAGCCTTCGCGGGCGAATGCCAGCACGGCATTGGGACCGGCTTCAATGCCGCCGTGAATAAGCCGCGTGAAATGAACGCCGAGGAAGGGAAATTTTGGATCGGGCACGGGGTAAATCAAATTACGGACCAGATGTTGCCGCTCTTTTTTGATTTGGTAATACTCGCCGCGGAAAGGGATGATTTTTGCCGCAGCCTTTTGTTCCGCCGCGCGCACGAGGCGGTCGGAATAAAGTCCGCCGCATGTCACAACAAACTTTGAAGAAAACCTGCCAGCGGAAGTCTCAGCGATCCATTGGTTTGAATTGGAGACAAATTTCAGCAGTCGGGTGCTTAGACGAATTTCTCCGCCTTTTTTGCGAATGAGTTCGCCGAGTTTCTCGCAAACAGCGAGATAATCCACAATGCCCTCTTGCGGCACATGAATCGCCGCGATACCTGTGGCATGCGGTTCAATTTCCCTGATTTGTTCCGGCGATAATTTGCGCAAGCCGAGCAAACCGTTGGCATTGCCGCGCTGCCAGAGATTTTCCAGCCAGGGCAACTCAATCTCATTAGTGGCGACGACAATTTTGCCGCATTGTTCGTGTGCAATGCCATGTTTGCGACAGAAGGCAACCATTTGTTGCAGGCCGCTGAGACTGAGCTTCGCCTTCTCCGAGCCTGGCTTGTAGTAAAGGCCGGAATGGAGCACGCCGCTATTGTTGCCGGTTTGATGAGCAGCCAGTCTCGATTCCTTTTCAATCAGCAATAGTCGCATTTTCGGCCGTGTTTCCAAAAGTTGGAATGCAGTGGCTAGACCCACTATGCCTCCCCCTACAATGATTACGTCGTAATTCATCGCATGTTCTTCGGAGTTTTGCCGATGTTCAGATTAATGCTAAATTGATTTAGAATGTGGCGCGTGTCCTATCGCACCAGTCGGATCCAGCCATTCCAAGACATTAATTTCCATGGCGAAAATCATCCCACATTCAATATGCTCGGAAGCAAAATAGTCTTTCTAAGGGCTAACGCTCAACCTGAAGAACCGTTGAGGGGATGCACTCAAAAGATTGGTTATGGTGATGGAATTGCCCGTGCCGCTCAACGGACCGTCCAAAGGGGTCCATGTTGCATTAGTGAGGTTGTCTTTGTATTCAAGTTGATAGGTCTCATTGGTGATCGTCGGCCAAGTAAGGCCAAGCTGTTTGCTGCTCAAAGAAATACCGCTTAACCGAGGCGTTGCCACCACTGTTAATGTCCCATTGACAAAGGTGAATACATAGTTGGCCGCACTCAACGTCCCGGCACCCACCGTAATGTCATACGGCCCCGGTGGACTGTTGATCATGGCACTCGTGCTTAATTCGGGATTGCCGGTCAATATGCCCGGCCCATCACTGTTGACAAAGCCGCTGTAACTAGCAGTGAATGATGGATTCGGCAATCCGTAGGTCCTGCTAATATTGTCGGCACTCACCGTGAGTGTTGCCGGGGTCATGTTGGCCGTCAATCCCGCCAACGGGGCAAGGGTATAATCAGCCGCATTCGCCCCCGTCAAAGTCAGTCCACTTACCGTCACTGGAATGGCCGTTCCCACATTGGGAGTGGCGAAGTTAGCGGTGTAACCATTGGTGGACAGACTGACTGAGTCCCCAACCGCTAAACCAAGCAGTGTTACATTGTTTGACGAAATTCTCGCTACCGTCGTCCCGTCATAGACTTTGTTGTTGGCAGTGATGCCTGAATTCAGCACCTCAATCCGATAAAATCGTTGCGGCGCATTGCCAACCACATTGGTTTGAGTGGTCGTCGAACCGGTTGCCGTCACATCCGGTGACAAGTCGGTCCAGCCACCGCTACCAAGATCGCTCGAATACTGCGCCCTGTACATTCCATTACTAACCGAGCTCCATATAATGGTAACAACCCCGTTGCTCAGGCCAATCGAGGTAATCACAGGCTGGGGTACTGACATAATTGTAAGAATCTTGCCCGTGATGTCAGCCGCCAAGCCCGTTGGCTGCGTCAGCGTGTAATTACCTGCACTAGCCCCGCTCAACGTCAGTCCACTAATAGTGACCGGAATATCCGTTCCCACATTGGCAGTGACAAAATTGGCCACATACCCGTTGGTCACCAGGTTGACACTGTCTTCATTGATCACCCCCACCAGCACCACATTGTTGGAACTTAGTGTCGCCGTCGTCGTTCCGTCATACACCTTGTCATTGGCACTCAACCCCACGTTCAACATCTTGACCCGGTAGAATCGTTGTGGTGCACTGCCAATGGCATTGGTTTGAGTGGCCGTTGAATTAGTCGCCGTCACGTCCGGTGACAGGTCGGTCCAACCGCCGCCATTAAGACTGTTTTCATATTGTACTCTGTAAACTCCGCCAGTAACCGAATCCCACGCAATGGTAACAACACCGTTGGTCAGGTTAATTGAAGTAATCACAGGCGAAGGTAATCCCGATGCAATCGTCAGGGCTTTGGGGGTGATATTCGCCGCCAAGGTTATCGGCTGCATTAATATGTAGTTGCTTGCTCCTGTTCCACTCAGCGTCAGCCCGCTCACATTCACTGGAATATTTGTCCCCACATTGGCAGTGGTAAAGTTCGCCGTGTAATTATTTGTTGACAGGCTGACCATGTCACCGCCGACAACACCCGTCAGAGTCAGGTTTGTCAAACTGATCGTTGCCGCTGTGGTGCCGTCATAAACTTTGTTGTTGGCCATAATCCCGGTGTTGACTGACACCGTCAACACCGCCCCCGTCACGCTCAACGTCCCGTTCCCCAGAGCCAACGTGTAATTCGTCGCCACCAGGCTCCCCGCTTCGTTCGTGATCGCGTAACTGCCCACCGGACTGT
>Ga0335085_10004010_pt1 | contig 24816 bp, 19 predicted proteins | sample Lox_Sample_45_FD_206712 | JGI IMG/M metagenome (GOLD analysis project Ga0335085, IMG submission 206712) | Soil microbial communities from Loxahatchee National Wildlife Refuge, Florida, United States - Lox_Sample_4.5 | ecosystem: Environmental > Terrestrial > Soil > Wetlands | place: USA...
CGTGACACCGGGACCCATATGGCGCGTATCCTCAACCGCTAGGAAGGCCCAGGAGAGTGCTAACGCCGCAGCTAGCTGCCCACAGGGGTCGTCCTTTAAGCGTAAAATAATTTCCCGTCCGAACTCACGCCCCCGGCTGAGGGGTGGCGCCGCAGAGCGCCCGGCCGCGGCGTGCGGAGGAGGTCCCTCACTGTGACCAAAGAGGTCCAGCAGCTCGATCGTGTCATCATCCGTTTCGCAGGGGACTCTGGCGACGGCATGCAGCTAACGGGTGACAGGTTCACTCAGGAGACGGCTGTCTTCGGTAACGATCTGTCGACCCTGCCGAACTTCCCGGCCGAGATCCGCGCCCCCGCCGGGACGCTGCCCGGTGTATCGAGCTTCCAGGTTCATTTCGCCGACCACGACATCCTGACCCCGGGCGACGCGCCGAACGTCCTGGTCGCCATGAACCCGGCCGCGCTCAAGGCGAATCTGCGGGACCTCCCGCGCGGCGCTGATCTCATCGTCAACACCGACGAGTTCACCAAGCGGAACCTCACCAAGGTGGGCTACGAAGCCAGCCCGCTCGAGGACGGCTCGCTGGCCGACTACAATCTGCACGCGATGCCGATCACCTCGATGACGGTCAAGGCGCTGGAAGACTTCGACGTCACCCGCAAGGACGCCGAGCGGGCCAAGAACATGTTCGCCCTCGGCCTGCTGTCCTGGCTGTACGACCGGCCGCAAGAGGGCACGCTGAACTTCCTGCGCTCAAGGTTCGCGACCAAGCCCGAGATTATGAAGGCGAACGTCGCGGCCTTCCACGCCGGCTGGAACTTCGGCGAGACGACCGAGGCCTTCTCGGTCAAGTACGAGGTCAAGCCGGCCACGCTAAGCAGGGGCACCTACCGGAACATCACCGGCAACACCGCGCTGGCCTACGGGCTGATCGCGGGCTCGCAGCTGTCCGGGCTGCCGCTCTTCCTGGGTTCCTACCCGATCACGCCGGCCTCGGACATCCTGCACGAGCTGGCCAAGCAGAAGCGGTTCGGCGTCCGCACGTTCCAGGCAGAGGACGAGATCGCCGGGGTGGGCGCCGCTCTCGGCGCCTCGTTCGGCGGGTCGCTGGGCGTCACCACCACGTCCGGGCCTGGCATCCTGCTCAAGGCGGAAACGATCGGCCTGGGCGTCTCGCTAGAGCTGCCGCTGATCGTGTGCGACATCCAGCGGGCGGGCCCGTCGACCGGCATGCCGACCAAGACCGAGCAGGGCGACCTGCTGCAGGCTCTCTACGGCCGCAACGGCGAGTCCCCGCTGCCGGTGATCGCGCCGTGCAGCCCGGCGGACTGCTTCGACGCGGCGATCGAGGCCACCCGGCTGGCAGTCAAGTACGGCACCCCGGTTATCGTGCTGTCCGACGGCTACCTGGCCAACGGCTCCGAGCCGTGGCTCATCCCGGACGTGGCCAGCCTGCCGGACCTGAAGCAGGATTTTTCCTTCGCCAGCCCGGACGACTGGCGCGACGCCGACGGCGGCATCGACTTCAAGCCGTTCCAGCGGGACGCCCGCACCCTGGCCCGCCCCTGGGCCGTGCCCGGCACCCCGGGCCTGGAGCACCGGATCGGCGGGATCGAGAAGGCCGACGTGACCGGGGACATCTCCTACGACCCAGACAACCACGACCACATGGTGCGACTGCGTCAGGCCAAGATCGACGGGATCGCCGCGGACATCCCGCTGCTGGAGGTCGACGACCCGGGCGACGAGACGCGCGTCCTCGTGCTCGGCTGGGGCTCCACCTACGGCTCCATCGGCACCGCCGTCCGCCGCGTCCGGCTGGCGGGCAAGCCCATCGCCCAGGCGCACCTGCGTCACCTCAACCCGTTCCCCGGCAACCTCGGTGACGTGCTGCGCCGCTACGAGAAGGTGCTCGTGCCCGAGATCAACCTGGGCCAGCTCGCACTCCTGCTCCGCGGCCGTTACCTGGTCGACGTGATCTCCTACAACCGGGTCCGGGGCCTGCCGTTCGGCGCTGCCGAGCTGGCCGGAGTGATCAAGGATGTGATTGACAATGCCTGAGGCCGCACAGACGCGCGGAAACGGCGCGCGGCCGAACAATGGTCACGGCCCGGCGAACGGTCACCGGCCGGTGAACGGGAATAGCCAGCCGAACGGAACTGAGCCGGGAGCCCGCCGGCCTGCGTCGCTGGCCCTCGTGCCGAAGGCCACGGAGAAGCTCGCCACCAAGGACTTCAAGTCCGACCAGGAGGTGCGCTGGTGCCCCGGCTGCGGCGACTACGCGATCCTGGCCGCGTTCCAGGCGTTCCTGCCCGAACTGGACGTGCCGCGGGAGAACGTGGTCGTGGTCTCCGGCATCGGCTGTTCCTCCCGCCTCCCGTACTACATGGACACCTACGGGATGCACTCGATCCACGGCCGCGCCCCGGCGATCGCCACCGGGCTGGCCTCGTCCCGGCCGGACCTGTCCGTCTGGGTGATCACCGGAGACGGTGACGCGCTGTCCATCGGCGGGAACCACCTGATCCACGCGCTGCGCCGCAACGTCAACATCAAGATCCTGCTGTTCAACAACAGGATCTACGGGCTGACCAAGGGCCAGTACTCGCCGACGTCGGAGCAGGGGAAGGTCACCAAGTCGACGCCGTTCGGCTCGCTGGACAACCCGTTCAACCCGGTGTCGCTGGCCCTGGGCGCCGAGGCTACCTTCGTGGCCCGCAGCATCGATTCGGACCGCAAGCACCTGACCAGCGTGCTGCGCGCCGCCGCGGATCACCGGGGTACCGCCTTCATCGAGATCTACCAGAACTGCCCGATCTTCAACGACGACGCGTTCGCGCCGCTGAAGGACGCCTCGTCGCGGGACGACCAGCTGATCCGGCTGGCCGACGGTGAGCCGATCCGGTTCGGTGCGGGCGGCCAGCTCGGCCTGCGGGCCGGCCGGTACGGCGGCTTGGAGGCGGTGGACGTCGCGGACTCCGACAGCGCATCGCTGCTGACCCACGACGCCCGCCAGGACGACCCGTCCTACGCCTTCGCACTGTCCCGGCTGGACATGGCGGCCGTCGCGCACACGCCGATCGGGGTCTTCCGCCAGGTCGAGCGGCCCAGCTACGACGCGCTGATGGCGCAGCAGGTGCGCGAGACCCAGATCAAGCAGGGTGAGGGCGACCTGGCGACCCTGCTGACCGGCGGCGACACCTGGAAGATCCGCTAAAGCGTCCCGAACGGCCGCCCCGGCGGCCCTCCGCGCGGTGCGAGCCGCGCGGAGGGCTCTGCCCGGGCGCCACGCCAATCCACGCGGAGAATGAATGCGTATAGATCGGTGACCGCGCACGCAGCGGAGCCCGGGGGGCGGGCGCTTTGTGGCACTCCGCACTGATTTAACGGACAATATGGGCAACGGATTCCTGTCGAGGTACTGCTGGTGATAGTCCTCGGCGAGGTAGAACTCGCCCGCGGGGACGATCTCGGTGGTGACGGGACCGTAGCCGGCCTCGGCGAGCTTCTTCTCATACACCGTGCGGGACTCTTGCGCGGCGGCCTTCTGCTCCGGCGAGCGGCAGAAGATCACCGAACGGTACTGGGTACCGGTGTCGTTGCCCTGCCGCACGCCCTGCGTCGGGCCGTGTGGCTCCCAGAACACCTTGAGCAGGGCGGCGTAGCCGTCCCGTCAGCCGGTACGCTCGACCACGAAGGCGCAGAGCGTCTCGAAGGAGGACCGGGCCGGGCCGGGCGGCAGGGCCAGGATGTGCTCCCGCGCCTTGTCCGTCCAGCCGAGCAGGTCCGCGCGGGCGGCCTTCATCGCCGGATGGGCGCGCAGCAGCGCCAGTGCCTCGGCATGCTCGGCGTCATCGGTGAGCGGCCCGCGGGCCAGCAGCTCACGCAGCCGCCCGTCGGCCGGGCCCGCCGAGCGCAGGGCGTGCAGCACCGGCAGCGACCGCACCCCCTCGCGCAGGTCGATGCCAGGGGTCTTCCCGGACTGGCCGGTCTCGCTGCTGACGTCGAGGATGTCGTCGGAGATCTGGAACGCGACGCCGAGCGCCTCGCAGGCCAGCTCCATCCGGGAGACGATCTCGTCCGGCGCCCCGGAGAACATGGCGCCGAACCGTCCCGACGTGGCGATCAGCGATCCCGTCTTCTCCGTCACCACCCGCCAGTAGTGATCCAGCGGGTCCTCGCCTGGGCGTGGGCCGATCGTCTCCGCCACCTGGCCGCTGACCAGTCGGGCGAAGGTCTCCGTCTGGATCCGGATCGCGTCGGCGCCCAGGTCGGCCAGGATCCGCGAGGCCCGCGCGAACAGGAAGTCGCCGGTCAAGATGGCGACGGTGTTGTCCCAGCGGGAGTTGGCCGACGGGTGTCCCCGCCGGATCGCCGCCTCGTCCATCACGTCGTCGTGGAAGAGCGTGGCCAGGTGGGTCAGCTCGATGGCGGCCGCGGCCAGCACGAGCCGGCTGTCCCGCGGGTCGCCGAACTGCCCGGCGAGCAACACGAGCATCGCGCGGAATCGCTTACCGCCCGCGTCGACCAGATGCAGGGAAGCCTCGGTGAGCAGCGACTCCTCGGTGCGGGCCGTTTCCCGGATGACGGACTCGACGAGGGCGAGGCCCTCAAGCACGTCCGCTTCGACCGCGGTATCGGGGAAGTCAACAGGTACGGCACTGGTCACGCAGGCTCCAAATCCTCGGCCCAAGATCTCCGAGTATGCCCGCTATCGCCGCCACCGACACACGCGGGGCGGCGCCACGCTGCTGCGTCAGCGGACGAAGAGGTGGGTGGCGGCATTGTTGGCCAGGCTGAGGACCGGTTCCGGGATGATGCCCAGGAACAGGGTGACCGCGGCCCCGACCGCCACCGCGGTGCCGGTGAGCGCGCTGGGCACGACCACGGCCGGCCCGTCGGGCAGGGGGTCGCTGAAGAACATCACCACGATGACGCGAACGTAGAAGAACGCCGCGATCGCGCTGCTGAGCACACCGACGATCACCAGCGGGATCGCGCCGCCCGCCTCGGCCGCCTGGAACACGGCGAACTTCCCGGTAAATCCGCTGGTCAGCGGGATACCGGCGAAAGCCAGGAGGAAGAACGCGAACGTACCCGCCACCAGCGGCGATCTCTTGCCGAGCCCCGCCCAGCGCGACAGATGCAGGGCCTCGCCGCTGGGGTCCCGCACCAGGGTGATCAGTGCGAACGCCCCGACCGTGCTGAACCCGTACGTGACGAGGTAGAACAGGCTGCTGGACAGGCCGAGCGCGCTCGCGGCGATGACCGCGGTCAGGATGTAGCCGGCGTGCGCGATCGAGGAATAGGCCAGCATCCGCTTTACGTCAGTCTGGGTGATGGCGATGATCGCGCCCACCAACATGGTAAGGACCGCAACGGCCCACATCGCCGGGCGCCAGTCCCAGGTCAGGGTGCCGAACGCCACGTAGAAGACGCGCAGCAGCGCGCCGAACGCGGACACCACCACGCAGGACGCCATCAGGGCGGTGATCGGCGTGGGCGCGCCCTGGTACACGTCGGGCTTCCAGCCCTGGAACGGCACCGCCCCGATCTTGAACAGCAGGCCCACGCCGACCAGCGCCATCCCCGATAGCAGCAGCGTCTCGTTGGCGGTGTTGGCGGAGGCGGCCGCGGCAATGGCGGACAGCCGCACCGAGCCCGCGAACCCGTAGAGCATCGCGATGCCGAACAGGAAGAACGCCGAGGAGAACGCGCCGAGCAGGAAGTACTTCATCGCCGCTTCCTGCGACAGCAGGCGGCGCCGCCGGGCGAGCCCGCAGAGCAGGTACAGCGGCAGCGACAGCACCTCCAGGGCCACGAACATCGTGAGCATGTCGTTGGCGGCGGGGAACAGCAGCATGCCGCCGATGGCGAACAGGGTGAGCGGGTAGATCTCGGTGTGCGTGACGCCCTTAAGCAGCCCTTCGCGTTCCTCGGCGCTGCCGGGCACCGCGGCGGCCTGCGCCACGAAGGGGCTGAGGTCGTGCGCCGTGTCCGCGATGATCAGCACGCTGATGAACGCGAGCACCAGGATCGTGCCCTGGATGAACAAGGTGGGCCGGTCCACGGCCACCGCGCCCATGGCCGCGACGTGCCCGGCGCCACCCTTGGCGAACACACTGCTCGACGCGGCGACCAGGATGGTCAGGATGAACGCCGCGCCGAGGCCGCCGAGCGCCAGCACGAGGTGCAGGCCGCGGCGGGCCGGCCGCGGCGCGAACGCCTCGACCAGGACGCTGGCGAGCGCCGCACTGAAGACGACGAGCATCGGTGCGAGCTGGCTGTACTCGATGTGAGGGGCGGGGATCGTCGATGCCGCGAGCACGCCGGGGTGCCCTACGAGGCCCGCAAGGCCCACGGAGCCGGTCACGGTGCGGTTCCCTTCTGCGCGGTCGCCGGGTGCGCCGGCACAGGATCGGTCATGTGTACCTGGGCCATCGTCTGGTGCACGGCCGGGTTGATGACGTCGAGTACCGGCTTGGGGTAGATGCCCATGGCCACGATCAGCGCGACCAGCGGCACCACCGCCCACAGCTCCCGGGGCTTCAGGTCCGGCAGGTTCTCGACCGCCGGCGCGGTCGGCCCGTTCATCGTGCGCTGGTACATCCACAGAATGTAGACGGCGGCCAGGATGATGCCGACGGTGGCGAGGATGGCCGGGAGCTTGTACCGGCTGAACGTCCCGACCAGCACCAGGAACTCACTGACGAACGTCGACAGGCCGGGCAGCGACAGCCCGGACAGGCCGGAGATCAGGAACAGCCCGGCCAGCACGGGCGCGACCTTCTGCATCCCGCCGTAGTCCGCGATGCGCGTCGAGCCGCGTCGGCTGATCATGAACCCGGCGAGGATGAACAGTGCCCCGGTGGAGAACCCGTGGTTGACCATGTAGAGGGTCGCGCCCGACTGGCCCTGGGTGGTCATCGCGAAGATGCCGAGGGCGATGAAGCCGAAATGCGACACCGAGGTGTAGGCGAGCAGCCGCTTGAGGTCCTGCTGGCCGATAGCGACGACCGCGCCGTACAGGATGCCGATGACCGCCAGCGTGAGGACCAGCGGCGTGAAGTACCTCGACGCGGACGGGAACAGCTCCAGGCAGTACCGGATCATGCCGAACGTGCCGACCTTGTCCAGCACGCCGACCAGCAGCACCGCGGCACCGGGCTGCGCGGAGGAGGCGGCGTCCGGCAGCCAGGTGTGGAACGGCCACAGCGGCGCCTTGATCGCGAACGCGACGAAGAAGCCGAGGAACAGCCACTTCTGCGCGGCCGGGTCGATCGGGACGTGCACCAGCTGGCTGAACAGGAACGTGCCGTGGTGGCCGGTCACGGCGCTGCGCGAGGAGTAGACGTACAGCGCGATGACCGCGACCAGCATGAGCAGACCACCGGCCAGGCTGTAGAGCAGGAACTTCACCGCCGCGTACTGCCGCTTGCCGACGCCGTAACTCCCGATCATGAAGTACATCGGGATGAGCATGGCCTCGAAGAACACGTAGAAGAGGAAGACGTCGGTCGCCGCGAAGACGCCGATCAGCATCGTCTCCAGCACGAGCATCAGCGCGAAGTACCTCTTGACGCTGCGCTCGCCGCCATCGGCGTCGTGCCAGGACGCCAGGATGACGACCGGCATGAGCACCAGCGACATGCCGATTAGGACCAGCGCGATGCCGTCCACGCCGACCGCGTAGTGCACGCCGAACTGCGGGATCCACGAGACGGTCTGGGTGAACTGGTAGTCCGGGCCGCTCGGCTTGAACTGGGCCGCCATGATGATGAACCAGATCAGCGTGAGGACCGAGAAGCCGAGGGCCAGCCGCTTGGACAGCAGATCGCGGGCCACGCGGTCGGCTTCGGCGCCGTTCGCCGGCAGGCCGGGGATCGCGGCGATCAGGATCGCCCCCACGAGCGGGATCGCGCCGGCGATGGTCAGCCAGGGAACACTGTTCATGTCGTCTACAGCCTCACCGCGAGGAGGGCGGCGACCAGCAGCGCGGCGCCGAGGAACATCGACAGGGCGTAGGAGCGGACGAAGCCGGTCTGGATCCGGCGCAGCCGGCCGGACGACCCGCCCACCGCCGCGGCCGAGGTGTTGACCGCACCGTCAATGCCGCGGCTGTCGAAGTACACCGACAGCCGGGTCAGCCACTGGCCCGGGCGCATCAGGACCGACTCGTTGAACGCGTCGCCATAGAGATCCCTGCGCGCGGCCCTGGTCAGCAGGCGGCCAGGCGGTGCGACCGCGGGCACCTCGACCCGCCCGTACGTCGCCCACGCTCCCAGCACGCCCAGCAGCACCACCGCCAGCGTGACCGAGGACGTGACGTTGAACAGCGCGTGAATGGCGGGTACCTGCCCGATCACCGGGGCGAGGAAGTTCGCGAGCCGGTTGTCGACCACCAGGAAGCCGCCCACCACGACGGAGCCGATGGCGAGCACGATCATCGGCCAGGTCATCACGGCCGGCGACTCGTGCGGATGCGGAGCAGACCCCGCGGTGCTGGCTTCCGGCGTCTCGCGGCGTTCCGCATGGACCTCGCGCTCCCACCGGGGCTTGCCCATGAACGTCATGAGCACCATCCGCGTCATGTAGAAGCCGGTGATCGCCGCGCCGATGATCGCCGCCGTGCCGAGGATGGCGCCCGACGTGCCGCCCTTGTCAAAACACGCCTCGATGATTCCGTCCTTGGTGAAGAAACCGGAGAACGGCGGTATCCCGATGATGGCCAGGTAGCCAGCGATGAACGTGACGTAGGTGACCGGCATGACCTTGCGCAGCCCCCCGTAGCGGCGCATGTTCACCTCGTCGTTCATGCCATGCATGACCGAGCCCGCGCCAAGGAAGAGGTCGGCCTTGAAGAAGCCGTGCGCGACCAGGTGGGCGATCGCGAACGCGTACCCGATCGGGCTTCCGAGGCCGGCGGCGAGCGTCATGTAGCCGATCTGGCTCATGGTGGAGCCGGCCAGAGACTTCTTGATGTCGTCTTTGGCGCAGCCGATGATCGCGCCGAAGAGCAGGGTGACCGCGCCGACCACCGTGATCGCCAGCCGCGCGGTCGGCGCGTAGGCCAGGATCGGGTTGGACCGCACCAGCAGGTAGACCCCCGCGGTCACCATCGTGGCGGCGTGAATCAGGGCCGAGACGGGTGTCGGGCCCTCCATCGCATCCAGCAGCCAGGCCTGCAGCGGCACCTGCGCGGACTTCCCGCACGCGCCGAGCAGCAGCAGCAGGCCGAGCGCCGTGTCCACGCCAGAACCCGCGGACCCGGCGCCGCCGAACACGCCGGTGAAGTTGACCGTGCCGAACGTGCTGAACATCAGGAAGATCGCGATCGTGAGGCCCGAGTCGCCGACCCGGTTCACGATGAACGCCTTCTTGGCCGCTACCGCCGCGGACGGTTTGAACTGCCAGAACCCGATCAGCAGGTAGGAGGCGAGGCCGACGCCTTCCCAGCCGACGTACAGGACGAGGTAGTTGTCGGCCAGCACCAGCAGCAGCATCGAGGCGACGAACAGGTTCATGTACCCGAAGAAGCGCCGCCGGGCGGCATCATGGGCCATGTACCCGATCGAGTAGATGTGGATGAGCGAACCCACGCCGGTGATCAGCAGCACGAATGTTATCGACAGCGGGTCGAGCAGCAGGCCGACGTCCACGTGGAAGCCGGCCACCGGGATCCAGCTGTACATGTGCACGTCCCGGCTGCGCTCCGCCGCCGGGTAGCTGAGCATGTTGAAGAAGACGATCACGCCGTAAACCAGGGAGGCGATCGGCATCAGGACGCCGAGCAGGTGCCCCCACCGGTCGGTGCGGCGGCCGCCGCAGATCAGCACCACGGCGCCGAAGACCGGGAACGCCAGCATCAGCCACGCGTAGCGCTGGACGCCGACGGCGGGCACGGTGGTCATGGTCGCGGCGATCGCGTGCACGCCAGCAGCCGAGCTGGTCACCCGTCCACCCCTTCTAGTTCTTCAGCAGGCTGGCGTCGTCGACCGACGTCGACCTGCGGGTCCGGAAGATCGCCATCAGGATCGCCAGGCCCACCACGACCTCGGCCGCGGCGACCACCATCACGAAGAACGCGATCACCTGGCCATCCAGGTTGCCGTGCATGCGTGCGAACGCCACGAACGCCAGGTTGGCCGCGTTCAGCATCAGCTCGATGCACATGAAGATGATGATGGCGTTACGCCGGATCAGGACGCCGACGCCGCCGATGGCGAACAGGATGATTGACAGCGTCACGTACGCCGAAGGGCTCATCTATTTGCCCCCTCGCGGGCGCTTCGCTTGGCGGGGCCGCAGGCGCGCCGGCAAGCAGCGCGGGAGGCGTGTCCTCGGCGCCGGGACACCGCTCCGGCCCTGGCGGGCCTGCGCGGTCGTGCCGGAGGCGCGCCGAAAACGCGGCGGCCCGGTGCCTGCGGCAGTACGCACGAACAGGCTGTGATTGGCAGAGGAGTTCTCACGGTGTCGCCCCTCCCTTGCTCGACGCCTCCACGGGGTGCCCGGCGCCGCCGTCACCCGGCGGCTGGCCGGGTTCCTCCCCGCCCGGCCCGGCCCCGCCGTCACCGGCCTGGTCGCCCGGGCCGGGCAGCTCCGGCGCGGGGGGCCCGGCCGGGAGCGCCGGGCCGCCGTCGTCGCCGATCTCACGGCGGACCAGCAGGGAGCTGACCGACAGCTCGGACGGGGAGCCGTCCGGCAGCAGGGCCGGCATGTCGACCGCGTTGTGCAGCGCGTAGACGCCCGGGGACGGCAGCGGGGTAGGCCGCCCGCTGGTGACCCGGCGCTTGGCCAGCTCCCGCTGGGTCGGCTTGGGGCTGGTGCGCTCGCGGTGCGCCAGCACCATGGCGCCGAGCGCCGCGGTGATGAGAAGGGCGCTGGTGGCCTCGAAGGGGAACACGTAGGTGGTGAAGATCAGCGTGGCGATGCCAGTGAGGTTGCCCACGCCGCCGTTGGCCACCGACTGGGTGGCAGGCCCGATGGCGGCGTGGCCGAGCGCGAGGACCAGCAGGACTACCAGGGCGATCCCGGCGACGGCCGCGGCGAGCCGCTGGCCCCGGATCGTCTCCACCAGCGACTCGCGCGAGCTCACGCCGATCAGCATCATGACGAACAGGAACAGCATGAGAACGGCGCCCGTGTACACGATGACCTGGACGAACGCCAGGAACGGCGCGCCCTGCATCAAGTAGAGCACGGCCAGGGACAGCATGATCGCGGCCAGGAATACGGCGCAGTGCACCGCGCGCCGCGCCAGGACCATCCCGCACGCGGACCCGACCGAGACGACGGCGAGCAGCCAGAAGATGACCGACTGGGTGGTCGCGGCCGCGGTGCTGCCCGCGCTGGCCAGGACGTCGGTCATCGGTCTTCACCGCCCGCGCCGCTCTCGGCGGCATGCCCGGAGGGAGCGGCGAGCGGGGATTCCCCGCGACCGACCTCCGCGGCCTGGCCTGCCGCCTGGCCGCCCGGGTCCGCGCCCGCGGTCGCCGGGGCCGAGGACGCGGGAACCGCATTCCCGGTGCTGGCGATGCCGGCCGCGCCGAGCAGGTAGTAGTCCTTCTCGTCGTCCCCGAGCCGCATCGGGTGCGGCGGGGCTTCCATCCCGGCCTGGAGCGGCGCCAGCAGCTGCTCCTTGGTCCAGATCAGGTTTTCCCGGCTGTCGTCGGCCAGCTCGTACTCGTTGGTCATGGTCAGCGCGCGGGTCGGGCACGCCTCGATGCACAGCCCGCACAGAATGCAGCGCAGGTAGTTGATCTGGTAGACGTGCCCGTACCGCTCGCCCGGGGAGTACCGCTCGGTGGCCGTGTTGTCGCGGCCCTCGACGTAGATCGCATCCGCCGGGCAGGCCCAGGCGCACAGCTCACAGCCGATGCACTTCTCCAGCCCGTCGGGCCACCGGTTGAGCTGATGGTGGCCGTGGTAGCGCGGCGCGGTCGGCCGCTTCTCCTCCGGGTACTGGACGGTGTCGACCTTCCGGAACATCTCGTGGAAGGTGACCCCGAACCCCTTGATGGGGTTGAGGAAGTCAAGCACCGGTGACCTCCTTGGTGCCGTTGGTGTCACCCGCGCCGGCCACCGCGGCCGTGCGGGCCGCCGGGCCCGTCCGCGCCGGGCTGGCCGGGTCGGTGACCCCGACGCCGTGGTAGTGGGGCAGGTCGAGCGGCGGGACCCGGTAGGTCACGTGGTCACGGGTACGGGCTGGGGGCGCGCCGCCCGGTTCGGGCTCGGCTTCCAGCGCCGCCGCCTCCGCCTCGGCCGCGCGGGACGCGCGCTGTTCCGCGGCGATGTCCCACGACACGGCGATGATGGCGATGATGGCCAGGACGACGCCGCCGACGACGTAGACGGCCGTGCTGTGGCTGTCGTACCGCCAGGCGCGGACCGTGGCGATCAGCAGCACCCAGACGATCGCGACCGGGATCAGGACCTTCCAGCCGAGCCTCATGAGCTGGTCGTAACGGACCCGGGGCAGCGCCCCGCGTATCCAGATGAAACCGAACTCGAACAGCGCGACCTTGATCAGGAACCAGATGATCGGGTACCAGCCGCTGTTGGCGCCGGACCACAGCGACAGCGGCCAGGGCGCCCGCCAGCCGCCCAGGAACAGCGTGGTGGCGACGGCGGAGACGGTCAGCATGTTGACGTACTCGGCCAGGTAGAACAGCGTGAACCGCATCGAGGAGTACTCGGTGTGGTACCCGCCGACCAGTTCTCCTTCGCCCTCGGGCAGGTCGAACGGCAGCCGGTTGGTCTCCCCGACCATGGTGAGCACGTAGATCAGGAACGAGGGGAGCAGCTCCCACACGTACCAGCCGTGCGCTTGGGCGTTGACGATGCCAGTGGTCGACAGCGTGCCCGCGTACAGGAAGACCGCCACGAAGGACAGGCCCATCGCGATCTCGTAGCTGATCACCTGGGCGGACGACCGCAGCCCGCCGAGCAGCGAGTACGGCGACTCCGACGACCAGCCGGCCAGCACGATGCCGTAGACGGCGATCGAGCTCATCGCCAGGACCAGCAGCACCGCGACGGGAAAGTCGGTGAGCTGCAGCGGCGTGCGTACCCCGAAGATCGACACCTCCGGGCCGACCGGGATGATCGCGAAGCTCACCAGCGCCGGGGCGGCGGCCAGGATGGGGGCCAGGAAGAACAGGAGCTTGTCCACCTGCCGCGGCACGATGTCTTCCTTCAGCGGCAGCTTGAGCGCGTCGGCGACCGGCTGGAGCAGCCCGAACGGGCCCCACCGGTTAGGCCCCGGGCGGTTCTGCATACGGCCGATGAGACGCCGCTCGGCCCAGATCATGAAGATCTGGAACAGCAGCAGGAACAGGAAGATGACCACCACCTTGAGGGCGATGATCCACCAGACCAGCGGGTAGAAACTCGCCAGCGTGGGGTCCGCCGCGGACACCGCGCCCGCAGCCAGGTTGGTCATTCTGCGCTCCTCAGCGTGACCCGGGTGCCGTGGCCGGCACCCAGCTGCGCGCGGACCGCACAGCCGGCGGAGTTGGCGGGCAGCCACACCACCCGGTCGGGCATGTCGATCACCTCAACGGGAAGGGTGCAGGATCCGCGTTCGGTGGCCACGGTGACCTTATCGCCGTCGGGCACGCCGGCTTCGGCCGCGGTCCCCGGCGACATCCGCGCGGTGGCCGGGCGGGCCGTCCCGGCCAGGTACGGCTCGCCGTCCTGCATGCGCCCGCCGTCGAGCAGCAGGTGCCAGGTGGCCAGCACCGCCTCACCGGCCCCGGCGGCCATCTGCACGTCGGGCGGGACGACCGGGGCGGTTTCCCGGCCGCCGCGCCAGGTGCCGATCCGGGCGATCTCGGCGCGCGCCGCCGCGTCGTCGGGAAGGCCAAGGTGCACGTCCATCTCGTCGGCGATCTCGCCGAGCACGTACAGGTCGGACCGGATACCGGGCACCGGCAGGGCCGGGCCGAACGTGCCGCCGCGGCCCTCCCAGTTGACGAACGTGCCCGCTTTCTCGGCCACCGCCGCGACCGGCAGCACCACGTCGGCGCGGTCGGTGATCGCGCTGACCCGCAGCTCCAGGCTGACGATGAACGGTGTCATCTCAAGCGCGGCGAGCGCGGCGGCCGGATCGGGCAGGTCCGCGGGGTCGACGCCGGCGACGACGAGGGCGCCGAGCTCACCGGCGGCGGCCGCGGCGAGGATGCCGGCGGTGTCCCGGCCCGGCCCGGACGGCAGCGACGCCACGCCCCAGGCCCGCGCGACCTCGGCGCGTGCCTGGACGTCGCCGACGGGGCGGCCGACCGGGAGCATGGTGGGCAGCGCGCCGGCCTCGATCGCACCGCGCTCGCCCGCGCGCCGCGGGATCCACGCCAGCCGCGCGCCGGTCGTCTCGGCCAGCCGGGCCACCGCGGACAGCGCCCCCGGCGTCTCGGCCAGCCGCTCCCCGGCCAGGATGATCGCGCCGGGCGCGGCCAGCGCCCTGGCGGCGGCCGTCCAGATCCCGGCCTCCGCCGTGACGGAGGCCCCCCGGGCGGAGGACGCGGCGGCCCGGGCAATGCCGGAATCCCCGCCCAGGCGGCCGAGGGCGCGCGCTTCGTCGCCCGGGACGGTGGCGAGCAGGCCGCCGGACAGCTTGGCCAGCCCGCGGGTCGCGAACGGCGCCACCGAGTAGACGGGCAGGCCGCGCCTGCGGACCGCCTTGCGGAGCCGCAGGAACACGATGGGCGACTCTTCCTCGGGCTCGAACCCGGCCAGCAGCACGGCCGGGGCGTGCTCGAGGTCGTCGTAGCTGACCCCGATGCCCTGACCGGCGACGCACGCGGCCAGGAACTTCGCTTCCTCGGCCGAGTGCGGGCGGGCCCGCATGTCAATGTCGTTGGTGCCGAGCGCGACGCGGGCGAACTTGGCGTAGCCGTACGCGTCTTCCAGCGTGAGCCGGCCCCCGGTCAGCACTGCGGCGCCGTGCGGGCCCGCGGGCGGCAGCCCGGCGGGGGTGCCGGTGACGCGGGCGGCTTCCAGGCCGCGCGCCGCGGCCCGGATCGCCGCCGGCCAGGACGCGGGGATGAGCACCCCGGCCTCGTTGCGGACCAGCGGCACGGTGAGCCGGTCGGGCTCGGTGGCGTAGGTGAACGCCCACCGGCCCTTGTCGCAGTTCCATTCCTCGTTGACCTGCGGATCGTCGGCGCCGAGGCGGCGCATGATCCGGCCGCGGCGGTGGTCGGCGCGCTGCCGGCAGCCGGCCGCGCAGTGCTCGCAGACGCCGCTGGTGGAGACCAGGTCGAACGGCCGGGACCGGAAGCGGTACGCCGCGCCGGTGAGCGCGCCCACCGGGCAGACCTGCACGGTGTTGCCGGAGAAGTAGGAGTTGAACGGGTCGCCGTCGGCGGTGCCGATCATCTGGTTCGGGCCGCGCTCGACGAACTCGATGAACGCGTCGCCGGCGATCTCCTCGGAGAACCGCGTGCACCGGGTGCAGGAGATGCACCGTTCCCGGTCGAGCAGGACCTCCGAGGAGATGGCGACCGGCTTGTCGAAGGTCCGCTTGGCCTCGGTGAACCGGCTCTCCCCCTGCCCCGTGGACATCGCCTGGTTCTGCAGCGGGCACTCACCGCCCTTGTCGCACATCGGGCAGTCCAGCGGGTGGTTCACCAGCAGCAGCTCCATGACGCCGCGCTGCGCCTTCTCCGCCACCGCGGAGGTGAGCTGGGTGTGCACCACCATGCCCTCGGTGCACACGGTGGTGCAGGAGGCCAGCGGCTTGCGCTGGCCCTCCACGTCGACCAGGCACTGGCGGCAGGCGCCGATCGGGTCCAGCAGGGGGTGGTCGCAGAACCGCGGGATCTGGATGCCGAGCAGCTCGGCGGCCCGGATCACCAGCGTTCCCTTGGGCACGGCGATCTCGAAGCCGTCGATGGTGACGGCCACGGTGTCGACGGGCGCGGGCGCGCCAGCCGCGCCGGACCCGCTTGCCTGCACGGTCATCGGTTTATCGGCCTCCGCCCGGGATGTGCGCTGAGCCGCTCGAATCGAACAGGGTCGCGGCGGCGGGGTCGAATGGGCAGCCGCCGCGCTTCTGGTGCTCGATGTACTCGTCCCGGAAGTACTGGATCGACGAGGTGATCGGGCTGGTCGCGCCGTCCCCGAGGGCGCAGAACGCGCGGCCCAGGATGTTGTCGCAGACGTCCAGCAGCTTGTCCAGGTCCTCGTCGGTGCCCCGGCCGTGTTCCAGCCGTTCCAGCACGCGCACCATCCAGTAGGTGCCCTCGCGGCACGGGGTGCACTTGCCGCACGACTCGTGCTGGTAGAACTCGGTCCAGCGGAGTACGGCGCGGACCACGCACGTGCTGTCGTCGAAGATCTGCAGCGCCCGCGTGCCGAGCTGGGACCCGGCGGCCATCACCGATTCGAAGTCCAGCGGCACGTCCAGGTGCTCGTCGGTGAGCAGCGGCACCGACGACCCGCCCGGGGTCCAGAACTTGAGCCGGTGCCCGGCGCGCACCCCGCCGGCCAGGTCGAGCAACTCGCGCAGGGTGATGCCGAGCGGCGCCTCGAACTGGCCCGGCGTGGTCACGTGCCCGGACAGCGAGAAGATCCCGTAGCCCGTGGACTTTTCCGTGCCGAGGTCGGCGAACCACTTCCCGCCGTTGAGCAGGATGGACGGCACGCTCGCGATCGACTCGACGTTGTTGATCACGGTCGGGCACGCATACAGGCCGGCGATGGCGGGGAACGGCGGCTTGAGCCGCGGCAGCCCCCGGTACCCCTCCAGCGAGTCCAGCAGCGCCGTCTCCTCGCCGCAGATGTAGGCACCCGCGCCCGCGTGCACCACGATGTCCAGGTCGTAGCCGGACCCCAGGATGTCCCGGCCGACGTACCCGGCCTCATAGGCCTCGGCGACCGCCTGCTGCAGCCGCCGGACGACGTGCAGGACCTCGCCGCGCACATAGATGAAGGCCTGGTGGCAGCGGATCGCGTAGGAGGCGATGACGACGCCTTCGATCAGGGCCTGCGGGTTGGCCATCAGCAGCGGGGTGTCCTTGCAGGTGCCCGGCTCGGACTCGTCCGCGTTGACCACCAGGTAGTGCGGCTTCCCATCGCCCTGGGGGATGAAGGCCCACTTGTTGCCGGCCGGGAACCCGGCGCCGCCGCGGCCGCGCAGCCCGGACTCCCTCATCATGGCGATGATGTCGTCCGGCGGCATGGCCAGCGCCTTGGGCAGCGCCCGATAGCCGCCCGCGCGCCGGTACCCGGCGAGCAGGAAGCTGTCCGGCTCGTCCCAGTGCGCGGTCAGCACGGGTGTCAGCGTGTCGGTCAACGCGACGCTCCCTTGGTGGCGGTGCTGTTCGGGGTGTCCGGCTCGCCGGGCGCGTCCGGCGCCGTCCAGCCGTGTTCCTTGGCGATCCTCAGTCCTACCAGGCTGGCGGGGCCGGCGGCAGGCCCGTCGGCGGCCTGGCCATCGGTGAACCCGGCGAGAATCCGGGACGCCTGCCGCCAGGTGCACAGCCGGCCCGGGCCGCGGGTCGGCGTGACGGCGCGGCCGGCCCGTAGATCATCCACCAGCGCGGTGGCGGACTCGGGCGTCTGGTTGTCGAAGAACTCCCAGTTGACCATTACGACGGGGGCGTAGTCGCAGGCAGCGTTGCACTCGACGTGCTCGATGCTGACCTTGCCGTCGCCGGTCAGCTCGTCCGGCCCGACGCCGAGATGGTCTTCCAGCGTGGCCAGGATCTGGTCGCCGCCCATGATGGCGCACAGCGTGTTGGTGCAGACCCCGACGTGGTACTCGCCGACCGGCTGCCGCTTGTACAGGGTGTAGAAGCTGGTCACCGCCGTGACTTCGGTCTCGGTGATGCCAAGCCGCGCGGCGACCAACGCGATCGCGTCGTCGGAGATGTAGCCCTCCTCCGACTGCAGCAGGTGCAGCAGCGGCATCAGGGCCGAGCGCGGCCGCGGGTAACGGCCGATGATCTCGGCCACGTCGGGCTCCAGGCGCGCCAGGGCCTCATCGCTGAACGCCATTACCGGTCCACTCCTCCAAGTCGCATTGGGAGCGCAGTGTCAATGCGATACGGCCGCAGCCCGCTACGGCGGGACGATCGGCTCACCGGTCCACCCCTCCAAGGACAGGGTCGATGCTGGCGATCGCCGGGATCACGTCGGCGAGCATCCCGCCCTCACACAGCGCGGCCAGCGCCTGCAGGTGGTGGAACGACGGGTCCCGCAGGTGCGCCCGGTAGGGCCGCGTCCCGCCGTCGCTGACAACGTGGCAGCCCAGCTCGCCCTTGGGCGACTCGATCGGCACGTACGCCTGCCCCGCCGGCACCCGGAAGCCCTCGGTGACGAGCTTGAAGTGGTGGATGAGCGCCTCCATGGACTGGCCCATGATGTGCGCGATGTGCTCCGGCGACGGCCCCAGCCCGTCCGGGCCGAGCGACAGCCGCGCGGGCCAGCCGATCTTCGCGTCCTGGATCATCACCGGGTCGTCGGCGGGGCGGCGGCTGGCCAGCCGGTCGATGCACTGCTCGACGATCCGCAGCGACTGGTCGATCTCATCCATCCGGACCGCGTACCGGCCGTAGGTGTCGCACGTGGTGACGGTGGGCACGTCGAACTCGTACGTCTCGTACCCGCAGTAGGGCTGGCTCTTGCGCAGGTCCCACGGCAGCCCGGCGCTGCGCAGCATCGGCCCGGTGACCGCGAGCGCGATGCAGCCTTCCAGGTCGAGGTAGGCCACGCCTTTGGTCCGGCCGGTGAAGATCGGGTTGGAGTCCATCAGCTTGCGCAGGTCGCCGGTCCACCGCGGTGCCTCGCGGAGGAACTCGCGGATCTTCTCCAGCGCGCCGGGCGGCAGGTCCTGGGCCAGGCCGCCGGGCCGGATGTAGGCGTGGTTCATCCGCAGCCCGGTGATCAGCTCCATCAGGTCGAGCACGTTCTCCCGCATGCGCACGCCCTGCATGAAGATCGTAGTCGCGCCGAGCTCCAGGCCGAACGGCCCGAGGCCGCCCAGGTGCGAGCCGATCCGGTTGAGCTCCATCATCAGCACCCGGATGATGTTCGCCCGGTCGGGGATCTCGTCCTCGATGCGGAGCAGCCGCTCGACCGACAGGCAGTACGCCGTCTCGTTGAAGATCGGCATCAGGTAGTCCGCCCGGGTGCAGAACGTGACGCCCTGCGTCCAGGTGCGGTACTCCATGTTCTTCTCGATGCCGGTGTGCAGGTAGCCGATCCCGACGCGGCACTCGGTGACGGTCTCCCCGTCCAGGGTCAGGATGAGCCGGAGCACCCCGTGCGTCGACGGGTGCTGCGGGCCCATGTTGATGACCATGTGACCGGTGCCCGGCGTGTCGGCGGCCTGGTCCGCCGCGGCGACCAGCTGGTCCCAGTCCTGGCCGGAGACCGTGTAGACACGGCCCTCGGCCGTGCCGTCGTCCAGGCCGCCGGCGCGCGGCGGCGCGGAATGGCTGGTCATATTTGTCTGCCTCCCTCGCGGGCGCTTCGCTGGCTTCGGGAGGCGGGTCCTCGGCGCCGGGACACCGCTCCGGCCCTGGCGGGCCTGCGCGGCGTTCGACCCGGCGCCTGCGGCGGCACGAACCGGGAGCCCGCGGTTGACAGCAGGTGGCTCACGCGTATGACCTCCGCTCATCGGGCGGCGGCACCTTGGTGCCGCGGTACTCGACGGGGATGCCGCCGAGCGGGTAGTCCTTGCGCTGCGGGTGGCCCTTCCAGTCGTCCGGCATCTCGATCCGGGTCAGCGACGGGTGGCCATCGAAGATGATGCCGAAAAAGTCCCAGGTCTCCCGCTCGTGCCAGTCCAGGGCCGGGTAGACGTCGACCAGCGACGGGATGTGCGGGTCCTCGTCCGGCGCGGTCACCTCCAGGCGCAGCCGCCGGTTGTGGATGATCGACACCAGATGATAGACGGCGTGCAACTCGCGCCCGGCCTCGGCCGGGTAGTGCACGCCGGACGCCCCGGTGCACATCTCGAAGGCCAGCTCGGGCTCGTTCCGCAGCTTGGCGGCGACCTCGGGCAGCCGCTCCCGGCGGACGTGGAAGGTCAGCTCGCCGCGGTCGGCGATGACCCGCTCGATGGCGTCCCCGAAGCCGGTCCCGTCCGCCTGGAGTACCCGGGCCAACTCGTCGGTGAGCTCATCGAAGTAGGAGCCGTAGGGCCGGGGGCTGGACAGCTCCGGCGCCAGCCGGACCAGCAGCCGGCCGTAGCCCGAAGTGTCACCGCTGGTCGTGACGCCGAACATGCCACGGCGGACCACCTGCTCGGCGAGGCGTTCCTCCCCGGCACGGGCGGGCAGGTTGACGTTCTGAGCCGCGGCGTCGCCGGCTCGCCCGCCGGGCGTCCCGGGGCCGGTGGTCTCGCTCATTCGTGCGCTCCCGGTTCCGCGGACCCGGCCACCGGGCCCGGCGGGTCGCCGAGCAGCAGCTGAGCGGGCAGCGCGGGGGTGTGCAGCGGCAGCCGGCGCAGCCGGGCCTGCTCCAGTTCCTCGATCTGGCGCTCGCGGTCCTTACCCAGCTTCATGTTCTCGATCCTGTCGTGCAGCTTCACGATCGCGTCCAGCAGCATCTCCGGGCGCGGCGGGCAGCCGGGCAGGTAGATGTCGACCGGCACGATGTGGTCCACGCCCTGCACGATCGCGTAGTTGTTGAACATCCCGCCGCTGGAGGCGCAGACGCCCATGGAGATGACCCACTTGGGGTTGGCCATCTGGTCATAGACCTGCCGCGTCACGGGGGCCATCTTCTGGCTGAGCCGTCCGGCCACGATCATCAGGTCCGCCTGCCGCGGCGTGTTGGATGCCCGCTCCATCCCGAACCGGGCCAGGTCGTGGCGCGGGCCGCCGGTCTGCATCAGCTCGATCGCGCAGCAGGCGAGCCCGAACGTGGCCGGCCAGAGCGAGCTCCGTCGCGCCCATCCGGCGGCCTTCTCGACCGAGGTCAGCAGGACGCCGCTCGGCAGCAGTTCTTCAAGACCCATGGCTAATCCCACTCCAGGCCGCCGCGCCGCCAGATGTAGGCGTACGCGATCAGCACCGTGACGACGAACGTGACCATCTCGACGAGGCCAAAGGCCCCGAGCTTGCCAAACGTGACCGCCCACGGGTAGAGGAAGACGATCTCGATGTCGAAGAGAATGAACAGCATCGCGGTCAGGTAGTACTTGACCGGGAACCGGCCGCCGCCGGGCGGCTGCGGCGTCGGCTCGATGCCGCTCTCGTAAGCCTGCAGCTTGGCCCGGTTCCACCGCTTCGGGCCGGTCACCGTGCCGATGACGATCGAGAACACCGCGAACCCGGCCGACAGCGCGGCCAGCACGAGGATGGGCACATAAGCGGTCATGAGTCCCCGTTCCCTCTCTGCGATCTCCGGTGGCTCCGCGATCCGCGATCGCCGGGCCGCGTGCGCCCGGCCCGGGGCGAGCAGCGCGCGCAGGTTCCCGGCGCGGCGTGCGGGGCCGGGATTTCTATCCTAGGCACGGTATCCACATTCGTTTCTTCGGGGGTTTGGCTAGCGCGCTGGCGTCAGCCTGGTCATGGCGTTGATCACCCGGTCGGAGGCGTCTCCGCGCGGGTCGGTCAGGTTGCCGAGCAGCTTCAGGGCGAAGCGCATCAGCGCCGGGCGTGACATGGCGTGCCGGGTGGCGAACCGCATCAGCTCGGGACGGCCGATCGCTTTCACGAACGTCCGCCCGAGAGCGTAGTAGCCGCCGTACGCGTCCGCGAGCGCGCGCGGGTAGCTATTCAGTACCTTTTCGGTCCCGGCCCAGGTCGGCGCGGCCAGGGCCTGCGTCACGGTCCGCGCGGCGATCTGCCCGGATTCCATCGCGTAGGCGATGCCCTCGCCGTTGAACGGGTTCACCATCCCGGCCGCGTCGCCGACGAGCAGCAGGCCCCGCGTGTAGTGCGGGGTGCGGTTGAAGGCCATCGGGAGCGCGGCCCCGCGGATGGGGCCGACGCGGTGGTCCTCGCTGAACCCCCATTCGGCCGGCATTCCGGCAAGCCAGCGGCGCAGCAGGGCATGGTAATCAGTGTGGCCGAACGCGGTGGACGTGTTCAGCAGGCCCAGCCCGACGTTGCTGGTGCCGTCGCCCATCCCGAAGATCCAGCCGTAGCCGGGCAGCAGCCGGTCCCCGTCCCACAGGTCGAGCCAGGATTCCAGATAGTCGTCCTCGTGCCGGGGACTGGTGTAGTAGGCGCGGACGGCCACGCCGAGCGGGCGGTCGTCCCGCTTGCGCAGGCCCATCGAGACCGACAGCCGGGAGGAGTTCCCGTCCGCGGCGATGACGAGGCGGGCCCGGTAGACCCGCTCCGCCCCGGCGTCGGCACCGTCGTCCCGCTGGCCGCCGGCCGGGCGGGCGGTCACGCCGGTGATCTGGCCCGTCCGCTCGTCGATGACCGGCCCGGTCACGTTGACGCCCTCCAGCAGCCGCGCCCCGGCCTGGACGGCCCGCTGGGCCAGCCGCTGGTCGAAGTCCAGCCTGGTGCGGACCAGGCCGTACCCGGGGTAGCTGGTCAGGTCCGGCCAGGGCAGCTCCAGCCGTGCCCCGGCGCCGATGACCCGCAGTCCCTTGTTGCGCAGCCACCCGTCGCTCTCGCGGATCGGCACGCCCATGGCCACGAGGGCCTTGACCCCCCGTGGCGTGAGGCCATCCCCGCACACCTTCTCCCGTGGGAACCTGCTCTTGTCCAGCAGCAGCACATCCAGCCCCGCGCTGGCGAGGTAGTAGGCCGTCGTCGACCCGGCGGGCCCGGCGCCGACAACGATGACATCGGCCTCACTGACGGCCGGCCGTGCGGCCGCCGCCGTAGCGGCGGGGGAAACGTGCTCGGTCACGTGTCCGTTCCTGACCTTCCCTTTGCCCTGGTCAGAGATTCCCGGCCGCGGGGCGGCCGCCTCTGCCGCTGCCGCGTCCCGTCCCGGCGGTCAGCGTGGTCCCGCGGGGCCGTGCTCGCCGACGGAGCCTGCGCCGCGCTCCTTGTGAACCTCTTCACAAGTTCTTTGCCGTTAGTTTAAGCCCGGCCCGTGCTGGGCAAGTCACCGCCCCGCCCGGCGTGGTGAACGCGCACCGAGCAGCGTTCCGCGCAGCCACCGCGTCCGGCGGCCCGGTCCCAACCTATGCCCAACGGCCGCGCTTCATGGCCGCGCACCCCCCGCCGCTCCGCTGGCGGCCATGTGCGCAGCTCAGCTGGGGCGGCGCGCGACATGCACCGCGACGATCCCGAACGTCAGGTTGCGCCACTTCACCGCCGACCAGCCCGCGGCCTGCAGCATCCGGGCCAGTTCCGGCTGGCCCGGCCAGTCGACGATCGACTCGGCCAGGTACTCGTACGCGGCCGCGTTGCGCGCCGCGCGGCGGGCGATGGCGGGCAGCGCCCGTGCCAGGTAGCGCTCGTACGCCACCCGCAGCGGGCGCGCTGACAGCCGGGAGAACTCGCAGATGACCAGCCGGCCGCCGGGCCGGGTGACCCGGAGCATCTCGGCGAGCGCGCGCGCCGGGTCGACGACGTTCCGCAGGCCGAACGAGATCGTCACCGCGTCGAACACGCCGTCGGCGAACGGCAGCCGGAGCGCGTCGCCGGCGACGAACGCGGGCTGCGGGCGGCCCGGCGCGGCCCGGACCCGGCGCAGCCCGGCGCGGAGCATCCCGAGGGAGAAGTCGCACGCCACGCAGTCGGCCCCGGACGTGCCGAAGGCGACGGTGGAGGTGCCGGTGCCAGCCGCCAGGTCAAGGACGCGCTCCCCCGCCTGCGCCCCGACGGCGCCCGCGACGACCCGCCGCCACCACCGGACCTGCCCAGCCGACAGCAGGTCGTTGAGCAGGTCGTAACGCCCGGCGAGCTCGTCGAACATCGCAGCGACGTCGCCAGGCCGCTTATCCAGATCCGCGCGGGCCATTCCCCCAGCCTGGCATAACCGCGCCCGTGCTTCAGACGCAGCCACGGGTTACGGCCAGACGATCGCTACCGGCCCAGCGACCCCGGGCCTTCGGCCCGGCGAGCGCCGGTTGTGTCGGCGAGCACCGCCGCCGGGGCGCGAAGCGCGGCGGGGGGGTTCCAGGGGGGCCGTCCCCCCAGGCCGGCACAGCGCGCCGGGAGGTTCCAGGGGGGTCATCCCCCAAGCCAGCGCAGCGGCGCGAGCACGATCGTCACGTCACCCGGAGCCTCGGGCGCGTGATGCGCCGAGGGGATACAGGCCACACTCACCGCGTGTCGGTGATCATGGCCGCGCCGGCCGTGGCGTTCGTCGCCTCGTCGATCAAGATCATGCCGCCGGTCAGCCGGTTCCGGCTGTAAGGGTCGGAGAAGATGGGCTGGGTCAGCCGCAGGGTCACCCGGCCGACCTCGTTCAGCCCGAGCTGGCTGGCGCTCTCGTCCCGGTGCAGGCTGTTGACGTCGATCCGGTAGTGCAGGTCGGTGACGATCGCCTTGACCGTCCGCGACGTGTGCTTGACGATGAGCCGACTGCGCGGGGTGAGCGGCTTGTCGCCGACCATCCAGCACACCATGGCCTCCACATCCTGCGTGACGGTCGGCCGGTTGTGCGGCCGGCAGATCATGTCGCCGCGGGAGATGTCGACGTCGTCGTCCAGCAGCAGGGTCACCGACATGGGCGGGAACGCCTCCGGCACCGGCCGGCCCGCGACCTCCACGCCGCGCACGGTGGTGGTGAAACCCGACGGCAGGTGCATCACCTCATCCCCCAGCCTGATCACCCCGCCGGCCACCGCGCCGGCGTAACCGCGGTAATCGTGCAGGCCGGGGTCGGTGGCCTGGTGCGGCCGGATCACGTACTGCACCGGGAACCGCACGTCGATGAGGTTCCGGTCGG
>Ga0335085_10004011_pt1 | contig 24815 bp, 18 predicted proteins | sample Lox_Sample_45_FD_206712 | JGI IMG/M metagenome (GOLD analysis project Ga0335085, IMG submission 206712) | Soil microbial communities from Loxahatchee National Wildlife Refuge, Florida, United States - Lox_Sample_4.5 | ecosystem: Environmental > Terrestrial > Soil > Wetlands | place: USA...
TCCGGCCACCGTCACCCGGTTGCGGACGTCCTTGGCGATCGTGTGGCTGTCCCGGGAGCGGTCGTCCTTCGGCTTCAGGTTCACCTGCAGATCGGCGACGAGGGGCCCCGAGCGGAGGAAATAGTGACGGACGAGGCCGTTGAAGTTGAAGGGCGCGGAGGTCCCGGCGTAGACCTCGACGTCGGTGACCTCCGGGACCTCCCGGACGATCGCCGCGAGCGTCCGCGCGGAGGCGGCCGTCGACTCCAGCGTCGTCCCCTCCGGCATGTCGAGAACGACCTGCAGCTCGCTCTTGTTGTCGTACGGGAGCATCTTCACCTTGACGGCGCGGAGGGCGAAGAGGCCGCACGACAGGAGGAGGAGAAGGACAACCGCCCCGAGGAGCGCCCAGCGCCGGGCCGGCCTCCGGAGGAGGGGGGTGAAGAGTCTCCGGTAGATCCGCTCGAGCCGGTTCTCCTCCGGCGTCTCGGCGACCCGGTCGTAGACGGCGCTCGCCCGGCGGTGCTCCTCGGCGTACCGGCGGAAGAGCCGGAAGGTGAGCCACGGCGAGACGACGAAGGCGACGAGGAGCGAGAAGATCATCGCGGCCGAGGCATTCACCGGGATCGGCCGCATGTAGGGCCCCATCAGGCCGGAGACGAAGGCGAGCGGCAGGAGTGCGGCCACGACGGCGAAGGTCGCGAGAATGGTCGGGTTCCCGACCTCGTCCACCGCATGAACCGTCGCGAGGCGCGGCTCGCCCCACCCCAGCTCGTAGTGCCGGTGGACGTTCTCCACGACCACGATGGCGTCGTCCACGAGGATGCCGATGGCGAAGATGAGGGCGAAGAGCGTGACGCGGTTCAGCGTGTAGCCGAAGAGGTACGACGAGAAGAGAGTGAGGGCCAGCGTGGCCGGGACGGCGACGAGGACGACGATCGCCTCGCGCCGGCCGAGGAAGAGGGCCATCAGGAGGACGACCGAGAGGGTGGCGAGGCCGACGTGGAAGATCAGCTCCGACGACTTCTCGTTGGCCGTCTTCCCGTAGTCCCGCGTCTTGGTGACGTGGACGTTCGACGGCACGACCGGGCCCTTCAGGCCCGCGAGCCGCGCGTCCAGCTCCCTCACGAGCTCGACCGCGTTCGTCCCCGGCTTCTTCGCCACGGCCACCGTCACGGCCGGGGCGTCGTCGCCCGCCCGGGTGAGCATCCAGGCGTACTGCGACGGCTCCTCCGGCCCGTCGGAGACGGCCGCCACCTCGCGGAGGTAGACCGGTTTCCCCCCCGGGGTGCCGATCACCGCCGAGCCGACGTCCTCGGCGCGGCGGAAGAGGGAGCCGACCTCCACGAGAGTCTCCGTGTTCCCCGTCGAGAAGCTCCCGGCCGGGAGGCGCCAGTTCAAACCCGACAGCGCCTGGAAAGCCTGCACGAGCGACACGCCGTGGGCGGCGAGGCGGTCGCGGTCGAAGGTCACCCTCACCACGCGCCGCTGGCCGCCGAGGATCGTCACCTGCGCGACGCGCGGGTGGCGCGTGAACTCGGTCTTCAGCTCGTCGGCCACCTGCCGGAGCTGCATCGGGGAGCCGTCCTTCGACCAGAGGGTCCAGGCGGCGACCGGAACGTCGTCGATGCCGCGCGGGGCGACGACGGGCGGCAGGGCGCCGGGCGGAAGGGACGGGGCCAGCTCCGCGAGCTTCGCGTGGACGCGGACGACGGCCTGGTCGGGGTCGGTCCCGACGAGGAAGCGGACGATGACGATCCCCCCGGAGGGCTGGGAGATGGAGTAGACGTACTCGACGTTCGGGATCTCGTAGAGGGCCTTCTCGACGGGGGAGACGACGCGGCGGTCCACCTCCTCGGGCGAGGCGCCGGGCATCGCCACCATGACGTCGATCATGGGGACCTTGATCTGCGGCTCTTCCTCGCGCGGCGTGATCAGGAGCGAGAAGGCGCCGAGGAGGAGCGACGCGACGACCAGAAGCGGCGTCAGCTTCGATTCGAGGAATGCCTTCGCGAGCCGCCCGGAGGCTCCGATCGGCCGGCGGGTCATCTTGAGCCGGAGGGCCTCGCGCCGCGCGTCGGGCGGAAGGCCCGGCGTCGGGGTTTCGCTCACTTCGCCGCCCCGGTGGCTGCGGTGACGACGGCGCCGTCGGCCGGGAGGATGGCAAGGCCCACGAGCACCGTCTCGCCGCCGGAGAGGCCGGAGAGGACTTCCACCATGCCGTCCCGCGCAGCACCGATCGTCACGGCGCGCGAGCGCGCCTTCCCGTCGCCGTCGCGGACCGCCACCATCGGAAGCCCGCCGCTCTGGACGACGGCGCCGGCCGGGACGAGGACGGCGGTCCGCTTCCCGGCGACGACGCTCGCCCGGCCGGTCAGGCCCGTGGCCACCGGCGGGCCGGTCAGCTCGATCTTCGCGGTGAAGGTGTGGCTCCCGGGGTCGGCGCCGGGCGACATCTCGGCCACGACGCCCGCCGTTTCGAGGTCGATGCCGTCGATCCGGACGGCGACGTTCTGGCCGGGCCTGAGGCCGGAGGCCGCTGCCGTCGTGGACGGCACCTGGACGACGAGACGCCGTCCGGTGGCCGATTCGACGGTGACGAGGGGGCGCCCCGGGGCCGCGAGGTCGCCCGGCTCCACCATCCGCGCCGCGATCCGGCCCGCGAACGGGGCGGTGACGCGCGACTCGCGCGCCACGGACGAGGCGGCCTCCACGGCCCCCTCGCCCTGCTGGACGGCCCCCCGGGCCTGCTCGTACTGCATCCGCGCCATGTCGAGCTCCAGCTCCGAGGCCGAACCCGTCTGCGCCAGGGCCTGGTAGCGCTGGAAGTTCCGCTCCGCGAGGGCGAGCGCCGCGCGCGCCTGGGCGAGGGCCCCCTTCGCCTGTGACTCCTGCCCCTTCGCGGTCGCGGGATCGATCTCGACGAGCACGTCTCCCGGCTGGACGAGGTCGCCCGCCTTGACGGCGACGGCCACCACGTTCGCCATGACCCGGCTCGAGACGGCGGCCGTCCTGTCGGCCGCCACGGTGCCGTACAGCTCGACGCGGTCCGGAAGCTCCGCCGCCTCGGCCCGGGCCGTCGCCGCCGTCACCGGCGCCGGGGCCGCTTCCTTCGCTTCGGGCTTCCCGCCGCAGGCCACCGCGGGGATCGCGAGGGCGACGAGCACTTTCTTCCAGAGCTTCATTCCTTCCTCCGTTCCGGTCAGGGAAGGACGCTCTCGGGGCGGCGGCCGGCCTTCACGGCGAGGCGCAGGGCGGCGGCGTGCGCCTCGGCGCGCGCCACCAGCTCCCGCGTCTCGGCCTCCCGGCGGGCCGTCGTCGCGTCCACGAGGTCGAGCATCTTGACGACGCCCGACCGGAATCTTTCGTCGGTGATCCGTTCGGTCTCCCGGGCGGCCGCGAGGGCCTTCCTCGCGGTCTCGCTGCGGGCGCCGGCCGTCCGCACCTCCTCGAAGGCCTGCCTCACCTCGAGGCGAACCCCTTCGGCGAAGCGAGTCACGTCCTCGCACAGGGCGCGCGCCTCCTCGCGGGCGGCGATCGCCGCGGCGCGGTCCGAGCCCCCCGCGAAGACGTTCCACGTGGCGACGGCCAGAAGGGAGCCGGACGTGCCGCTCGACCCGAAGGCGTGCTCTCCGTAGAGCTCGCCGCGGGCGACGAAGGCGAGCTTCGGCCAGAGGGGCGCCTTCCGGACCTTCTCCTCCAGCTCGCCGGCGGCGAGGAGCTTCTGCGCCGACGCGAGGTCCGGACGCGAGGCCGCCATGTCGAGCCAGGCCTCCACCGGCCCGTCGACGGGGCGCGGCTCCGGAAGAGGCGCGAGCTGCCAGGCGGCGTCTCCGGGCGCCCCGAGCCGGAAGGCGAGGTTCGCGTTGGCCACGCGAACGCGCCCCTCGGCCTCCGTGGCAAGGTCGTCGACGCGCGCCAGCTCGACCTCGGCGCGCAGCAGCTCCGAGCGGACGAGCATTCCCTGCTCGACATAGCGGCCCGCGAGCGCCACGTGCGCCGCGACCGTCTCGCGGGCCTTCGCAAGGAGGCGGGCATACTCCTCGGCCTGCGCCACCATCACGTAGGCCTCGGCCGCCGAGAGGGCGGCGCTGTTCCCGGCCCACTCCGCGCTCTTCCCGGCCGCCTCGGCCGCCAGCTTCGCCTGGTCGATCCGGCCCGAGAGCTCGCCGCCGGTGAAGAGGGGGACGGCGATCTCGGCCCGGGTGATGCCGGCATTGATCGGCGCCGGGCTGTTCGGATCGCTCTGGACGAAATCGGGGAACGAGAAGGTCCCCTGGTTCAGCTTCAGGGCGAAGACCTCGGCCGGGTTGTTCGTCCGCGTCCAGAGCGCCGTGAGGTTCAGCGTCGGGAGGCGGAAGCCCTTCGCCTGCGAGGCCCGCGCCTCGGCGGCCTGCCGGCGGGCCTGGGCGGCGACGACCTCGCGGGCGTTCTCGCGCGCGAGTCGCATGGCGGCGGCGAGGTCGAGGGGCTCCTCGGCCGCGAGGAGGACCGAAGGGCCGAGGGCGGCGAGGAGGGCCAGCGTCCGGCCGATCGTCATGGACCTAATATAGCTATATAGTTATATTTGTCAAGCGCGTCCCGCCCCCCGCCGTCGGGACGCCTACTCCTTCCGCTTCAGCAGCTTGACGCCGAATTCCCCTCCGGCGAACGGTTCGGCGCCCCAGCGGGCGACCGGGTCGTAGCGCGCCGCGACGAAGGCGCCGAGGCCCGCGAGGTAGTCCCTCCCGAAGGAACGGGCGCCGAACTCCGAGGTGTCCTTGTGGACGAGGACGACCCAGTCGGGCGGCCGGCTCTCGAAGGCCGGGAGGATGGCGCTTTCGCCGAAGACCCTCTCCTCGATCGGCATCAGCGTCCCGAAGCGCGTCGGACGTCGAAGGCCGGTCAGGGTGTTGAGGAGGAGGCCCTCCGGAAAGACCGCCAGCGTGTCGCCGGGACGGGCGGCGGCCGCGACGGCGGCCCGGGTCTCCTCGAGGATGCAGCCGCGCTCGTCGGCGTCGAACCGGTTGGCACCCGAGCCGACGCCGCAGGTCTTGAGTCCCATGAAGGTCCGGGTCCAGAAGAGGGCCGTGCCGGCGACGAGGGCGAGAAAGAGAACGGCGACGAGGCGGAAGGCCCGCCCGTTTCCGCCGCGGCGTTCGATCGCCGCGGGGATCGACGTGACGAGGAGTCCTGCGGCGAAGAGGCTGCCCGGCATGGAAAGGAACTGGCCGTAGTGATAGAGGCGCGACGCGAGCGGCGTCTTCAGGAGCAGGAGGAGGCCGAAGACCGCGAGGGGGATCCGCGTCGGGAGACCGGGAGAGGCCTCGGTGCCGGCACGCCGGAGCCGGACCACGTCGGCGAGGATCGCGGCCGAGAGGACGAGGGGGAGCGGGCGCGAGATCTCGAGCCATTCGGGGCGCCCGACGGTCGTGGCGAGGCCGAGCGCGATGAGGCCCGCCACGAGATAGAAACCGGCCGGGCTCTTTCCCGGGCCGATCCGCCGCGCCCCCCACGCAGCGACTCCGAGGACACCGAGGAGCCCTGCTGCCCAGACGAGGAGCGCCGCCAGGCTTCCGGGAACGTCGTCCGTCCCGGCCACCCAGCGGAAGAAGGGGATCCCGGCGGAGGCTCCCGGCAGGACGTAGGGCCACGGGCCCAGCGCCGCGCGCAACGCGTCGCCCGGCGGGAGCCAGATCAGAAAGACGAGGAAGGCCGCGGCCGGCGGCGCCGCGAGGCCCGCGGCGAAGGGCGCAGCCAGGGCCGCGACCCCTCCGCCCGCCCGTCGCCGGAGGTGGATGGCGACGAGAAGTCCCGCGGCGGCGCCTCCCAGAGCCGCCACGGACGTCTCCGCCTTCGTGAGGAAGGCGAGACCGGCGAAGAGGCCCGCGAGCGCGGCGTGGCCCGGCCGTCCGGTGCGGCCGGCCCGCGCGGCGAAATAGACCCCGATCAGGCCGAGGGCGAGGCCGTGGACGATCTCGGGGGTGTACGGGGCGACGTAGTTCGTGATCGAGGCGGGCGTGTACTGGCCGAAGGCAAAGACGAGGAGGAAGAGCAGGGCGCCGGCCGTGGCCGCGAACCGGTCGAAAGCGTCGGCGAGAAGGCGGAAGAGAAGCGCCGCGAGAGCCGCGACGACGGCGAGGTTGAAGATCGTGAGCGTCCCGATCGTGGGGCCGAAGAGCCGGAAGAGAAGGGCATTGAGCCCCGTCGAGAGCGGGCCGTGGAGAAGCGCGACGTCCCGGTAGGGGACCTTTCCCCCCGCCACGTCTCGCGCGATCTCCATCGTCTGCCCGAAGTCGACGATCGGGTCGACCCATTTCCGCCATGTGAGCGCGGTCATGCCGGCGAAGGCCGCGAGGAGGAACGCGGCCGGAAGCCCCGACGGAGTCCCCGGGCCCCACCTGGAACCCGGCGCGGCGGCGCGGGGGGAGCGGCGCTTGCCGGTGCGGCCCACGTCTTCTCTCAGGCCGGGTCGTTCAGAACGGCGCCCAGCTGTTCCACGACGGCCCCCCCGGCCTCCTTGTCGTAAGGGCGGGAATAGAAATCGTGGAGGTCGAGCGGCCGGTGGATGCGGATGGAGCATTTGCGGAAGAGCTTCCCGGGGAGCTGCTTGAGGAGAAGGAGCTGGCGGAAGCCGTCCACCCGGACCGGAACGGCCACGGCCTTCGTCCGGTGGAGGACCTGGGCGATCCCCTTCCGGAGCGGCGCGCCCGGCTGCGTGGTTCCGGCGGGAAAGTGGAGCAGCCACCCGCTCTCGATCGCCTCTTCGACGCGGGCGATTCCTTCGAGGTCGACGGGGCGGTTCACGTCCTTCCCCCCGTCACGGAACGAGCGCCGGAAGGTGACGCCTCCCGCCTTCGCGAACAGGACCGTCAGGAGATTCTTCTTCATCGTCTCTTCCGCCGCCGAGAAGCGGAGGTACGGCTCCTCGAGGTCGAACCCGTGCTTCACGTAGACGAGGTCGAAGAAGGCGAACGCCTCCATGAAGTACGACTGGTGATTCGAGAGAAAGACGACCTTCCGGAGCGGCAGCGCCTCGAGCAGGTCGTCCCCCTCCACCCGGACCCGGTTCAACAGGCGGAAATAGGGGACCGTGAACCCCATTCCGAAGCTCAGAATCAGGCCGTGCCGGATCCAGCGGTCGGCAAAGACCTCGGATGGTTTCTTCACGGTCCGGAAGATTCTAGAGGACGGGTGCGGGCCGCCCTCGTCGCCGCCGGCGCGACGGCGTTAGCGCTGGCGACGGGGCTGCTGCGGGCGGTCGTGCTGGCATGGACCTGCGACGACGCGTGGATCTCGTTCCGGTATGCGAGAAACCTCGTCTCGGGCGCGGGGTTGGTCTTCAACCGGGGCGAGCGGGTCGAGGGATACACGAACTTTCTCTGGGTCCTGCTGACGGCTCCGGCCTTTCCCCTCGCCATCCCGCCCGAGACCTGGGCGAACGTCCTGAGCCTCGCGAGCTTCGCCGGGATCGTCCTGCTCCTGGCGAGGCGCGCATGGGTCCGGGCCGGGGAGACCGGCGGAATGCTCTTTCCGGTTCCGGTCGCGGCCGCGGTCGTTGCCCTGAACCCCGATCTGCAGGTCTGGGCCACGGGAGGGCTCGAGACGGCTTTCTTCTCGTTCCTTCTCGTGGCCGGAGTCTTCCTCCTCTCCGGGCGAGGCGGGTCGAGACGGCGCGAGCTGGCGGCCGGAGCCACTTTCGGCCTCGCGGCCCTCACCCGGCCCGACGGCCTGCTTCCCGCGGCCGTGGCTCTCGCCTGGCTCCTCTTCTTCAGGCCGGGGCGGCGCGTCGCGGCCTCTCTCACCTTCGCGGCGGGCGCGGCGGCTCTCGTCGTTCCGCACCTTCTCTGGCGGCACGCCTACTACGGCGGCTGGCTCCCCAACACGTACTACGCGAAGTCGGCGTGGCTCGCCTGGTGGGGGCAGGGTCTCCTCTACCTCGGGCTGTTCCTGCGCCGGAACGTCGTCCTCCTTCTCGGCTTCCCGCTCGTCGTTCTGGCCGGGCTCCTGGGACGCCGACGTCGCGAGCTGAAGGGGACTCTGGACCGCCTCGTCCCGGAAGCCGTTCTCGTCGCCGGAATCGCGGTCTCCTGGGGACTCTACGTGACACGTGTGGGCGGAGACTTCATGTACGCGCGGCTTCTCATCCCTGTCGTGCCGCTTCTCGGCGTGCTTCTCGAACTGGCCGTCTCGACCCCCGCGCTTCGTGCGGCTCTTCGGGCCGGCGCCGTCGCGGCCGCGCTCATCGTCCCGTTTCTCGTCGCCAGCCCGGTTCCTCCCGGCACGTTCGTCGACGGCGTTGCCGACGAGCGTGCGGCCTACACGGGAGACGGCGTGCGCCTGGCGGACCAGGTGGGCTCGACCCTGGAGCCTCTCTTCGCCGGCCTGCCGGTGCGCGTCCTCGCGGGGGGAGCGGAGATGCGTGTGGCCTACCGCTCCGGGGCGGCCGAGGTGATCGAGGCGCACGGCCTGACGGACCGCCGGATCGCCCGGCAGCCGCTCGCGAAACGGGGCCGCGTCGGGCACGAGCGGTTCGCAGACCTCGACTACGTCCTGCGCGAGCGAAACGTCCACTTCATGTTCCACCCGCCGGAGGCCGACTATCCCGGGATCGCGGACGTCATCCCGACCGTCACGGCGGTCCACGGACCGGCCGTTCTCTGGGTGATGTCCTGGGATCCGCCCCTCATGGAGGAGCTGGCGCGCCGGGGCGCCCGCTTCCCGAGCTTCCCGGAGACGCTCGACCGCTACCTGGCCGTGATGCCCACGCTGTCCGACGAGACCGTCCGCCGCGACTACGCGCGCTGCCGCAATTTCTACTTCGACCGCGTCGCGGACCCCGTTCGCGAAGCCCCGTTCAGGCGCCGTCTCGGCATTCCGTAACGGCGATGGCCGATAGCTTGCCGGCGGGGTCAGGTCTCATATTTCAATTATAGTGATGGCATGAGCCGCCCTCTCCGCCTCGAGTACCCGGGAGCCGTCTGGCACGTCACGTCGCGCGGCAACGAGCGACGGGAGGTGTTCCGGGACGACGCCGACCGCGAGCGCTTCCTGTCGATTCTGGGACGGACCGTCAGCCTCTTCCGGTGGAGGCTGCACGCGTACGTCCTGATGGGAAACCATTTCCATCTCCTGGTCGAGACGCCGGAGCCGACGCTCTCGCGCGGCATGCGTCAGCTCAACGGGCTTTACACGCAGGCGTTCAATCGCCGACATCGGCGCTCGGGCCACCTTTTTCAGGGGCGGTTCAAGGCGGTTCTGGTCGAGAAGGAGTCGCATCTTCTTGAGCTCTGCCGGTACGTCGTTCTGAATCCCGTCCGGGCACAGGCCGCGCCGTCGGCCCGGGCGTGGCCCTGGAGCAGCTACGGGGCGACGGCGGGGCTGCGCGAGGCGCCGGAGTGGCTGGAGACGGAGTGGACGCTCCGGCAGTTCGGGGCGTCGCGTCGGCAGGCCGTCGAGCGGTACCGGGCTTTCGTCGCGGAGGGAAAGAGGGGCGGCTACGCGCCGTGGGAGGAGGTGCGAGGGCAAATCTACCTCGGGTCCGACGCGTTCCTTTCCGACGTGCGCGAGCGGGTGAGCGGAAAGCCCCGCGCCAAGGGCGTTCCGCGGCGACAGCAGCATCCTCTGGAGACGGACCCCGAAAAGGGAGCCCGGAGGATGGCGGCGGCGCTCGGGACGACGCTCCCGGAAATGAACACGCGGACGCGGACCTTCATCCGGGAACGGCGGCTCCTGGCCTGGGCGCTTCGCCGGTACGGGCTCCTGACGCTCGAGCGAATCGGCGACGCGCTGGGGGTGGGCATCGGACAGGCCTCGGCGCTGGTGATCGCCGGGGAGGCGGAAGCGGTACGAAATCCCGCGAAGGCGCGGCTTCTGGAGTCGGCCCTCTCCTGACGGAATCCTATAATTGAAAAATGAGACCTGACCCCGTCCGTTAAGTTCACCCGCGTGGCTTGGGGTTTGCGGGGAGAGGACTCTCCGGACGCGGCGCGACGGGCATGCGCCTCGGCACCGCGGGCTGCCGATAGGGCTTCGTGGCGAGGAGTCCCGTCAGGCGCAGCCCGGGGAGCGGTCCGTCCGCGCTCGGCTGCCCGTAGGGCGTGATGAAACTGTAGCCGTTTCGCGTCCGCATCAGGTGTCCGCCGCCCAAGGCCTGTTCATAGCCGGGGGCGACGAAGTCCCCGACCTTGAGCGTCGAGAAATGCCCTCTACCGCTGTTGATGTAGATCAGCGGCTGGCTCGGCGGCAAATGCGGGCCCCAGATACCCAGGTTGGGGTCGGACCATCCCCCCCCGAAGGGGGTGTACTCGACCGAAAAATCAGGAAGGCCGTCACCGTTGAAGTCGAGAACCTTGACCCAGTAGATCGGTGGCGCCTCCGTCGGGACGCCGGGTGTTCCCCCGAACGCGTCGCTGGGGTCAAGATATCTCGCCGTGACGTCCACGAAAGATCCGTTCCCCTGATTCCGGAGGAGCTGGACGAACCAGCCGTCATAGAAGACCGTACTGCTGCCTTGTGTGCCGACGATGACGAGGTCGGGCCACCCGTCCCCGTCGAAGTCGATCGGTTCGACGTCCAGGTCGTGATGAAACTCGAAGAACGGTGAGGGGAACGGCAGCTCCGTCTTGTTGCCGTCGCGAAACGCTCCATATTCGTTCCACAGGATGGTCGAGTGAGTCAGCTTGCTGTAAGGGACGGGATCGCTCCCGCTGCTACCGAGGATCAACTCCGGAAGGCCGTTGCCGTCGAGGTCCGCCAGCGTCGTGGCGACAAACCAGTGGCCGGTCTGGGCATCCATCGTTTGCCCCGGCCCCGCCGGGATGTTCGCCCGGGTCATCGTGAAGTGGCCGGCACCGTCGTTCAAGAGCGCATACGAGCTGATGTTGTTCTGCGCACCGAAGTAGTTGCCCGCGATGATGTCCAGGACGCCGCGGCCGCTCAGATCGCCGGCTGCGGCGGAGTGGGTGTAATCGCTCAGCTGCGGGAGCGTCGACGTCGCGTCCCTCCAGCCGCCGCCGGGCTCGGAGAGATAGAGCCGGTTCTGCTCGCCGGGATAGGGATCGGTGTCCCAGCCATGGCAGGCGATGAACATGTCGAGCCGCCCGTCCCCGTTCAGGTCCCCGAACACCACCTTGCGTGGATCCACCATCTTGAAGGTGTCGAAGGGGAACTGCCCGGGCGCGGGAGCGGTGAAGTTCCCGTCGCCGTCGCCGAAGAAGACCCGTGAAGGCTGCGGATCGTTGGGGGGCGCGCAGCACGAATAGTCCACGCCCAGGACGACCAGGTCCTCGTTTCCGTCGCCGTTGAGATCAGCGGAGAATGGCGTCACGTCGAGAAACAGCGGCGAGAAGTCGGGGTCGATCACTTTCGGCGGGATCAGTGTGTAGTAGTCGGCGAGCTTCGGGCCGTTCGGGGCAGGCGCGGCGGCCAGGGTGGCGACGACAGCCGCCAGGAGCGCCAAAGCGAGCGCCAGGCGTCTCACCGTCATGTCTTCTCCAGGTGAGATTATGTCTCAGGTTCCCTGGAAGCCGGCAGGTTGCGGGCGAGACGCCCGCGTGCTACGCGCTGCGCTTACAGCGTCCGGAAGTAGGCGATGGTGGCCTTCAGGCCCTCGGTCAGCGGCACCTTCGGCTCCCAGCCCAGTTCGGTCCGCGCCTTCGTGATGTCGGGGCGGCGCTGCTTCGGGTCGTCCACGGGGAGCGGGCGGTGGACGATCGGGGCGGACGTGCCGGTGGCGCGGCGGATCGTCTCGGCGAACTCGAGGACCGTCATCTCGGCGGGGTTGCCGACGTTGACCGGGTCCTTGAGGGACGAGTGGAGGAGCCGGACGATGCCGTCGATCAGGTCGGAGACGTAGCAGAAAGAGCGGGTCTGCGAGCCGTCGCCGAAGACGGTGAGGGGCTCGTTCCTGAGCGCCTGCGAGATGAGCGAGGGGACGATCCGCCCGTCGTTGGGGCGCATCCGCGGGCCGTAGGTGTTGAAGATCCGGGCGATCCGCGTGTCGATGCCGTGGACGTCGCGGTAGGCGACGGTCATCGCTTCGGCGAAACGCTTCGCCTCGTCGTAGCAGCCGCGCGGGCCGACGGGGTTGACGTTCCCCCAGTAGCTCTCCGGCTGCGGGTGGACTCGCGGGTCGCCGTAGACCTCGGAGGTGGAGGCGAGGAGGAAGCGCGCCTTCTTGGCCCGCGCGAGGCCCAGGGCCTTGTGCGTCCCGAGCGCGCCGACCTTCAGGGTCTGGATCGGAATCTGGAGGTAGTCGATGGGCGAGGCGGGCGAGGCGAAGTGGAGGATGGCGTCGGTTGGCCCGTCCAGGTAGATGTACTCCGTCACGTCGTGGAAGACGAAGCGGAATTTCCGGTTCCCGGAAAGGTGCTGGATGTTGCGTTCGTGACCGGTGATGAAGTTGTCCAGCCCGACGATTTCGTGTCCGTCGGCGAGGAGCCGGTCGGCCAGGTGGCTCCCCAGGAACCCCGCGACACCGGTGACGACGATACGCATCATCCTCGTCCGACCCCCGCATACCTCCAGCCGAGCCGTCTCATCTCGGCCGGCTCGTAGAGATTACGGAAGTCGACGAAGTTCTTCGCCTTCATCGTCTCCTCGAGCTTCGCGAGGTCGAGCTTCCGGAACTGGTTCCAGTCCGTCGCCAGGACCAGCGCGTCGGCGCCCCGGGCGCAGGCGTAGACCTCCTCCGCCAGCTCCAGATCCGGCAGCTCCTTCCGCGCGTTCTCCATGGCGGCCGGGTCGTACGCCACGACGGAGGCGCCCCGGGACGCGAGATCGCGGATCAGCTTCAGGCTCGCGCTCTCGCGGATGTCGTCGGTCTCGGGCTTGAAGGCGATGCCGAGGATGGCGATCCGCTTGCCGCGGAGGTTCCCGCAGACCGTTTCGACCTTCTCGATCATCCGCGCCTTGACGGCATCGTTCACCTCGAGGACGGTCTCCATGATGCGAAAGCTGTAACCGTTCTTCCGCGCGAGGTCGACGACGGCTGAGGAGTCCTTGGGGAAGCAGGAGCCGCCGTAGCCGGGGCCCGGCAGGAGGAAGGCCGGGGCGATCCGCTTGTCCAGCCCCATGCCGCGTGCCACGTCCTTCACGTCGGCCCCCATCCGCTCGCACATGGCGGCGATCTCGTTGATGAAGGTGATCTTCAGGGCGAGGAATCCGTTCGAGGCGTACTTGATCAGCTCGGCCGACTCGACGTCGGTCACGACGAAGGGGACGCCGGCCACGAGGAGGGGGGAGTAGACGTCTTTCACGATGGCGATGGCCTGTTCGTCGCGGGAGCCGACGACGACCCGATCGGGACGCATGAAGTCCTCGATGGCCGAGCCCTCCCGGAGGAACTCCGGGTTCGAGACGACCGAGAACTTGTGGCCCCGCGGGTTCTTCCGGAGGATCTCCTCGATCTGCGCGCCCGTCCCGGTCGGCACGGTCGACTTCGTCACGACGACCTTGTAGCCGTTCATGTGGGAGGCGATCGACTCGGCGACCTCGAAGATGAAGGAGAGGTCGGGGGACCCGTCGTCGTTGGGCGGCGTCCCGACGGCGATGAAGATGACGAGGGCGCGTTCGACCGATTCCGCCAGCTCCGTCGTGAAGCGAAGCCGCTTCGCCTTCTCGTTCTTGTGGATGAGCTCCTCGAGGCCCGGCTCGTAGATGGGGGAGGTCCCGTCCCTCAGGAGGGCGATCTTGGCCTCGTCCTTGTCGACGCAGGTCACGTCCATGCCGAAATCGGCCAGGCACGCCCCGGTGACGAGGCCCACGTAGCCCGTCCCGACCATGCAGATGTTCATGGGGTCGCTCTCTCCTTCGCCCGGCGGGACCGGGCGGGCCGGGGCAGTTTACCGTCGCCCCGCCGCCCCGGCGAGCGACCGGGAAGACGGAATCAGCCGCGTCTCTTCGGGTCGAAGGGGCGGCGGAAGAGGTCGAACAGCTCCCGCCGGGAGACGGGACGGGCCGGCGGCGCCGGAGCGGCGGGGGGCGCCGCGGCTCCGGGGACCGAGCCGCTTCCGAGCCGCGCCGTCACGAGGGACCTGACGAGAGTGCCCACCGTGTGGGCGGGGACCCAGTCGAGCGCCTCCCGCGCGGCGGAAAGCCGGGCGGGGCGCCGGGGCCGGAGGCGGCCCGGCGGCGGCGTGACGGAGAGGCGCAGCTCCTTCCCGGCCTCGCGGGCGAGGAGGGCGAGGAGCGTCCGCGGGTTGACGAGGAGCCCTCCGCCGATATTGAGGGCGCGGCCCAGGGGGCGGCGCTTCAGGGCGAGAAGAATTCCGCGGACGACGTCGTCGAGGTGGACGACGTCGCGCCAGCCCGACTCCTCGTAAGAGACCGTCTCCCCGGAGAGGATCGCCTCGAGAGCCTCCGACGGAAAGCGCCGGGGCGGGAGGAGGGGACCCATCACGTCGAAGATCCGGAGGCAGACGAAGGGGAGACCCAGCTCCGAGAGGAGCCGCTCCTCCTCCAGCTTCGCGAGAAGCGAGGCATCGCCGGCGGCGTCGAGCGGCTCGTCTTCTCCGGCCGGACGTTCCGGTGCGGGTCCGGGAGCGTAGAGCGCCCCGTCCGAGAGATGGAGGAAGAGGCCGGTCCCGGCCGTCCGCGCCGCGAACATCAGAGGCCCGGCTCCGCCGCCCGACGGGTCGAAGAGGGCGGCGTTGACGACCGCCGCGGGACGGTGCCGCGCGAAGAGCTCCGCGAGCGCGGCGGCGTCCGTGAGATCGACGTGCTCGACGGTGGCGCGGGAATGTCGTTCGAACGGCTCCGCCCGCCACTCCTTCACGGCCCGGCCGTCGCCCCCGTCGTCGAAGAGGTCGGCGAGGACGACAGGGTCCGTCTCCGTCAGCAGGGCTTTTCCGATGGCGGCGCCGAGCAGGCCGGCGCCTCCGGCCACGAGGACGCGCATCGCCTCAGCCGGACGGCGTCGGAACGGACGCGGGCCCGGTGGGCGGCGGCGTCGGGGCCGGCAGCGGGGGCTTCGCCTCCTCCAGGGCCTTCGTCTCGTAGTAGCGCTTTTCGATCCCCGACTTCTGCCGGTCGCGGACGAGCCACCGGAGGAACTTCGACTCGTTCACGCCGACGAGGAAGTCGTTGATGGCGTCGTAGACGGCCGGGTCGGCGATCAGTCTGCCGGCCGTTCCGTCCGTGGAGTCCAGCTTCGCCGCGACGTTCGCCAGGTGCGCCGAGAGCCTCTTGAGGTCGGCGAGGAACTCCTTCGAGAACGCCTCGTCGCGGACGAGCCGCGGGATCGCGCCCTGGCCCGACGAGAGGTCCTTCGAGAAGGCGGCGAGCGCGTCGGCCGTCGCCTTCACCGAGTCGACCATGGCGTAGAACTTCTTCTTCCCCTCGGGGTCGGAGAGGAGGGCCGGGACGATCCCCTCGCCGCTCGTCGTCCCCTTCTCGACCGCCAGGGCGATCCGGTTGACCGAGGCGACGGCGGAGCGGAGCTCGCGGTCGACCTCGTTCGCGAGCCCTTCGTCGCGGAGGAGCCGGCCGACCAGCCCCTTCCCCTCCCGGATCTCCTTCAGGACGAGGTTGGCCGAGTCGACCGTCTCGCGGAGCGACTTCCCGAGCGCCTTCCCCTGCTCGCTCTCCGAGGTCAGCTCTCCCAGGAACCCCTCGCCCTGCTCCGTCCGTCCGAGAATGTTGCGAAGCGACTTCGAGATGGCGAGGACGTTCTCCACGAGGTCGCCGCCGGAGGCGAGGATCTTGTCGAGCTCGGCGCTCCGGATCGCCTTGATCTCCGAATCGGGGGGAAGGTCGGGCTTGTCGGGCGAACCGGGGGACAGCTCGAGGTACTTGTCGCCGAGGAGCCCGATCGTCCGGATCTCCACCTGGCTGTCGGCCTTGATGAGGTGCTGGTAGCGGCGCTCGATGTCGAAGTAGATGGTCAGGTCCTGCCCCGGCTTCTTCGGCACCTCGATGTCGTGGACGGCGCCGACGACGACGCCGGTCAGCCGCACCTGGTTCCCGGCGACCACCCCCTGCGAGTTCGGGAAGTGGGCGAAGTAGTTCGAGCGGGCGATGAAGAAACCGCGCTTGCCGCCGACCGTCAGGATGGCCCCGGCGAAGAGGAGGATCGCGGCGAAGACGATGATCCCGACGCGGGACCGGGTGCGGGCGTCAGCCTTCATGGGGGATCTCCTCGGCGGCGAGGAAGGCCCGGAGGTCGGCGACGTCCGAGCTCTTCGCTTCCTCGGGCGTGCCGATGAAGGCGAAGCGCCCGTTCTTCAGGAAGGCGATCCGGTCGGCCACGAAGAGCGCCGACGTGATGTCGTGGGTGACGACGATGGAGGTCGTCTTGAGGCGGCTGTTGAGGTCGGCGATGAGCCGGTTGATCGTCATGGCCGTGACCGGGTCGAGGCCGGTCGTCGGCTCGTCGTAGAGGAGGACGTCGGGCTTCAGGGCCACGGTCCGCGCCAGCGAGACCCGCTTCTTCATGCCGCCGGAGAGGGACGAGGGGAGGAGACGCGTCACGTCCCGTCCGAGGTTCACGTAGCCGAGCACCTCGTAGACCCGCTCGGCGACTTTCTCCTCGGACAGGTCGGGCTTGTGTTCCCGGAGGGCGAAGGCGACGTTCTCGAAGACGGTCATGGAGTCGAAGAGAGCGCCCCCCTGGAAGAGCATCCCGACCTTGCGGCGCACGGGGCCGAGCTGCTCTTCGGTGAACGTGGAGATGTCGACGCCGTCCACGAAGACCTTCCCCTCGTCCGGGTGGTCGAGGCCGTTCATCTGCCGGAGGGAGACCGACTTCCCGGTCCCGGAGCCGCCGAGGATGACGAGGACCTCCCCGCGGTGGACCACGAGGTCGACGCGGTCGAGGACCTTCTTCGATCCGAACGCCTTCGAGACGCCCTTGAACTCCACGACCGGGAGCGTGCCGTCGCGCTCCAGGTCCTCGCGGAGGACGCGCATGACGAGGGTTTCGGAGATCGTCAATTGAGCCCCCACGGGAGGGAGAGGAAGATCTTCGTGAGGAAGAAGTCGGTGGCGAGGACCGTGATGGAGGAGATGACGACGGCGATCGTCGTGGCGCGGCCGACGCCGTCGGCGCCCCCGGTGGCGTTCAGGCCGTTGTAGCAGCCGATCATCGCGATCTCGAAGCCGAAGAAGGGGGTCTTGCAGAGGCCGTGCAGGATGTCGTTGTACTTCACCGCCTGCATGACCGTGGAGAGATAGAAGCTGGCGCCGATCTTGACCTCGACGACGGCGATGAAGAGTCCGCCGACCATCCCCAGGAAGTCGGTCATCATCGTCAGGATCGGGAGCATCACGGTCACCGCGACGACGCGGGGGAGGACGAGCTTCCGGATCGGGGAGGCGCCGAGGGCGCGGAGGGCGTCCACCTGCTCCGTGACGGCCATGCTCCCCAGCTCGGCGGTGATTCCGGCGCCGCAGCGGGCGGCAACCATGAGAGCCGTCAAAACGGGCCCCAGCTCGCGGCAGACCGAGAGGACGACGACCCGCCCGACGAAGAGCTTTCCGCCGAACTGGGCCAGCGCGTAAGCCGTCTGGAGCGCGAGGACCATCCCGGTGAAGAGGGCCGTGAGGTTCGTGATGGAGATGGACTGGACTCCGAGCGCGTCCATCTGCCGGAGGATCTCGCCGGTCTCCCACTTCCGCCGCATCTCCCGGACGAGCTGGGACGCCATGAGGCCGATGCCTCCGAGATGCTGCGTGACGCGGAGGAACCAGCGGCGGAGCCGCGGGGCCTTCCAGAACGGCTCCTTCGCGATGAGGATCGACGTCGTGGACGAGGTCGTCTCCACGCGCAGATTCTACGGGTCGGCCTCCTCGTGCCCGGTAAACTCGCCGGCCGTGGCCCGCCGGGACGACAGGGACCTTCTCGGGACGGTCTGGGGCTGGATCGTCATCGCGACGACGACGGTCGTCTTCGGGACGCTGGCCCTACTGACGTCGTGGGTGCCGCCGCGCGGCAGGCTCTTCCTCTTCTGGGCGCGGGCGTGGTCCCGGGCGCTCCTCGTCCTCTGCGGGATCCCCTCGAGGATCGAGCTGTCCGCGGCGGCGGCGGAGATTCCCCAGGCCGTCTTCATGTCGAACCACGAGTCGCTCGTCGACATCCCGCTCCTCTTCGTCGGGATCCGGCAGGACGTCCGGTTCCTCGCCAAGCGGATCCTCTTCTTCGTCCCCTTCCTCGGCTGGTCGATGGGAGCGGCGGGCTTCGTCCCGGTGGACCGGCGGCGGACCGAGAAGGCCGCCGACGTCTTCCTCACCCTCGAGAAGCGCGTGAAGGCGGGGAATTCGATCCTGGTCTTTCCCGAGGGAACGCGGTCCCGCTCCGGTGCGCTGCAGCCGTTCAAGCGGTCCGGGTTCCTCCTGGCGCTGCGGACGGGCCTGCCGATCGTCCCGGTGGCCGTCTCGGGCGCGAGAAACGTCGTCGGCGCCGACTCGCTCTGGATCCGCCGCGTCCCCGTCGTCATCCGCTTCGGCGAGCCGATCCGGACGGCCGGGATGACGCTCTCCGACCAGAAGGCGCTGATGGAGCGAGTGCGGGCGGTGATCCTGCGGCTGCGCCTCCCGGGACCGCCCGTTTCGGCGGGCGGGTCCGATCACGGATAATCCCGCGCGGAGGAGGAGGCGTCATGTCCGGGATGGAAGGCTCCGCCCGGGCCCGGTTCTCGACGCTCCTGGCGTCGGCGGGGATCACCGTCGACGGGAGCGCGCCCCACGACCTCCGCGTCCACGACGAACGCTTCTTCTCGGCCGTCCTGGCGGGCGGGTCCCTCGCCCTCGGCGAGAGCTACATGGACGGCTGGTGGTCCTGCGAGCGCCTCGACGCTTTCTTCGCCCGCGTCATGGCCGCCGGCCTCGACCGGACGGCGGCGGGGGCGGCGGGCGGGATGCGGCGGCTCCTGGCCCTTCTCTTCCCGCTCGGGCGCCGGTCTCGGGCCTTCGTCATCGGCGAGCGGCACTACGACCTCGGCAACGAGCTGTTCGAGGCGATGCTCGACCGCCGGATGATCTACTCCTGCGCCTACTGGATGAACGCCGAGACGCTCGACGATGCGCAGGAGCGGAAGCTGGATCTCGTCTGCCGGAAACTGCGCCTGAAGGGCGGCCAGCGGGTTCTCGACATCGGGTGCGGGTGGGGAGGTCTCGCGCGGTTCGCGGCCGAGCGCTACGGCGTCTCCGTCGTCGGAATCACCGTCTCGAAGGAGCAGGCGGCTCTCGCGGCCCGGCAGGTGCGCGATCTCCCGGTGGAGATCCGGCTGGAGGACTACCGGGACCTCGCGGGGACGTTCGACGCGGTCGTCTCGCTCGGAATGTTCGAGCACGTCGGCCCGCGCCACCACCGGCCGTTCCTCGAAGTCGTCCGACGATGTCTCCGGGAGGACGGCGTTTTCCTGCTTCACACCATCGGCACCGCCGAGACCACGGCAGCCCCCGACCCGTGGATCCTGAAGTACATATTCCCCGAGAGCCACGTCCCCTCTCTGGCGCAGATCGCCAGCGCGGCCGACGGGCTCTTCGTCGTGGAGGACGTCCACAACTTCGGGGCCTTCTACGACCCGACGCTGATGGCGTGGAATGCGAACGTCGAAGCGCGGAGGGCGAGCCTCCCGGCCCGCTACGACGAACGCTTCTTCCGGATGTGGCGGTACTACCTTCTGTCCTGCGCCGGCACCTTCCGGGCGCGCCGAAGCCAGCTTCTCCAGATCGTCCTGTCGCCTCGGGGCGTCGCCGGCGGCTACGTCCCGGTCCGCTGAGCTCTCCGGCGGGGTGATCTGTGCGAGGATCTCGGGCGGAGGACTCTGCGTGGCGACGGTGAGACCAAGCGAAGAGACCGCCCTCGAGGCGCTCCGGTCGATCAAGTACCCCGGCTTTTCCCGCGACATCGTGTCGTTCGGGTTCGTGAAGGACCTCGCGGTGGGAGGGGGAAACGTCTCGTTCCGTCTCGCCCTGACGGCCGACGCCCCGGCCGTGGCGGAGCAGATCCGGGCCGAATGTGAGGCGGCCCTCCGGCGGATTCCCGGCGTGACGAGCGTGACGATCTCCGTCCAGGCGGCGCCGCCGCGCCCGTCCGTCATGGCCGCCGGGGGCCTGCCCCAGGCCGAGGTTCTGCCCGGCACGCGGTTCACCATTGCCGTGGCGTCGGGGAAGGGGGGCGTCGGGAAATCGACGGTCGCCGCGAACCTCGCCCTCGCCCTCGCCAGGAGCGGGCACGAAGTGGGGCTCCTGGACCTCGACATCTACGGGCCGTCCCAGCAGATGATGATGGGGATCTCGACACGCCCCTTCGTGAACGATGAGGAGAAGATCCTCCCGATCGTGAAGCACGGGGTCCGCGTCATGTCGATCGGTTTCCTGATGGACGTCGACACGCCGGTCATCTGGCGCGGGCCGATGATCTTCAAGGCGGTCGAGCAGTTTCTCGGCGACGTGGCGTGGGGGACACAGGACTTCCTCGTCATCGATCTTCCGCCGGGGACGGGCGACGCCCAGCTCACCCTGACGCAGAAAGTGGCCCTCTCCGGGGCGGTCATCGTCACGACGCCGCAGGACGTGGCCCTCATCGACGCCCGGAAGGGGCTCGCCATGTTCCAGAAGGTGAACGTCGACGTGCTCGGCATCATCGAGAACATGAGCTATTACGAGTGCCCGAAGTGCGGGAACCGCGAGGCGATCTTCAAGCACGGAGGGGGGAAGCGGACGGCCGACGAGCTCGGCGTCCCCTTCCTCGGCGAGATCCCGCTCGACCCGCGCGTGGCGGTGCAGGGCGACGCCGGCACGCCGATCGTCGCCGCCGACCCGGACTCCGTCGTCTCGAAGGCTTTCCTCCGTCTCGCCGGGCAGGTCGCGAAGGCCGTCGGGGCGTGAGCCCGGCCTATAATCGAAAAGCGAGACCTGCCGCTGTCTTCTTCTTGTGGTCTCAGGTCTTCAATTGACCGAAGGAGTCCCCCCATGCTGATGCCGGTCAGACGGATCGCCGCGAACGCCGCTCTCTGTTTTCTTCTCGTTCCGCACGGGGCGGGCGCTCAGGTGGTCACGACGCTGGCCGGCTCGGGGGCGCATGGCAGCGCCGACGGCACCGGCACGGCTGCGACGTTTTACACGCCACAGGGCCTTGCCGTGGACTCCTCCGGCAACGTGTACGTTGCGGACAAGTTCAGCAACAAGATCCGGAAGATCACGCCGGAGGGCGAGGTGACGACGTTTGCGGGCTCCGGATCGCTCGGCAGCGACGATGGCCCGGCCGCGGCCGCGACGTTCTTCTACCCCTACGGCGTGGCCGTGGACTTGTCGCGGAACGTCTACGTGGCGGATACGTACAACTACAAGATCCGGGCCATCACGCCCGCCGGTGTCGTCTCGACGCTCGCGGGGACGGGAGAGTCGGGCGATGACAATGGCCCCGGCGCCGCGGCGACGTTCTCCTGGGCGGTCGGTGTGGCCGCGGACTCCTCCGGAAACGTCTACGTGGCGGACAGTGGCAGCAACACGATCCGGAAGATCACGCCCGCCGGGGTGGTTTCGACGCTCGCGGGCTCGGGTGCGGGCGGCAGCGCGGACGGTCCCGGCGACGAGGCCACGTTCAGCGAGCCATCCGGCGTGGCCGTGGACTCCTCCGGCAACGTCTTCGTGGCGGATACGGACAGCAACAAGATCCGGAAGATCACGGCCGGAGGGGCCGTGACGACCCTGGCGGGGTCGGGAGCTTCGGGAAGCGCCGACGGCACGGGCGCAGCCGCGACGTTCACGAACCCTTTCGGCGTGGCCGTGGATTCCTCCCAGAACGTCTATGTGGCGGACAGCGGCAACAACAAGATCCGGAAGATCACGCCGGCCGGGGTGGTCTCGACGCTCGCCGGCTCGGGAGCGTATGGCGGCGCGGACGGCATCGGCGCGGCCGCGACGTTCTACACGCCCACCGGCGTCGCCGTGGACTCCTCCGGCACCGTGTACGTGGCGGACAGCGGCAACAACAAGATCCGGAAGATCACACAGCCGCCCGGGCCCTGCGTTCAGGACGCCTTCACGGCCTGCCTGATCAACGGTCGATACAAGGTGACCAGCCACTGGCAGAACCAGTACGACGACGGAAAGGTCAGCCAGCTGTCGGCCGCGCCGCTCACTGATGCCACGGCGGCGTTCTGGCTGTCGGACGCGGACACGTACGAGTACCTGATCCGGATCAACACGGCCACGGACAACGGAAAGGCCTGGATCTCGATTCCGACGTTCACGGACGTGGAGTTCTGGATTGCCGTGACGGACACGTCGACGGGCCAGTACTTCGAGTACCACAGTGATGCGGGCAACAGGACGCTGATCTACGACCCGTACTTCTTCGTCTACCCGTGATCGAGCCGGACCGACGAAGGCCCGGCGGGGCGGGGGCCCGGCCCCTAGACGTTGAAGGTTCTCGACAGTGGCCACGGAGAACCGGGAGTTCTATTCTTGGGGGGCCGGGAAGGGACTCACCATGCTGATGGCCCTCGCACTCCTCGCCGCGATCGACACGTCCGCGCCGCCCGTGGTTGAACTCTCCCTCACCGGCGAGCGCGGAGCACCGGTCAGCGCCGTACCTCGCACCTTGTCGGACGTCGCACGGGAACGCCGCGATGGCCGGAAGGCCGTCGGCGGGTTCTCGGCGGTCGAGACGACCCTGCCCCGAAGTCCCGGGAGGCCGGTCGCGCCCGTCGAGTGGGAAGGAGTGGCGATCAACGCCGAGCCCGAAGCCGTCGACGAGCCCCTGCCGGCGTACGAGCCGGCTTACTTTCCGGCGTGGTACGGGGGGTACCCGACGTGCAGCGGACTGCGCCCGTGCGTCCGCTCGCACGTCGGCATCCCGGCCCCGGGTCTCCGGCCGGCTTTTCGCCAATCGGCGCCGCTGGCCCGTCAGCCGTTTCCGCGCCGGCAGGGCCTCTCCGCCGGCGCCTCTGGTTTCGGCGGGCGCGGGACCAGGATCCCGGCAGTCACGCGACCCTGACGGCCGCCGAAACGAGCTGAACGGGTTCGAGGAGTCGGAGCGGTGGGCCCCGGCGGCGCAGGGAGCCGGGGGGCGCTGAGCCTCACCACCCGATCCCGTAGTCCTCGCCGTGGTCGCTGGAGCCGCCCCAGAGGGTGCCGTGGGCGCGGTCGATATAGATGGCGTTGATGGGACCGGAGGTCTTGGCGCGGACGTCGAGGCGGTAGCCCATCTTCACGAGCTGGTCGCGAACCCAGGGGGGCGTGTCCCGGTGGATCATCAGAGAGCCGGGCTTCGCCTCGTGGGCGCCGAAGGAGCTCCGCATCTGCTCGCTGTTGATGTTCGCGGCCTCGGTGGCTTCCTGGACGGTCATCCCGAACTCGACGACGTTCAGGAAGAACTGGAGGAGGTTCTGGTCCTGCGAGTCGCCCCCCTGGACGGAGAAGCAGAGCAAGGGCTTTCCGTCCTTGAGCGCCAGCGTCGGCGTGAGCGTGACGCGCGGGTGCTTGCCGGGGACGAGGACGTTGAACGGGTTCTCCGCCGGGTCGAGGACGAAGCTCTGCAGGCGCTGGCTCATCCCGATGCCGGTCTTTCCGGCGACGACGGCGGGGACCCAGCCGCCGCTGGGCGTGACGGAGACGACCCAGCCCTCCGCGTCGGCCGCTTCGACCGACGTCGTCCCGGCGGTGAACTCCTCTTCGAACGTCCGGAGCCGCGCCGAATCGGGCGCGGCCGTCCGGGCCTTCGCGGGGACCGTCTTCCACTTCTCGAGCAGGTCGAGGTACGGGTTCTTCTCCCCCTGGAACGGATAGGGGTCGCCCGGCTTGACGGTCGCGTCGTTCTTCGTCCAGTCGATCGTGGCCGCTCTCTGCTTCGCGTACTCCTTCGACAGGAGCCCTTTCGTCGGCTCCGCCGGCGGGAAGTAGGGGTCCCCGTAATAGAAGTCCCGGTCCGCGAAGGCGAGGTTCATCGCCTGGTAGAGCGCGTGGACGTACCGGGCGCTGTTGTAGCCCATCCCCTTGAGGTCCATCCCCTCGAGGATGTTCAGGGCCTGGAGCATCGCCGGCCCCTGCGTCCAGACGTCGAGCTTGTAGACGTCGATCCCCTTGTACGTCGTCTTCACCGGCTCTTCGAGATGAACTTTCCAGTTCGCCAGGTCCTGGAGCGTCACGAGGCCGCCGACCTCCTGGACGCCGCGGACGAACTCTTGCGCCACGTCGCCGCGGTAGAAGCGGTCATAGGCGGCACGGATCGCCTCCTTCCGGCTCTTGCCGGAGGCGAGGGCCTGTTTCTCGGCTTCGACGAGCTTTCGGAGCGTCGCGGCGAGGTCGGGCTGGCGGAAGATCTCCCCGGCCTCCGGCGGCCTGTCGCCGGGGCGCGGCAGGAGAACGCGCCGCGAGTCGGGCCATTTCAGCAGCCAGTCGCGCTGCCGCGTCACGGTCGTGACGTGCTGCTGCTCGACGGCGTACCCGTCGGCCATCTCGATCGACGGCTCGAGGACGTCGGCGAGCGAGAGCCTTCCGTACTCCGCGAGCATGACCATGACCCCGCCGGGCGTCCCGGGGGTCACGGCGGAGAGCGGCCCGTACTCGGGCGGATAGGCCATCCCCTTCGCGCGGAAGAACTCGGGGGTCGCCCCGGTCGGCGCCACGCCGAGCGCGTTGATGCCGATGACCTTGCCCGTGTGGGGGTTGAAGACGAGCGCCTGCGTCTCGCCCCCCCACGAGAGCGTGTCCCACATCGTCGAGGTCGCGGCGATCATCGCGCAGGCGGCGTCGACCGCGTTGCCGCCCTTCAGGAACGCCTTCGCGCCCGCCGTGGCGCCGAGCGGCTTGCCCGTGATCGCGAGCCACTTCGTCGCGTGCAGGGGAGGCTTGTTCGTGGCGGCGGCCGCGACGAGGGCGATCGCGCCCGCCGCGAGGATCACGGCCAT
>Ga0335085_10004012_pt1 | contig 24809 bp, 24 predicted proteins | sample Lox_Sample_45_FD_206712 | JGI IMG/M metagenome (GOLD analysis project Ga0335085, IMG submission 206712) | Soil microbial communities from Loxahatchee National Wildlife Refuge, Florida, United States - Lox_Sample_4.5 | ecosystem: Environmental > Terrestrial > Soil > Wetlands | place: USA...
CCGGTCATCATGCCGTCGCGGCCGATGTCCGTGTAGATCACCGCCTCCACGCCGTAGTCCTGGAAGCGCTTGGCGAGGTCGATCACGTCGTGGCCGGTGAGCTTGGACCATCCGTCGGTGGCGACCTTTCCGTCCTTCGCGTCGAGGCCCACGATGATGTGCCCGGGGAACGCGTCGCAGGCCTCGTGGAGGAAGCCGGGGTTCTTCACCGCCGCGGTGCCGATCACCACGTACGAGACGCCGTCGTCCAGGTAGCGCTCGATCGTGTCCAGGTCGCGGATGCCGCCGCCCAGCTGCACCGGCACGTCCGAATCCACGGACGCGATGATCGACTTGATGGCCGATTCGTTGCTGGGCCTGCCGGCGCGGGCGCCGTTCAGGTCCACCACGTGCAATCGCGTGGCGCCCATGCCGGTCCATTGCGCCGCGGTCTTGCCGGGCTCCTTCGAATACACGGTCGACTTGTCCATGCGGCCCTGCTCCAGGCGCACGCACAGGCCGTCCTTGATGTCGATGGCGGGGATGATGATCATGGGATGCGGGGCGGAATCTCTAGGGATCCCATCGGGAGAAGTTGCTGAGAAGTGCGAGCCCCGCGACGCTGCTCTTTTCTGGGTGGAATTGCGTCGCGAAAATATTATCCCTCGCGATGGCCGAGGTAAAGCCATCGGGATAGCGCGTGGTGCCGGCGGTGAGCGCGGGCTCGGCCGGCTCGCAGTAGAAGCTGTGCACGAAGTAGAAGCGGCTGCCGTCGGCGATGCCCTTCCACAGGGCGTGGGGCGAGGCCTGCCACACCTCGTTCCACCCCATGTGCGGGATCTTGAGCCCCGCGGCGGGCTCGAAGGCGCGCACGTGACCCGGCAGCAGCGCGAGCCCCGCCGTCGGGCCCTCGGCGCTGTCCTCGAAGAGCATCTGCTGGCCGATGCAAAGGCCGAGGAAAGGCTTGTCGCGCGTGCTTTGCGCCACCGCCTCGCCCAGGCCGTGCTCGTTCAGCGCGCGCATGCAATCGGGCATCGCGCCCTGCCCCGGAAAGACGACCCGGTCGGCGCCGCGGATGCGCGCGGCATCGGACGTGATCTCCACCTGCGCCTCGGGCGCGACGTGCTGCAGCGCCTTCTGCACGGAGCGCAGATTGCCCATGCCGTAGTCGACGATCGAGATTCTCTGGGCGCGTGGCACGAGGCTCGAGACGCTGGAGGGGATTAGAGGGAGCCCTTGGTGGAAGGAACCACGCCCGCGGCGCGGGGATCGGGCTCGATCGCCATGCGCAGCGCGCGCGCGAACGCCTTGAACACGGTCTCGCACTGGTGGTGCGCGTTGTCGCCGCGGATGTTGTCGATGTGCACGGTGGCCTGCGCGTGGTTCACGAAGCCCTGGAAGAACTCGTGGGTGAGGTCCACGTCGAACTCGCCCACGCGCGCCCGCGTGTACTTCACGTGCCACTCGAGGCCCGGACGCCCGGAGAAATCGACGACGGCGCGCGAGAGCGCCTCGTCCAGAGGCACGTAGGCGTGCCCGTAGCGGCGGATGCCCTTCTTGTCGCCCAGGGCCTTCGCGATCGCCATGCCGAGCGTGATGCCGATGTCTTCCACCGTGTGGTGCGCGTCGATGTGCAGGTCGCCCTTGGCCTCGATCTCGAGGTCGAGGGCGCCGTGGCGCGCGATCTGGTCGAGCATGTGGTCGAGGAACGGGATGCCCGAGGCGAGCTTCGCCACCCCGTGCCCGTCGAGGTCCACGGCGACCCGGACCTGGGTCTCGCGAGTGTCGCGCTGGATTTCGGCCTTGCGCATGAAGTCAGCCCACGGCGGGGGCGAGTACCTCGAGCATTCGCGTGTTCTCGTCGGGTGTTCCGACCGTGAGCCTCAGGCAGTGGGCGAGCAGGGGATGCGTGCCGTGGAACGTGCGGACCAATATACCACGCTCGCGAAGCGCCTCGAACGCCCGGGGCGCGTCGGGAACGCGCACCAGGACGAAGTTCGCCGCCGAGGGAAAGCGGCGCACGCGCGCCATCGCGTCGAGGGCGCGCTCGAGCCTTGCGCGCTCGGCGAGGATCGCGTGCGTCTGCGCATCGAGCACGTCGCGCCGCTCGAGCAGCAGGTCGGCCGCGGCCGCCGACAGGACGTTCACGTTGTACGGCATGCGAAGCTTCTCGAGCTCGCGCGTCCAGTCGGGCGTGGCGATGGCGAGGCCCACGCGCAGTCCGGCGAGCCCCAGTTTCGAGACGGTGCGCACGAGCAGCAGGTTGGGATGCTTGCCGACCTCGTCGAGCAGCGAAGCGCCCCCGGAGAACGCGTAGTAGGCCTCGTCGACGGCGACCGCGCCCGGTGCGGCGGCCACGATGCGCAGGATCGCTTCGCGGGCGAAGAGGTTGCCCGTGGGATTGTTGGGATAGGCGATCCATGTGAGCGCGGGCCTTTCGCGCTCCATCGCCGCGAGGAGCCTCGCCTCGTCGAGCGCGAAGTCCTCGTTGAGCGGCACACCCACGTAGCGCATGCCCGCCGCGGCGGCGGCGAGCTTGTACACCGCGAACGAGGGCTCGAGCGAAAGCACCGTGGCGCCGGGGCGCGCGAGCGCGACGGTCAGGAGCTGCAGGATCTCGTCGGAGCCGTTGCCGAGCACGATCTCGAGCGCATCCGGAATCGACATCGCCTCGCGAAGGCGGCGCTTCAGCGGCGCGTTCGTGGGATCGGGATAGCGATTGACCGCCACCTGGGCGAGGCGCCGGCCCATCTCCTCGGCGAGCGCCTGCGGGAGCCGGTAGGGATTTTCCATGGCGTCCAGCTTCACCATGCCCTGCGCCGGCGGCACGTGATATGCGTTGATGGCGCGCACGTCGTCGCGCACGAGGTCGGCGGGGCCGCGGCTCACTTCGCTTCCTTCATGCGCCATTCGGCGCTGCGCGCATGGGCCTCGAGCCCTTCGGCGCGCGCGAGCGTGGCGGCGGCGCGGCCCAGCACCTGGGCGGCTTCGCGCGAGATGCCGATCACGCTCGAGCGCTTCTGGAAGTCGTACACGCCCAGCGGCGACGAGAAACGCGCCGTTCGTGAGGTAGGCAGCACGTGGTTCGGGCCCGCGCAGTAGTCGCCCAGCGACTCGCTCGCGTGGTGCCCGAGGAAGATCGCGCCCGCGTGGCGGATCTTCGCGAGGAGCGCCTCCGGATCGGCCACCGCGAGCTCCAGGTGCTCCGGCGCGATGCGGTTGGCGATCTCGCAGGCTTCATCCAGGTCGCGCACGAGGATCAGCGCCCCTCGCGACGCGAGCGACGCCTCGATGATCGCGCGCCGCGGCATCGACTCAACCTGCCGCTTCATCGACTGCGCGACCCGCTCGACGAACGAGGCATCGGGCGAAAGCAGGATCGCCTGCGCGATCTCGTCGTGCTCGGCCTGCGAGAAGAGGTCCATCGCCACCCAGTCGGGATGGGCGCTCGCGTCGGCGATCACGAGGACCTCGGAAGGGCCGGCCACCATGTCGATGCCCACGCGGCCGAAGACGCGGCGCTTCGCGGCGGCCACGTACGCGTTGCCGGGGCCCACGATCTTGTCCACGGCGGGGACTGTCGCGGTGCCGTACGCGAGTGCGCCGATCGCCTGTGCGCCGCCGACTCGCACGATGCGATCCACGCCCGCGAGCGCCGCCGCGGCCAGGACCGGGAGATTGATCTCGCCTCCGGGAGTGGGCGTCACCATCACGAGCTCGGGAACCCCGGCCACCTTCGCGGCCACCGCGCTCATGATCACCGACGACGGATACGCGGCCTTGCCGCCCGGAACGTACATGCCGACGCGGTCGAGTGGCGTGACCTTCTGGCCCAGCACCGTGCCGTCGCCGCCGTCGACGCGCCACGACTCCTGCGACTGGCGCTCGTGGTAGGCGCGGATGCGCGCGGCCGCGAACTCCAGCGCCTCGCGCTCGGCCGCGGGAAGCTCGCGAAGCGCGGCGCCCGCTTCGTCCATGGGCACGCGCAGGGCCGCAGCCGATGCCGGCTTCCAGCCATCGAAGCGCTCGGTGTATTCGACGAGGGCATCGTCGCCGCGCGCGCGCACGCCCTCGAGGATCCCGGCGGTCGCGCGCTCCACGCTCTCGTCCTGCGCGCTTTCGAAAGCGAGCAGCGCATCGAGCGCGGCGGGAAATCCCGCGTCGCGGCTCGACAGTCGCCGAGGCTCACCCACGGGCGGCCTTGCCGAGCGCGTCGATGAGCGGGGCGATCGCATCGCGCTTCAGCTTCATGGAAGCCGGATTCACGATGAGCCGGCTCGATACCGGCATGATCTCCTCGACCACGCGCAGGCGGTTGGCCCTGAGGGTGTTGCCGGTGTCCACGAGGTCCACGATCGCATCGGCGAGGCCCACGAGGGGCGCGAGCTCCATGGAGCCGTAGAGCTTGATGAGGTCCACGTGCACGCCCTTGGCGGCGAAGTGCTCGCGCGCCGTGCGGATGTACTTGGTCGCGACCCGGATGCGCGCGCCCTGCCTCACGGCCGCGGCGTAGTCGAAGCCTTCGGGCACGGCCACCATCATGCGGCAGCGCGCAATGCCGAGGTCGAGGGGCTGGTAGAGTCCCTGGCCCCCGTGCTCGGCGAGCAGGTCGTGCCCGGCCACGCCCAGGTCCGCGGCGCCGTATTGCACGTAGGTCGGCACGTCGGCGGCGCGCACCAGCACGAGGCGCAGGTCCGCGCGCTGCGTGGCGAGGATCAGCTTGCGGGAGGCCTCCGGGTCCTCGGCCGGCCGGATCCCGGCGGCCGAAAGCAGCGGCAGCGTCTCCTCGAAGATGCGGCCCTTGGCTAGCGCGAGCGTGATCATCGCGTCAGGATACCCGCGTGATGCGCGCCCCGAGGGAGGCGAGGCGCGTCTCGATGTGCTCGTAGCCGCGGTCCAGGTGGTAGATGCGGTCGATCACGGTCTCGCCCCTGGCCACGAGCGCTGCGATCACGAGGCTCGCCGAGGCGCGCAGGTCCGTGGCCATCACGTGGGCGCCCGTGAGCGCATCCACGCCGGAGATGAGCGCCGTGTTGCCCTCGATGTCGATGCGCGCGCCCAGGCGGCGCAGCTCCTGCACGTGCATGAAGCGGTTCTCGAAGATGGTCTCGGTCACGTGCGCGGTGCCCTCGGCGACGCTGTTCAGCGCGATGAATTGCGCCTGCATGTCCGTGGGAAACCCCGGATACGGCGCCGTGCGAAGGCTCACGGCCTTCGGGCGCGACGGCATGCAGATGCGCACCGTGCCTTCGCCCACCGTGATGGCCGCGCCCGCCTCGCGCAGCTTGTCGATCACCGCGTCGAGGCTCGCCGTGGGCGCCGCGGTGAGCGTCACGTCGCCGCGCGTGGCCGCGGCCGCCGCGAGGAACGTGCCCGCCTCGATGCGATCGGGCATCACCGCGTACTCGACCCCGTGCAGCGCCCTCACGCCGCTTACGCGGATCACGTCGCTGCCGTGGCCCTCGATGCGCGCGCCCATGGCGACGAGGCATCGCGCGAGATCCACCACCTCGGGCTCGCGCGCGGCGTTCTCGAGTAGCGTCTCGCCCTCGGCGAGGCACGCGGCCATCATGAGGTTCTCGGTGCCGGTGACGGTGACCGTGTCCATGAAGATGCGCGCGCCCTTCAGCCGCCTCGCCTTCGCGTGGATGTAGCCCGCTTCGATCGAGATCTCGGCGCCCATGGCCGCCAGGCCCTTGATGTGCAGGTCCACGGGCCGCTCGCCGATGGCGCAACCGCCCGGCAGCGACACGCGCGCCTCGCCGAATCGCGCCGCGAGCGGCCCCAGCGCGAGGATCGACGCGCGCATCGTCTTCACGAGCTCGTAGGGGGCGAAAGGCTCCGCGATCGACGAGGCGTCGAGTTGAGTTTCATGGCCGCCGGAGCGCGCCTTGATTCCCATGCGCTCGAGGAGCTTCACCATCGTGCGGACGTCGTTCAGGTCCGGCACGTTGGTCACGCGCACGGGGGAAGCGGTGAGGAGCGAGGCCGCGAGGATCGGCAGCGCCGCGTTCTTGGCGCCCGCGACGCGGACCTCGCCGGCGAGCCGCGTGCCGCCTTGTATCGAGAGCTTCTGCATGGTCTTGAGAGTGGAGCCCGGGCCCGGGCGAAAGGTTCAGCGCGCCTTCCATTCCTCGGGCGCGAGCGTCTTCATCGACAACGCGTGGATCTCGGAGCGCATGCGATCTCCCAGCGCCGCATACACGAGCTGGTGGCGCCGCACGGCCGCGAGGCCCGCGAAGCGCGGGCTCACGACGATCGCCTCGAAATGCGCGCCGTCGCCCTGGACCTCGACATGGGTGCACTCGAGCCCGGCGCGAATGGATGCCTCTATGGAGCTTGCCTCGACCATTCGTCTATTTTAATGCCGCAGCTTGTAGCCGCGCTTCAGGAGGAGCAGCGTGAGCCATGATAGGACAGCGAAGGCGGCGGTCGCAAACGCGAGGCTCGAGGCCGGATCTACGTCCGACTGCCCGAAGAACCCGTAGCGGAACCCGTCGATCGCGTAGAAGAAGGGGTTCAACTTCGACACGGCCTGCCAGGCGGGCGGCAGCGATTGCGTGGAATAGAACACGCCCGCGAGGAACGTGAGCGGCATCACGAGGAAGTTCTGGAACGCCGCGAGCTGGTCGAACTTCTCCGCCCAGATGCCGGCGACGATGCCGAGCGTTCCCAGCATCCCGCAGCCCACGACCGCGAACGCGAGGGCCCACGCGGGATGGCTCACGGGGACGGGAACCATCCACACGGTGGCGGCAAGGACGCCCAGGCCCACCACGAGCCCGCGGACGATCGAAGCGCCCAGGTATGCGCCGAACAGATCGAGGGAGGTGAGCGGCGGTAGCAGGATGAAGACGATGTTGCCCGTGATCTTCGACTGGATGAGCGAGGACGAGCTGTTGGCGAACGCGTTCTGCAGCATCGCCATCATCGCGAGCCCCGGGATCAGGAACTCGCGGTACGGCACGCCCGGAAACGCCTCCACGTGCGCGGCGAGCGCGTGGGCGAAGACGAGCAGGTAGAGCAGCGTGGTGAGAACGGGAGCCGCCACCGTCTGGAAGGCCACCTTCCAGAAGCGAAGCACCTCCTTGTAGAACAGCGTGGGGAAGCCCGTCATGGCGCCGGGGACCGCTCCTCGCGGCGCATGATCTTCACGAAAACTTCCTCGAGCTCCGGCTCGGCGACCTCGAGGCTCGCGATGGCCGCGCCCGCGGCGCGAAGCTCGCGCAGGGCCTCCTCGACGTGGGCCACGTCCGCGATGGGGATGCGCCACGCGCCCGCCGGGTCCCGCGAAGCGCCGCGCGCGAGCGTCGCGGGAAGCTCCGAGCCTTCGAGCTTCACCTTGAGCACGCGCTCGGAGAAATCCGTGAGCAGCCGGGCGGTCGAGTCGAGTGCGACGATGCGGCCTTCCTTCATCATCGCGATGCGCGTGCACAGCTGCTGCGCTTCCTCGAGGTAGTGCGTGGTGAGCACGATGGTGTGGCCGGCGGCGTTCAGCGACCGGATGAAGGCCCAGAGCGTCTGGCGAAGCTCGACGTCGACGCCCGCGGTGGGCTCGTCCAGCACGATCACGGGGGGCCGGTGAACGAGCGCCTGCGCCACCATCACGCGGCGCTTCATGCCGCCCGAGAGGCTGCGCATGTTGGCGTCGGCCTTGTCCCTGAGCGCGAGGCGCTCGATCAGCTCGTCGATCCACGCGTCGTTGCGCCGCAGCCCGAAGTAGCCCGACTGGAGCCGCAGCGTCTCGCGCACCGTGAAAAACGGATCGAAGACGATCTCCTGCGGCACGATGCCCACCGCACGGCGCGAGGCCCGGAAATCGCGCACGACGTCGTGCCCCATCACGGCAAGGCTGCCTTCGTCGGCGCGCGCGAGGCCTCCCAATGCGGAGATGAGCGTGGTCTTGCCCGCGCCGTTGGGGCCCAGCAAGCCGAAGAACTCGCCCTCGCGCACCTCGAGCGAGACGCCCGCAAGGGCGTGCACGGAACCGTAGCGCTTGTGGACGCCGCGCGCCTCGACAGCGAGCATCAGGCCTGGTGGGGTTGGATCAGCTCCGAGACCCCGTAGAGCTCGGCGAGCGCGAGGAGGTTCGCGGGCAGGTTCACGAAGATGAGGGTCTTGCCGCGCGCATGCGCCATGCGCCGCCAGTCCAGCAGCAGCGCCACCGCCGCCGAATCGACCCCCGTCACGGCCGAGAAATCGATCGTGAGCCGTTCGGGCAGATCGGTCCTCGCCGAATACTCGGCGCTGCGCGCGAGCACCGCGGGGATCGTGTGGAACGAGAGCTCGCCCGCCTCGAGGACCATCACCTCGCCGGGCGCGGAGGAATTCACTTCTTCGCAGCCTCGGGCGCGCGGTTGCGATCCTGGAGCGACTTGATCAGGCCGTCGACGCCGCCCTTCTGGATCTGGTCGTTGAACGAGCCCCTGTACGTGGTGACGAGCGAGGCCCCGTCGATCACGACGTCGTAGACCTTCCAGCCCGAGTCGGTCTTCTCCATGGAGTAGTCGATCGGGATCGAGGGCCCGCCCTGCTGGATCACGGCGGTCCTCACCAGCGCTTCCTTGTCGGAGGGCGCGCTCTTGCCGGGCTTCACCTCGATCGACTGGTTTCGGTAGGCGGCGAGCGAGCTCGAGTAAGTGCGCACCAGCAGCGTGCGGAACTCGTTCACGAGCGACGTCTTCTGCGCGTCGTCTGCCGCGCGCCAGTTCTTGCCCACGGCAAGGCGGGTCATGCGCTCGAAGTCGAAATGCGGCAGCACCTTCTGCTCGGCGAGCTGCACGACCTTCGTCATGTTGCCCGACTGGAGGTCCTTGTCGCTCTTGATGATGGCGAGCACCTCGTCGGTCACGCGCTTCACGAGCGCCTCGGGCGACTCCTCGGCGGCGGCGAGCGCCGGCACGAGGGCCATGGCGATAAGGGCGAGGATCCGTTTCATTCTTCTTCCTTGTTGTTCGAGCCGCGCGGTTTCGTTGGACCGCGTGGGCGGCGCGCCGGTTCCGGCGCTATTTCTTCGGCGAAACGGCTGCCGGCGCGGACGCCGGCGCCGGCGACTCCGAAGCCTTGCTGAACAGGAACTGGCTGATCAGTTTCTCCAGCACCACGGCCGATTGCGTGATCTGGATGCGGTCGCCCGCCACGAGCTTCTTGTCGTCGCCGCCCGCCTCGAGGCCGATGTAGGTCTCGCCGAGCAGCCCCGAGGTGAGTATCGATGCGCTCGTGTCCTTGGGCCACGAGTAGCGAGTGTCGAGCGCCAGGGTGACCTGCGCCTGGAAGCGATCGTTGTCGAAGCGGATGTCGGCCACGCGCCCCACGAGCACGCCGGCGCTGCGCACCGGCCCGCGCACCTTGAGGCCGCCGATGTTGTCGAAGCGCGCTTCGACGCGATAGGTCTGCGCCGCCCGCTCGCTTCCCAGGTTTCCCACCTTGAGCGCGAGCACCAGCAACGCCACGAATCCCGCGGTGACGAAGGCGCCGAACCAGAGGTCGATTGTCGTTCTTTCCATGTCGGTCAGGTGTCGGCGCGCAGCATGAACGCCGTGAGCACGAAGTCGAGGGCGAGGATCGTGAGGGCCGAGGTCACCACCGTGCGCGTCGTGGCGCCTGAAACGCCTTCCGCGGTCGGCGGCGCGTCGTAGCCCTCGAACGTGGCGATCACCGTGACGGCGATGCCGAACACGAATGCCTTCAACAAACCGTTGAGGACATCATACCGGAACTCCACCGCCGCCTGCATTTGCGACCAGAACGCGCCGTTGTCCACGCCGAAGAGCACGACGCCCACGATGTATCCGCCGAAGACGCCCATCGCCGAGAAGAGCAGCGACAGGATCGGCATGGAGATGATGCCCGCCCAGAACCGGGGCGCGATGACGCGCGCCATGGGCGAGACCGCCATCATGTCCATCGCCGTGAGCTGCTCGGTCGTCTTCATGAGGCCGATCTCGGCGGTGATGGCGCTGCCCGCGCGCGAGGCGAAGAGCAGCGCCGCGACGACCGGGCCCAGCTCGCGCACGAGCGACAGCGCCACGAGGACGCCGATGGATTCGGTCGCGCCGTATCTCTGCAGCGTCTCGTAGCCCTGCAGGCCCAGCACCATGCCCACGAAGAGCCCGCTCACGATGATGATGATGAGCGAGAGCACGCCCGTGAAGTACACCTCGCGCATCACGAGGCGGAAGCGCACGAAGCTCGTGGCCGACGAGGCGAGCACCAGGCCGAAGAAGCGCGCCATGGAGCCCGCGCGCCACAGGCCGTCGATGAAGTTGTGCCCGAGCCTGGCGAGCGGGCGGCGCACGTCAAGCACGCGCGGCCTCCCTGGCGAGGCCCACGTCCACCGCATACGGCCGCGCCGGGTAGTGGAAAGCGACCGGGCCTTCGCCGCCGCCGTGCACGAACTGGCGCACGTAGGGATGCGTCGAGGCGCGGATCTCGTCGGGCGTGCCCTCGCCCACGATCACTCCCTCGGAGATGAAATAGAGGTAATCCACGATCTGCAGCGACTCCACCACGTCATGGGACACGACGATTGACGTCGCGCCGAGCGCATCGTTCAGCCTGCGCACCAGCTGCCCGATCACCGCGAGGGCGATGGGGTCCAGGCCCGCGAACGGCTCGTCGTACATCACGAGCGTGGGATCGAGCACCACGGCTCGCGCGAGCGCCACGCGCCTCGCCATGCCGCCGGAGAGCTCCGCGGGGCGCAGCCGGTGGGCGCCGCGCATGCCCACGGCCTCCAGCTTCATCAGCACCAGGTCGCGGATCATCGATTCCGGAAGGTCCGTGTGCTCGCGAAGCGGGAAGGCCACGTTCTCGAACACGTCCATGTCGGTGAAGAGCGCGCCGAACTGGAACATCATGCTCATGCGGCGGCGAAGCGCGTAGAGGCCCTCGTCGTCCAGCGCGTGGATGTTCTCGCCCGCCACGCGCACCACGCCCGAGGTGGGCTTCAGCTGCCCGCCGATGGCGCGAAGCAGCGTGGTCTTGCCGCTGCCCGAGGCGCCCATGATCGCGACCACCTTGCCGCGGGGCACGCGCATGGAGATGCCCTTCAGTATGGGGCGCCGGCCGTAGGAGAAGCTCACGGACTGGACGTCGACCAGGAGTTCTTCGGACACGCGGAAGAAATGCGGGAAAGTGGACGCCAATTCTAGCAAGCTTTGGCGGCCCCTCCCTCGCCTATAATCGACGCGTGGAGAAGCCCAGCCTCCTGCTCGTCGACGACGATCCCCTGATCGGCGAGAGCCTCGCGTACGCGCTCGCCGCCGACTACGAGGTCGCTCGCGCCGGCGACCGCGCCTCGGCCGTGGAGAAGCTGCGCTCGGGATTGCGCCCCGACCTCGCGCTCATCGACCTCGGGCTTCCCCCCGTGCCGCACCTGCCCAACGAGGGCTTCAAGCTGATCGGCGACCTCATCGCGCATGCGCCGCAGGCGCGGATCCTCGTGCTCACGGGGCAGAACGAGGAATCGAACGCCCGGCGCGCCCGCGCGCTGGGCGCGCTCGAGCTCGTGCCCAAGCCCTGCGAGCCGGAGGTCCTGCGCGAGATCCTCGCGGGCTCGCTTCGCTCGGGCAGGCTCGCGCGCCGCGACGACGCGGAGGACGTGCGCGCGCTGATCGGCGAAAGCCCGGCGATACGCAAGCTGCGCAGCCAAGTCGACCTGTACGCCGCCTCGCCGTTTCCCGCGCTGATCGAGGGCGAATCGGGAAGCGGAAAGGAGCGTGTCGCGTTCTCGCTGCACCACCTGAGCCCGCGCGCCAGGCAGCCCTACCTCGCGCTCAACTGCGCCGCGATCTCGCCCGCGCTCGTGGAGCCCACGCTCTTCGGCTACGCGAAGGGCGCGTTCACGGGCGCGCAGTCGGCGAAGTCGGGCTACTTCGAGGACGCGGCCGAAGGCACGCTCTTCCTCGACGAGATCGGCGAGCTGCCCGGCGAGCTGCAGGCGAAGCTGCTGCGCGTGCTCGAGAACGGCGAATACCAGCGCGTGGGCGAGACGCAGACGAGGGTGTCGCGCGCGCGCATCGTCGCCGCGACCAATCGCGACTTGCGCGAGGAGGTGAAGCAGGGGCGCTTCCGCTCCGATCTCTACCATCGCCTCTCGGTGTTCACGCTCGTGGTGCCGCCGCTTCGCGAGCTGGGCGACGACCGCCTGCGCCTGCTGGACTACTATCGCGCGCTCTACGCGGCCAAGACGGGAGCGAAGGCCTTCGAGCTCGATCCGGCGGCGCGCGCGCGCTGGCTCTCGTACGAGTTTCCAGGCAACGTGCGCGAGCTTCGCAACATCGTGATCCGCCTCACCACCAAGTACGCGGGCTACGTCGTGGGCGCGGCCGAGCTGGAAACCGAGCTCTCGCCGGGCGACGCCGACAATCGCGGCGATCCCGCAGCCCAGGCGCGCGCGGAACTCTCTTCCGGCAAGCCCTTCAGCCTCGATGCGGCGCTCAAGAGCGCCGAGCAGGCCTACCTGGACGCGGCCATGGAGATCGCCCAGGGAAACGTGTCCCAGGCGGCGAAGCTGCTGGGCGTTTCGCGCACGACGCTCTACGGGCGACTCGAGGCCGCGGGACGCTCCGGTGCTAAGATGACTGCCTCCGATCCCGGCGACGCGCAGGGGCCAGGCTCCACCCGCGAGCCCTAGCGCCCAAGGCTTCTCGCAATGACGATGTACCTGGAACACTTCGGGCTGCGCGAAGCGCCGTTCCGAATCACGCCCCACACCGAGTTCTTCTTCTCGGGCGCCAATCGCGGCGCGACCCTCGAGGCGCTGCTGTACGCGATCACCGCGGGCGAGGGCATGGTGAAGGTCACGGGCGAAGTGGGCAGCGGCAAGACGATGCTGTGCCGCGTGCTCATGGAGCGGATGCCCGAGACGGTGGAGACGATCTACCTCGCGGTGCCGAGCCTCACGCGCGACGAGATGCTCGCCGCGATCGCCGAGGACCTGGGCCTGGAGACCGCCGGCGCCAACACCACGAAGCTGATCCGCATGCTGCAGGAGAAGCTGATCCAGGTGCACGCGGCGGGCAAGCAGGTGGTCTGCCTCATCGACGAAGCGCACGCGATGCCGCTCGCGACGCTCGAGGAGGTGCGGCTGCTCTCGAACCTCGAGACGGGCACCGAGAAGCTCCTGCAGCTCGTGCTCTTCGGGCAGCCCGAGCTCGACCAGCACCTGGCGCTGCCGAACATGCGCCAGCTTCGCGAGCGCATCACGCACAGCTTCACGCTGCTGCCGCTGCCGCCCCGCGAGATCCGCGACTACGTGAATTTCCGCCTGCGCGCCGCGGGATACCACGGGCCCGACCTCTTCGACGCGGAGGTGCTCGGCATCATCGGCGATGCGTCCGAAGGCCTCACGCGCCGCATCAACATCTTCGCCGACAAGACGCTTCTCGCGGCCTTCGCGGCCGGCACCCACACCGTGACCGCCGACCACGCGCGCGCCGCGGTGAGCGACACGCAGATCGTGGTCATGAAGCGCGAGTCGCCCCGGCGCCTCGCACTGGTCGCGGCCGCCGCCCTCGGCATCGGCGTCGTGCTGGGGTTCCTGCTCGCACACCTCATCGCCGCGCCTTCGCCGGCCCAGGCCAACGCGGCCGTGACGGCGCCTTCGGCGGCGGGGCCCGCGCCCGCTGCGCCCGTGCAGGCGACGCCCGCGGTAGCTGCGCCATCCGCGGCGCCATCCAAGGGCGTGCCCATCCCGGCCGCAGCGCCCGCTCCGGATGCGGCGAAGCGCGCCACGCCCTCCGCGCAAGCCGCGAGCGCCGCCGAGACCGGCGCGGCGGTGGACGCACGCCTCGCCGCGGGACGCGAGCTCATCGCCGTGCCCTCCAACCGCTTCGCGGTGCAGCTCATGGTCGCGGATGCGCGCGAGCGCGGATACATCGAGAACTACCTGTCCGAAGCGGGGCGCTCGGTGCAACCCGGGCGCCTGTATCTCGTGCCGGCGGGCAGTCCCGAAACGCCGCGCGTGGGCGTGATCTTCGGAGCGTTCGAAGAGCGCAACGACGCGATGGTCGCCCTCGCCTCGCTGCCCGAGGGACTCAAGCAATTCCGCCCGTACGTCCGCACACTGGACGGCGTGCGCGAGGATGCGCTGCGGGCCGAGCGCAAGTAACCCCGGAACACCGGCAAATCGCCCCGGATTTAGGGGGATTTCATTTGCGTTTCCCCCCCGAAAACGATATAAAGAAAGCGAGGCGCGCTTCTGTTCATAAAACAAACACTTACGGACATTCCTGCATGCGGTTTTTAGCTTCCGCGCCCTGCATCGCGTTGGCTCTCGCGATAGCCGGTTGCGGCACGCGTCCGCTGGTGAAGTCCGACGGGCACATCGAGGCCGCGCCGCCGGCGGCTGGCGCGGAGGCATCGGCGATCCCCGACGTCGTGCGCACGGTCCCCACGCCGCCCGCGCCCGTGGCGCGCGAGCCCGAGATGAAATACTCGATCGTTGTCGCGGACCAGCCCGTGGGCGAGGTGCTCCTCGCCATGGCGCGCGAGACGAAGGTGAACTTCGACATCTCCCCGGACATCAAGGGAAGGGTCACGCTGAACGCGATCGACCAGACCTTGAAGCAGATCCTCACGCGCATGTCGAAGCAGGTGGACATGCGCTGGGAGTACGACGGCCAGACCATCAGCGTGATGCCCGACACGCCGTTCCTGCGCGTCTATCACGTGGACTACGTGAACATGACGCGCGAGGTGAACGAGACCGTCGGCGTTTCGACGCAAGTGATCTCGGGAGGCCTCGCGGGGGTCACCGGCGCAGGCAGCGGCGCCAACGCCAACAACTCCACGCTCACGCTCACTGCCATCGCACGCAACCGCTTCTGGGAAACGCTCGAGAAGAACGTGAAGGACCTGCTGCGCGAGACCGACAAGGTCCTGCCCGAGGGCAGCACCGAGACGTTCGTGCAGGGGCGCACGCAATCGTCTTCGGCCACGAACCAGCAACGCACGCAATCGGCGCGGGCGCGAACGACGACAACGCCCGGGGGCACGAGCACCACCGTGACCACGCCCGGCGCCGAGGCCGCCAACCAGAATTCCGAGTTCTCCGAGCAGAAGCTCACGTTCCGCGAAGCCGCCTCGGTGATCGTGAACCCCGAGACCGGAGTGGTGATGGTGCGCGCGACCTCGCGCCAGCACGAGAAGGTGCAGGAGTTCCTCTCGCGCCTCGCGGCGGCCGCCAAGCGCCAGGTGCTGATCGAGGCCACCGTGGTCGAAGTCACGTTGAACGACAACTACCAGTCGGGCGTCGACTGGTCGTCGCTGGGCCTGAACGGCCTGGGCTACAGCTTCACGCAGGCGTTCACTCCGCCCGCGCTTTCGTCCACGCCCAACGCGCTCGGCACGTCGTCCTTCACGATCGGGTACAACAATCCGCGCGCGGCCTCGGGCGGCTCGATCGCGAGCACGGTGAAGCTGCTCGACACCTACGGCAAGACGCGCGTGCTGTCCACGCCGATGCTGATGGTGCTCAACAACCAGACCGCCACGCTCAAGGTCGTGGACAACCGCGTGTACTTCACCGTGAAGGCGGACACGACGGCGCTCAACCAGAACTCCACGACGCAGACCTTCACCACCACGCAGAACGTGGTGCCGGTCGGATTCATCATGAACGTGACGCCCCAGATCAGCGAAAGCGACCTCGTCACGATCAGCCTGCGCCCGACGGTCTCGCGCATCATCGACCAGGTCGCCGACCCGAATCCGTCGCTCGCCGCCGCGAAGGTGACGAACCTCATCCCCGTCACGCAGACGCGCGAGATGGAAAGCGTGCTTCGCCTGCAGAGCGGCCAGACCGCGATCCTGGGCGGACTCATGATGGACAGCTTCGAGGGCAAGACCACGGGCCTGCCGGTCGCCTCGCGCATCCCGATCTTCGGCGACCTCTTCAGCCAGAGGAACGACCAGGCCATCAAGAGCGAGCTCGTGATCTTCATCCGCGCGATCGTCGTGCGCGACCCGAGCATCGAGTCCGACCTCGCCAGCTACAAGCGCTTCGTGCCCGACAAGGATTTCTTCCAGGACACGCGCACCCCGATCCCGTGCTTCGAGAAAGGGCTGCAGAACCTCGAGGACCGGGCCCGGCTCGATGACGGCAAGCCCTGCCTGCAGCCCTCGCCCACGCCGGACGATCCCCCGAAGGAGGCGCATTGAGCCTGCTGCTCGACGCGCTCAAGCGCGCGGAACAGGAAAAGCTCGCGCGCCAGGGCGGCACCCCCGCGGGCGATCGCGCGCCGGGCCCCGCGAATGCGGCGAGCGCACCTGCAGCGGCCCTCGCGAAGGCGGCCGCGGCGAGCCTCGAGCTGCAGCCCATCTCGCCCGGCGCCGCCCCGTCTGCGGCGCCTTCGCGCGAGGCGCAGGCGGCGCAGAACGTCTTCCAGGCCAAGGAGTCCGCGCCCGCAAAGGCGGCGGCCGCGCCCGGCACGGCGAAGAAGGGACCTTTCCTGTGGATCGCCATCGGCGTGATCGTCGTCGTCGTGCTCGGTGCGGGGGGCTATGTCTGGTACACCGTGAACTCGTTCTCGGTTCGATCGCTTGCGAGCGCGCGCCCCCACCCCACCACCATCGGGCCCATCACGTCGATCACGCCGGGCCCGGGCCCCGTCGAGCCGCAGCAGAACGGCTCCGCCACGCCGAAGGTCGAGTCGGTCGCGCCGACGCAGCAACCCTCGACCGCGATCCAGCCCGGAGCGCAGCCCGCAGCCGCACCCGCGTCGCCGCCGATGGCCGGCGCGGCGAAGCCGGCCGGATCGCAGCTCTCGGAGGGCGAGCGCGTGCGCGAAGCGGTCGCCGCCCTGCTCAAGGAATCCTCCAAGCCGGACACCACCCCGCCCCTGAAGCTCTCGCCCTCGCGCGAGGCGCCGAAGGTCTCGCCCGAAGTGGCGAGGGGCTATCGCGCGCTGATGGCCGGCGATCTCGCGGCCGCCCACAAGAGCTACGCCGCCGCGCTCGATGCCGATCCGGCGAACCTCGATGCGCTGCTCGGCATCGCGACGATCGAGGCGCGCACCGGCAACCGGATGCTCGCGGCGCTGCACTATCGCAAGGCGCTCGAAGTGAATCCGCGCGACGCCACCGCGCTCGCGGGGCTCGCCTCCATCGCCGAGTTCGCGAGCGCCGACAGCGCCGAGTCGCGCCTGCGCGCCGACCTCACGATCAATCCGGGAAGCGCCGCGCTGCACTTCACGCTCGGCAACCTCTTCGCGACGCAGGCGCGCTGGGGCGAAGCGCAGGTCGAGTACTTCGAGGCCTATCGCATCGAGCCGGCGAGCGCGGACTACGCCTACAACCTCGCGGTGAGCCTCGACCACATGAAGCAGCCGAAACTCGCGGCCGAGTACTACGCCCGCGCGCTGGACGCCGCGCGCAGCCAGGCCACGCAGTTCGATCCCCAGGCGGTGGCGCGGCGCCTCGCCCAGCTCAAGGGCTAGCCCCATGGGCACCGTCCAGGCCGCACCGCTCTCGCAGGTCCCGCTCGGCCAGACCCTGCTCGGCAAGGGCATCATCAGCCAGGACCAGCTGAACATCGCGCTCACCGAGCAGAAGCGCTTCAAGGCCCCGCTCGGCAAGGTCCTGGTCACGCTCGGGTTCGTGACCGAGGCCACGATCCGCGACATCCTCTCGGAGACGCTGGGCCAGGTGTCCATCGACCTGGAGAACACGATCGTCGATCCGGCCGCGCTCGCCCTCGTGCCGAAGGACATGGCGCGGCGCTACCACGTGATGCCGGTGAGCTACGACGCGGACAAGAAGCTCCTGCTGATCGCCGTGAGCGACCCGGCCAACGTCGTGGCGCTCGACCAGATCCGCGCGCTCGCCCGCGAGGACCTGCGCATCGACCAGGTGCTCGCGCGCGAATCCGACATCACGATCGGCATCGAGCACCACTACGGATTCGAGCTTTCGATCGACGGGATCCTGAACGAGATCGAGACGGGCGAGATCGACTACCAGTCGCTCGCGGCGGACTTCGACGAGTATTCGCAGCCGGTGGTGCGCCTCGTGGATGCGCTGCTGAACGACGCCGTGAAGCGCAGCGCCTCGGACATCCACTTCGAGCCCGAGCAAGGGTTCCTGCGCATCCGCTACCGCATCGACGGCGTGCTGCGGCAGATCCGGTCGCTGCACAAGAACTACTGGGCGGCGATGGTGGTGCGCCTGAAGGTGATGAGCAACATGAACATCGCCGAGACGCGCGCGCCGCAGGACGGGCGCATCTCGCTCATGCTCTCGGGCCACCAGGTGGACTTCCGCGTGTCGTCGCAACCGACGACGCACGGCGAGAACATCGTGCTTCGCATCCTCGACCGCGACAAGGGCATCGTCCCGCTCGAGGACCTGGGGCTGCACGCCGACGACCTGAAGACGCTGAAGCTCATGCTCGCCCGCCCCGAGGGCATCATCCTCGTGACGGGCCCCACGGGCTCGGGCAAGACGACCACGCTCTACTCGATCCTCAACTACATCAACACCGAGGGCATCAACATCATGACCCTCGAGGACCCGGTCGAGTATCCGATGGCGATGATCCGCCAGACCTCCGTGAACGAGGTGGTGAAGCTCGACTTCGCGAGCGGCATCCGCTCGATGATGCGCCAGGACCCGGACGTGATCCTGGTGGGCGAGATCCGCGACCAGGAGACCGCGGAGATGGCCTTCCGCGCCGCGATGACCGGCCACCAGGTGTACTCGACGCTGCACACGAACTCGTCGATCGGCGCGATCCCGCGCCTCATGGACCTGGGCGTGCTCCCCGACATCATGGCGGGCAACATCATTGGCGTTGTCGCGCAGCGCCTGGTGCGCAAGCTCTGCCCGCAGTGCAAGGCGCCCGTCAATCCCGACCCCGCCACGCGCCGCCTCCTGGGCATGGACGCCGACGACACGCGCCCGGTCTACCAGGCCGTGGGCTGCGCGCGCTGCGACAACGTGGGATACAAGGGCCGCGTGGCGCTGATGGAGCTCTTCAAGCTCGACGCCGAGATCGACGAGCTCATCGCGCGCCGCGCCACGGGGCGCGAGATCCGCGCCGACGCCACGGGCAAGGGCTTCCGCACGCTCGCCGACGACGCCGTGTCGCGCGTGCTCCTCGGGCAGACGAGCCTCGAGGAGATCTCCCGCGTGGTCGACCTCACCGACCGCGTGATCTAGCGGCGCTCGCCATGGCGCTCTTCGCCTACCGCGCCGTGGATGCCGATGGACAATTGTCGTCGGGAAACCTCGACGCGGCCAACGCGATCGACCTCGAGCTTCGCCTGAAGCGCCTGGGCCTGGACCTGGTCACCTTCGAGGGCGTGAAGCGTTCGACGGCCGCGCGCACGCGCAACGTGACGCGCCAGGAGCTCATCACGTTCTGCTTCCACCTGTCGCAGCTGCTCAAGGCCGGCGTGAACATCATCGAGGCGCTCACCGACCTTCGCGACACGGTGGACAACGCGGGCTTCCGCCAGGTGATCGCGAGCATGGTCGAGGACATCGAGGGCGGACTCAAGCTCTCCGAAGCGATGGCGAACCACCCCTATTGCTTCGACGGCGTCTTCGTGGCGCTCATGCGCGCCGGCGAGCAGAGCGGGCAGATGGTGGAAGTGCTCGACGAGCTCTCCGAGAACCTCAAGTGGCAGGACGAGATGGCCGCCCAGGCGAAGAAGGCGCTGATGTACCCGGCGCTCGTCTTCGTCGTGATCATCGCGGTGATCTTCGTGCTCATGGTCTTCCTCGTGCCGCAGCTCGCGCAGACGTTCAAGACGCTGGTGCCGAAGCTGCCGCGCGAGACCGAGGCCCTGGTCTTCGTCTCGGCGCTGTTCGTGAAGTGGTGGTACCTCATGCTCGGCATACCGGCCGCCGCGGGCATCGCGACCTTCTTCGCCGCGAAGACCAACGACAAGGTCCAGCGCGCGATCGACGTGGCGAGCCTTCGCATGCCGGTGCTGGGCCCGGTGCGCCAGAAGATCATCCTCGCGCGCTTCTCGACCTATTTCGCGATGCTCTACCGCGCGGGCATCAGCGTGCTCGACTGCATCCAGATCTGCGAGAAGATCGTGGGCAACCGCCTGATGGAGGAGGGCCTGCAGCGCGTGGGCCGCAGCATTTCCGAAGGCCAGGGCATCTCGCAGGCGTTCATCGCGACCAAGCTCTTCCCGCCGCTCGTGCTGCGGATGCTGCGGGTGGGCGAATCCACGGGAGGGCTGGACACGGCGCTGCTCAACGTGAGCTACTTCTACAACCGCCAGGTGCGCGACAGCATCGGCAAGATGCAGACGCTGCTGGGCCCGGCCACCACGGTGGTGCTGGGCGGGCTCATCATGGTGATCCTCTACGCGATCTTCCTCCCGATCTACGACGTGATCTCGAAGATCAAGTTCTAGGCCCGCACCGTGCGCCACTTCCTCTACCTCACCAACACGCGCCTCGTGAGCCTGCTCACGAGCGGGCGCAGCATCCTTTCGCGCCGCGAGTTCGCCGTATCGGGGGCGGGAGCGGCCGCGTTCGAGCGCTACCTCGCGCAGGTGCCCACGACGCCGGTGCGCATCTTCACGGACCTGTCCGAGGAGGACCTGCGCCTGGATGCGATCCCGCACGTGGGAGCGCGCGACCGCGAGGCGATCGTGGGGCGCAAGCTCGCGCAGATCTACCGGAACACCCCCTACCGCTACGCGCAGCTGCAGGGGCGCGAGGCCGAGGGACGCCGCGACGACCGCGTGATCTACACCGCGATCACCAACCCCGAGTTGCTGCGCGTCTGGCTCGAGATGATCGAGCGCCTCAGGGTGCCGCTGGAGGGAATCCACTCCGCGGCCGTGTTCAGCGGCGTGCTCCTCGAGGAGATGGACCTGCTCTTCCCGCATACGCTGCTCGTCACGTTCACGCCGGGCGACGCGATGCGGCAGACGTATTTCCGCGACCGGGAGATCCGCTTCAGCCGCTTGACGCCAATCGACCTGGGCGAAGGGCAGACGCTGGGCGGGATGATCGCCGACGAGACGACGCGCACGTGGCAGTACCTCGACAGCCTGCGCAACTTCGCGCACGAGGACCGCCTCGAGGTATGCGTGCTCGTGCATCGCAACGACCGCGCGACTGTCGAATCGGCCCTGCGCGACTTCGCGCAGCTGCAGTACCGCCTGCTGGACATGGAGGAAGTCGCGATCAAGCTGGGGCTGAAGCCCCCGCCCCTCGACTCGACGGCCGAGGAGGTGATGGTCCACCTGTTCCTCCTGCGGGGCGCGCCGAACCACTTCGCCACCCCGGAGATGCGGCGCCACGCGTCGCTGCGCAGCGCGCGCATCCTTCTCACGCAGATCTCCCTGGGGGTGCTCGCGGCGAGCGTGGTCTGGGGCGGGTGGAACCTGTGGCAGGTGTTCCAGACCAACGAGACGGACCAGCGAGTGGCGCAGCAGGTCGCGGGCCTCAATCGCGAGAGCGACGAGATCATGCGCTCGCTGCCGTCCTTCGGCGTGGGCGGCACGACGATGCGCGACGCGGTCACGTTCTACAACGGGTCGCTGCGAACCTATCCGTCGCTCACCGACTTCCTGCTGCCGCTCTCGGGGGTGCTGCGCGGCTACCCGGAAGTGAGGCTCCTGCAGCTCGCGTGGATCGCCACGGACGACCCGAAGGCGACGCTGAAGATCCGGCCCACGACGTTGCGGGACCTGCCGCAGGTGAAGTCGACCTTGAAGGGGCAGGTGAACACGGCCCCCGCTCCCGGCGCGGCGCAGGAGTCGCCGAATCCGCCCTTCGCCGGCGGCCGCTACGAGGTGGCGCTTCTCGAAGCGATCGTGCGCGTGCCCAACAACGACTTTCGCGCCGCGCGCACGCAGGTCGAGCGCCTTGCCAACGACATCGGGCAGATCGAGGGCTTCCGCGTCGATGTCGTGGACAGCCCGCTCGACACGAGCCCCACGCTCGAGCTCTCGGGCCACCTGCTCGACCGCGAGTCGCCCACCATGGATGCGCGCTTCGTCCTGCGCCTCACCCGCGAGAGGAATCCGGCGTGAGCCCGGTCTTCGGCGCGGAAGGCTTCCGGACCCTGCGCCTTTCGTGGGCGCTCGTCGCAGTGTCGATAGCCGTCGGCGCGGGCATCGTCGCGGCGACGCATTGGTACGCCGCGAAGGAACGGCGCGACAGCGTGGACACCGGGCGGCGCCTGCAGGAGGCGAGATCGCGCGTGGACACCGCGCGGCGCGAGCGCGACAGCCTGCAGGAATCGGCGGACGTCTTCCGCACGCTCGTGAACCGCGGCGTGCTGCAAAGCGAGCGCCGGCTGGACGTGGTGGACCTGGTGAACGGGCTGCGCGCCCGCAACCAGCTCGCCGCGCTCGACTACGAGATCGACCCGCAGCGCGTGCTGCAGCTTCCGGGCGGCCGCGTCTACTCTTCGCTCGACGTGCTCGCGAGCCGCGTGCGGATACGCGCGCGCGCGCTGCACGAGGGCGACCTTCTCGGCTTCATCGAGGGCCTCGAGCACAACATGCAGGGCTTCTACCTTCCCGACCGCTGCCTGCTCAAGCGCCTCGACGTGTCCGATCCGCTCTCCCTGCAACCGAGGGTCGAGGCCGAGTGCACGCTCGAGTGGATCACGCTCAAGGAAAAACGTGGCAGCCGCCCGTCCTGACCGGCTGGTGCTCGCCGCCGCGTGCCTCGCCGCCGCGATCGCGGGCGCGGCCGACCTGGGCACGCTCTTCACCACGCCCGAGGAGCGCGCGCGGCTCGATCGCTTGCGCCGTGGCGATTCTCCCGTGAGCGACGCGGTCGTGACGAGCTCGCGCGCCACCGCGCCCATGGTCACCGGCTACGTGAAGCGCAGCGACGGCCGCAATACCGTGTGGATCGACGGGGAGCCCGTGTCCGTCGGCAAGGGGCACTCCGCGCTCCTCGATCCGCGCGCCGTGGATCGCCCCGTGCCCGCCGAGGGCGCGCTCGAAGTGCAGGGCAAGCCCTCGCGCTAGTCAATCGCCTTTCGCGAACGTCGCATTCGAATTGCGCCGCGCGCGGCGCCCGGCGGGCGCCGACAATCGCGCCATGGACAAGCACTCGCAGCAGGGCACGCTGCTCATCGTGGCCGCGCTCCTTCTCGCCGCGCTCATCGCAGGCGTGTTCGCGTTGCAGCTCGCCGCGGCCGCGGGATCGGGCCAGCGCGACCGCATCACCGAACGCGCGCTCGCCGATGCGCGCGAGGCCCTCGTCGCGTATGCGGTCGATCGTCCCATCAATGCGGCGGTAGGGCCCGGATACCTGCCCTGCCCCGACCTCGACGACGACGGCTGGGCCGAGTCGACCTGCGGGTCGATGAACGGCGACAGCGGACAGGCCCAGCGCCTGGGACGGCTGCCGTGGAAGACGCTCGGCATCGCGGACCTTCGCGACGGCTACGGCGAGCGCCTCTGGTACGCGGTGTCGAGCAAGTACAAGGGGCTGCTCAACTGCGCAGTGAGCCGCGCGTGCGTGGACATGTCGCCGGGCGCGGCGCTCGGCACCATCACCGTGCGCGATGCCACCGGACTGGCGATCCACGACGGCACCGTCACGGAAGACTATCGCGCCGATGCGGGCGGAGCCCTCGCCGTGGTGCTCTCGCCGGGGCCGGCGCTGGTGCGGGCCGACGGATGGATCCAGGCGCGGGACTGCCCGCCCGCCGATTGCGACGCGACGGGCCGCTGCATCACCGATCCGCCGACGCGCGCGGCGCATTGCGATCCGCGCAACTTCCTGGACATCGCCGCGCAGCCCCGCTTCTCGAACGAAGACAACGCGGACTTCGTCGATCGCAACGACGCTGCCGGGCGCCGCGGGAACGCGAACGGATTCATCCGCGGGCCCGTGGTGCTCCCCGACGGCCGTCTCGCGGTGAACGACCGCCTGATGGCGATCGCGTATCGCGACGTGATGCCGCGCCTCATGGAGCGGGTCGCGCTGGAAGTGGCCGGCTGCCTTCGCGCCTACGCGCTTCAAGCCGGGAACGCGGGGCGGCTGCCGTGGCCCACGCCGGCGTGCCTGCAGTCGCGCAACGCCTGGGACGGACGCGAGGGCGTCTATTTCGGGCGCATTCCGGACACGCCGTTCCTCTCGATGGCGGCACGCGGCCGGATGGATCGCTGGGCGAACGCATCCGGCGCGTGCGCGATCGCCGCGACCGACGGATCGACCGCGAGCCTCGCGGGCAATTCCTGGTGGGCTGCGTGGAAGCCGCACGTGTTCTACGCGCTTTCGCCCGCATACGCGGCCGATTCCTCGTCCGACACTTGCGAGGGGAGCTCGTGCATCGAGCTCGTCGATCCCTCCGGACGCGCGGTCGCCTCGTCCAGGCGCTTCGCCGTGATCGTGGCCGGGCCCCCGCTCGCGGTGGACGGGTTCCTGCAGCGCCGCGACGCGGCCGCGCTCGCCGAGATCTCCGACTGGCTCGAGGCCACCAACGCGCGCCTCGAAGGTTCCGCCGGCTGCGGCGACGATCCGCCGCCCTTCGCCTGCGAAAGCGCGGGCACCTGCGGGCGCGTGACCACCGGCGCCGCGACGCGCTCCTTCAACGATGTGGTCGTCGCCTCTCCGTAACCGCGCCTTCACGCTGATCGAGGTCGCGGTCGTGATCCTCATCCTCACGCTGCTTGCAAGCGGGCTCGCCATGCCCGTGGCCGCACAGCTCGAGATGCGCCGCGCGAGCGAGACGCGGCGCATCCTCGACGAGGCACGCGACTCGCTGCTCGCCTTCGCCGCGGCCAACGGGCGCCTGCCTTGTCCCGCGACGGACGCGAGCCGCGGCGAGGAGAGCTTCGCGCCGGGAGGCGACAGCGGCAACGGCAGCTGCGCGCGCTTCTACGACGGCT
>Ga0335085_10004013_pt1 | contig 24809 bp, 27 predicted proteins | sample Lox_Sample_45_FD_206712 | JGI IMG/M metagenome (GOLD analysis project Ga0335085, IMG submission 206712) | Soil microbial communities from Loxahatchee National Wildlife Refuge, Florida, United States - Lox_Sample_4.5 | ecosystem: Environmental > Terrestrial > Soil > Wetlands | place: USA...
GAACGAGACCGCCGCCCGCCCGGCCGAGCCGCCCTCCTTGATATACAGCGCCGCCAGATACAGTCCGGCCGGCCACCCCTCGGTCCGCTGGTGCAGATCGGCCGCCTCATCGTCGCCGACCGCCACGCCGGCGTTGCGCAGCAGTGATGCCGCCTCGCCGGGGGAGAGCGACAGATCGCCCGGGCCGATCTCCAGGATTCTGCCCTCGGCGCGCAGCCGGGCGATCCGCAGCGGCGGCTCAGCCCGGCCCGACAGCGCCAGCCGGGAGCCACCCGGCACATGATCGGCCAGCATTGCCACCGCGGCCCGGCATTCGGAGTTGTGCAGCATGTGCACGTCGTCCAGGACGAGCGCGACCGGCGAGGTCATCGCCGAGAACGCCGAACTGAGCCGGGGGACGACCGAGCCGGGCACCGAACTCGACGGGGAGGCCAGCGCGTCAAACACCCGCTCATCGATCGGCTCGACCGTATCGAGCGCCTCGGCGACGTAGCTGAGCAGGACCTTTGGGTCGTTGTCGGCGTCGTCCACCGACACCCAGGCGCAGGCCTGGCCGTTGGCCCCGGCCCACTGCGACAGCAGCGTTGTCTTCCCATAACCCGGCGGCGCCACCACCGACACAATCGGACGCGTCTCGCCCCGCGCCAGCCGCTCAATCAGCAGCGAACGGGCAATCGTCCCAGGCCGCGCCAGCGGGCGCAGCAGCTTCGACGCCAGCAGGTCAAACCCCAGCCTCGGCCCGCCGGGTGACCGGTCGGCCCGCTCGTGCACGCTGCTCTCGCCCATGCCAGACCCGTGCCCCCCACAAGACCGCCGCTCCGAGCGGATCGTACCTCGCCGCCCTGTGCCGCCCCGCGGCGGCGCCCTCACGGGCGATCGCCTCGCCGCCGATGTGGTGCCGCAACATCGGATAATGGGCCGCACACCCGACGCATTGATCGCATAACTACCGCTGGAGGTCGGCCGAGCATGACAGGAGCCGATGACAGGCCCGAGGAGTTCCGGCCGCCCACAGCGCTCGAGGCGGCTGTCCGCGCCCTCGGAGCGGACACCATCCGCTACCGCGTCGACTACATCATGCTGCCGATGCGCGACGGAATCCGGCTGGCGACCGTCGTCTTCCGGCCGCGCGCTGAAGGCCGATATCCCACCCTCCTGGTCCGGTCACCGTACGCGGCTGCCATCCCCGATCAGTCCAAGCCCATGCACACCGCGCAATTCAAGAAGAACTACGTGCTGATCATGCAGAACGAGCGCGGCAGCGAATGGTCAGAAGGCGACTTCGGCATCCTGACCACCACCACCGCGGACGCGCAGGACACCCTCGACTGGATCAGCGCGCAGGAATGGTCCAATGGCAAGGTTGGCCTGCACGGCTGCTCCTCGACCGCCGAGAACCAGCTGAAACTCGGCGCCATCGGCCATCCGGCGCTGCGCGCCTGCGTGCCGATGAGCTCAGGCGCGGGCGTCGGCGACATCCCGGGTGCGGAGGGATCGAACGGCTGCTTCTTCCGCGGCGGCGTTCCCATGATCAAGACATGGGCACTCTGGTATGGCCCGTTCGGCGTCCGGCAGCGACCGAAACTGCCCGCCGACGCCGAGGGCGACGAGCTGGCCCGGATCTTCCGCCAGTACTCGGTGACAGTGCCGGACTTCCGCAGTCCCGAGTACACCAAAGCCCTCGACAAGGCGACGCTGCAAGCGCCGAGCGGACGCATATTGCGGCGGATGGGCTCGCCGCTGACCGGCTACGAGGCCTTCATGGCCGCCGGGCCGGCCAGCCCGGCCTGGAAGGGTGTTGACCTGATCAACGCCAGCCACACCGGCGCGACGCCGTCCATCAACATCAATGGCTGGATGGACGTCGGCGCACACGAGACCATCAAGCTGTTCGAGTTCCAGCAGCATCATCCCGACCAGTACCTGATCATGGCAGCAACGGAGCACTGCCGGATGCTGGCGACCGGCGCAGAGGCCCGCCTGGGCCAGCGGCCTATGGGTGACACCCGGTTCCCCTACGACGAGATCATCATCTCGTGGTTCGACCGGTTCCTCTGCGATGAGGCAGACGCCTGGCAGCCGATGCCCAAGGTGCAGGTCTTCCTGATGGGCGCGTGCACCTGGCTGACCGGTGAGTCTTGGCCGCTGCCCGAGACTGAGACGCGGGCACTCTTCCTGGCCAGTGACAAGTCCGCCAACACGCTGTGGGGCGACGGTGCCCTGGTGCCGGCCGCCCGCGGTGCCGGGATCGACGAGTTCATCGCTGACCCGCACAACCCCGTGCAGTCGCTCGGCGGCGACCTCGCCACCGCTGACCCGATCTGCGTGGATCAGCGGGTGATTGAGTGCCGGGCCGATGTGCTCGTGTACAGCACGCCCGTGCTGGCTGAGCCGATAGCGATCGTCGGCGACGTGAGCGCGGAACTCTACCTGTCAGCCGACGTCGAGGACGCGGATGTCTTCGTCAAGCTCGTGGACGTCTATCCGGACGGGACCGCCTACAACCTCGCCGACAGCTGCTTGCGGCTCCGCTATCGCGACGGCTTCGAGCAGCCAGCCAAGCTCGTGCCCGGCGAGATCTACCGGATCCGGATCGCTGGGATCACCACCGCGAACTACTTCCCGGCTGGCCACCAGATCCGCATCGAGATCGCAGGCTCCAACTTCCCGCTCGCCGACCGCAACTGGCATGCCGGCGACCGCAACGATCTGGCCACCGACGGCCCGATCGCACATCTCACCCTGCACCACGGAAAGGGTCACGAGTCGGCGCTGTACTTCCGCGCCTACACCGGCGAGATCACGGTCAACGCGCCGATGTCCGATACCCGGCCCGGCAGCCGACCGTGACGGCTTGGCGACGGGACGGCTGGCGCTCCTTGGCACCCCGGCACCGGCCTACTGATCCATTCGTATGACCTGCCCGGCCGCACGCAGTGGTCAGGCATGTTCGCCCACCGCGAATCCCGCGCCAGGTGGCCGCCGCAGGCTGTGACCGGGAGGGGTCAGGGCCCGGTTTCCAAAGATGGGGTGAATTCCTCATGATCGGCGCCGTTTCGCGACCCTAGGGTCCAAGTGAGTGGGTGTGCGGTATGAGTCGCCGTGACGGCAGCGGTGCCAAGCGGGGAACCAGATCGGGGCAATCTGCTTGCGGCATAGGAGGCCACTGATCATGACTGATGTGAGTCTGAGCCGGCCCTCAACTGGGCTCGCGACGGTGCGGACGCGCCGCAGAATCCTGGCGCTGGCCCTGCCGGTTACTGCCGTGCTCTTGCTGTTCGGGGGCGCATTGACGCCGAAGGGTCTCGATCGGCCGGTGACGTCGCTGGCCGGGGCCTTGCGTGAACTGCAGATCGCGGCCACACATCCTGGCCAGGTCTACTTCTCGAACGTGCTCGTTATCTTCGGGCTCGGGACTTTGGGTGTCTCGTTCTTCGCCATCGCTGTGCTGGCTTCAGATCGCGATAGGGTGCTGGCGACGACGGCCGCGGTGATCGGGTGGTTCGGTGCCTTCTGCGGGGCCGTCGCGAATGTGCTTATCGGGTTCGACCTGGCCGCTGCGGCGACAGTGCATGTGTCATCGGCTGCCGCCCAGATCCTGGTCTCGGCCAACACTGCCGCCGCGGCCCGGGTGTTCTTTATCGGGTATTTCGCCGGTCTTCCTGTCGCTGTCATTCTCACCGGGATCGCTCTGTGGCGCAGCCAGGCCATGCCGCGATGGCTGCCGGTGCTGTTCGTGGTGGCCCTGCTCGCCGGGGCCCTGGCACCGCCCGGGATCGTCTCGGTGCCGCTTTCGCTGCCGTTTGTGATCGTCATGATGCTTCTGGCGCGGCGAATCTGGGACACAGCCCCTGAACGGTAACCATGCCCAGCCTGGGCCGCCGCTGCCGTGATGAGATGCTGGCCTCGCCGCGCAGCCCGCTGACTATCAGCGGCGCTCGCACCATGATCGTCAGTTGCGGGGTCGGCCCGTAGACTCTGGTTGTGGTGGCCCGGGCGGGGACAGACAGCGTCAGGATCGCGGAGCTCATGGCGACCCTGTCCTATGCCTCGGATCTAGGCCTGGGGCAGCCGATGGCCCACTGCATGCGGCAGACGGTGGTCGCGCTGCGGCTGGCCGGCCTCGCCGGGGCCGGCGGCCGGGAGCTGGAGGCTACCTATTACCTCGGGCTGATGATGAACGTCTACTGCCACGCCGACGCGTCCGAGCAGGCGCAGTGGTTTGGCGACGACATCGGCATGAAGAGCGACACGTTCGATCTGCTCGACATGAGCACGGCGCGGATGGTCGCGTTCATGTTGCGGCGGGTCGGCTCGCACGGCAGCGGCATGGCCCGCGCCCGGCGGCTGGCGGCGTTCCCGGTCGCCGGGATGAAGCAGATGCTCTCCTTCGCGACGACGCACTGCGCGCTGGGCTCCCAGTTCGCCGAGCAGATCGGCTTGGACGAGGCGGTCTGTGTCGCGATTAGGCAGGGGTACGAGCAGTGGGACGGCAAGGGCTATCCCAGTCACCTGCGGGGGGAGGAGATCTGCCTGCCCGCGCGGCTGGTGCAGCTGGCCGGCCCGGTCGAGGTCGTCGGTCGGCGCCGCGGCGTTGAGGCGGCGGTGGCGGTCGCGCGCAGGCACCGCGGGACGCAGTTCGATCCCGCGATCGTCGACCTGTTCTGCGCCCACGCGCCCGAGCTGCTGGAGGGGCTCGACCAGGCCTCGGACTGGGATGCGGTCCTGGGCACCGAGCCGGAGTTGTCGCGCCGGGTCGGCGGCGCCGACCTGGACCTGGTCCTGGAGGCGATGGCCGACCTGGTCGACATGAAGAGCCCCTGCCTGGCCGGCCACTCGCGCGGGGTGGCCAACCTGGCCGCCGCGGCGGCACAAGCTTCCGGTTATCCCGACGACGACGTGCGGGCCCTGCGGCGTGCGGGCCTGATCCATGACCTAGGCCGGCTTGGGGTCTCCAACGCGGTCTGGGACAAGCCGGGGCCGGTCACCGAGGCCGAATCCGAGCGCATCCGGCTGCACCCCTACCTGACCGACCGGATGCTGGCCCGGGTGAGCGTGCTCGGCCGCAGCCGCGAGATCGCCGCCCGGCACCACGAGCGCCTCGATGGCTCGGGCTACCCGCGGGGGCTGACCGCGGCGTCCCTGACGCCGGCGGACCGGCTGCTGGCTGCGGCGGACGCCTATCACGCGATGACCGAGCCGCGGCCGCACCGCGATCCGCTCGGCCCCGCCCGCGCCTCACGCGAGCTGCGGGCTGAGGTGACCGGTGGGCGGCTGGACAGCGAAGCAGCCGAAGCCGTGCTGGCGGCCGCGGGCCATCGCGTGCCGGCCCGGCGGGCCTGGCCTGGTGGGCTCACCGCCCGCGAGGTGGAGGTGCTCGGGCTGCTGGCCCGCGGCCACTCGACCCGCGACATCGCCCAGCGGCTGGTGGTCACGCCGAAGACCGCGTCCAACCACCTGGAGCACATCTACGCCAAGCTCGGCATATCCAGCCGCGCCGCGGCGACGCTGTACGCCACCCAGCACGGCCTGCTGGGCGCCTTCGCGTCCGCGAAGCCTTAAGGCCTGGAAGCGAGCCGTCACGGCAACCAGGGTCATCACCGCCCAAGCGCCGAAGCCGGCGCGGCCGGATTGGCACCCGGTCGAGTCTGGCGCAGAAGGCGACGGCACCTTGCGGCGGTGATGGTCACGACCGGTTTCCCGCGCCGAGCTGTGCGTCCAGGGACCGCACTGGTGCCGGAACCGTGGCGCTGCCCACGATGGCCGGGCTGGCGAACTTGGGGACCTTCGGCATCGTCGTGTGCTCGACACGCGTGACAATGAAACCTGCATCACCGATGGAGTCGAGCGTCGGGCGGTTGCAGTCACAGCCGACCACGAACCGGTTGATCCCGTTCATGCGGTCCTGCGAACGCGCCAGGTGGGTGTCACCGGAGCGCACGTGCTCGATGAACAGAAGCTGGCCGCCGGGGCGCAGCACCCGGCGCAGCTCCCGCAGCGCCCGCGGCTGATCGTCGACCCCACACAGGACCAGCGTCGAGACCGCCACGTCGAAGGTGGCGTCCTCGAAAGGCAGGTCCTCCGCTGGTGCGCGCAGCACCGTTGCACCCGGCGCCTGCTCACCAACCTTGCGCTCCAGGCGGCGCAGCATGGGAGTCTCGGGCTCGGTCAGGGTCAGCGACTCGACGGCCGGGCCGTACAAGCGCAGGTTCGACCCCGTCCCGGCGCCTATCTCAAGCACCTGGCCGGCCGCGCCGGCGAGCAGCCCTTCCCGCCAGGCGCCCAGCCCTGCCTTCTCCACCTTGGTCATCTGATGGTCGTACGTCATGGCGAAGAACCTGCTCCGCAGTGTCATGGCTGCCTCATTTCGTCGCAGTGAGAATCACTGCTGGCAACGTAACGAAACAGCCGGTACCCGCTCATGAGGCGATCACCTCATCTTCCAGGGACAGCGCTGACGATCCCGGCTGCCCGGACAGCCGCGCCCCGGGCGGTGCGGTCGACGGTAGTTGTCAACCACAGGGCGCTAAGCTACGCGCCAGGCGCTGGTTGCCGGGAGGGCCCGACTGTGTGGTCACCTGGCGGCGAGGGAACGTGACGGGTGATGACTGATCAGCTCATCCAGGGTGCCCATGGGGCTCGGTCGACGTTAGCCGGGAACCCGATTCCCCCGATTGCTGATTATGGCTTCCTGTCTGACTGCGAGGTTTCGGCGCTGGTTGCGCCGAGCGGCAATGTCGAGTGGATGTGCCTGCCCCGGATGGACGGCCCGAGCGTGTTCGCCGCGTCGTCGCTGCCGGAGACGCCAGGAGGAGAGCGCAACTATGACTGCCGCTTCACCTGGCTGCGCGATTCGACGTTCATGCTCTGGGGCCTGTACACCCTGGGCCTGGACCGGGAAGCAGACGACTTCTTCTACTTCATCACAGAGCTCGCCGAGCAGGACGCGGACCTGCAGATCATGTACGGAATCGGCGGCGAGCGGGAACTGACCGAGCAGACCCTCGACCACCTGTCCGGCTACGACGGAACCTGGCCGTGAGCGCCTGACCAACGGGACCGAGCACTTGCCCCAGGCCCGGCGTCATCTCGGAGCTGAAGAATGAGCCAGCTCCGCTCCCTTGGAGCGATCATCGCGGGAGGAGGATATGAAGGCAGTCGCAGTGTTCCCGGGGTCCCGCGAGGTCAAAGTCATCGACCAGGAAGATCCCCGGATCGCCCAGCCTGACCAGGTCATGCTGCGGATGCTCGACATCGGCATCTGCGGCACCGACAAAGGGATCTGCACGTTCGAGTACGGGACCCCCCCGCCGGGGGATGACCACCTGGTGATCGGCCACGAAGCGCTGGCCGAGGTGGTCGCGGCCGGATCGGCCGTCGAGCGCTTCCAGGCAGGCGATCTTGTCGTCCCGTCCGTGCGCCGTCCGTGTGTTCATCCCGGCTGCCTGGCCTGCCGGGCCGGGCACCAGGACTACTGCTACACCGGCGACTTCCGCGAACGCGGCATCAAGGAAGCGCACGGCTACATGGCCGAGTACGCCGTCGACCAGGAGCGGCACCTGAATCTCGTGCCGCCGGATCTGCGGGAGATCGCCGTGCTGGCCGAGCCGCTGACCATCGCCGAGAAGGCACTCAGCCAGATTTCCTGGATGATGCAGCAGCGCCCGCCGTGGCTCGACCCGCAAACACCTGGCGGGGAGCGCGGCCGGGGGCTTTCGGCGCTGGTGCTCGGGATCGGGCCGGTCGGGCTGCTGGGCGCAATGGTGCTGGCCAGCGCGGGCTTCACGACTTACGTCCACTCACGGGAGCTACCCCCGAGTCCCCGGATCGACCTGGTCGCTGCCATCGGGGGGACCTATGTCTCCTCCCAGGCCGCGCCGTTCGCGGACCTGGCGGAGAAGATCGGCAACATCGACCTGGTCTACGAGGCGGTTGGGCATTCCCATTTCGCTCATGAAGCCCTGCAGGTGCTCGGCACAAATGGGATCTTCGTGCTCACCGGCGTCCCGGGTATGCAGGCCTTTATCGAGGCGGACCCGGCTCGCCTCATGCGGGACATGGTGCTGAAGAACCAGGTACTGCTGGGCACGGTGAACGCGGGAGCGGATGCCTTCGCATCCGCGCTCCGGAACCTCGACGCCTTCCGGCTGCGCTGGCCGGCCGTGGTGGCGGCGCTCATCGCCGGCCGCTACCCACCGGAGCAGGCGCCGGACCTGATTCTCGGCCGGCCGGCATCAAGACGGTGATCGCTTTTGACGCGCCGTGACAACCAGACACCGGCCTAACGACAGGCAGCGGCGAGAGCCTGCCAGCGCCTGGTGACTACGTGCCGACACGAAGGGAACCATTCGGTGCCTCGGGATCTGCTGCGCAGCCAGCGCCTGCGCATGGTGAACCACCAGGGCGACGCGCTCCGGCTGGGAATGAACTGGACCGAGGAAGATCTGGGCAAGCCCCAGGTGCTGGTCGACAGCGCCGATGGCATGGGCCACCCCGGCACGTTCCACTTCCGGTCACTGATCGAAGAGGTCAGCAACGGCGTCTTTGAGGCCGGCGGCAAGCCCGGTGTTTTCACCGTCAGCGACATCTGCGATCTAACGGCCGTCAGTTCTTCGTCAGCACCAAATACGACCTGACCCACATTGTGGACAGGGTGGGGGCCGGCGACTCGTTTGCGGCTGGGCATTTACGGTTTGGCCACGGGGATGGGGGAGGACCAGACGCTGAACTTCGCGGTAGCGGCCTCCGCGCTCAAGCACACCATCCCAGGTGACCTCAATCTGGTCACCCTGGCCGAGGTGCGTCACCTGCTGGCAGGCGATGCAACCGGCCGCGTCCAGAGATGAGGGCGCCAGGCAAGGCGATCGGGCGGGCTGGACAGCCATGCCCCGGCGGGCGTGCGCAGGGTCGATGAGGGCATCGCACAGCAAGAAATCCGCGAGGCTCCGGCCGAGCAGGACATCATCGCCCAGCCTTCGGGCACGCTCGACGGCTTCCCGTCCGGGAGGTAGTCCGCGCTTCGGCTTGCCGGCGTAGTACCAAGCGGCGCTCAGCGCGGCGAGTGATTCGATGAGCAGCCGGTCGTTGTCTAGCTGGCGAGCGAGCTTGACCGCCTGCTCCCCAAGCCGCAGCGCTGTGCCGATGTTGGCGTAGCGAGCGGCAGTGATGGCAGTGACCAGCGCCGCCGCGAACACCTGCGGGTCGGCCTGGGCTTCGGGCCGGTCTAGCACCGGCATGAGCAGCGCGAGGGCTTCCTCGTTCCGGAACCGCGTCATCCAGTAGCGTCGCAGGGCGGCGCCGAAGCGCAGGACCTGCGTGGTCCCGTCGGGGTTGTGGGCCGCGTGCTCGGCGGCTCGCCGCAGGTTCGCCTGGTCGGCGTCCAGCCGGGCGAGCCACTCGCCCTGCTCGGGCCCGGTTAGGTGGGGGGCCGCGGTCTCGGCGACGGACAGATAGTGCGCGCAGTCCAGGTAGGCCCGGTACATGGACCGCGGCGGGTGCGGGCGCGCGCCGGACTCATACCACACCGGCACCAGATGCAGCCGGCGGATCGCCCGCCGCGCGGCCGCCCGCTCCTCCGCCAGTTCCCCCAGCGTCGAGGAGATGAACACCCGAACCCGCTGGTCCGGAGTCAAGATCACACCTGTTTCGGCCATCACCTCACAGGCTAGCCCGCAGCCGCACAGTCACGAAGATCATCTACCCCGGGCCCGGCCCGTGAAGCTGAGCTGGCCCCACGGGCCACAATATGCGGCGGTTCTCGTTCCGCAGGTTGCGGCGCGGCCGGTCACGGATCGTGACGCAGGGAGGCGTTGTTTGTGCTGCTAATCGATCAACCCGGCGAGGCGGTAGAAGGCCAGGCCGTCGACCAGCTGCCAGGCTTCGGCGAGGCGGCCGCCGGTGACCCGGTAGATGAAGATCGCGCTGGCCGACAGGGCGCGGCCGCGGGCGGGCTGGCCAAGCAGCGGCGCCCCGGTGTGGGTGCCCGACATGCGCAGCCGGACCACGGCGTGGTCGCTGGTGCCGAAGATGTCCTCGATGGTGAGCCGGAAGTCGGGCATGGCCGAGATGATCATGGATACGAAATCGGAGGCGCCGCCCGGGCCGTGGCTGTCGCTGAACAGCTGGGCCAGATCGTGCCGGACGAACGACGGATCGAGCAGGTCGGCGGCACGGTCGCCGAGGGAGCGGTCATTGATCGCGTCCACGGCGGCGCGGACGGCGGTGACGGCATCGTTGATCATGACCACAGCGTGCCTGATCCAGGCCGGTGCCGACACCTGGAACCCAGTCTGGCTGGCCGCCGCGGTGGCGGGTACCTGCGCAGCGCTCCAGGCGTTCACGATTTACTTCGACGGGCGGATCCCGGCCCCGTGAAACCGCCACGGTCACTGACGCAGGCGGTCGGGCGCTCTCTGGCCGGGCGTTACCGCATGGAGGTGCCAGAGCCACTGCGCCGGGCGGGCGATGAAGAGCCCGTATCCTATTCGCGGTTGAGTGGGGTCAGGTCGCTGGCCTGACCTGAGACGATGAGCACGTCACCGGCCTGCAGCAGAAGCTCGCGGGTGGGATTGGCGATCAGCTGCCCGTCGGGGTGGCGGACCAGCAAGGGCACCGCCGGCCCGCTCAGCTGCTGCAGCGTCCGGCCCACCAGCGGTGACCCTTCGGTGATTTCTAGCTCCTCCAGCCGCAGCCCGGGCTGGCCGGCGCGGGCGACATCGAAGAACTCCACCACGTGGGGCCGGACGGCCAGATTAGCCATCCGCCGCCCGCTGGTCACATACGGCGACACCACATGGGTGGCGCCGGCCCGGTACAGCCGGTCGGCCGACTACAACGAACAGGCCGACGCCGAGGACGGCCAGCCCGGCCGTGAAGATCAGCACACCGGTAGGCAGATGACTGCCAGAGGCAAGCCCCACGGTGGTCAACGTGAGCAAAGTCATGGCCACCGCTATCCACGGCGAGTAGCCAAACCCCAGGTAGCCCACAATCCCCACGACGATCAGCACCACCGGCCCGGCGGCGATCAGCACCCTGCGGGCGTCACGTGTGATCGGCTTCGCCGAACCTAATAGGCCGCCCGCTCGCCAGGGTCCGGCGCCTATCCAGAAAGACGGACGAGACCAGGGCACGCTCGGCCAGTTGCACGACGGCAACAGCGGGTGGTCGCACCTGCAAACCACACACCTAACGTGGCCCACGGCGCTTTTGCAGCCAAGGATGCAGCCAAAAGCGTCCCGGGCCGGACCCGTGTGGCGGATCGTGATCCCCGGCCACCGCGGTGCCGCGTGCGCTAGCCAGGTGCTTCCCCTTGAGCAGCGACCACGCGCGCTGCAGCGACACAATCAGCGTGACGAAGACGATGAAGGACAGGTTGAGCAGCTGACCGCTGTCATGTGGATCAACTAGCAGCAGCACACCGAGCCCGAGCTGGGCCGCGTAGGCAAGCAATGTGATGGCCAGCACAATCACGTTGCTGCCAGTATGCAGCCGACGCTGGAGCCGGACGATCGCGACGATGCCGATCACGGCCATGATCACGGCGGGCTCGCCGATGTTGGTATGGGGGATGAGCCCGAGCAAGGACACCACGAACGAGTTCACCAGGCCGGTGAAAGCGGTGATCGCCAGCGCTTCGCCACCCGGCATGGCCTTCGGCCCGAAGATCGTGTCATCTCGGACCGAAACAGCCACAAACAACAGGCCGATGAGCGCCGCCGCAGCCGTGGCCATCGCGGCAAGGTAGGCGTCGTACACGCCAGGCACCATGCGAACAGAAGCTGGCATGGTCGATCGGTGATGTCAATCGGGTGGACGCCATGGCAGCACCTGGCCGCACGCTCAGGCCCGGGCCACCCAGAATCCCAGATCGGTACGCGCCGGCAGCCCTACCCTCACACCTGGGTCGGCCGCGCATGTCGGCGGCCCGGCGCGCGTTCTGTCATGACCACTTCCATCGTTCAGTGTGATGCCGCCTGCCAGCGTCGTCCACGTGCGGCCGTCGGCTCGATGAGGTGACTAGCCGGGGAGAGGCTGCCGGGGAGGCACCCTGTCGATGCCACAAGCGGACGGTGTGGCCGCCCGGGCGAGAGCCGCCGCGCGGGCGGCGAACAGTGACGTAGGCCCGCGGGCCGACGGCCGGTAGAAGTGTCGCTTGCCAGCGTGCTCGTGGCAGAAACCCCGAATGGTGGTCCCATGCTGCTGGCAGGCGACAAGAAGTCCGGCCGCAGGCTGACCGCCCAGCGGGGTGGCGTCTTCGCCGCGGTCGTGGCGGTGAATCCAGGCCATCGGCGTCGCCAGCCTGTCCTCGTTGCCGCCAGTTGGACGATCCCGGCGATGGCCGTGCCAGGCTGGCGGAGCGCCGCACGCGTGGGAAAATCGGGCCGTGCCGTTGCCCGGGCTGCTTGCCATAGCTGGTCTGATCGTCTGGGTGGGGTACGAGCTTGTGCTGCGCCGCCGGGGGGACACCGACACGGCCAGCTGGCAGGGTGGCTCCCAGGACCAGAACAGCACCCGCCTGCTCCTGGCCGCCTACGCGGTGGCGCTAGCAGTCACGTCGCCCTCTCGCTGGCCTCGGTGGGCATGGTGTAGCCGGCCTGGCGCTGGGTCGGGGTGGGGGTGCTCGCCGTCGGCTTGGCCCTGCGAGCCTGGGGGATGACCACCCTGGGCGCTTCCTACACCCGCACGCTGCGCACCGTCGGCGACCAGCAGCTCGTGGAGGACGGCCCGTACCGGCTCATCCGGCACCCAGGCTACAGCGGAAGCCTGCTCGTCTGGGCCGGCTACTCGCTTGGGCTGGGCAGCTGGATCGCTGTGGTGGTGACTGCCGGGCTGCTGCTCGCGGTCTACTCCTGGCGGATCAATGCGGAGGAGAGCATGCTGCTCAGCACCTTCGGAGAGCAGTACGCCCAGTACCGCCGGCACACCAAGCGCCTGATCCCGTTCCTGTTCTGATGAGCATGCCCCGGGTCTGGGCAGATCCTGAGAGCGGCGGTTCGGGCCCCGCGCCGGCGCGGACCTGGCCATCGCGGGGCCAGCAGCTGGCTAGCCGGTCAGAGAAGAATGGCGAACAGTGCCATCGCGTTGGGCGCCGAGGCGGGCCTGACGACTACGCCGAGAGCTGCGCCAACGCGACCGACCTGCACACCATCCCCAAGTCCAGGCTCCGCCGCCGCCGGGGCCGGCTGGCTGGCGCCGAGATGGCCAGCCTGGAACAAGCCGTCCGCACCTACCTCGGCCTATAACCTGCCGGTGCAGACCGCTAGAGCTTTCCCGTCGGCCATGTCGCCGAGGCGTCCAGAAGCTTCCCCGGCGCGCACGAGCGTCCGGCAGGAACCGGTCACAGAGATCGGCAATGTCTGCAACCAGCACGGAACGTTGCCGAATCGGCGCGGATGAAAATCGGTTCGCTTGCCACGGTCGAGGCGCGCATAACAACCGGATCTGACCCGGACGCGCCAGTCTGAGGAATGGTTCTGTCTATATCCCTTCGCTGCTGTCAGCCGGGCTGATTGCCCGGTCACTTGTCCTGCTGCTCGCTGTCGGCTGCGGCTACCTGGGCGGCGGAGCGCCGGGATCTTCATCTGGTCACCACAACTCCTCCACATTTGCTACACAATCCCGGCCCTGCCTGCTGGCATGACAACTCAAAACGCCGCAACCCGGAACATCGCAGAGGGTACGGGTCGCGGCGCTGCGCGGCCGGACATGGCATCGGCAGGCACCGGCCGTGGGCTTCGCTGGGCGAGTGGGGGATTGTTCGTGGTGGGCGCGGTCGCGTTCGCGGCGGCGGCGATGGGCGGCGGCCATGCCGCTGCTGTGGGCGCTGGGCTGGACTATCACCGCCGCCGCCGGAGTCGATGTCGACCGCCAGTACGCGGTCTTCGGCGCCTTCGGCGCGATCACCTTCATGGCCCTGCCCGGAATCGTGCTAGACCGGCTGCGCGCCGCCACCCCACCCCCACCGCACGGCCCGCCAATCACGACCGCCCAGCTGTGATGAGCTGCCCGGGTGACCGGCTGGCTGCTGGTGGCCAGTGCCGCGGCGGAGGCCGTGGGCGCCCGGGGCGAACCGAGATCGCCGCGCTATTCCGGCTGCCGTTGTGTAGCTGCGGATATTGGCAGAAGCGCAACGGCCCTGGGGCAGGGCAACAGCCTGGTGGCCGTCGTTAGGTGTCGCCGCTGAGCTGGGCTTCCTCGGCTGAGTCCTATGTGCGGGGGGCGGCCGGGACAACGTCGGGAACGTCCCCACGTTTCCGCACCCATGGGGGCCGAAACGTGCTCGCAGAGATCTTGCCTGGGCGCACGCGTACGCGCGCTGACTTGCGGCGTTCCGTTCGGGGGTGGTATCCGACACGGCCGCGCGACCGCGCCTGCGATCGGCGCCCGCGGAACTCTCGAGCCTCCGACGCCTGCTGCTGCGCGGATGCCACACCCGCGCGGCACGCCGTCCTCTACCCCAGCGTGACCATTGCCTCGGCGACCTGGCCGGCCGCCGCATCGGGGATCGCAGTGGCAGCTTCCTCGAGGACGAGCAGCCGTGCCCCGGGGATCTCGCGCGCGATTGCCTCGCCGTTGCCGACGGGGAAGAACGGGTCCCGGCGGCCGTGGACGACGAGCGTGGGGACCTCGATCTCGGGTAGGCGCTCGCGCCAGCGGGGTTTGCAGTTGAGCTTGGCGAAGACCATGCCGAGCTGGTTTGCCATCTGGGCCGGGGGTGCGGTGCCGGGTGTGCGGTCCCAGATGCGCGCGGCGATCCCGTGTGCAGCGACGGGGTCGTCGCCGAGGATCTCCGCGCGGGCAGCGGCGAACTCCGCCACTGCCTCGCGGTCGGTCCAGTCGGGCATCGGACGCGTGAACAGGCGCTTCATCGTCGCTTTGTCGTGTTCGGGGAGGTCAGCGTCGGGCTTGCCGGGCGCAACCGCGCGAGTGCCGGCCAGGGTGAGCGCCGAGAACGCGCCGGGATGGTCGAGCGCGGCGGCCTGGGCGACCATCCCGCCGACGCCGATCCCCGCGAGGTGCGCGGGCACGCCGCCGAGCGCGTCGACAAGGGCCGCCGCGTCAGCGGCGAGGTCGCGCAGGGTGTAGGTGGGCGCCGCCGGGTCCACCGTCGTCGACTCGCCGCTGTCGCGCAGGTCGTAGCGCACCACGCGACGCCCGCCGGCGGCGAGGCGCTCGCAAAGCGCGTCGGGCCAGGAGAGCATCGTCGTCCCGCCCGCGAGCAGAACGAGTGGTGCGTCGTCGTCACCGAAGGACTCGATGCCCAGGGCGACCTCATTGGCGTTGATGGTGGTCATCGGTCGGTCAGCTCTCCGCTCATCATCGCGGTTTCCTTCTTGGCTGGGGTTGAGTCTGATCTTGCCCCGCTGCCGTCCACACGGTGCCCCCGGAAGCCGGGTCAAGGTCAGTCGTCGCTCGGTTAGACGGGACCACCGCCCCGATCTCATCGGTTGTGGTCAGTCGGCGATCCCCGTTCGGGACAAACCTCGCCGAAGACAGGTACAGGTGCTCTGCCGGTCGGTCGAGGACGTGACTTCGATGGTCCTGCGCATGTTCGTCCTGCGTAGCTATGCGGGCCGCCGCAGCTCTCGAACATCCGCCCCTGCATGCCGCATAGTGTGCATTTGCGGCGGTCCCGCAACGAGAGGTACTGAGAACGCCTGCCGTGGCGGATGCGCGGCCGGTACGACGGGAGGACGGGCCCATGTCACATGTACGGCGCTTCGACCACGTTGGCCTCACGGTCGCAGATCTCGACGTCGTGACCGCCTTCTTCGTGGCGCTGGGCCTGGAGGTCGAGGGCAGGACGTTCGTCGAGGGCGAGTTCTTGGACACGGTCTGCGGCATTCCCGGCTCCCGCACCGAGATCGTCATGCTGAAGCCGCCCGGCGATGGCACCCGCCTGGAGCTGGCGCGCTTCGTGCGGCCCGGCTCCATGCCGGGCTCACCGGCCGCCATGGCCAACGAGCTGGGATTGCGCAACGTGGCCTTCGAGGTCAGCGACCTGCAGGCGGCTGTCGATTGGGCAGCTGCCGAGGGCTACAGACTGGTCGGTGGCATCGGCGAGTACGAGGGCGCTTGGCGGATGGCCTACGTCCGGGGGCCGGAAGGGATCATCGTCTCACTGGCCGAGCGCATCGGCTGAGCCCCGAACTCGATCACCACGTTGTCCCATCGGTTCAGCCAGGTTCCAGCCACCGGATGCTGGGCGGTGACGATCCAGATTCCCGGCCAGGTGAGCCCGCCAAGCGGGGGCCCGCCGGGATCGGCCGAGATGACGACGAGGCCAGCCTCATGGCCCTTCTGCCGGGTATCAGCGACAATCATCCCGGCCAGATCGGGCACCTCAACCCGGCCGCTATCACCTGGACCGCCACGCGCATGCCATCCTCCGGATGACATGATCTCCCAGGCCGATGTGCCCGGCCCAACATCCTCAATTGCCGCGAGACGTGTGTGGTGGGGCGTTGCCTTTGGGGCGCGGAGCCCGGGTAGAGGCGCGGCCGCGCGGAGAGCTACCTGACAGGATGCGGTTTAGCTGAGCACAGCCCGACCGCTGGGAGCCTTGATGCCGATCGTGCGCCGTGAGGAGCGCCCAGTGCTTGTGCATGGGGCTCGGCTGCCGACGCTGCAGCGCCTGGTCGACCGGGCCAGTGGCTCGGCTGCCGTGACTGTCCTGGTCAACGTCTTTACCAGCGATGAAGCGGTCCCCGAACACACCCACGAGGTCGAAGAGGTCTTGCTGGTCACGGTCGGCGAATGCGTCGTCACCGTCGATGGCCGGCCGGAAGCCGCCAGGGCCGGTGATGCGATGATCATCACACCGGGTACCCGTCACGTCATCAGCCACGACTCTGACCAGCCGTGCCAGGTGATCGCCGTCCTCGCCTCTGCCGATGCGCAGATCGCCACGGCGAAGTAAACGGGTTCTGGCACAAGCAGATGCCCGACATCCGGTCATGCATGCGTTGAGTGTGTCGTCGTGATCGCGTGGCCCTCGCTGCGTGGTGGTAGCCCACTCGGGGCCAGATGCCGACGCAGCGGGAGCCCGGTTACAGCGGGATCGACCCCGGAGTGATCGCTGACGACCTCCACCGCTGTATCACCGGCAGTCACGGAGAGCCTGGAGGAGAACGCGCGCCGAGCCGATCTGGGCGGCAACCTGGATCGCCAGAGTGACTGTCGTTACCGCGCCCGAACGGCCGGTCTGTTCGTGCTGGGCGAGCGGCCCGGCGATGGGCGGATGCTGCTGATCACCGGTCAGCTACGGCGGGCGGTCGAGGCTGGTGTTCTCGCTGGAAGCTGGCGTTCTTACCGATAGCGATGCCACGCCGAACCGGACCGGTACCTGGTGCCGCACCGATCGGCCCGGTCGCTGGCCGTGCGCTGCTGGCCCGGCCCGGCACGGCGAGCGGCGAGGCCGCGGGCTGGTGGTGCCATCGGGCCGGAGATGTCCTGCGCCGCCTGAGGCGCGGCTGCTGGCGCTTATCTGGGCACGGACTGGTACTTATCGGCGGTCAGGTGGACCCGGACGTCGAGACCGGTCAGGCCGGCCGCGTTGAGATCCCGGCGGAGCTGGGCGAGGCTGGGGGCGGGGCTGGGCCCGGTGGCCTCGATCAGCACCTGCTCGCCCCTGGCGGTGACGCTGGCCACCGACCAGCCAGCGCCGCTGGCCCAGTGCCCGGCCACCGCTTGCACCTCGCTTTGGCGGATGGTGGTCTTGTTGATCCGGTCGGAGTTGACCCACAGCGGGATGATCACCGCGAGCAGGAGGCAGGCGATGAGAACGACGGCGCTGGCGCGGTGGAAGGCCGGGCTGGTGGCCTGGCCGGGGGGCCGGTAGGCGCGGTAGAGGGCCATGACCACGATGCCGCTGGCCAAGATGGCGATCACGTTGGTGGTGAACAGCAGCAAGGCGCCCAGGGCCTGGTGGGGGGCGCCGGACTGCAGGGTCAGGCCGACCACGGCCAGCGGTGGCACCAGCGAGATGGCGATGGCCACCCCGGGCAGGGTGTCGGAGATGTCGGACCGGGCAAGCGCGACCGAGCCGACCGCTCCGGTGGCCAAGGCGGCCACCAGGTCGACCACCCGCGGCGTGACCCGGGCGGCCACCTGGCTGTTCGTGGCCGCCACCACCGGGAACGGCACCAGCAGGCCCAGCAGCCAGCTCAGCGCCACCACAGTAGCCGCGCCGGCGATGAGCAGCAGCAGGCACCGGCGCAGGTTGGCGGCGTCGGCCAGCACCACCGCCAGCACGATCCCCAGGATCGGGGTCATCAGGGGCGCGACGATCATCGCCCCGATCACGGTGGCCGTCGAGTCGCTGACCACGCCAGCGGACGCGATCACCGCCGACAGCACCAGCAACAGCCAATAGCGGCTCAGCCGGCGGCCGCGCTCTGTGCCTTCGAAGAAGACCTGCTCACGCATCCGCATGATGTCGGCTTGGGCAACACCGATCACGAACGCACCTCCTGCCAGGGCCCGATGCCCTCAAGGCGAGCGTGCAGGCCACGGCCCGCTGCCCGGGGCCATCTCCTGCCAAACGCGCACACCCCCAGGCAGCGACGGCGCACACCCTAACCAAGGGCCTGGCCCACCCACCACATCGCCATGGGCCATCCGCTTCCCAGCGCGCCACCGCAGCGGCGAGGAGTATCTGCTCGAGCGCGCGGCCTGTTCCGCCGTAAGAGCACGGGGGCCGTGGTCCAGCCGGCGTATCTGGAGTTCGCTTTTCCGTACTACTGGCACTACGACGTGCTGCGTGCGCTCGACTACTTCCGGCAGTCGGGTGCGGACCCCGATCCCCGGATGGCGGAGGCGGTAGCGGTCGTGCGGTCGAAGCGGCAGCCCGACGGCCGGTGGCTGCTCGACCGCATCCATCCCGGTCGCGTCCACTTCGATCTTGAGGGCGGCGTGGGCGCGCCGAGCCGCTGGAACACCCTTCGCGCGCTTAGGGTGCTCAAGTGGTGCGACGGAACCGCCTGACCACCGGCAAGGGATACTCTTCCCGGCTCACCGTGCGTGATGCTGCGATCATCCAGTCGCGAGCGAATACCCGCCGATACGTGCGGTTGCACAGCTGATAACAGGCTGGCAGACAGCGATGCATATCCAGTTAATCGGTGCGGCGCCTGGTCCTGTATGAGCATGGCTCGGTCCGGGTCGCCCGGGCCCCAGGTGCGGGCGCCGGGAATGCCACAATCCGGCCAGTAGGCTGCGGCGACTCGGACCCGTCCCAAGTCTGCCCGGCGTACAAGCGCGGGTCCGCTCCGCGGCTGAGCGCGCAGGCGAAGGCGCCGCGATTCAGCCAGCCTCATCCCAGCCGGGCGGGGACCCCGCCCCTACCTGCGGGCCCCGGCAGTGGCTGATAATGCAGGCATGACGGTGGCAGATGTGCCCGACGCTGGACAGCGTCAGAGGCTTATTCATATCAATCAGCGGCAGGGGCCGGGCGGCCACGTGCACATGATCACTGCAGATCGGCCCAGCTGGCCAGCGGGACCTGTGCCCGGTCAGCCCCCGCCGGGTCAAGAACCCACAGAACCGGCCCAGCAGCTCGGTCCGGACATCAGGGCGGTGCTAGGGTCGCTGACCCGGCACGTAGCCAAGCTTGAGTCGGATAATGACCGGCTGCGCAGGGACAATGACCGGCTGCGCGCCCAGGTCAAGCGCCTCCGGAGCCAGCTGCAGGCAATCGGCGGCCAGGTGCAGGAGCTCAGCGGCCAAGTCGCCCGCCAGGTCGGCGAGCTGCTGGCCAGCAGCGGGGACTAGGAAGGCCCCGGATGCAAGCGCTGAATTACCGACACCGGGCCAAGATTGCTGGTGTAATCCTGTAATCACCGGATAGCCTGGCAGAGATGCTGAGCGGGCCAGGAGCTTGGTCTCGGGTCGGCCGGCGGGAAGGCTGGCTGCGGGCTGCTCCTGGCGCTGCGGCAGGTCGCCGGCGTTTTCGGCGGATTGGAGCCCGGCAATGGAGCGGGCTGAGTTCGGGGTGGACGGCATCACGCTGGTGGGTGACCTTCGGGCACCGTCGGCGGGTGGCCGCGCGCCTGGCCTGGTATTCACTGGGCCGTTCACCGGCGTCCGCGACCAGGTGACCGGTTTGTATGCCGGGCGGCTGGCGGCTGCTGGGTTTGCCACGCTGGCATTTGACCACCGCAACTTCGGCCAGTCCGGGGGGCCGGTCACGCCGCCACGAGGATCCGCAGGGCAGGCTCGCCGACCTGCGGGCGGCGGTGTCGTTCCTGCGCGCGCGCCCAGAGGCCGGCCTTGAGCGGATCGGGGGCTACGCATTGAAGTTCGCGGCCTTCGACCCCCGGGTCAAGGCGTTCGCGGGTATCGCCGGGGCGTACAACACCCCGTATGCGATGCGTTCGGAGATAAGCCGCGATGGATACCGGCAGGCGCTGGCGTCGCTGACCACTACGGCCGAAGAACACGACCGCGGCGGCCAGGTTCAGTGAGGTGATCTCAGCGAAATAGGTTGTGCCGCACCAGGCGACGTTTGCGGTCCCGCGAGCCTGCTGCGCTCTGGCCGTCGCATCCACGGTCCTGGTCGCCGCCGTCCGTTGATCAGCAGGGTTGCCTGGGGCGGGTGGCTGGCTCGCCTGTCGGCCGGTGCGCAGATGCCGGGGGCGTAGGTGGGCTGTACGGTAGGCCTGGTGACCGGCATGGCCTGCGGGCGCGCGGCGGTGGTGGTACCGGGGCTGTTTTACAGCGCAGACGGGCCACTGTTGATGTATGCCGCTCTGGCGGTGGAACGCCGCGGCGGTTTGGTGCGCCGGATCAGCTGGACGGTGCCGCAGTTCGGCGGCGGCGATGATGAGCGTGCCTGGGTGGCGTCCCGGGTGAGCGAGGCAGTCGACGCGGTGAGCGCGGACACTGGCGTGGCGGCGCCGGTGGTGATCGGCAAGTCGCTGGGGTCGCTGGCGGCTTCGGTGGCTGCGGGCCAGGGGCTGCCGGCGGTGTGGCTGACGCCGATTCTCACCGATGAGCCGACCGTTGCGGCGCTGCGGCGGGCCGCGGCCCCGTGTCTGCTGATCGGCGGGACCGCTGACAAGGTGTGGGACGGCCGGGTCGCGAGGTCGCTCACGCCGCACGTACTGGAGATCGACGGGGCCGATCACGGCATGTTCGTCCCCGGGCGCCTGTCGCAGTCCGCCGCGGTTCTGGGCCAGGTGACAACGATGGTGGAGGACTTTCTCGACCGCCAGGTATGGCCGCAGGGCAACGAGCACGGCAACAGCTGAGCTAGCCGGCCGCGCGTGACGGCGAGTCATCAACGATGACCGTCAACGGCACGCCCTGCCCGCCGATCTGGGCGGCGGCGCAGTCGTCTCCTACGGCGTCGTTTTGCCGCGTCGCCGGCGCCATTTCCGGCTGCGCTGCTTTTTCTCGGTCGGATGCATCACGCGGATTGTGCCCATGTCGCAGGTGGCGCTGAGCCGCACTACGGGAAAGCCCGGAATTGGCGGCTCGAGGGCGGTATCGACCGCGCCGCTCCTGCCCACCGGCCGGACCTCCAGGCCGCGGGGAACGATGATGGTGATTGCCCCCATGTGGGTATGGACGACAATCTCGACGTCCCAGTCATCGAACTCGGCTTGGCTCAAATCAATCGTCACCGAGCCCATACCTGTGTCGATCTTGGTGAGACGGCTCACCTGCCAGCGGCCCTCGAGGCGAACCTCGCCCATCGAGGTAGAGATCTCCAGCGGCTCTTGACGCCGCCGCGCGGGCGGAGTGAATTCGACGGGGGGCGGTAGGCTGCGAACCACCGAGGCGAAGTCAGCCTGGGTATGGGCCCCGAGCAGAGCATCGAGGGCTTTTGAAAGCGGTCGAGATCCACCTTGCCGCTGGCCAAGAGTCCCTGCAGGAAATCGATCCCGCGTTGCTGGAGGTCCTCAGCGACCGGGGGTTCGGCCTCGGCTGGGAGCCCGTCGTCGTCCACGCCAGCAGGCTATCGCCGGATGCTCGTACTGACACAAGAGCAGGGCCCGCTCGTCGGCTGGACGCTGGCAGGCAACGTGGCCAGCCTGTGAAGCAGCGTGGAGCCTGCTTCATTGTCATCGCCGCGGGCCAGGCGACACCAACCGCCGGTGCGGTGAATGCCTGGCGTGGAGGCGCTCTTATCGTCAGGGAAACCCGCCCGACGAGGAGGACGAACATGAGTAGGCGGTCGCGGCGGTGCATAAGCAGCAAATATGCGCGTCAACTGCCTTACCTGAGAACTGCACGTGACGAGTACAGACTCGGCGATCCGGACGCGATGGGCCGCCACCATGGCCCGTTCCGGCCCGGTAATCTCAGCGGGGGGTGCGTGATCCGTAGCGCGGCGCGAAGATGACGACCAGGGCCAGGTCCTCGGTGATGTTGGTGAACGTGTGCGTCTCGCCGGCCGGGACGAACACCACGCTGCCCGGTTCCACCGGCACCGTTCCCGAGGCTGTCACCAGCGTGGCGCGGCCCGCCTGGACCACATAGACCTCGTCCTCGGTGTGCGGCTGCTGGTCATCGGTCCCGCCTGCCGGGATCGAGTACGTGCCCAGGCTCAGGGCATCGCTGTTCATGTGCACGATCCAGTGGTTGGATTCGCCGCCCTCAGGCGGCGTGTACGTCCCGGCGAGGCCGATGAATTGCATGATGCGATTATCCCGCCCGGCGTGCGAGGGCACCAGCAGGGTAGCGCCGGCCCGGCGACACCGGGTCCTTTCCGGGCCCTTGCCGGGCAGGCAGTTCGCTCGCTTGCCTGGCACGTGCCCGGTTCGCCGAGCGGGCGTCAGAACTCCTGGCAGCCGGGCGGGCCACGGCGACCTCCAGGTCAGTCACGCTGCGCCCGGCCGCCGGCCGGCCTCGGGCCATCTCGATAGAAGGGCCACGGCGCCGCAAGGCAGCACGGGTACCGGGCGGCTGGCGGCCTGGACCGTGGTGAGCCAGCAGGACGGCGGGGTGAGGGTCGCTCTGCGCGGTGCCCAGATCCGTGACGTGGCCGGGCTTCAAGACAGGCTCCGTGGCGACGGCATACCGGCGAGGGTCGCCCGCATCGGGTACCTCCGCCCTCCGTTGACAGTCCCTGGCTGCCACGTCTTCGCCGACTGGATCCCCGGCGGGATCTCCAAGACCCTCTGGCTCAATGTCTTCTATGGCCCGCACACCGGCCAGCAAAGCAACCACGCGTTCTGGATCTACCGATCGGCCATTCCCCGCGGGCTTGGCGTCTTGGTAGATATCTACTACGACGGCACATTCGGGCTCTACATGGTGAAGGCCGCCCTGCAGTGCACCGGCACCTGAGCCGTCCCCTGGCACGGGGATTCAACTGAACCGACCAGGTTGCACCCGACTTAAAGAAGGTTCTGTGCACCGCGACTCGCGAATCCCTACCCACGAGTAGGAATTCCTAATCGATCCGGAGCAACGGCCAGGATTACCACGGTGACTTTGCGTGATCACCCAGATCGGCTTACCCGGTGAGGTGAAGCATCGCCGCTGGGGCTACGGCGGGCCCCGGCCTTCCCCGGGCCTTAGCCCGACCCGGGAGGTCCCCATGGCCACCATGTTCACATCTGCAGCCGTTGCCGCTGTCGAGCCGGTGTTCACCGAGCCGGAACGCCTCGCCCTGGCAGGGTTCCTGGCCGGTTACACCGGCCTGACCCGTGAGGCGTACGCACTGGACCTGCGCCAGTACGCGTCCTGGTGCCAGCAGCACCACATCCGCCTGTTCCAGGCCCGCCGCTCCGGCATCGAATGCTTCGCCCGCGACTTGGAAGCCCGCGGCCGCGCCCGGGCCACCATCACCCGCCGCCTGTGCACCATCGCCGGGTTCTGCAAGTACGCGGTCGAAGAAGAGCTGCTCGACCATTCACCGGCCGCGCATGTCCGCCGTCCCCGCCTGGACTATGAGTCCCATGCCACCGGGATGGACCGCAACGAGCTTGGTGCGCTGCTGGTCGCCGCCGGCTTGGGCGGGCCTGCCGAGCACGCGCTCATCTCGCTGCTGGCACTGAACGGCCTACGGGTCTCCGAAGCCACCGGCGCCAACATCGAGGCGCTCGGTGTCGAGCGCGGGCACCGGACGCTGGTGATCACCGCAAGGGCGGCAAGGTGGTGGCTATCCCGCTGGCGCCGCGGACGGCGCGGGCGATCGACCTGGCCGTCGGCGAGCGCAGCGACGGGCCGGTCTTCCTGGCCGCCGATGGCCGGCGGCTGGACCGGCACGGTGCAGCGCGGATCGTCCGCCGGGCCGCCCACCGTGCTGGGATCACCAAGCCAGTGGGGCCGCACACTTTGCGGCACGCGTTCATCACCGCCGCGCTGGACGCCGGGGTCCCGCTGCGGGATGTGCAGGAAGCCGCCTCGCACGCCGATCCCCGCACCACCAGGTCGCGCCCGCGGCAGTCTCGACCGGCACGCCACCTACATCGCCGCCGCCTACGTCGCCGGTGCCGCACGGTGAACTGACTGGCCAGTGGCGAACTCCGCCTGGCCCCGCCAGTGGGCCAGGCGGAGGCCAACAGTCACAGATGAGCGCCGCTTGGGAATGCCGCAACCGGCGGTGGCCTCGACAGCGATCAAGAACCGCCGTTCGGGGCGGCAATTGGCTCACCACGGTTGCCGCGATAGCAGCTGCAGAACTGATCGATCTGTGTGACTGCACTCGTGGCTGGCGGTGCGGAGACGCTGGCGGTCCACATGCTGCTGCCCTGTCCCGGTAACGTCGCCCGACGGTCCGGGATGCTCCGTCGGCTTTTAGACCTGGGCACTCAGGAGGAGAAGCCCCCGAAGGTCCTCGCAGGTTCAGCTAGGAA
>Ga0335085_10004014_pt1 | contig 24806 bp, 20 predicted proteins | sample Lox_Sample_45_FD_206712 | JGI IMG/M metagenome (GOLD analysis project Ga0335085, IMG submission 206712) | Soil microbial communities from Loxahatchee National Wildlife Refuge, Florida, United States - Lox_Sample_4.5 | ecosystem: Environmental > Terrestrial > Soil > Wetlands | place: USA...
TTGCTGCGGACCAGCTTGTCCAGCGCTTCTTCCTCCCCGCGCCGGATCCGCTGCGCCAGCTGGACCTCTTCCTCCTGCGGAATCAGCGGATACTTGCTGATCTCCCGGAGATACTGATCCAGCGAGCCCTCATCGAAGGAGGGCGCGCGTCGGCCGGATCCTACGTGCATGGGACGCACGATACCCGGTCTTTATACCGTGGGGAGCCGCCGATAGGCGGCAGGGTAGAACCAGTCGGAGGACGTCATTGGGCGCGGAGTAGGAGGAACCTTACCCAGGCAGCACCGCTCGCGCAACGGGGTCGCAGCACCCGGAAAGTCATTTCGCAACGAAGATGCATGCAATGTTCTCGCCACGAGGAATGCCGGATGACGATTAAGGGGGATGGCGGGTGAATTTCGACTAGGGACAGAGCCAGGTGGCGGTTTCCTGGGCGTAGCCGATCCGTGGCAGCGTTTCCCGGGCGGCCAGCACCAGGCCCCAGAGGACGACCAAAAGGGAAAGCAAGTGGGCCAACGCCAGCCGCCGATACCAACTGCTGACCCCGCTCCACACTCCGGCCACGATCACCGTGACAATCGCGCCACAATAGAGAAACAGGTTGAGCCCACAGCGGTGCAGATAGGGCCACTGCGTCATAGCGAGCGCCAGCGTCAGCCCCAATACCACCCGGAGCCAGGTGGTGAACAGGGCCCGCCCGCTGACGACTGCGCCGGAGGAGCCGGCCGTCGCCGGCTTCGTCCCGGTGCCGCCGGCCGGCTGCTTGGCCATCTGCCGGTCGATCTCCGCCAACTCCTTGTCCCAGTCCCTCGCGCGATCGCTCATGGGGTTTCCCGGCTCAACCCGTAACGCTCGATCTTCTTGTAGAGATTGGACCGCGGCATCTTGAGCGCCCGGGCGGTCTCGGAGACGTTCCAATCGTGTTCACGCAACTTTTCCGCCAGGAAGGTGCGCTCCGCCTCGTGCTTGAAGTTCTCGAAGGTCGCCTCGCCACCCGCGACGGCCACCGCCGTCTCGACACCCTCTTCAATGACCGCGGGTTCTCCCAGGAGCCGGGTCACGTCCTCGGCGGTTACCGCCCTCCCCGGAGCCAGGATCAGGAGCCGCTCCACGGCGTTCCGCAGCTCCCGGACATTGCCGGCCCATGGCCGTCGCACTAGCGCCTCGATGGCGCCTTCTTCGAAGCTGCGCGCCTGGATCCCGCCATCCGCGGTCAGCATGGCGAGAAAGTGGGCGACCAGATGGGGGATATCGCCCTTCCGATGCCGGAGCGGCGGCACCTGGATCGGAATTACGTTGAGACGGTAGTAGAGATCCTCGCGGAAGCGTCCCGCGGCGATCTCTTCGTCGAGGGACTTGTTGGTGGCGGCGATCACCCGGACGTCCACGTTGACGGCGCGGGCGCCACCGATCCTGGTCACCAGACCCTCCTGCAGGACGCGAAGCACCTTGGCCTGGGCCGAGAGCGCCAGGTCGCCCACTTCGTCGAGGAAGAGCGTGCCCCCATCGGCCAGCTCGAATTTCCCGGCCCGGTCCATCACCGCACCGGTGAAGGAGCCCTTCATGTGGCCGAACAGCTCGCTCTCGATCAATTCGGAGGGGATGGCGGCGCAATTGACCTCGATGAAAGGGCCGCCCTTCCGGGGCGATGCCTCATGCAACGCCCGCGCGACCAGCTCCTTCCCGGTGCCGTTCTCCCCGGTAATCAGCACCCGGGCGGGGGTTGGCCCCACCCGGTCGATCAGCTCGAGCACTCCCTTGAGCGCGGTGGACTTCCCCACCATGGCGTAGCGCGGCGCCACGGCCACCCGAAGTCGCTTGTTCTCGACCTCGAGCGCACTGCGGGCCAGAGCATTCCGCACCGTAAGCAGGAGACGATCGGTGTCGAGCGGCTTCTCCAGGAAATCGAAGGCGCCCCGACGGGTGGCCTCCACGGCGGTGCTGATGGTCCCGTGGCCCGAGATCATCACCACCGGTGCTTCGGGCTGCATTTCCGCCAGACGGCTCAGGGTATCGAGGCCGTCCAGACCGGCCATCTTCACGTCGAGAAAGACCAGGTGGGGACGGAACTCGGGGTAGATCGAGATCCCCTCGCCACCCGACGCGGCCGTCTTCACCTCGAGGCCTTCGTAGGTGAGGACCTGCTTGAGCGCTTCCCGCACGCCGGGATCGTCGTCGATCACGAGGATGCGATGAGGCATGGCGATAGATGAAGGTGGAGGGAAATCACCCTTTCAGACGATGCGCGGCACGAGCGATGTAGGTCGGCCCCTCGGGGCCCAAACGACTCTCGTAGAGCACCAGCTCCGGCGCCAGAAAGCCACCCCTGATATCCAGACCGGCGAGACGGTCCACCGCGTCGAGACGGAGCCGCTCTCCCTGACGTACCCGGCCCAGCGTCACGTGCGGGCGAAAGGGACGGGCCTCGATCTCGAAGCCCAGCGGCTCGCATTCCCGCTCCACCTGATTGGCCAGCAACTCCAGCGCGGCCGGCCCCTCGAGGCCCAGGGCGATCACCCGGGCGCGTTGCGGCTCCGGAAACGCCGACACGGGTCCGAATCCGAGATCCAGCGCCGGCACCCCCGCGGTCGCCGTCTTGAGCGCCGCCGCGATCGCATCCAGGCGATCTTCCTCCACCTCGCCAAAGAACTTGAGGGTCAGGTGGAGGCCATTGGGTTTGACCCAGCGGACCGGCCACGGCTCTCGCTTGAGCCCGCGGAGCCGCCGCTCGATCTCCTCCCGGGCCGCATCGGGCACCGGAAGCGCCGCAAACAGGCGCATCAGCCCGCGAGCGGGCTCGGCTCGAGCAGGCTCCCCCGCCGATAGCCACGCCGGTCCAACTCGACTCGCTCGAATCCCAGCTCGAAGAAGTGCGCCTCGATCCGGGGCCATTGATCGGACAGGCGACCCATCTGGCTGGCCTCGACTTCGATCGAAGCCGACTCTCCCCGATGACGGACTCGGAGATCGCCGGTTATGCCCAGGCTGCGCAGGTACGCCTCCCCCAGCTCCACCTGGCGAAGCCGCCCGGGGGTAATGCCGAGGCCGTAGCGGATCCGGCTCGAGAGACAGGGCGCCGCCGGTGCATCCCATACCGGGATGCCCAACTCGCGCGCGGCGTCTCGCACCATGGCCTTGGTCCAGCCCAGGTCGGCCAGGGGAGAGCGGATCCCCTGCTCCGACGCGGCGGTCAGACCGGGCCGGTGCTCGCCCAGATCGTCGGCGTTGGTGCCGTCGATCACGGTGGCAAGACCGCGCTCCCGCGCCAGGGCGCCCAGCCGGGACCAGAGCTCCGACTTGCAGAAGTAGCAGCGATTGGTGGGATTGGCGAGGTAGTTGGGATCGTCGAGCTCCCGGGTCTCCAGCTCCAGCAGCGGCAGGTCGAAAGTCCGGGCGATTTCCAGCGCTTTGTCGTACTGAACCTCTGGATAGGAGGCGCTCCGTCCGATCACCGCCAGGAATCGCTCACGGCCCAGCGCTCGTCGCGCTGCTACCCCCAGGAGGGCGGAGTCGACGCCGCCGGAATACCCCAGCAGGGTCGAACCCAGCGTCTCGAGAGCGGTGTGGAGTCGAGAGAGATCCGCCATACGAAGGAACGTAACCGCTCGACCAGCCGGTCGAAACCCGGGCGCTGCTTGCCTTCACCGAGCGAGGGAGTAAGGTTGGCGCCATGCGCGAATCGCGGCTCAAGATCACCGGCAGCCTGAGCCTGCCCTGGAGCGAGCTCCATTTCACGGCCAGTCGCGCCGGAGGACCCGGCGGCCAGCACGTCAATACGTCGGCGACCCGGATCGAACTCTGGTGGGATCTGGCCAGCAGCCCCAGCCTGACCGAGGCTCAGCGGGAGCATCTCCGGCGTCGGCTGGCGAGCCGGCTGGACAGCCAGGGACGCCTGCGCCTGGTGGCAGCCGCGAGCCGGAGCCAATACCAGAATCGTGAGGCGGTAACGGAACGATTTCAGAAACTGGTGGCTCAGGCGCTCCGGGTCCCCAAGGTCCGGAAACCAACTGCGCCGAGCAAGGCCGCTCGAGAGCGACGCCTGGTGAGCAAGCTGCACCGGGGTCGTCTCAAACGATCCCGCCGGCCGCCGAGAGACGAGGACTGAGGACTCAGAACCCAGAACCCAGAACCCAGAACTGAATCGCGGCAAGCCGGCGCCGGAGCGCTAGGGCTTCACTGCGATCGTGGCGGTGAACCGGGTCTGCTCCCAGTCCATGTGCAGGACCGCACTGGTTCCGGTGCTGTCGGGCACGATGGTGATGGTGAACTGCTCGAGCGGTTCCGACAGCTTCTCCTGCTGAAGCGGGACCTTGGCGAAGTCCTTGGAGGCGTCGTACTCGGTGCCCCACTGCTTGGTCTGTGAGTTGATGATCAACTGGCCACCATTCGCCTCGGGCACCGTCCAGAGAGTGTAGTCTCCCGCCGGCACCGTCACCCCGTTGATCACCACGTCCTTGGTCGTCGTGAACCCGGTCGCGGCGTTGGCGCCGGTCCGCCAGACCGCACCATAGGGCACCACGTCGCCGAAGATCACGCGGCCCCGCCTACGCGGGCGCCCGTAGTCGACCAGGAGCTGAGCCGAACCGACCGCGGCCCGCACCGTGTCCCGCGGAGAGAGCGGGCCGACCGCCTCGCCTGACGACTCACGCGCCGCCCAGGCCTTCCCATAGGTGTCGACGTTCACGGTGGGCAACCGATCCACCAGGAACTTCTGCGTGGTGGCGAGGCCGTTCCAGGAAAGCAGCCGACCCTGCTTGTCGATCTTCACGTAGGCTGGATTCCCGAAGTACTCCACCATCATCGAATCAGGACCATGCTTGGCGACGGCGGTGGCGAAGGCGCGATTCGGCCCCATGAAGACCAGGTCGACATTGACGCTGTCCTTGCCGGTGGCCAGGGCCTGCTTGATGACCTGTTCGTAAAGCGCGAAGGAGAAGCTCAACATTGGAATCGAACCGGGCCGCACCGGGATCTTCTGAGTCCAGGAGCTGTCGCCCAGCCGCAACTCCTCGGTCACGGTGTCGGACCCGATGATCGCGATGGCGCTCTGCTTCGGCGCGCCCGCAGCATAGGGCTGCGAGACCGATTCCAGCCGAGTGATGACGCCTTTGTTATTCAAGGTGGCTACGTAGTGGACCAGCCGCGGCCGGGGAACCAGGGCCGCCAGATCGCCTTCGATTTTCCCCGGGGATCGGGTGAACCGCTCGGCGGCGATAGTGTCGTTCCCCAGGCGAACCAGGAGCCCGGCCGTTTCGGTTTTGGACTGAGCGGAAAGAGAGGTGGCCAGCGTAAGGCAGACCGCGCCAGAGAGGGTCATACCGCGGAGCATCGGGAGTCCTTGAGATCGAGAGAGGGGAAATTCGAGCTACAGTCTAGGTTGGCACGTCTTACGCGGGCAAGGGGCGGTGGGTTTCCTGGATTCCTCCCTCGCAGCGCCAAGTCACTTCTCGTGAGTTCGCGCTCAGGACCCTGGTCTCTTGATGTTCATCCGCTGGAGCGCCCCGCCCAATCCCTTGGCCAGGTCCACGGCTTCACCGCTCCCCCAGAAATGCATGAACAGGAGTCGAGGCTCCTCGCTCAGCATGTGGCTGTGCAGGGCCGTGACCTCGATGCCGGCGCTTCGCAGGGCTTCGATGACAGGATTCACCTCGGAAGGAATCAGCACCATGTCGCCGGCAATCACCGCCTTGCCGGAGCCGGTCGGCTGGAAATTGATCGCGGTCGCGATCCCCATGGCCGGCGATACGTCCATCCCCTCGAGGCTGATCACCTCGGCCCGGGGCACGCCCACCTGGTAGACCTTGCCGTTGATTTTCCCCGAGCGCCCCAGGGCCGCGGCGATCTGCGCGGTGTCGAGCGGGAACGGCTTTTTGGACGCTGGTTCATCGGGTCTGACCGGAGGCGTCCCGCTCAGGGCCAGGGCCGCTCGAACCCCCTGCGCAATTTTGGTCGGATCGCCCTTGGCCTCGATGTGGAGATACATGATCTTGGGCGATTCACGGAGCAGGTGATTGTGCAGCGCAGTCGGATTGATGCCCATTTCCTTCAGTTTGGTCAGGACGGGCGTCACCTCCTGTTCCTGGAGTACCAGGTCCCCCATGGCCAGGGCCTCGAACTGGTTCCCCTGAAAGGCGACCCATCCGGTCAGGGCCAGAGAGGGATCGATGGTGGTGCCACCCACTTTGACCCGGAGGTCTCCGCGAGGGAAGGTGTACTTGTAGATCCCTCCCGGTTGCGGTTTCCCCTCGCGGCCCATCGCCAGGTCGACCGACTTCCAATCGATGTTCGCGGGCGGGGGATTCTGGGCAACCACGCGAGGAGAGAGGCCGATGACCAGGGCGAGGGCCAGCGTCCGCGTCAGAAGGGTCACGCGCCACTCATGGGCCATGGCATGCTCCTGTCCATTACTCTGGTGCACTGAGACAGCATTGAGTCGGGGTGAGAGGGGAGACTCCCGCTTTGGAGGAATGGTCGCAGTAACAATGCGCAATATCCAGAGCCGGAATTCGGCGAGGCTATCGGAGCAACCGGCCCGTTCATCCCCTCCCCGTAGCCCCCGGCCCGGCTCCAACCCCCAGCGCCAAGCCACGCCGATCCAGGCTGCGATACTGAATCGCCTCGCTCACGTGCACCGGTTCGATCGCCATTGCGCCGGCCAGGTCCGCGATGGTTCGCGAGATCTTGAGAATCCGGTGATAGGCACGGGCAGAGAGCCCCAGCCGGGTCATCGCCTGGCGAAGCAGCGCCTCCACCGGCTCGCTCACGGGACACCACGTGCGGAGGTCCCGCGCGCTCATGTGGGCGTTGGCGTGCACGCCGGGCGTCGAGCAGAAGCGGACGCGTTGAATGGCGCGGGCCGCATCGACCCGCTCACGAATGCTGGCGCTCGATTCTCCCGCCGCACTGTCGGCCAGGTCCCGGTAGGCCACCGCGGGGACGTGAAGGTGAATGTCGATCCGGTCGAGCAAGGGCCCGGAGAGTCGAGCGAGGTACCGCTCGATGGCGAGCGGCTCGCACCGGCAGGGGTGAAGCGGATCGCCGAAATACCCACAGGGACAGGGATTCATGGCCGCCGCCAGCATGAAGCGCGCCGGGTAACTCAGACTCATCGCCGCCCGGCTCAGCGTCACGGTGCCGTCCTCCATCGGCTGGCGCATCACCTCGAGCACGTTCTTCCGGAACTCGGGCAGCTCATCGAGGAACAGCACGCCTCCGTGCGCCAGACTCACTTCCCCCGGTCGGGGGCAGGAGCCTCCGCCGATCAGACCGGCATCGCTAATGGTGTGGTGGGGCGCGCGAAAGGGGCGAGTGGTGCAGAGCGACTGGCCCGGACTCAACAGGCCTGCCACGCTATGAACCTTGGTGGTCTCGAGCGCCTCTTCCAGACTCATCCGGGGGAGAATCGTCGGGAGACGCCGGGCCAGCATCGTCTTCCCGGCTCCGGGTGGACCGATCAGGAGGATGTTGTGGCCCCCGGCCGCGGCCACTTCCAACGCGCGCTTGGCAGACACCTGACTTCGCACGTCGGCGAAGTCCACCAGATCGGCCGTGCGCTCGGTCATGAGGGCGCTCACGTCCACGTGGACCGGTGAAAGGCGGGCCTCGTGATCGAGATGGCGGCAGACCTCGAGCAGCGTCCGCGCTCCCCGCACCTCGAGCCCGGTCACCACGGCCGCCTCGGGGAGATTGGCCTGAGGAAGGATGATTCCCTGGCATCCCGCTGTGCGGGCGGCAATCGCCATGGACAGCGCCCCTCGCACCGGCCGCAGCTCTCCCTCCAGACCCAATTCTCCCAGAATGATCTGGTGCTCGAGCTCGTCGTCGGCGATCTGGCCGCTGGCAGCCAGCAGTCCAACCGCGATCGGGAGATCGAGCGCGGAGCCGTCCTTCCGGATGTCGGCCGGAGCCAGATTGATGGTGATGCGCTTGAGCGGGAAGTTGTAGCCCGCGTTGAGCAAGGCGGCGGTGACCCGCTCCTTCCCCTCCTTCACCGCGCCCTGGGGAAGGCCTACCGTGGAAAACGAAGGCAAGCCATTGGTGATGTCCGCCTCGACCTCAACCAGATAGGCGTCGACGCCGAGCACGGCGGCGGATCGTACACGGGCGAGCATGGTGGCTCGAGATTAGTGCCGGTGAGCTGCCTGGCTGGTACCGAATCACCGCGAGGGGAGGCGGAAAAGACCAATCGGCACCAGGCACTCGGCGATAGGCACTCGGCAAGAGGCAAGAGGCAAGGGATAGGCCCGCCCTGTCCCTCTTGTCCGCCCCACTCAGTCCTCAGGCCTCAGCCCTGCCCTGAACGCTAGCGGGACCGGATTCACCGCACGGCAGGGAGCGCGCTCGGGCGCATATAGTCCCTTCCGATGCGGGTATCCGGCCCCGCGAGTTCAGTCGTTGGCCGTGTGCCAGGGGGGTTGCCTGGCCGCTGCGGGTGCGTTTAGCCACACCTCCTACGTGATTACGTCGTTCCCCCGACCGGCTGCCACCGGTCCGTCCATCAGGGCGGCCATCCCTCCGGACGAAAATCCGTGAGCAGGACGATGGGGGCGCGCAAATCTCCCGCAAAGACCAGGGACTCGAGGGGCATGGTCCGGTCCAGGTCGTCGCGAGAGGGTCCGATCGACAGCGTGAGCCCGACCCGCAGCACCGGCTGATCCAGCAGGACCGCCGGAACTCCACGATTGGGCGTCAACGCCATCCCTTCTCGAATGGTCGCGGGAACTCGACCCGACAGGTACACTGGGAACGGTTCCAGCGCCCGCAGCATGCGATAGGTGAGAGTGGTCGATTCCCCGCCGACCGTGAGCACGCCGAAGACCGGGGCGTCGAAACGGCCCGGCCGCGGATACAGCGCGAAGCCGTAGCCGAACGTGCAGCCGTCGTCGCTGGCCAGGGTCAGCGAATCGCGCAGCAGGTCGTGCGCGGCGGCCAGCTCTTGGGGAATCGGATCGACGTTCATGCCTGTTGGTGAATTCCAGTGCCAGGAGACCAGAACGGGATAGTCAGGGCGGGGGCGACTAATGCAGAAGTCGGACCTTTTTCAGGGGCAATGTTATAACCAATTGTTGCATAATGACTTACATCGTAATCTCCCCTTGTCGCAGGTTTTTGGAAGCCGGCCCACTGTCGTCGGGACGCTGCGGCGAATCCGCCAACCCTCAGCCCTCCGGCCAGCGAACCGATACCGTAGTACCCCGCCCCACCTCGCTCTCGACCTCAACCACCGCTCCCCACCCATTCACCAGCCGGCGCACGATCGCCAGTCCCAGTCCCGACCCGCTGGTCGTAGCGGAGAAACGGGGCTCGAAGATCCGGGGAAGCAGATCGGGAGAGATCCCGGTTCCGTCGTCGGCCACACTGAGGCTCCGGTCGCCCACCCGCACCACGACCTCCCGCGCCTTCGCGTTGCGCGCGTTCTCGAGCAGGTTGACCATGACCTCCTTCACTTCATTGGCCCGCCCCGGCACCACCTGTCTCCCCTTGGCCTCCAGCCGGACTCGGCTCCCGTCCCCGTCGGACTCTCCCCCGAGCGAATAGAGCTGTACTACCTCCGAGACCGCACCGACCAGCTCGACCTCCTCCAGCGGGGTTGCTTCCGGGGCCGGCGCGGCGAACCGGCTGAATCCCCGGGCGATCGCGTCCAGCCGGTCGATCTCGGAGAGAATCCGGGAGGTCGTATCGTCGAGCGTCCCCGAGAAATCGGCCCGGCGATCCCGAAAGGCGCGTCGCAGGTGCTGCACCCCCAGCCGAATCGGCGTGAGCGGGTTCTTGATCTCGTGGGCGACCTGCCGAGCCATTTCGCCCCAGGCCAGGATGCGTTCCGCCTGGGTGATGCCGGTGAGATCGTCGATCGCGAGCACGGTGCCGCCCGGCTCGGTCCCCAGGGCGGTGAGCTGAAGCCGGAGCCGATGACCGCCCACATCGAACTCGGTAGAGACCGGGTTCCCGCCGGGATGAGGATGGAGGTCGCGAATCGCTTCGCCGAGTGGCTTCCAGTCCTCCGCCAGCGTGGCGCCCAGCTCGGTCCCCTCTCGCAGCTCCAGTCCCAGGATGTCGCGGGCCCGCTGATTGGCCAGCAGGACGCGGCCCTCGTCATCGAGAGCGACCACACCGGTCGCCACGGTCGCCAGCACGGAAGCGGTTCTACGCCGCGCGGCTTCCAGCGCTGCCTGACTGGTCCGGATGTCGGCAGCCATCCGGTCGAAGGCGCGGAATACCGTCTCGAATTCCACCGGCGGAGGAACGGCCGAAACCACCGGCGGAAGCCCCTGCCCCACCGCCACCGCCGATTGGCGCAGCGTGGCCACCGGCCGCGACAGCGCTCGCGCGACCAATTGCGCCGCGACACTAGCCGCCGCGAGACCGATCAGCGTCGCGAGCAGGAGGACCAGGGCCAGATCCAGCTCATTGAGCCGAAGTGGACCGAGGGCCGCCTGCTGTGGGGTGGCCAGGACCCCGACCGAGTCGGGCGGCCCCGGTTGCACCACGCGATAGCCGATCCGCATGGGGGTGGTCGAGGGGCGACCGGTGCGAGTGATCTCCAGCTCATCCGACAGCGCCATCGCCCGAAAGGCCTCGGGATCGAGCAGCACGTCCAGCAAGCCAAGCTGGGTGAGCAGTGCCGAGCTGCCCGCGACCAGGTTGCCTCCGCTGTAGAGCGCCAGCTCCGCGTCGAGCCGGCTTCCCATCTCCTGAAGTCCCTGGGGCAGCACGTCCGGCGGGCCCTGCACCAGGCCGCCGGTTGCCAGCACGGCGTCCCGAAGCACCTGGGTGATCAGGAGATCGCGCCCGCGCTGAGCGTCGACTCGAAGGCGCGCGAGGTTCCAGGCGGTGAATCCCGCCACCGGGATGATGAAGAAGAGCGCGAGGGTGACGGCGAGCCGTCCCTGGAACGATCGCGAGACTCCTCGCCAGACCACGCTGAGCGGGGAGGGACGTCTCGAATCGCCACCGCCCATCACCAGCCACCAGAGGAGGCTCAGGATCGCGGTATCGGCCAGCACCACCAGCGCGCCCCGGACCAGCAAGGGCACCGGCCCTCGGAGATCGAGCTGGGCGTAGACGTGCCGACTCCCGCCGGGCAAGAGCAGACGCCGATCGCTGCGCAATGCCCAGCCATCCCGGCTCCAGTGGAGCGCGCCACTGTCGGCCGCGGTGCCCGGCGCCGGCGGCGAGAGTGAGAGCTCGTAAGGCGGCTCGCCGCCGGGGGGCGCCTCCAGCAGCCGGCCCAACCGATCGGGAACGATGAGCCGGGAGCGGGGCCCGATCGCCACCGTGAGCACGCGATCGGTGCTCAGTCGCTCGAGCAGGAGATAGTGCATCCCCGGCACCCGGAGCATCGGAATCACTTCCTGCGTCGTGGTCGGTTCCAGGCCACGGACCAGTGCGGAGACCACGGAACCAGGTACGTCGAGCGAATCCAGGTCCAGCTCCGCCTGCGGAGCTCCGCCCGACGACCAGAGTGCCAGGCGCGCGGGATAGTCCTGTTCCTGCAAGCGGGACCCTCGCCAGAGCGTGAACAACTCGGCCGCAGAAGTCGGGGCCGGTGCGCTCCGTACTTCGTCCCCGAACCATTGCAGCACCGGAATTGCGATCGGATCCTCGGCCCCGCCCAGGCTGGCCACGTCTCGCGCGGCGACCTGGAGCCGCCCGTTGAGATCCTCACCCCAGGTGACCAGCGCGGCGGCGCTCCCCGCCACGAGACCCAGGCCGGCGACCATCGCCCACCGCGGCGCCGGCAGGGCCACCAGGAAGAGCGGCAGCGCCCACAGCAGCGGATACCAATCGAAGTCACGCCAGCCCCGGCCCGGCCCGTACAGGGCCACGCCCGCCAGCGTGATCAGAATCGCGAGAACGGCCCCGAGTATCGCTCGCCAGGCGGGCGGATCCCGCTCGGCGCTCCCTCGGAACAGGGCCGCGGCCACGGCGACGCAGGCCGCCGCCGGGAACACCATCGCCATCTGCCACGTCAACCAGAGTCCCGATCGCACCCCACCGGCAGGTGGCGTGATCCCCCGGCTCAGCTCGCTGATCAGGTAGGGCGCGGCCAGCAGCAACGTCGCTCCCAGCGCGATGGTCCAGGGCTGGCGGCGCAGTCCGCGCTCCCAGACCGAAATCCCCGCCGCTGTCGCAATGATTCCCGCCATGGCGAGGACTCCCGCCGATGCCGAGAGCGGTCCCAGGAGCGGATGGAAATAGGTGGCCGGCGAGAAGAGAGGATCGAGCTTGAGCGCCGGTCCAAGAGGCGAGCGCCCGGCGACCCAAAGCAGGATGAGGAGAAGCCCGTAGCGCTCCGGCATGGCCTTGGCCAGGAGAAGGGCCAGACCGAGTGCCAGGATCAGGCTCCAGGCGACCAGCTCCCGGCCGCGCTGGAGGGCGCTTTCCTTTGCCGCCCCCTGCTCGGGCGGAATCGCGCGGACGGCCAGCCACGGTTGAGTCGCTCCCCTCGGTGAATAGAGAAGCAGCTCGGAACCGTTTCGCGCCTCGGCCGCGGGCTCGAACTGGAGCCGCACATCGGTTTCCTGCCGGAACAATTCCGCGAACGACCGGGTCTGTACCGGGAGCAGTGGATGGGACCAGAGCAGGACTTCGACTTCCACCGTCCGTCCCAGTGGTGCCGGGCGACGCAGCTCGAGGCCCGCCCAGTACGCGTTCGACCGAAATTCGACGGAGTCGCCACCCGTCCGGGGGCGCTCCCAATGCCGACCCGCCCAGGCCCACGGTGCACCGTCGCTGTCCAGCACCACGGCGGCTAGCTCGGGACCCGATCCGCTGGTGGCTCGCTCGAGATGGATGAAGGCCTGGCCCTGGTTGCCGGCCGCGGCGAGCATGCCCTCATCGGCCAGCCTCCGGGCGGCCAGCACCGCCTCATCCAGGCGCAGCGACAGCGTACGGGTGGCGCTCCGCAGCTCCCGCTCACGCAGGGCGGACCAGCGATGCTCGATCGCAGTCAGCCGCCATTGGACCGCCACCGAGGACAGTGCCAATGCGGCCAGGACCGGGAAGAGCGCCAGGCGGATGAGGGGTGCTTCCCCGTTACGACCCGCGCGGCGGAAACCCAGCAGCGCCGCCGCGGCGGCCGTCCCGGTAAGGATGGCCGCCAGCCATCCCGGGTCCCGCAGCCACTCGCCCGCCGCGACCGCGGCCAGGGCCACCGCGGCGAGCCACCAACGCCGAGGCCAGCTCAAATTGCCAAGTCCCTCACCCGATATAGGTTTAAAGCGGCTCGCATCCTCTCCAGCTCCGGTGAGATCCCATGCCCAGCACTTGGCGTCGACGCGCTGTCTGGCTCGCGGCTTGGCTCATGGTTCAGGGTCGCGGACTATCGGCTCAGGTAGCGGACCGGGGCACACTCCTCATTCAGCAGGCTGGCCACGAAATCGGCCACGAGGATTTCCTGGTTCGACCGGCTCAACCGGGCCGACCCGCAGGCGATAGTGTGATCGCCTCCGCCCGTTATCCGGAGGCACGACCCGTGTCCGAAATTCGAGCCACGCTGGAGCTGCTCGATGCCGGCGTCTTCCATTTCCAGCTCGTGACCCGGGGCCCGCAGGGCTCGACTCAAATGTATGCCAGTGGGACCGCCGGCCGGGTCACGGTGCGCTCAGTTGGCCGAACCTCGGAGGCGGCTCGCGAGTTCCCGGGCGGACCAGGCATCATCGTTCTGGATGACAGCCTGTTCTCGCTCTTCCTCCCAGCGGTGGATGCCGCCACCGAGACAGGAGCCAAGCTCACTGGGATCTATCCCCGTACCGGACGCCGGGTCCGCTTTACCGCCATCAGGGACAGGCAGCCGGTTAATCAGGGTGGTGCCCAGTTCCAAGTCATTCGTCTTACAGGGGACGTCGAGGGACGGATCTACATCGATGCCCAGGGTCACCTCTCCCGCATCGAGCTTCCCGCTTCCGGCATGGAAGCCACACGCCTGCGCTAGACTCAATTGGGCGTAACCCGTTGTGAATCTTTGTAACTAGGACGTAGCGTCGCAAGCTGAAACTCACGCCGACCCCGTCTCGTAGGGGCGGCGGCCAATCCACCATCCATCAGTGAAGGACGCACCCATGAGTCGCTGGCCGAGCCTCGTCGTGCTCCTCTCGTTCGTGGCGACCGTCGCCCGGGGCCAGGCGCCCAGTCCGTCGGTCTCCGGTGGCACGCCCGTAGCCCTCACCCTGGCGGAGGCGCTGCGACTGGCACAGTCCAACAACCCGGAGTACAAGCAGACCCTCAATAATCTGGACCCGGCCAACTGGCAGGTCCGGACCGCTTACGGGAATCTGACGCCCACCTTTGGCGTGAGCGGTGACATGAACTACACCGGCGCCGGGAGCAACAACTTCGGCAACGGACTAATCGTTCCCAGCTCGGCCCAGGTCGGCTCCGGCTACTCAGCCGGGTTCAACTGGCAGCTGGATGGGCCTCGCCTCACGGCGCCGGGACTTCAGAAGGCCAACCGCCAGGCCACCGATGAGGACATCGCGAACCAGGACGTAGTCCTCCGAGCAGACGTCACTATCCAGTACCTGGACGCACTCCAGTCCGACGCCCAGGTGGACGTGAGTCGCCAGCAGCTGGAGCGCAATAAGAATTTCCTGGATCTGGCCAACGCCAAGTACCGGGTCGGTCAGGGAACCCTCATCGAAGTCCGGCAGGCCGAGGTCCAGGTGGGCCAGGCCGAACTCGACCTGCTCCGGGCCCAGCAGGCTCAGCGTACCTCGCGGATCGAGCTGTTCCGGAGAATCGGGGTGGTGCCACCGGTGTCGGTCGACCAGGTCGTGCTGCCCGATACCTTCCCGGTGACGCAGCCGGACTACCAGTTGGATCAGCTCCTCGATCTCGCCGCCGAACAGAACCCTTCACTCAAGGCCCTCAAGTCCCGGAGCCGCGCCGCCTCGCTGACCGTGCGCTCGGCCAAGCGGGAGTACTGGCCGAGCTTGTCGGTGCGGGCGGGCTGGAGCGGGTACACCCAACACTTCACCGATGAGGGCCTGCTGATCAGCCAGTCCACCACCCAGGCTCAGGCCACTGCTTCCAACTGCAACTTCCAGAACGACATCATCCTGGGCTTACCGGCCCAGAGCCTGCCGGAGCCACCGTGGGCCAACGGCGGGATCATCCCGGACTGTAACGCCTACGCGGGGCTCAACTCGACCGGGACCGCCCTGAGCGATACGCTGCTGAACAAGACCAAGTCGGCCAACAACATGTTCCCGTTTCACTTCACCTCGCAGCCGTTCACAGCCCAATTCGTGATCTCGCTGCCGATCTGGGACGGCTTCAACCGGAACCTGCACGTCGCCCAGGCGCGGGCCCAGGAAGAGGATGCGCAGGAGATCGTCCGGGCCCGCGGGCTCCAGGTCCGGGCCGACGTGGAATCCCGTCTCTTTACCTTGATCAGCGCCTATCAGGCAATCGGGGTCCAGACCAAGAACCGCGAAGCCGCGCGGGATCAGCTCCGCCTGGCTCAAGACCGCTACCGGCTCGGGAGCGGCACCTCGCTCGAAGTCTCCGATGCGCAGAACGCGGTGCAGCGGGCCGAAGGCGATTACGTCAATGCGGTGTACATCTACCACAAGTCCCTGACGGCGCTCGAAGCCGCCGTCGGCCGACCCCTTCGCTAGAGAGGAACGCATGTCCCGTCGGATGAAACTGGGCCTGGTCGCCACGATTCTGGTCGTTCTCGTCGGGGGCGTGATCGGCCTGACTGCGGCCAAGAAGGGGAAGAAGGCGGTCGAGGTCCGAATGGAGAAAGTTGCCGCCCGGGATCTGGTCGCGGTGGTCACCGCCAGCGGGAAGATCAAGGCGCAGACCCAGGTGGATGTCAGCTCGGATATCCAGGGCCGAATCACCAAGATCGGGGTGAAGGAAGGGGACCTGGTCAAGAAGGGAGAGTTCCTGATCCAGATCGACCCGGCCCAGTACGACGCCCTGGTCGCCCGGCAGAAGGCGTTGCTGGCCGGCAGCGAGGGAGACCTGATCCGAGCCAAGGCTAACCGCGATCAGGCCAAGCGGCTCCTGGACCGGGCGCTCGAGCTGCAGAAGAGCGGCACCGACCTGGTGTCCAAGGAACAAGTTGAAACGGCCCAGACCAACTACGACGTCGCCATCGCGAACTACAACTCCAGCAAAGCCTCCGTGGACCAGGCCCGGGCCGCCCTGGAGGAGGCCCAGAGTAACCTGCGCAAGACGACCATCGTATCACCTATTGCGGGACGAGTAGTGCGGCTGGCGGTGGAAGAGGGCGAAGTGGCGGTCCCCGGCACCTTCTCCAAGGAAACCGGCCTGCTGATGACCATCGCCGATCTGTCCGTCATCCAGGCCAAGGTGCAGGTCGACGAGACCGACGTGGTTCGCCTGAGCGTCGGAGACTCGGTCGACGTCTCGATCGACGCTTTCCCCGACACGACCTTTCTGGGTCACGTGACCAAGATCGGGAACAGCGCCAAGCTGGCGGCCGGGCAGTCTACCACGGGCACCAGCGACCGGGCGGTCGATTTCGACGTCGAAGTCACGCTCCAGAAGCCGCCCGCCGATATCCGGCCCGACTTGAGCTGCACCGCCCGGGTGGTGACCGACACCCGGACCGGCGTCCTGAGCATTCCGATCATCGCCCTCACCGTCCGGGACAACACGCCGGTTTCCAGCGAATCGGCCCCGCGGGACACCACGCGCGGCGGGAAGAAGAAGGAGACCGAGGGCGTCTTCGTGGTCACGCAGGGCGTCGCCAACTTCAAGCCGGTCAAGGTCGGCATCGCGGGCGACGAGTACTTCGAGGTCCTGAGCGGGGTGCAGTCCGGAGACACGGTCGTGGCCGGTCCCTACCAGACCATTCGCGATCTCAAGGACGGTTCCCGGGTCAAGCAGACCACCAGCGACACGACCAAGGGAGCCAAGAAGTCATGAGCGATGCGGTGATTCAGGCCCTCAACCTGCAGCGGGCCTACCCCATGGGCGGGGAGGCGGTGCTCGCACTGCGGGGAATCGACCTGCTCATCAGGCGGAACGAGTACGTGGCGATCATGGGCCCCTCGGGGTCCGGCAAGTCGACCCTGATGAACCTGCTCGGCTGCCTCGATACCCCGACCGACGGCGAGTACTGGCTCAACGGCCAGGAGGTGAGCCGGATGTCGGACGAGGCGCTGGCCCGGGTCCGCAATCGTGAAATCGGCTTCGTCTTTCAGACCTTCAATCTCCTGCCCCGCGCCACCGCGCTTCACAACGTCGAGCTGCCCCTGATCTACGCCGGAGTGCCGGCCCCCGAGCGGACTCGACGGGCCCGCCAGGCCCTCGAGCGGGTCGGCCTGGCGCAGCGGGCCTCCCATCGTCCCAGCGAGCTCTCGGGCGGGCAGCGGCAGCGGGTGGCGATCGCGCGGGCGCTGGTGAACCGGCCGTCCTTGCTGCTGGCCGACGAGCCGACCGGCAACCTCGACAGTACGACCAGTGACGAGATCATGAAGGTCTTCGCCGATCTCCAGACCCAGGGGCAGACCATCGTGGTGGTGACGCACGAGCCCTCGATCGCCGCCTGCGCCCAGCGGCTGGTGGTATTGCGGGACGGCCGGGTGGACAGCGACTCGGCGCCGGTCAAGGCGGCGGCCTGACGTGCCGGTCTTCGAAGCGGTTTGGCTGGCCCTGGGCGCCATCCGGGCGCAAAAGCTCAAGAGCTTCTTCTCTCTGATCGGGGTCCTGATCGGCGTCACCTTCCTGATCGCCACCATTTCGGTGATTCAGGGAATGAACGTTTACATGCAGGACCGCTTCGCCAACAAGCTGATCGGGGTCAACGCGTACGAGGTCCGGCGCTTCAACGACTTCAACGCCGAAGACGTTCCCGACGACACCTGGCGCGAGTGGCTGAAGCGGCCCCGGGTCAACTATCGCGAGTCCGCCTTCCTGGCCGATCGGGTCCAGACGCCTACCATCTGGGCCCGCACCTGTTTCGAGGACAACATCAAGATCCAGCGCGGCAGCCTGTGGACCCGGAGCGCGGAGATCCGGGCCGCTGACGAGGCCTACTTCCGGATCAAGAACCTCGACATTGCCAGCGGCCGGAGCTTCACCGCGCAGGAATCCAGGACGGGAGTCCCGGTCACCGTGATCGGGGACCTGGTGGCGCAGAAGCTGTTCCCGGGCGTGGATCCCGTCGACAAGTCGATCGAGATCGGCGATCTGCCGTACCGGGTCGTGGGGGTCGCCGAGCGGCAGGGCACCCTGTTCGGCCTCTCCCTCGACCGCTTCGTCGTGGTGCCCTTCACCTCTCCCGCGCGCCGTGACCTCTGCGGGCCCAACATCGTGCACGAGTTGTGGGCCAAGGCCGATGACATCCCGTCCATGCACGCGTCGATCACCGAAGCCGAGGCGTTGATGCGGGTGGTTCGGCAGCTGCGCCCGCGGCAGGACAACAACTTCTTCATCGTGACCGGGGAGAGCGCGCTGGGATTCTGGGACAAGATCTCGCGCGTCCTCTTCATGCTGCTCCCCACCATCGTGGCCATCTCGCTGGTGGTGGGCGGCATCGTGATCATGAACATCATGCTGGTCGCGGTGACCGAGCGCACCCGGGAGATCGGAATCCGCAAGGCGCTGGGCGCCCGCCGGAGCGACATCCTGGCGCAATTCATCGTCGAATCCGCCACGCTCTCGACGGTCGGCGCCATCGTCGGCATCGGACTGGGGATCGCGCTCGCCTTCGCCGTGCGGGCCCTTACCCCTCTGCCGGCCGCGGTGGCCCCCTGGTCGATCGGGCTGGCGGTGATGCTGGGCATGGTGGTGGGCATCATCGCCGGAGTCTACCCGGCGTTGCGAGCCTCCAAGCTGGATCCCATCGTCGCCCTGCGAGCGGAGTAACCCATGCAGATCGGCCGAGTGTTTGAAGGCGTCGGCATCGCCCTGGATTCGGTGCGGGCCAACAAGGTCCGCGCCGCCCTGACCATTCTCGGAGTCGCCATCGGCGTGATGGTGGTCATCGCCATGGCGTCGGCCATCACAGGGGTCAACCGGAGCGTGGCCGGCATGATCGAGACCCTGGGCCCCAAGACCTTCTTCGTGGAGCGGTTCTTCCAGGGCGGGATCAACGTGTCCGACGGGACCGAAGAGACCGAGCCCTGGCGGCGGAACCCCTGGCTCACCGTGGCAGAAGCGGAAGTCGTACGCCGACTCCCCGCCGTCCGCAGCGTCACCTGGCGCGAGAGCACCAACGGCCCGGTGAGCTTCGAGGAAACCAAGATCCGGGGCGTGGAGATTGTCGGGTTCAGCTCGAGCTGGATCCTGGTGGTTGGCGGGTCGCTCAGTTCCGGCCGCAACTTCACCGACCTCGAGCAGGCGGTCGGCGCGCACCTGGCCGTGATCAACCAGAAGGCCGCGGAAGACCTGTTCGGCAGCCAGGACGCAGTCGGCAAGACCATCAAGATCTTCGGACAACCCTTCGAGGTGGTCGGACTCTACTTCGAACCGCAGAGCCTTTTCGGCAACACCAATACTCCCAAGGTCGTGATCCCCCACTCCGCCTTCGTGAAGGTGGCGGAATTCCAGAAGGGCTGGATGATGTTCGCGGTCAGCCCGACCGAGACCGCCACCGTGCTCGAGGCCGAGGACGCCGTCACCGCGGCCCTCCGGACCAAGCGTGGATTGCGCCCCGGGCAGGACAACAACTTCGCGTTGGTGACCCAGGACAAGCTGCTCGACACCTGGAACCAGATCACGGCGGGCTTCTTCGTCGTGATGCTGGCGCTCTCCAGCGTAGGGCTCATGGTGGGCGGGGTGGGCGTGGTGGCGATCATGATGATCTCGGTCACCGAGCGCACCCGCGAGATCGGAGTCCGGAAGGCGCTGGGCGCCACTCGACGCGAGATCATGTTCCAGTTCCTGGTCGAGGCCGCCACGCTGACCCTGATCGGCGGGACGATCGGCATGATCATGGGCGGCCTGATCGCCTGGGGCATCCACTCGTTCACCCCGATTCCAGCCGCAGTCCCCCTCTGGTCGGTGGTCGCGGCCGTAGTCGCCTCGATCATTACCGGCATCTGCTTCGGACTCTATCCGGCCGGCCGGGCCAGCCGAATGGATCCGGTGGAAGCGTTGCGATACGAGTAGCGCTTGAAGAAACCACCCGGAGGAGAAACCGCCTCCGGGGTTGAACCTTCGCGGTTCCGGCGTTCGTGCCGGTCACGCTTTATCTTCCCCGTATGCCTCTTGGCGAAGCCTTCCGCCTGGCGGTGCAGGCCATCGCCAGCAGCAAGCTGCGTTCGTTCTTCACGCTCCTCGGAATCATCGTCTCGGTCGCCTTCCTGGTGGCGGTCGTGGCCATCATCCAGGGGATGAACTCCTACGTGAAGGAGAACATCACCGGGGCGGTGATCGGGACCAACGCCTTTCAGGTCAGACGGACGCCGATCGCCGTGGGGCTGGTGGACGACCAGGAATGGCTGGCGATCCAGAAGCGGCCCATCATCACCCGCGAGGACGCGGAGGCGGTCGCCGCCGCTCTGCCCGAAGCGGAGGCGGTCTCGATCCAATCGGGATGGCCAACGCCACAGCGGGACATCACGTACCGGGACCGGACGGTGGGAGACGTCCTGGTGTTCGGGGTGACCCCGCCCTACCAGATCGTGCAGGATTACCGCTTCGCCGCCGGCGACCCCCTGGCCGATACCGACGTCCGGGAGCGACGCGCCGTGGCGGTCCTCGGCTACGACGTCTCGGACAAGCTGTTCGGAGCCCCCGAGCGGGCCATCGGGCGCCACATCCGGATCGACGGGCGGGAAGTCGTCGTGAAAGGCGTGGTGGCCAAGAAGGGGCGGGTGCTGGGCCAGTCGTTCGACGGCTTCGCCATGATTCCCTTCTCCACCTTTGAGGCGATGTTCGGGCGACGAAAGACCACCACCATCTCGGTCAAGGTGGCTGACGCGCATGCGATCCCGGCGGCGATGGGTCGCGCCGAAGAGGCAATGCGGATCGCGCACCGGCTTCACCCCGGCGAGGCCAACGACTTCACCGTGGACAAGGCGGACGCGCTGGTCAGCTTCTGGCAGAGTCTGACCCAGGTGCTCTTCACCGTCATCCCGGCCGTGGTCTGCATCGGCATCATTGTGGGCGGGATCGTGATCATGAACATCATGCTGATGTCCGTGAACGAGCGGACCCGCGAGATCGGGATCCGGAAGTCGCTGGGCGCCACCCGTCGCGACATCCGGCGCCAGTTCCTGATCGAGGCGGTGGTGCTCTCCACGCTGGGCGGGATCCAGGGCGTGATCGCCGGGTGGGGACTGGCCGAACTGGTGGCCGAGGCCACTCCGCTGCCGGCGCGGATCACCCTCTGGTCGGTCATCGTGGCGCTGGCCCTGGGAGCCGGCACCGGCATCGTCTTCGGCGTCTACCCCGCGACCCGGGCTGCCCGGCTCGATCCGATCGCGGCCCTGCGGGTGGAGTAAGCCGTGATCCTCCGCAACGTGGCCGAAGGGATCGCGATCGCGTTCGACTCCCTGCGCTCCAACAAGCTCCGGTCCGCGCTGACCATTCTGGGCGTGGTGATCGGGGTGACCACGGTGATGGCCATGGCCTCGATCGTGGAAGGGATCCGGACCCAGATCTTCAATGCCATGGAGACCGCCGGCCCGACGGTGTTCTACGTCATGCGCTATTTCTCGCAGACCCCGCTCAATCCCGACCGGTTGCCCTATGAGGTGCGGATCCGGCCGGTGCTCGACGAGCCCGATGCGGAGGCGCTGCGGCGGGTACCCGAGATCGGCTACGCGGCGATGTGGGTGCAGATCTTCGCGCGCCTCGAGTACCAGGGAGTCCGGACCCAGTTGCTCACGGTCTACGGCGCCGACGAGCACTACATGGAGATCCTTGGCGGGACCATGCTCTCGGGTCGGTTCTTCACCCGATCGGAGATGAGCGGGGACATGGTGGTGGTGCTGGAGGCCGAGACCGCCGACCACCTGTTCGGCAGCATCGATCCGCTCGGGAAGTATGTGCGGGTCGGCGGCCGGGCGCTGCGAATCATCGGGATCTACAAGCGACCGGAAAACATCTTCGAGCCGCCCGGCCAGCAGATCGGAGCGGTGATCCCCTTCGAGACCGTGCGGGAGAACTACCGGTACGACGAAACCAACGCGCTCTTCATCAGCGTCAAGCCCCGGTCGGGAGTACCGGCGCCCCGCGCGCACGACCTGGCCACGGTCGCCCTGCGGCGCGAACGCCGGCTGCGACCGGGCCAGCCCAACACTTTCGATCTGATCACCCAGGACCAGATCCTCGATACCGTCTCCAGTCTGACCAGCGCCTTTTTCGCGGTGATGGTCGCCCTCTCCAGCGTGGCGCTCCTGGTCGGCGGCATCGGGGTCATGGCGATCATGATGGTCTCGGTGACCGACCGCACCAAGGAAATCGGGCTGCGCAAGGCGCTGGGCGCCACCAAGCGGGAGATCCTCTGGCAATTCCTGGTGGAAGCCGCCACACTCACCCTGCTCGGCGGCCTGCTCGGCGTCGCAGCGGGACTCGGGGCCGGCGAGTTGCTGAAATATTTCCTCAAGCTCGAGTCCGCCGTGCCCATCTGGAGCGCGGTGCTGGCCACGATCGTGTCGATCCTGATTGGCCTGACCTTCGGCCTCTACCCCGCCAACCGGGCGGCCCGGATGGATCCGGTAGAGGCGTTGAGACACGAATAGAGCGAGTACTGAGTACTGCGTACTGAGTACTGAGGGCCGGGGTGGAGGGGACTCAGTACTCAGTACCCAGAACTCAGTACTACTGGACTAAACCCATGCCTATCGACATCCTCGCGCTTGCCGCCCATCGGGACGACGTCGAGCTGACCTGCGGCGGGACGCTGCGTAAGGCGGCCGACGCCGGATACCGGACCGGAATCCTCGACCTCACCGCCGGAGAAACCGGCACCCGGGGCAGCGCCGCCATTCGAGCCGAAGAGGCCGAGCGGGCCGCCCAGATCCTGGGAGTGGGAGAACGCCGGAACGCGGGCCTGCCCGACGCGCATCTGGAGAACTCGGAAGCGGCTCGGCGCGTGGTGGTCGAACAGATCCGGCATTTCGCTCCCCGCGTGGTGATTCTGCCCTTCCCGGTCGGGCGACACCCCGACCATCGGATCGCGAGCGAGCTGGGGCGGGATTCCTGCTACCTGGCGGGGCTGGCCAAGTACGAGGCGGATGGCAAGCCGCATCGGCCGTTCAAGATCCTTTACGCCCTCGCCTACCGGGAGGACCCGGTCAAGCCGACCTTCGTGGTGGACGTGAGCCAGCAGTTCGATCAGAAGCTGGCCGCTATCCGGTGCTACGCGAGTCAGTTCGATGGTGCCACCAGCGCGGGCGAAATCTTTCCCACCGGGCAGGACCTCTACTCCCTGGTGGAGGTCCAGAACGCCCACTATGGATCCCTGATCCGGGTCCGTTACGGGGAGCCGTTCTTCAGCCACGAGACGGTCCTGGTGGACGACGTGGTCAAGCTCGGAGTCCAGAGCCTCTAACCGCTTCGCCGGGGCCATCATGGCCATCGCCTGACGGGCCATTATCTTTGGCCGCATGCCAGCGGCGATCTATCTCGACCACGCGGCCACGACCCCGGTACGCCCCGAGGTGCTCGAGGCGATGCTTCCTCATTTGGGGGGCGACGGCTTCGGCAACCCCTCGAGCGCCCACCGATTCGGACGGGCGGCGCGCGCCGCTCTGGAGCAGGCGCGGGAGCAGGTCGCCGTCGCCGTAGGTGCGGACACCAACCAGGTGGTCTTCACCTCCGGCGGCACCGAGGCCGATAATCTGGCCCTGCTCGGCACCTGTCTGGCCAGCCGCTCCCAGGGTAAGCCGATGCGCGCCGCCGTTGCCCAGACCGAGCACAAGGCGATCCTGGCCGCAGCCCACCAGGTCCAGCATCTCGGCGGCGAGGAGGTGCTGCTGCCCGTGGACAGGCAGGGTCTCCTCGATCTGGCCGCGCTCGACGCCGCTCTCCCCGACGGACTCTCCGTGGTCTCGGTGATGTGGGTCAACAATGAGACCGGGGTGATTCAGCCGGTGGCCCAGATCGCCGCCCGCTGCGCTGCCGCAGGGGCCGCCTTTCACACCGACGCGGTACAGGCCTTCGGCAAGGTGCCCGTTTCCTTCCGACAGCTGGGCTGCGCGCTGCTCACCATCTCCGGCCACAAGATTGGAGCGCCCAAGGGTATCGGCGCCCTGGTGGTGCGCGATCGCAAGGTGGTGGAGGCCATCATTCACGGCGGCGGGCAGCAGCACGGGATCCGGCCGGGGACCGAGAACGTGGCAGGCGCCGTGGGCCTGGGCCGCGCGGCCCAGCTGGCAGCCGCCCACCAGGCCGACGAGTCGACCCGCCTGGGCGCCCTTCGCGATGCCCTCGAGCAGCGCCTCACCGAAGCGGTGCCGGGGATCTCGATTACCGGCAAGGGTGCACCACGGGCGGCCCACGTACTCAACGTGGCGGTCCCCGGCGCCGACAGCGAGGCCCTGCTGATGCACCTCGATCTCTCCGGCATCGCGGCCTCGGGAGGGTCCGCCTGCTCGACCGGCGCGGCGGAGCCGTCCCATGTGCTCACCGCGATGGGAGTCCCGCGCGAGCTGGCGCTGGGTGCCGTTCGCTTCAGCCTGGGGCGGGAATCGGTTCCCGCGGATATCGACGGAGTGGCGGAGGTGTTCCCTCGAGTGGTCGCCAAGGTGCGGCGACTGGCGGAGACCCTGGGCCGTGCCTGAGCGAGTGCTGGTCGCCATGTCGGGCGGAGTCGACAGCTCGGTCGCCGCGGCGCACCTGGTCGAGCAGGGCTTCGAGGTGGTCGGCGCCACCATGAA
>Ga0335085_10004015_pt1 | contig 24806 bp, 22 predicted proteins | sample Lox_Sample_45_FD_206712 | JGI IMG/M metagenome (GOLD analysis project Ga0335085, IMG submission 206712) | Soil microbial communities from Loxahatchee National Wildlife Refuge, Florida, United States - Lox_Sample_4.5 | ecosystem: Environmental > Terrestrial > Soil > Wetlands | place: USA...
GGCATTCTCACTGGATGAGGTCAACCGCCGACTCACTCCGATCCAGCGCTGGTGGGCAAAAACCTTGAAGTAGGGGGCCTCACATCTGAAGATTCGGCCAGTTACACACCCCCACCGAAAGCTCACGATATCAAGTTGCTTCAGCTTGACGGGCATGTGCAACCCTTGAGCACATGCCCTCTTTTTTCCCCGCCTTCACCCTGCTCAAGGCCGGCATCGGCAGGACCCGCGGCCGCAGAGATTTTGCTCTGACAGGGCCCCAGACTGAACCCGGAGACCCGAGGGGGCATCGCCCCGGTCGGATCGCCACGCCCGACTTGAGAACGTGCGGCCTGGGTGACGACTTAGAATTGACAACCAGCCCCCGACCCTTGAGAATTGAATATGCGAGTTGGCGTTCACACATCGATTGCCGGGGGCTTCGAAAACGCCGCCAAGCGTGCGCACCAGCTTGGTTGCGACGGCTTTCAGATATTTTCGGCCAATCCGCGTGGTTGGCGCGCCGGCCAGCTCTCAGCCGAAGCATGTGCGAGATTCCGCAAGGTCCGGAAGGACCACGGGCTCACGCCGCTCGCGATCCATGCGAACTACCTGATCAACCTGGCCGCTCCTGACCCGGCCATCCGCGCCCTTTCCGTCTCGGCTTTTCGGGGCGAGATCGAGAGGAGCGCCGCCCTGGGCGCCGAGTATCTGGTGGTTCACGCCGGGAGCGCCAAGGACGGCGACCGCCAGCAGGCCCTGACCACGTTTGTGAAATCGCTCCTCGAGGCTGCCAAGGGGTTGGACCCAAAGGGCCTCACCGTGCTGGTGGAAAATACCGCCGGCCAGGGATCGGTGCTGGGCGCTAGTTTTGAGGAACTGGCGGCCATCCTGAACGGCTTGGCGGACGGGATCCCCGCCGGGGCATGCATCGACACGGCGCACCTGTTCGCCGCCGGCTACCCGATCCATACCGCCCCCGGCCTGCGCCAGACGTTGGGACAACTCGATGCCAGCCTGGGATTTGGCAACGTCCGCCTGATTCACGCTAATGACTCCAAGGCGGGATTCGGGTCGCGCTGCGACCGACACGAACATATCGGCCAAGGCCAGATCGGCAGCGAGGCTTTCGGACGCATCCTGAGACATCCGAGCCTGCGGCTTATCCCCTTTATTTGCGAAACCCCAGTTGACGAGCCGGATGACGATATTAGGAATCTACAGATGATGAGGAAGTTGGCTGGCGAGAGACGGCAGCGGTCGGGCGCAAGGCGGGCGGCGAGGAGGCCAAGCGCCGGATGGATGCGAGCTCTGCGCGCGAAGCCATAATATCCTTTTGAATCAACAACACTGGCTCGAGCTCTTTCCGGTCAGTGGGCGTTAGTGGCGGGAGAACAAGCGGTCGGTGAGCGGAGATTAACCGTAAGGACGGCCCGGCGAGGCTGGATCCGGGTTGACACTTGTGTCGCTGTCGATAAGACTGCTGGAATGAGATGATTACGCGAGATGATTTGCTTGGAAACTTGGCCCATGGAGACGAATTGCATTGGGTGGCCGCTTTGGGGCTCCTGGTGGCAATCGGGGCGGGCGTCATTGACCGACGGATCGACCATGTCACGGAACGAAGCCGGAATGTCCTTTAGAATCAGCAGAAATGAGAGGACGCTGGGTCACCGGCCTGACAGGGCCAGCGGACACTCCAGTGAGACCCGATAAGAACGTGGCCGAGGAACCGAAGGGAAGGCAGAGACGAGGAACGGCAACTCAAAGCCGGGAGACTGTGGACGCAAACTACAACCCCCAGAAGATCGAAGCGAAGTGGCAGAAGCGGTGGGCGCGGGAGAAGCTCTTCGAGGCCGATCCTGATCCAGCCCAGCGGAAGTACTACGTCCTGGAGATGCTGCCTTACCCCTCGGGCGACATCCACATGGGGCACGTGCGCAACTACTCCATTGGCGACGCCCTGGCACGCTATCTCCGCATGCGGGGTTACAACGTACTCCATCCCATCGGCTGGGACGCCTTCGGCCTGCCGGCGGAGAACGCGGCCATCAAGAGCGGGCGGCATCCGTCCGAATTCACCTTCACCTACATCGACCGCATGCGAGGCCAGTTGCAGAGGCTAGGCTTCAGCTATGACTGGCGGCGCGAGGTGGCCTCCTGCGTGCCGGAATACTACCGCTGGAACCAGTGGTTCTTCATCAAGATGTTCGAGCGCGGCCTGGCCTACCGCAAGAAGAGCCGCGTGAACTGGTGTCCCAAATGCCAGACGGTGCTGGCGAACGAGCAGGTAGTGAACGGCTGCTGCTGGCGGCACGAGGACACGCCGGTGGAGGAGCGGGAGTTGGAGCAGTGGTTCCTCAAGATCACCGCCTATGCCGACGCCCTCCTGGACGACATGCAAGAGATGGTTCGCTGGCCAGAGCGCGTGCTGGCCATGCAACGCAACTGGATCGGCAAGTCGGCGGGAGCCGAGGTGGAGTTCCGGGTCGACGGCCTGCACGAATCCATCCGCATTTTCACTACCCGGCTTGACACCATCTTCGGGTGCACCGCAGTCTTCCTCGCGCCCGACCATCCCTTGATCGACAAGTTCGTGGCGGCGTCGCCGTCGCCGGATGTCCTGCGCCGCGCGGCGGAGCGCATCAAGGGCTCCTCCGTGCAGGCGCGCGTGGAGGTGAATTTCAAGAAGGAAGGGGCTCCGACCGGTTTCACAGCCCGGAATCCTTACAACGGCAAAAGCGTGCAGATATGGATGGCCAACTTCGTCCTGACGGGCTATGGCACCGGCGCGGTGATGGCCGTGCCGGCGCACGATCAGCGCGACTTCGAATTCTGCACGGCTTATGGCTTGCCGATTCGCACCGTGATCCTGTCCGAGAGCGGCGGCGTGCCGCCGGCCGCAGCCGGCCAAAGCGTTGATCCACCGGTGGGCGCCCTGGCCGAGGCCTTCACGGATTACGGCGTGCTCGTCGATTCCGGCCCCTACAGCGGGCTCCGCTCCGAGGCCGCTATCGAGCGTATGACCGGCGACGCCGAGACGCAAGGCTTCGGCAAGGGAACAATCCAGTACCGCCTCAAGGACTGGGGAGTCTCCCGGCAACGCTACTGGGGAACACCGATCCCCATGATCTATTGCTCAGGCTGCGGAGTGGTGCCAGTGCCGGAAAGCGATCTGCCGGTGGTCCTGCCCCGCAACGTCAAGCTGACCGGCCAGGGCAGGGCGGCGCTCGCGACCGTACCCGAGTTCGTCGCCGTCGACTGTCCAAAGTGCGGCGGGCCGGCCGAACGCGAGACGGATACCATGGACACGTTCGTCGACTCATCCTGGTACTTCTACCGCTACACCGATCCCAAGATCGACACCGCACCCATCAACCGCGAGGCGGTGAAGTACTGGTTTCCGGTGGATCAGTATATCGGCGGCATCGAGCACGCGATTCTGCACCTCATTTACATGCGCTTCTTCACCAAGGTCATGAGAGACCTTGGTCTGGTGGAGTTTTCCGAGCCGGTGGCGCGGCTGTTCACCCAGGGCATGGTGATCAAGGACGGCGCCAAGATGTCGAAGTCCAAGGGCAACGTGGTGGATCCGGTGGCGATGTGCAGCCGCTACGGGGCGGACACCGTGCGGCTCTACATGCTGTTTGCCGCGCCCCCGGAAAAGGATCTGGACTGGAGCGACGCCGGGATCGAGGGCGCGGCGCGCTTTCTGAGCCGGGTTTACCGGCTGGTGGCGCGGTATGCCAATCGAGTCAGGGAAATCGCGGCTGGGCAGCCCGCCAGCGATGGTGGCAGCCCAGGGCTCAACGCCGAGGAGCGTCGTGTCTTGCGGAAGGCGCATCAGACGCTACGCCACATCACCGAAGACATGGAAGAGCGCTGGCATTTCAACACCGATGTGGCTCTGACCATGGAACTCGCCAACGAAATCGGGGCGCGCGAAGATGCTATTGAGTCCGGGGCGATCCGGGCCGAAGCGTTAAAGTCGGCGCTTGAGATTCTGGTGCTGACGCTGTCTGTCTTTGTGCCGCATCTGGCTGACGAACTGTGGGAGGCATTGGGACACCCCGGGTCGACGCTGCGCGCCGCCTGGCCCAGGTTTGACGCCGGTCTCGCGGCCGAGGAAGAGCTTGAGATTCCGGTGCAGGTGAATGGCAAACTGCGCGCGCGCGTTCGCGTGCCCGCTTCAGCCGACGAGGACGAAATCCGCCTGCAGGCGCTGGCCGAGCCTAAAGTGCGCGAACACCTGGAGGGACGGCAGATCGTGAAGGTCATCGTCGTGCCGAAGAAGCTGGCGAACGTCGTCATCAGGTAACGGACTCATTGAACCAATGAGTCAATGAATCAATTTCATGGAACACCCGCAGCCCATCGTCGTTCTCGATTTCGGGTCCCAGTACACCCAGCTTATCGCGCGCCGCATCCGCGAGATGCAGGTCTATTCGGTCATCGTGCCCTGTCACATTCCGTTCGATGAACTGACGCGGATGAACCCGCAGGCGCTGATTCTGTCCGGCGGACCGTGCTCGGTCTACGATCCGGCCTCGCCCACCGCCGACGAGCGCATCTTCAGCCTTGGGGTGCCCATGCTGGGCATCTGTTACGGGTTGCAGTTTATCTCCCACCGGCTCGGCGGCCGGGTTGAGCCGGCGGCGCGGCGGGAGTACGGCTTCGCACAACTCGAATTCGGGTCTCCCAGCGACCTGCTCGACGGACTGCCGTCACCCTTGCGGGTCTGGAACAGTCATGGGGATCACATCGGCGAGGTTCCACCCGGATTCCGCGTGACGGGGCGCACGGAGAACGCGGTTTCCGTGATCGAAGACTCTGCCAGGCGAATCTACGCGGTGGAGTTTCACCCGGAGGTCCGTCACACGGACCGGGGCGATGAGATTCTGCAACGCTTTGTCTTCGGGATTGCGGGGGCCAGCCCCAACTGGTTCCCGCGTTCGTTTGTGGAAGAGACCGTGGAGCGCATTGCCGGGCAGGTCGGCACCAGGCACGCGCTCTGCGCGCTCTCGGGTGGGGTGGATTCGGCGGTGGCCGCAACCCTGGTGGGGCGGGCGATCGGCGATCGCCTGACCTGCGTTTTTGTCAACAACGGCCTGCTCCGCAAGGGCGAGTTCGAAGAGGTGTCGGCCGCCCTGAGCGAACAAGGGCACCTGCGCGTGCGCGCGGTCGACGCTTCGGCTCGCTTCCTGGCGAGGCTCGAAGGCGTTACGGATCCGGAGCAGAAGCGCAAGATTATCGGCGAGGAATTCATCCGGGTCTTTGAAGAAGAGGCCCGCAAGCTCGGCGAGATTGAATTCCTGGTCCAGGGCACGCTGTATCCCGACGTGATCGAGTCAGTGTCGGTCAGGGGTCCTGCGGCGACCATCAAGAGCCATCACAATGTAGGCGGGTTGCCCCCGGACCTGTCGTTCCGATTGATCGAGCCGCTCCGCGAGCTCTTCAAGGACGAGGCGCGAAGGGTGGGACGCGAGCTCGGCTTGAGCGAAGAGGTCACGGGCCGCCAGCCCTTCCCGGGCCCCGGCCTTGCGGTGCGCATTGTGGGCGAGGTCACGCCGGAACGGCTCACCATGGTGCGCGAGGCGGACGCGGTGGTGCAGGAGGAGGTGAGACAGGCCGGACTCTACAATCGCCTGTGGCAGTCGTTTGCCGTGCTGCTGCCCGTTTCCAGCGTGGGGGTGATGGGCGATGCTCGCACCTACGCCTCTACCATCGCCATTCGCGCGGTCGAATCCGAAGACGGGATGACCGCGGGCTGGGCAAGAATGCCCTCGGAGTTGCTGGAACGGATGGCCACACGCATTGTCAACGAGGTTCGGGGGGTTAACCGGGTGGTCTTCGACATCACCTCGAAGCCGCCTGGCACGATCGAGTGGGAGTGATCGGAGACACCACCACTCCAACCAGGAGTCGTCGAGGTTCAAGGCAGGACGGGTACCGTCAGCGGCTGGCCAACTTCTGAGCCATGTACAGCAGGAGTTGGCGGTCCTTCTCGTCGATACGCTCGATCACCCGCTTGACCTTCTCGAGAAAACGCGCCTCACCCTCAGCCTCGGCCTCCTTGGCAAGCTCCTCGGTGGTCTGACGAGCGCTCAGGTTGGGCAGGTCGGGCGGCTGATCCCCCTCGCAGAAGAGTTCGTAAAGGGGGATCTCGAGGGCTGCTGCCAGCCGTTCAAGCGTTTCAAGGGAGGGTACCGTGTGGCCGTTCTCGACGCGGGAGATATAGCAGCGCAGCAGGCCCGTGCGCTTCTCGATATCACCTTGCGAGAGGGATTCCTGTTCGCGAAGCTTTCGAAGTCGTCTTCCGATCACCATAACAATGCCACATTATCATAAGAGGTAAGAGTAGTCAATGAGAAAATATGCCAGGAACACCGGAACGCCTAAACCGTCCCTGGCAACCGGTCTGGAGACGACCAGGCGGCACCAACGCTTGAGGCCGTAACCAGGTGACTCACACTCTCGTCTTTAGATGCAGGAAAGGCGCGAGTCCGCATGGAACCTCAATGGCTAGTGCGAGGAACGACGATCCGGAGGTTGAGTGGATCCGGCGGACTCAGCGCGGAGACGGAGACGCCTATGCGCTACTTATCGAGCGCTATCAGCGGCGTACCTTCAGCCTCGTTTACCGCATGGTGGGGCGCCGGGAAGAGGTGGAGGAGGTCGCTCAGGAGGTCTTCGTCAAGGCCTTCCTGGCAATCGGCAGCTACCATTTCGAGGCCTCCTTTGGCACCTGGCTCATGCGGATTGCGATCAATCACTGCTATGATCACCTGCGCCGCCGCCGCGCTTCCCGGCTTACCTATTTTTCGGAGATGTCGAACGAAAGCCAGCAGAACGTGGAGGCCGGAGCGGAGTCCCAACAAGCCAGCGGCAGCCAACTCGAGCTGGATCTGCAGAACCGCGAGTTGGCGCAGAAGCTGCTGGAGCGGGCCTCGCCCGACGACCGGGTGATCTTGACGTTGAAAGAGCTCGAGGATCTGTCGGTGGAGGAAATTGCGGCCTTGACGAAGTTGAAACCCAGTACGGTGAAGGTCAGGCTACACCGCGCCCGGAAGAGGTTGCAGTCCGATTTTGAGCGCTGGGGGCGGAGGAGATGAGTTTATGCGTTGCCGACGCGTACGCCAACTGATCATCGACGAAAGCGGGGGCCAGGCTTCCGAGGTTGCCCAGCATCTGGCTGGCTGTCGGGCCTGCTCGTCGTATTCCGACCACTGGGACCAGCTCCGGCGCGGCTTGAGGCGAATCGCGGCCGATCCCGTGCCTGAGCCCTCCTGGGGGTTTGCGCAGCGCGTGAGCCGACACCTCCAGGAAGCGTTGGGGATGGAGCGCACCAGCGAGGCCTTCCTGGAGCGGACGGGGCGCCGATTCGTCTATGCCGCCTTGCTGGCCACCGTCGTTCTCTTTCTGGTCTTGCTTGTGCCGCGTACCAGCCCGGTACGCTCTTCCGGGGCTGCGGTTGAAATGGAGTTGACTCAGCCGGAGACTTCCGCGGCACAGAACTATCCCCTGTTCTCCGGCCAGTTTCTGGCCAATGATTTCGAGTTTGCGGCACAGCCCGAGGGAAACTGATCCTGATGAAGCAGCGAGCCTACCTCTACTTCATATCGACCTTCCTTCTGGGCGCGGTGGTGGGAGCAGTGGGTCTGTTTCTTTATGCTTGGTATGGGGGCCACTGGCACCGACCCATGGATCGTGGCCGGATCGTCCGAGATCTGAGCAAAGAGCTGGAGCTGAGTGACCAGCAGGCAGGACAGCTCAGCCAGATCATGAGCGATTCAGCCAAAAAGTACGACCAACTGCACAGCCAAGTCCGGCCTCAGTTTGAAGCCCTTCGTGAAGAGACGGATAACCAGATCCGCCAGATCTTGACGCCCGAGCAAGTCCAGAAATTCGATGAGTTGATCCGAAAGCGGCGCGCCAGGCAGCCCCCGGGCCCACCAGGCCCGCCGCATTAGGCAGATCCCGCCTGGGCGGCTGGTATCCGGTCAGCCGTCCTCTCAGAAGGGGATGTCTTCGTCCGTTATTTCCGCCGCGGGGGCCGGTCCGGATTCGGGAGGAGCTTCCGACTCGGTAGGCGCCCGTGATGTCGTGGAGGCGCTGCGCTCGGTGTCGGCCTTCGAGCCCAGCATCCTCATATCGCGAGCCACGATCTCGTAGGCCGTCCGCTTGTTCCCGCTCTGATCCTCCCACTGACGGCTGCGAATGCTGCCCTCGATGTAGACCTGCTTGCCCTTGGTCAGGTACTCGCCGCAGATTTCAGCCAGCTTGCTCCAAGCCACCACGCTGTGCCATTCGGTGCGTCGCTGCTGCTCGCCGGAGCGGTCCTTAAAGGCTTCATCGGTAGCCAACGTGAACTTCGCCACCGCTGTTCCGCTGGGCGTGTATTTCACCTCGGGGTCCTTGCCCAGGCGTCCGATAAGAATCACCTTGTTGACCGATCCACTCATGAGATCCTCCTACGTGCGGGAGCTGGGTCGCCTCGACACCGCGCCGACGGTGATTCGCGATCCTTGTCAGGGCTTAAGACAGCCGCTTGAGGCGCTGACGCGCGAGGTCCGCTTCATGGGAATTGGGGAAGCGTTTGATCAAGGAGCGAAGCTCGCGCGCACCCGCCTGCGTCTGTCCGAGGGCTATCAGGGCGTAAGCTTTCTTGAGCTGCGCGGCCGGCAACTTGTTGCCGTTAGGATATCGTTCCAGACACTTGTTGTATTCCACAATCGCCTGATCGTACTTCTTCTGGCTGTAGTAAGAGTCGCCGACATAGAACTGGGCGTTGGAGGCCAGATCCGTGTCGCCGTAGTTCTGCAAGTACTGCTGGAACTCCTGAATGGCGAGATCATAGCGGCCGGTACTGTAGTCGTTCAGACCGGCCTTGTAAAGCGTATCGGGGTCCGGAACCGAAGCCGCTGCGCCGGCAGGGTTGGGCGCGGGCTGGCCGGGGGAAGCGGAGCCCCCGGAGGGTTGCGTGTTCAGGGTCTGGATAATGTTCTGGGTCTGCGCAACCTGTTCGCTCAGCTTTCCCAGGCGAGCCTTGGCCTCTTCAAGGCTCTCGCTCAGCGCCTGAATCTGGCTGGTGATGCTGTCAAAGCGGCTGTTGCCCGTGGCGAGGTTCTGGGCGTTCGTCCTCTGCAGATCGGCGATGGTCGCCTTCATGGAGTTGACATTGTCGCTCGCTTGCTCGACCAGCATTTTCAGGACTGCCCCCTGGGTGTCGACGGTTTTTTGGATATTCTCGACCGCCTGCTGGATCGTTTCCAGCTGCTGTTGCATCTGGATGATCTCCTTACTGACCGCCAGTGCGGAGGGGGGCACTACCAAACCGATAGTAGCGAACAGGGTTAGGAACAATCTCATCTTCAAGGCAGTTTTGTACACCTCGCAGCAAAGAAGTTAGACTCACCGGCAGTTTACTATCGAGCGGGAGGGGGGGTCAACCGGATCAATCTCAGAGGCGCAGCTCAGCCGAAGGTCGGCCGCACACGCAGAAGGCGTACTAGACCCTTGATTGCGTGAAGGAGAAAATTGGCCGGACGGCCCCAAGAGGGCCGTCCGGACCAGTTTGAGGTAGGGCGGGGCGAGAGCGACCCGCCCTAATGGTTACTGTTGTGGAGGCGGCTGGCTCTCCGTGCCCCAGGCCGGCTTCGCGCTCCGATTCTGCTGCCAGCACTGCTCGTTGTGATCCGTGCACACCGGACGGTCTTTACCATACGAGATGGTAGAGACGTTGTCCGCCGGAATGCCCAGGTCGCTGAGGAACTTCTTGGCAGCATCCGCACGACGCTGACCCAGACCGAGGTTGTACTCCTCGCTACCACGTTCGTCGCAATTGCCTTCGAACGTGAACTTAATATCTGGGTGCTGCTTCAAGAAGTCAGCATCCGACTGTAGGGCCTGTGCGGCGTCTGGCCGAATATTCGACTTATCGAAGTCGAAGTAAGCAGGCTTCATATTCTGATTGAAGAGATCCTGCTCGCTCGGCCCCGGCGGCGGCGGCGGTGGTGGTGGTGGCGGTGGCGGCGGCGCTGTCACTGTCACCCGCGCCGTGCAACTGGTGCTCCCGCCTGCGCCCGTAGCCGTCAGCGTATACGTGGCAGAGTCAGCGGGCGTTACCGACTGCGACCCCGAAGCCTGGACCTTACCCACGGAAGGCTCCAGATCCAAGTCAGTTGCATTTTGAGAGTTCCAGGTCAGAGTCGCGGACTGACCCTTTTCCACTGTCGTGGGCTCCGCCGACAAGTTGCACACCGGCGCTGCGGGCGGCGGTGGCGGTGGCGGTGGCGGCGGCGGTGCCACGACTTTCTTTTTCGGGTGGCAGGCGCCGGCGAGCAGAAGCAATCCCAGGACAGTTACGAGAACTTCAACGCTGCGTTTCCTCTCTCGCATCATGATCCTCCTTAGACAGTAACCAGCTTAATCCTCGAGATTCCCGTGGGCAACTTTCAGCTTCCCCCTCTTGCATTTACGTGGGGCGCGGAGCCAAGCCCCAGGCCGAATCGGATAATGACCGCCGAACGCCAGTATTCTACATCAGTTTATCAGCAATGACAACAGTGCATTTTTCGGTTCTGAGGCAAGAATTCGTAAGCGGCCGCATTTTAAGTCTACCTTCTTGGAGGTCATGAATCCGGTCCTCGTTGAGGCCATGCGCGCTGCCTTCAGCTGCAAGGTAAGCGAAGGTTCTCATACCCCGGACGCGGCGGAGCAGCGATTTGATGTTTCCCCCACGCCTATCGGGATGCGCGTCACTTTCGCGTCCAAGGCCTTTCGCGGGCTCGACCTTAAACACCCGCTTGAAAGACCGGATCCTTTGTTTTCTTATACCTAACGGTTTCGTTTTTGGAAATTTTCGCTCTGATTTAGTACCTTGGTGGTACACTCAATGTAAGCCAGGCGGTGCGACCGTGGTTCAGAATCCCCTCTAGATCGTCAGCCTTTTCGTGAAATCGTTGTCGGTTGGCGCCCTAACAGTCTGGCGCAGCTCCATGATTTCGAACCCCTTCACAAATTCCTGCCCAGCGCCCATTTTTTAATGAATGCCCAATATCGCCGCTCGGCCAAAATAAACCTCCTTCCATCTTAACCTTAACCACAGTAGACCCGAGATCCCGGTGGCCTAATTTGACCAATTCGGATTCCAATTGTCTCCTTGGGTCGTCAGTTGTTTCGGATTGCTGCCGTCAGCCAGCATCGTCCAGATCTGCCGGGACCCTTGGCGGGTGGACGAAAACACCAAGTGCCGACCATCGGGTGACCAAGTGGGATGCTCGTTCCGCCCAGAATCATGAGTCAACTGGGTGATTTGACCTGATGCGATATCAATAACGTAGATATCGTACGTCCCGGTCTCAGACACTCGCCACTGAAAGGCCATGAACTGGCCGTTCGGAGACCACGAAGGCTCGCTGGCATCGCCACCACCACTTATCAGCCGCCGCAGATTGGAACCATCCGCATTCATGATGTAAATCTGCGGCGTGCCGCTTCGGTCCGACACAAAAGCGATCTCATTCCCGGTTTTGGGATTCCATGCCGGCGAGATGTCGACACTTGGGGAAAAGGTCAGGCGCTGCAGATCAGAGCCGTCCGGGTTTGCAACATAAATCTCCGAGTCTCCCCCCATGCTCGAAGAAAAGGCCAGCTTCTTGCCGTCCGGAGACCATGCGGGCGTGGTGTTCATTCCGGAAAGGTGGAGAAAAGGCAAAAGACGGTGGCTCTCCAAGGAATAGACCACAATCTCCGGGTTGCCGCCGGCATAGCTCATGAAGGCCAGGCGGCTATTATCCGGGGACCAGCGGGGCGTCAGCGAGAGAGACCCGTAGCTGGTGATGGGATGGGGGTTAAAACCGTCGTAGTCCATGACATAGACTTCGGAACGCCCCGTATGGCCGCTACGATTACTCACAAAGACGATCTTTGTAAGGGCGATGCCCGGCACACCACCACCCAGGGTCTGCACGATCTCGTTGGCGAAGCGATGTGCGGTTTCCCGCGTAGAGATTTCGTCTGGCGTGGCCACGAATCGCTTGGCCAGCACGCTGGGGCCCCCGGGATTCTTGACGTCGTGCAGGTAGGCAGTGACCACCAGGTTTGAGTTCGATATCTCCATTTTCCCGAACACCAGCATTTGGGTGGAGACGGGCGGGTTCGCCCATTGGTCGAACACAACATCGGCCGGGGCCACGGGCAATTTCAGCGGATAGAAGCTGCGGTTGACGAGGTCGAAAATGCCAGCGTTGTCCAGATCGTTCCAGAGCACGGAGTTGAACTCCTGTGTAAGGGAACTGAGATTGGCATCGGAGGATTGGGCGGGAAATTCCGTCACCGCGATTCGGATGGTCGGTGCGCCGCGATTGATGCCGGTTGTGATCTGTTGGCCCCGTACTGGTGATACCAGGAGGCAGAATGCCAGCGCGCCGACTAATGTCAGGCCCGGCGTATCCGATAGGCCGACGGCGGTTCTCGTTCTTCGCTTCATTAAGACAATTAGAGGTTTGAGATGGTTCATGAGTGCGAGGAAAATCTCCTTGATAGAAATCATCCTTGAACGTCGAGCAAGAGCGGCATGCGCGCCGCTTCTGCACGCGATCAGCGGTGGAAATCGAAATAAAAGTCCACGGCGACCTGGCTGCCAGAATAATCAGAAGGCAAAGGTCCGAATGGATTCGAGGCCTCGATGGCACGCAGGGTCGAGCGGTCGACCTCAGGATTGCCGCTTGATTGCATCAGATGAAGATTGCTGACAGTGCCGTCGCGCAGGATGTCAAACTCCACGTAAACGCGCGGGGCTACCATCAGGCTCGGACTGATGGTCGAAAGCAACCAGTTGCTGCTGACCTTGTTCCGGACGGCGGCGACATACCACCCGTAACGGCTTCCGAAATCGCCCTCGCCGAAGGCGATTCCAGCCTCGCCTGCAGAAGTCGTGAATTGATTGTAGGCCACGGCAGGCTGGCCGCCAGCTCCAAAGGGAACCGCGTTGGGCGGGGGCGTGAGCTGTTGCTTTTGGATACGCGTGTTGATCCGCTTTGGCTCGTTCGGCTTGATCTCATCCTTGAACTTGGGAATCTCTTCGGCGTGCTCCGGCGGAGGAGCCTCCGGCTGGGTTCGATAGAGGCCCGGGTTTTCGTTGGCAACTGTGTTTGGCGTCACCTGCAAGGGCGTCGGAAGCGGTACGCCGGGCAGGGAGCTTACAGTCCGCACCCGCGCGCTCGATCCTTTCTCCCACGGATTGCCCCAGCTTTCGCCATGCCCGAACCGGAGCCAGCCGTAAGTCAACATGAGAGCGGACATGACGACGTGCAGGCCAACCGAGACCAGAAGCGCTCCGCGCAAGCTCTCGCGGCCTTCGATCGGCAGGGCAGGCGAAAGAACTCGTGTGCTCATCTTCAGTCCTGGTCCCCGGCCGCCATCCCTGCGAAAGGCCCGAGGCAGCTTGTCAGTTACTTCGTCACCAGGGGTTCGGTCACCACACTGGTATTGGTCACGTTGGCCTGCTTCAGGGCGTCCAGGACGCGCGCGAAGGTTCCGAAGGGGACGGCCTGGTCAGCCCGGATGAAGACCGGCGCATCGCTCGCGTCCTGAAGGCGCTGAGCCACGGTGGTACCAAGCAGGTTGATATTTACCGGATCGTTGCCGACATAGAGCGTCTGCCTTTTGTCGATCGTGATCACGACCTTCTGGATGGCGACGGCCTTCACGGTGTGCGTCTTGGGCAGGTCCACTTCGATCCCGGACTCGAGAATCGGCGCCGTGATCATAAAGATGACAAGCAGCACAAGCATGACGTCTACAAACGGCGTCACGTTGATGTCGGAGAGCGATGTCCCGGTACGCCCTTGAGAAGTCGTAAAAGCCATAAGCCAAATCCGCGAAGGCCGAATCTTGAAGTTCCAAGCGGCAATCCCATCAAACCGACCGATTCCCTTGGTGAATCCCCCGCTGCGACGATCAGGTAAAGTTCCGCTCCGTCATGTTGAGAAACTCCAACGAGAAATCGTCCATAAGGGCGCCAAACTCCTTGACGCGCTGCAAGAAATAGTTGTAGGCGATCACCGCCGGGATAGCAGCGAAGAGCCCGGCCGCCGTGGTGATCAAGGCTTCGGAGATTCCCGGGGCCACGCTGTGCAGAGAAGCAGTGGTGGCGTGCGCCAGACCATGGAAAGCGTCGATGATCCCCCAGACCGTTCCGAAGAGTCCAATGAACGGCGTGATGCCTCCTGTTGTGGCCAGGAAACTCAGCCACTGCTCGCGCCGGGTCAGTTCGGCCGAAGCGGCGATCTGCAGCGCCCGTTGGACGGCGTTCAGACTCCGGATCCGCGGCTTGCCGGGGTTTTCCGAGTACACCACCTGCCCCTCGATCTCGCGATAGCCATGGAGAAACACTTCGACCAACGGGCTTTCCCTCTGTGCCTGCGCAGAAGCCTTGATCTCAGACAGTTTTTTGCTCTGGCGGAACACGTCCAAGAAGGCAGCGGATGCTTCCCGCGCCAGTTTGAAGCTGCGGTATTTCTTTATGATAATGGCCCAAGAGAAAACCGAAAAAATCAGCAAGATCACCAGGACAATCTGCGCGACTAAGCCGGTATCGGCCAGCAACTGCCCCACTTCATTTTGAAACAATAGCAGTGCGGCGTTCAACCAGGTCCCTCCTTGCAGACGGATTCCATAACGATAGCTCCCCCATCAACCCACGCTAACACAACTCGATGCGCCTTTTGAACTCTGAGTTTCATGGCCGGTGAAATCCGCGCGGCGTTTCAAGTTGTCGATTGCCGGTGACTAGTGTCAAGATGACACGTCTCGCTGAGGAGGACGGTATGCGCTGGCGGCGATGGACGGTGCGGGCTGGCCTGTTGTCGGTTGGAGTCTCGTTTGCGCTCGGGTTCTGGGCCCAGGCCGTCCAGGCACAGGAACCCGGGGATGAACCCCAGGAGACGCAGGAAGCTCCAGCGGCCTCGGCGGCGTCGAGTGGCGCACAGAAGGCGAGTGCTGCGCCCACAAACCCTCAAACGGGGCCGGCCGGCGCCACCCCGCAGCCTAAGCCGGAGCCCGAGAAACCGCCGGTGGTCACTCATCATCAGATTCAAGTCAACGGCCGGACACTGAAGTACACGGCCACCGCCGGACTCATGCCGATCCAGAACGCCGAGGGCGAAACCCAGGCTCACATCTTCTTCATCGCTTACACGCTCGACAATCCTCCCCCCCAGCGCCCGCTCACCTTTGCGTTCAACGGCGGCCCAGGCTCGGCGTCGGTGTGGCTGCATCTGGGCGTTATCGGGCCCCGCCGTGTGAAACTCCTGCCCCAGGGTGGGATGCCCCCGCCGCCGTTTGAGCTCATCGACAACGATCAGACCTGGCTGGACCAGACGGACCTAGTCTTCATCGATCCGGTCGGCACCGGTTACAGCCGGGCCGTCAAGCCGGAGTTGGGCAAGAATTTCTGGAGCGTTCAGGGTGATATCCAGTCGGTCGGCGAATTCATGCGGCTCTATCTCAGCCGCAATCAACGTTGGAACGCGCCTCTATTCCTGGCCGGCGAGAGCTACGGCACTACTCGTGCCGCCGGACTCTCAGGCTACTTGATGAGCCACGGCATCGCCCTGGACGGGATCGTGCTGGTGTCAACCGTGCTGAATTTCGAAACCCTCGAGTTTGCGCGCGGCAACGATCTGCCCTACCTGCTCTATCTGCCCACCTACGCGGCCACCGCTTGGTATTACAAGCGGCTTTCCCCCGACTTGCAGCAACAGGATCTCTCCAAGACGCTGGAGGAGGTGAAGGCCTGGGCAGCTACCGATTATGCCGCGGCCCTCGCGAAGGGAGACGCACTCTCGCCCGCCGAACGCTCGGCCGTAATCGACCGCCTGGCGCGCTACACCGGCCTTTCCAAAACGTACATGGATGAGAGCAACCTGCGGGTGGAGCAGGGACACTTCTGCGCCGAGTTGCTCCGCGATGAGAAGCGGATCGTCGGGCGCCTCGACAGCCGCTTTGTGGGCACGAATGCGTCGGGAGTGTCTGAGGCCGCCGATTACGATCCGAGCGAAGCAGGAATTCGCCCGCCCTTCACCTCGATGTTCAACAACTACGTGCGCCAGGAGTTGGGTTACAAGTCGGACGTTGAATACTACATCCTGGGCGGCGGCGTCCGGGGCTGGGAGTGGTTCCCCAGCCACCCGGGATACAGCGAACAGGGCTACACCAATGTCAGCCCGGCGCTCCGCGAAGCCCTGGTGAAGAATCCTTACATGAGACTGTTCATGGCGATGGGATACTTCGATCTGGCCACGCCATTCTTCGCAGCCGAGTATACTCTCGACCATCTGGGGCTCGACCCCAAACTCCGCAGCAACGTTTCGACCGGCTACTACCAAGCCGGGCATATGGTCTACATCGACAGCGAGTCGTTGGCGAAGCTCAAGCACGATATCTCCGGTTTCATCGCCGGCGCCTTGCACCCTTCGACCGTGGCAAATCCGTGATCCTATGATGAAGCGACGATCTTTCTTGAAACACGCGGCCACCCTCCCCGCCGTGGCCGCTGCCGCGCGAATCCCCGGCCCCGCCGCGGGCCCGGCCGACGAGAGGGAGAGCGGGCGTCCCGCCATCCCGCGCGGCCGTTACTCTCCCGGCCGGATTCCCAACGACTACAATCTGCTTCTTCAAGGCGAACACGAGGCCTTGGCCAACTCACCGCGGGTCGCCCGGATTGCGCAGGACTCCGTGACGGCCACGCTCGGCGGCGAAACCCGAGGCCTGAAGAGCGGCGAATCTATCGGGGGATGGCGGCTGCTGGCGGTCCTCGGGTGGCTGAACGGCGTCGCCACTGCGGTTTTTGAGAAGCACGTCACGCATCAGGGCGCGATCGTTTATATCACCGAGCAAGGCGAGATCGCGCGCATTCCCAAACGCATCGGCGACCTTTCGAAGATCCGTCCCCGTCCGACCCATACGCCGCACGGCGTGAAGCTCGAGCGGCCGGTGCGCTATGTGCCAGGACCCGATTCCTGCGGCGAGTACATCCTGAACTCCGAGGAAGATCCCTGCTACGAAAACATCGCCGCTTTAGGCGAGGAATTTATCGGCTGGACCCTGGTGGCCAACCAGGAGACGGGCCCCGAGCGGTCTCTATGGCTCGAGGCAGACGGCAAGTCGCGGCAACTGGCGCCCGGGGAACAGTCGCCTTGGGCTCCGGACCTGAACGGCCGCGTCTTCGATCCACGGCGCTTTCTGCCTTCGGAGTATCTCTACGAATACGTGCCAGGTTACAGCAAGCGTACCGCGCTCGGCGGATTCCTGCCGGCCGCCGACATCGGTGTTTGGAATCCGAAGTTCGGCCTGGGCTACGAGGTGATGGTGGTGATGCCGCCCGGCGTCGACGCCCATCCGCTGGGCCGGGTGCGGGCGATGCTTCCGCCACCGGAGAGTGGGGTCCTCATCCCGGAGGGCGACACCGGCGCCACCAGCGGCGCCCGAGGCGGGTTCAGCTTTGCCAATTACTATTGGAACGGCTCCGCGGAAGACTTCTACTCGGGGCTGGTCGGCGTCTGGAATTATTGGCATCACCTTTTTGAGGATCGGATGCAGGTCCAGATCCCCGACGAGTGGCTGCTGGACGCGGCACGCGCCGGCATCGCGCTGGCCCGCGCCAGCTACCGCGGTCTCGAGCCCACCTACCAGATCGGCGAAGGCGCCTACACTAAGATTCCCGAGCGCAGCCACGCGCTCTTTCCCGTGGCGCACTACGAGTTTGTTTGGGCGCAGCAGTTGTGGAACCTGACGGACGAGGCGGCGCCTTACTTCCAGCACTACCTCGAGCGCTACATTCTTCCCGACGGCAACTTCCTCTACAACACCCAGGATCAGGTGGAGGCACCGCTCAACGCCGGCGTCTTTCTGGAGAACTCGGCCCGCACCTACGATTACACCGGCGATCTTGCCGCCCTACGCCAGCGCCTGCCCGTGCTGCGACGGATGATCGAGTTTGTGGTGCGCCGCTACCGCTACTCGAAGTCCACCTTCCCAGCGGACGACCCTCGGCACGGGCTCATCTGGGGCTCGCCGGAGGCCGACAACGGCGATCCCCACGACGACTTCCCGGACTCGCACCCTTATTACTACCAGAACGCCTCCTGGACCTGGCGCGGCCTCACCGAGCACGCCCGCTGCCTCCACCGCGCCGCCGAAGATCACCAGGACGCCGATCTCGGCCGGGAGGCCGGCGAGGTGGAGTCCCTCGCCCGCGAGATGCGCGCTGACGTCGAGCGGTCGCTGGCCAAGACCCTGGCGGACCGCAACCCCGCGATGAAGCAAGCCGGCATCACGCCCGTCACCGCCTTCGATACTACCCGCAAGCCCGAGGAGCTTTCGAGTTATGAGAACCACCGCTACATGATGGACTGGTGGACCAGCGACTGGGGCGACGCCGCGCTTGACCTCGGCCACTTCAAGCATCGCGCCCTGGCCGGGCAGCAGATTCTCGGCATGAACATCGACGGCGACTATCCGCGCACCTCCAATTTCATGGAGCATGGCACCCTGGCGGGCCGCATCCGCCAGGACGACTATCGCTGGTTCCTGATCGCTCTTTACGGCAACCTTTGTTACGCCCTGGACTCCGGCTGCCGGTATGCGCCCGAGGACGCGCTGCTGCCGGGGAACTTTCCGGGCGAGGGCAGTCCTTACGGCTGGTCAGCGGTCGTGAATAGCGTCCTGCAACCGACACTCGGGTTGCGCTGGCTGCTCTGCTACGAGGAGCACGACCACGCTGTGGTCCATCTGCAGAAGGCCGCGCCCAAACACTGGTTCAATCCCGGCGAGAAGATTCATGTGGAGAAGTGCCCCACCCGATTCGGCGAGATCAGTTGGACCACCGTGGCGGCGGCTGAAGCAGAGGGCGCGTCTAAAGGAAAATGGCAGGTCGAGATTCGCCTGCAGAAGCCGTTGGCGGCGGACCTGGTGGTTCACATTCATCCACCCGACCGCCGGCCCCTGCAGTCAAGTTCGCTCGGCGAAGTGCGCCCCGACCGAGTGGTGCTGGCGGCATCAATTCTGGGGAATCAAACCAGCTTTCAGCTCGAGATCCGATAATCCCGGACGAGGCTGAGATTCTGCTTTTGCGCCTCTTCGGTAACAGAGTGGAATTGACCCTGGCCAAGACCGGCTTCAAGTCCGTGGACGAATACATCGCTTCCCAACCGGAGGCCGCGCAGCGCGCACTCCGGCAGGTGCGGAACGCGATCCGCAAGGCCGTTCCCGGAGCCGAGGAAGTCATCTCTTACCAGATGCCCAGCTACAAGCAGCAAGGCCACCGCGTGCTCTATTTCGCCGGCTGGAAGCAGCACTACGCGCTTTATCCTGCCACCGGCCGCCTCGTGGCCGCGTTCAAGGCCGACCTCGCCCGGTACGAGGTCGGCAAGGGTACCATCCGCTTCCCGCTGTCCCAACCCGTCCCCGTGAAGCTGATCGAGCGTCTCGCGAAGTTCCGCGCCAGCGAAGCCGCCGGGCGCGCGACCGTGAAAGCAGCCACATCTAAGAAGCCCCGGGCCTGACCGTCTCGAAACCTCGCCGGCGATTCCACATCGAAAAGGGATAGGTGGCTTGGACACTGGGGAGGAGCCATGCAGGACGTTCTCGATCTGACTTCCACAGAAGTCTCGGACATTAGTGGGCATAGTGCGGCAGCCGGTACGGGTACCGCGCCGGTCGCGGGCGAGACCGAACTGCTGGATGCCTATTCGCGCGCCGTCATTGCCGCCGCCGAAAAGGTGAGCCCGTCGGTGGTGCACATCGTGGTAGGCGCGCGGGCCCAGAACCCGTCCGAGGGCCGCGGCGGCCGCCCGGGGCCCGAGCGCCCCCGCCGGACGAGCGGCAGTGGTTCGGGCTTCGTATTCACACCCGACGGCTTCGTGCTCACCAACAGCCACGTCGTGCACGGGGGTGAAGAGATCGAAGTGGCGCTCTCGGACGGACGGCGGTTCACCGCCCAGCCGATCGGCGACGACCCCGACACCGACCTGGCCGTGATCCGCATCCAGGCCCCGGGCTTGGTGCCCGCGGCACTCGGCGACTCGCAGGCGGTGCGCGTGGGCCAACTGGCGGTGGCCATCGGGAACCCTTACGGCTTCGAGTACAGCGTGACCGCCGGCGTGGTGAGCGCGCTCGGACGGTCTCTGCGTTCCCGCTCCGGCCGCCTCATCGACAACATCATCCAGACGGACGCCGCTTTGAACCCCGGCAACTCCGGCGGCCCGCTGGTGACTTCGCGCGGCGAGGTAATCGGCGTCAACACCGCCGTGATTCTGCCGGCCCAGGGGCTTTCGTTCGCCATCGCCTCCAACACCGCCCGCTTCGTGGCCGGACGCCTGATTCGCGACGGCCGTATCCGCCGCGGCTACCTCGGCATCGGGGGGCAGAATGTGCCGCTGACACGCCGCCTGGTCCGCTTTCATCAACTGCCGGTGGAGAGCGGGATCCTGGTGATCTCGTTGGAGCGCGGCAGCCCGGCCGAGCAGGCCGGAGTGCGCGAGGGCGACGTGATCGTGGAGTTCGGCGGAGCGCCTGTGGAAACCATCGACGCCCTGCACCGCCTCCTGACCGAAAGCCAGGTGGGGGTGCGCACGCCGCTCGCCATCATCCGCCAGTCCGCCCGCCAGGTGCTCGAAGTAGTCCCCTGGGAATCAAAGCACGAGGAGTGATCGAGCCGGCCGCGCGGATCACCCATGGACCCTCGCAAGATGGCCTTGACCGTCGCCCAGAGTGTGTTGATCAATGAGAGTTGACAAAATGGTAAACCAGGTGACGTCCCTGGCCGAGGGGAAAAGACAGGCGCCGGAAAGTCTCGTTGGGGTCGCGGCGGCCGGGCTCAGGCGGGTTCCTGGTAGAGCCCGATTACGTTTCCTCCCGGATCGCGGAAGCGAGCCGTGATCTCAGGGGCGTCGGCTCCAATCCCCTGCGCGACCTGGCCGCCAGCGGCCACCACGGCATCCAGGGTTGTGGCCACGCTGTCGACCATGATGTAAACGAGCAGCCCGGGTTCGGAGGCCGGCGGGCGTCCGAGCACCCAGGAGCCGCTCACTTGGCCGGTCGTGTCGTCGAAGGCGAGGTGGCCGCCACTCCGCTTCCGGACGTTCCAGCCGAAGACTTGCCGGTAAAACTCGGCCGAGCGCGCAGTATCCAAGGCAGGAATCTGGAGGTAGCAGATTCTTACCGTTCGTAGGCGTAGGAACCATCACTTGTCCTCCGGCGTCTCGCCGAGCGAGTACTCGAAGTCGTAGGAGTGTTTGCCGTCCACGATGTTGATGATCATCTTGCCGGCCAGACCCGCCAGCTGCCCCGCTCCCGAGTCCGGCACCACCGTGACGCTCATTTGCGGCGTCCCGCGCGTCATGGCGCCGCTGTGTTGAAGCACAAAGGTTCCGTGGCGGCCCTGCAGGATTCCGCTGACTCGCTCCATGGCGACATAGCCGGCCGAACCTGTCACCCGGGTGCTGGCGGTCAGCATTTCGCCTCTGCCGGTGGCCTCCAGATCGCCGCGGTACTGCTTGTCGAGTGACAGCCTGCCGAGGCTCGCAGCCCCCGCTTGTTCGTCCGTTGCTTCGGGCTTCACCTTGACTTCAAATGGTCCACGGGCGTGATTGGTCATAGCGGCTCCTGCTCTCTGGTCCTGGCTCCATCAGGCTCCAGTCTAGCGAAGAGAAGCACGCGCTGCCAGCCTTTGATGTTGCTCTTGAGGGAAATCGGTGACGACAATCACGGCCCGTCGATCAGTGCTGACTCGCCTGGCTAGCGTGCCCGCCGACAACGGGAGCATCCGGACCGGAGTGATACATAACGTCAGGAGAAATAAAGAAGGGCCGTGCTGCCCAGCCCGTGGACCCAGCTCCGGCCCTTCCGCTTCCGCCTCTCCGAGCCGCTGGTTCAGCGGCAGGCGAGCGGCGAGTTGGTTAATGTCTCCTAAGCTTTTGCGTTCCTCTTCCGCCGCACCGCTCGAGCGATCCCGACTAAGCCCGATCCCAGCAAAAGCAGACTTGCCGGTTCCGGGACACCGGGAACAGGAGGCGGCGTCGCGCCGAAGCCATCCAGGTAGACATACCCCGCATGGCCCCCGTAGGGGCAGTCCGATGCCAGCAGAGTCAACGTGAAGTCGTCCCCCTCCAAGGCGGTGACGTCCAGCTTCTCCAGCTGCCAAGCCGTGTAATACCAACCCCAATTCGATTCGGTAAAGAGGTTGGTTCCGGCCGCGCTGTACGAATTGTAAGAGACGAGGTACAGGTCTTTCCCTGTCGTATCGTCGGTCAATTGAAGAGTGAAGTTGTCGGAGTCGTCCGCTCCGTGGGAGCCTTCCAATACGGCAGCCCAGGCAAAGTAAACGTATGGGTCCGTATAGTTCGTTACCTTCTGGCTGATCACAGAGACGGTGTAGTCGTTCACGCTGTCGTTGACGCGGGCGGCATAGGTGTTCGGATAGAGCACGCTATGCAGGTTATAGTCGGTGTACGGGTCCAGGTAATCGGTGACCACTGCCGACCGGTTCCCGCTGATGTAGTAATTGGAACCGCCTGGCAGGTACGAACTCGGGTTGAGCGGCCAGCCGCCATACCAATAACCCCCTCCCTGAGTCCATCCTGTGAAATCACCAGTCTGGAAGTTCCCGTTGATAAACGTATTGGAAAGAGCCGGTAGGCTTGTGAGCAGGCACGCCATCAGGACCAGTAGGACTCTTCTGATCACGAGTCGCATTGATCTGCCTCCGTCATTCAAGAAGTTATGCACGGCTTTGCACATCAAGTGCGGTCACCACGTTATGGTTCCCTCGCATCCTCCGTGCTTGGAATGCATGAGCCTCCGGTTCTTCTCGTCGCCTCGTAAGGGTAACGTTGCTCCGCCGTTAGCTCGACTCAGCGCGACTATCCCGCACCGCGGGCAGGCCCGCAATGCACAGCGGATAATCAAAAAGTGATCCGAAGGTGGCCAGCCAGGCTCGCAGCCTGGGGACGCCGCGGCTTGGCCACCGCCGTCACTGCGGGGATGTGATCGCGGTCACCACGTTCGGTGACCAAGGTGTGTACAGTCTATAGGCAAGGGACGTACTACCGTGACCAGCGTGGGCTCCAGTCGCCTCCTCCGGTTGGGGGACTTCGAGGTTGATTTACGCTCCGGCGAACTTCGCAAGGACGGCTCGACCCTCAGGGTGCAACCGCAACCATTTCAACTCCTGACGCTGTTGTTGGAGCACCCGGGCGAACTCGTAACCCGGGACCAGATCCGGCAGCGGCTCTGGCCCTCCGACACCTTCGTCGATTTCGAGCATGGTCTGAACACGGCCATGAAGAAGCTGCGCGAGGCGCTGGGAGACGCGGCGGGAACACCGCGCTACATCGAGACACTCCCCCGCCGGGGTTACCGCCTTATGGCCGGGGTCGAGTCCTTGCCGGAGTCGTGCTCCGCGCCGCCGGCGACACCCAATGGGGTGGGGCGCGAGCCGTCCCTTGAAGAAGTTTCCCGGGAAGAACGGGTTTCGGTTGCAGCCTCGCCGGCCGCGCCCGGGCAGAGACTGCCCCGGCGCCGGCTATGGCTGGGGCTGGCCGTGGGCGCGGCTTTGGCGCTCGCGGCCGCCTACTGGGCCGTCGTCACCTCCAAGTCGCGTATCCCGGCGACCCTGGATCCCATCGCTTCGCTGGCTGTGCTGCCCTTGGAGAACCTCTCCGGCAAGCCCGCCCAGGAATACCTGGCGGACGGCCTCACCGATGCTCTGATCACGGACTTGAGCCAAATGAGCACCCTGCGTGTGGTCTCGCGCACCTCGGATGCCGTACAAGGGAGGCAGAGCGCCCCTGCCTCGAATCGCTCGCCAGCTTAATGTGGACGCCGTCCTCGAAGGCACGGTGCAGCGCTGCGAAGATCGCGTCCGTATCAGCGCGCGGCTGCTTGACGCGCGCGCCGACCGCCAACTTTGGGCGGATACCTACGATTTCCGGCTGGACGACGTGGGGCAACTGGAGAGGCAGGTGGCCTTGGAGATTGCCCACGAAGTCAGCGCGCGGCTCCGTGCCGCCCAAGAGACGCGACTGGCCAGCAACCGGACGGTGAACCCACAGGCCTTCGAGGCCTACCTGCGCGGCCGTCTTCTTCTCGGCGAGCGAACTGCCGTGGCGGAGACGGGCGCCCGCGCGTACTTCGAGGAGGCTCTGCGTCGCGACCCTGGTTTCGCCCTCGCTTACTCGGGCCTGGCCGATTGCTACTCGACGGGCCGGCTTCTGAAGACGGACCGGTCCCTAGAGGAAGAGTTCGCCCGCAAGGCGTTGGCGCTCGAGCCCAGTCGCGCTGAAGGGCATGCCTCGCTCGGAATCGCCGCCGTGTACGAGCACAAGTTCGTCGAGGCGGACGAGGAGCTTAAGAGGGCAATCGCGTTGAACCCAGATTACGCCATGGCCCACCACTGGCGCTCGCTCCAGCTGTTGGCTCTGGGCCGCCTCATCGAGGCGCTGGTCGAGAACGACCGGGCGCGGCAGCTAGATCCCTTCTCACTGCCGATCAACTGCGTTCGCGGCTCCATCCTCTTAGGCCTGCACGAGTACGATCGGGCGGCCGAACAGCTGGAACTGGCGGCCGCCGTCAATCCGCGGTCGGCCGCTCCCTCCCAGGAGCTTCTACGCATTCACTGGATCGCAGGAAGGGTTCCGGAGGCTTTAGCCGAACAGCATAAGGTCGCGAGCCTGGCGCACGATCCCGCCCTGTTCCAAGACGAAGCCGAAATCGCCGCTGTGTTCGCGAAAGCCGGCCTGCGCGCCGCGCAACTCCGGTCGGCG
>Ga0335085_10004016_pt1 | contig 24805 bp, 21 predicted proteins | sample Lox_Sample_45_FD_206712 | JGI IMG/M metagenome (GOLD analysis project Ga0335085, IMG submission 206712) | Soil microbial communities from Loxahatchee National Wildlife Refuge, Florida, United States - Lox_Sample_4.5 | ecosystem: Environmental > Terrestrial > Soil > Wetlands | place: USA...
TCCATCCCGGGCCATGTCAGCGTGGTGGGCTTCGACGACACCCCGGTAGCCGAGTTCCTGACGCCACCGCTCACCACGGTCCGGCTCGACTTCACCGAACTTGGCCGGGCCTGCTTCGCCCTGCTGCTGGCCCAGATCGAGCGGACAGAAACCCGGCCCCGCCTCCAGCGGCCAGAGCCCCAGCTCGTCATCAGGGACAGCTCAGGCCCGCCCACCCTGCCGCGGGCCGTCCTGTCTTGACGCCACCACCGGTGGGGCGGTGGCCGGTGCTGATCTCCGGGACGCCGACACGGCCGCGACCAGTTCGGTGACCATCACCAACACCGGCAGCATGCCGGTCAACGGGTGGACGCTCACGTTCACATCCCCGGTGACCAGCAGATCAGTACCGCCGGGAACGGCACCGCCAGCCAGTCCGGGGAGAACGCGACGATCACCAACGCCAGCTACAACGCCGCGATCGCGGCCGGCGGCAGTACCTCACTGGGCTTCCAGGGCACCTGGACCGGCAGCGACGCCGTACCAACCGGCTTCACCCTCAATGGCGCCACCTGTACCACCTGAAAGTTTCGGCTACCGCCGAGGGACACATCGCACGGGTAGCGGGCCAGGCAGCGGCGACAGGACGGACAGAAGCGGCGCCGCGAGGAAGGACCGGCATGTTGACGCACGGGTTGTGCTTGCTCACAATCGGCAGCACTTCATCCGAGTTCCCAGGACCTGAGCGAACGATTTTGTTAGCGCTAACGTCCGGTGCTGGGCGCAGGCCCGTGCCGGCGGCCAGTCCATCCAGCATGGAGCCTCGGATAAAGAAAGGCAGGTAGGCACATGACCATCCGGTCACCACTTCAGTCCATGCGGCAGGCGTTAGTCCTCTTGGGCGCGGCCCTCACGCTCGCCGTCGGCGGACTGGCTGCGGGGGGCGCCGCGCCCGCCGCCGCGGCGTCAGGACCGTGCGACATCTATGCGTCCTATGGCACGCCGTGCGTGGCGGCGCACAGCACGACCCGGGCGCTGTACGCGTCCTACGACGGGCCGCTGTACCAGGTACGCCGGTCCTCAGACAGCACCTACCAGAGCATCTACCCGATCAGTGCGGGCGGCGTGGCCAACGCGGCCACGCAGGATTCCTTCTGCGCCAACACGACCTGCGTGATCACCAGGATCTACGACCAGTCCGGGCACGGCAACGACCTCGTTCAGGCGCCCGGGGGCGGGGCGGCCAGCGGACCGGACAACCTGGCCAGCGCGACCGCCGCACCGGTCATGGTCGGCGGCCACAAGGCCTACGGCGTCTACGTGGCCGCCGGCACCGGGTACCGCGATGACAGCACCTCAGGCATCGCGACCGGCGACTCCTCAGAAGGGGAGTACGCGGTGCTGGACGGCACGCATTACAACGGCGGCTGCTGCTTCGACTACGGCAACGCCGAGACCAACAACGACGACAACGGCGCCGGCCACATGGAGGCCATCTACTTCGGCAACATCAAGGTCTGGGGGTACGGCACCGGCAGCGGCCCGTGGATCATGGCCGACATGGAGAACGGCCTGTTCTCCGGCGCCAACGCGGGCTACAACGCCAACGACCCGACCACCAGTTACCGGTTCACCACCGCCATGATCGAGGGCGAATCGAACCAGTGGGCCATCCTGGGCGGCAATGCCCAGTCCGGGGGCCTGTCCACCGACTACAGCGGGGTGCGTCCCTCCGGCTACAACCCGATGCACAAGGAAGGCGCCATCATCCTGGGCATCGGCGGCGACAACAGCAAGGGCTCGGCGGGCACCTTCTACGAAGGCGTGATGACGTCCGGCTATCCGCCGGCCGCCGCCGAAAGCGCGGTCCAGGCCAGCATCGTCGCGGCCGGCTACGCGCCCTACAGCGGGACCGCCAGCGGGGCAACCGGGCCAATCACCTCGGGCCTGAACAGCTCCGACTGCGTAGACCTGGCCAATGCCAGTGCGACTGACGGCAACAAGGTGCAGCTTTACCCGTGTGACAACGTCCCGTCTGCGCAGAGCTGGACCATCGCCAGCGACGGCAGCATCCAGATCGACGGCGGCTGCATGGACATCACCGGCGCCAACTACAGCAATGGCACCCCCATCCAGTGGTACACCTGCTGGGGTGGTGCCAACCAGCAATGGCAGGCAGTGAACGGGCAGTTGGTCAACCCGGCCTCAGGCAAGTGCCTGGATGACCCAGCGTCCAACACGACTCCAGGAACCCAGCTAATCCTCTACACCTGCAACGGCGGCGCCAACCAGCAATGGAACGTGCCATAGCCCGCCACTGACGGGCCCGGGGGTGGCCCGCTGCCTTGGCTTGACAGCCCCGGCTGGCCACCCCTGGATGCAGATTGCCGTGGGGGAATGACGATATCGGCCCGGCGCCCGACACCGGCCGGCGGCGTATCAGGCGGGCGGCCGTCTGCTCCGTATCGGTGACAACAGCATGCAGGGCTGGGGGGATGTGATGGCAGGACCTGGCCAGGGGGGCCTCAGTGCGGAGCGGGCCACCTCGATCGTGATCGAGGCGCTCGACCCGGCCGAACGGTCCGGCGGGGTGGCGTACCTGTGCGTGACGCCGTTCGCCGCCGGGCGGGAACTCGCCGTGCCGCGGCAGCCGCTCGCGATCGAGCGTGACTGCTATGTCGCGTTCGTCGACGCGCAGCCCGACGCGAACTGGGGACACCCCTGCCGGTACCTGCTGATCGACGTGCGGACGGGCGAAGTGTCCTCGCACCCTCGCCGGTTCCCGGTGTTCGAGACCGGCGATGACCGGTGGCGCATCGTGTACCGGCCGTCCCGCTAGGCCTGCCTGGGGAAAGGAAGCGAGATGACCACCTCCGGCGAAAGCCCCGGCCGCGACGTGTTCGCGGGGATCAGGGACCGCGCCTTCCGCGCCGTGAGCCCGGACCGCCTCAGCCAGACCAACCTCTACCTCGACCAGCGGGTTATCGAGACCGGCGCACAGCTCGGCCCGGCGTTCCAGCGACTCACGGCGCCGCGGTCCAGCGTGCTCGTGTTCGTGGATGGCGAGCCGATGGCCAACTTCGGGCATCCCTGCCGGTACCTGCTGTTCGACCCGGAGTCCGGCGAGCTGCACACCGAGCTGCCGGCCCGGTTCCCGCCGTGGCTGGAGCGGATTCCCCAGACGCTGCAGGCATTCCACGAGCCGGTCCGTCCGGTGCCGACCGAGTCGCTGTACCACATCAAGCCGCCGTGGCTGTGCCCGGTGCTGTGGCCGCGTGGCAAGCGGTACGCGATCTTCTACGCCGGGATGTCCAACACCAGGCACCTGAACGACATGGAGTTCGGCTACCGGACCCTGGTGCACCGCTATGGGTTCGCGCCGGGTGACATCACCGTGCTGTCTTATGACGGGACGACGAACACCCAGGAGGGCGCGAACACGATCTGGCCCGGCGACGGGACCCCCTACCAGATAGTGGTGAGCGGGCCAGGAAACCGGGCCGCGTTCGAGGCTGCGGTCGACGCCCTGAAGCCCCGGCTGCACCGGGACGACCTGCTGTTCATCCACACGAACAACCACGGCGACAACGACGGCACCCAGTCGTTCCTGTCCGCCTACCCGGCCTGGGGCGAGTACTTCGCCGACGACTTCGCCGCCAAGCTGGGCGAGCTGCCCAGGTACCGCTCGCTGATCGTGATGATGGAGCAGTGCAACTCGGGCGGGTTCAACGCGCCGATCATCAAGCTCAGCACCGCCGACGCGACCAGCGTCGCCTCGGCGGCGATCGCCACCCAGAGCTCCTACGCCTCGCCGGACGGGCACTGGGACTCGTTCGCCCGGGACTGGTTCGCTGGGCAGGCGGGCCACGACCCTTACGGGGCGGCACTCGCATTCAACCCGGACACTAACTCCGACGGCAGGATCGAGGCCACCGAGGCGTTCGACTACGCCAACGCGGTCCGGAACCCGGCAGATTCGCCGCAGTTCGACGAGAGCTCCCCGGCGGGCGGCAACATCTGGCTGGGCCGCCGGTACGTGATCTGGTGGTGGTGGTGCTGGATTCTGCGTGAGGTCCTGGAGCCGCTCTACTTCGAGCTGCCCGAGGCGGAATACCACGCCCGGCTCCGCGAGATCGAGCCTGGCCTGCGCAAGCTGGCCGCGTCGCTGGACGATCAGTCGGCTGTGCTGCGCAAGGAGATGACCGGGGCGATCGGGGAACTCGCCGCGAAGGTCCTGTAACCCCGTTGCTTCCCCCGGGCTGTCAGAGGTCCGGGGGAAGCAAGCGGCCGGGGCGGGGTGCGCGGGCCAGTTCCCGGTCAGACAGCCAGCAGGGCCTGGGTGGGGGAGAGGCGGGCGGCGCGGATGGCGGGCAGCAGGCCGGCCAGGGCGCCGGTGATGACGGCGGCGGTCAGGCTGCCGGCCCAGGCCTGGAGCGGGATGACGATGGCCTCGCCGTGGGTGTGGGCGTAGGCGGCGGTGGCGGCTGTGCCGGCTATGACTCCGGCGGTGCCGCCGGCCAGGGATAGCAGGATGGCTTCGGCCAGGAACTGGGTGCGGATCTGGCCTGTGGTGGCGCCCAGGGCGCGGCGCAGGCCGATCTCAGAGCGGCGTTCCAGCACCGAGATGATCATGATGTTGGCGACGCCGATCGCGCCGACCAGCAGCGCGATCGCACCCAGGCCGAGGAACAGGGTTCCGAGCGCGCCTTTGGCGTCGGCCTGGGCGGTGAGCGCGTCGGAGGGCTGGGAGACACTGACCTGGCCGGCGCTTTCCGGGTTGGCCTGCGCGGCGAGCAGGCGGTCCACCGAGGTGGTCGCGGCCGGGGTATCGACAGTGCGGACGTAGATCTCCGACGGGTGCCCGTCGAAGTGCAGGTACTTCTCGGCGGCGGGGAAGCCGATCAGGACGGCTGAGTCGATCGGGGTGGCGTATGGGGCCGGCTTGAGGATGCCGGTCACGTAGAGCCACTGGCCGCCGGCCCAGATCCGCAGGCCGGGCCGGATCCGGTCGATACCCAGCAGCTGGGCCGTGGTGGCGCCGAGCACCGCGACCGGCTCGCGGGCGGTGGCTCCGTTGATGAACCGGCCCTGGGCCAGGCTGGTGCCCACTATCGCGGGCAGGTTGACGGTGGTGGCGGCCACGCTGAGGGCGTTGGTGTCGATGGCGGGGATGAGCGGCGACTTGTAGACGCTGACGCCGCCGACGGTGCCGGTCTGCTGCACCGCGGTCACGCCGGGCAGCCGCGCGATCATGCCCGGCGCCGCCTGCGGCAGTTCCGCGGTGGTGCCAGAGAAGGTGGTTCCGTTGCTGACCGTCAGCAGGTTGGTGCCCAGCCGGGCGATCTGGGCCAGCAGCGCAGCCTGGGCCGAGGCGGCCAGGCCCAGGACGGCGACGATGGCCGCGACGCCGATCGCGATGCCCAGCGCGGACAGGGCGGCGCGCAGCTTGCGGGCCCGCAGCCCCGCGCTGGCCAGGGCGGCCAGGTCCGCGGGCCGCAGCCGGGCCCCGACGGGTGCCGTTGGCCCCGGTGATGTGGTGGTCATGACATTCCGTCCAGGGCGGGGCTGGTGTCGGCGGTGATGCGCCCGTCGAGCATCTCGATGCGCCGCTGAGTTCGGGCGGCGATGGTGTGGTCGTGGGTGATGATGACGACGGTGGTCCCGGCGGTGTTGAGTTCTTCGAGCAGGGCCAGGATGGTGCCGCCGGTGGCGGAGTCGAGGTTGCCGGTGGGCTCGTCGGCCAGCAGCAGGGGCGGCGCGCCCGCTATGGCCCGGGCGATGGCGACGCGCTGGCGCTCGCCGCCTGAGAGCTGGGTGGGCCGGGCGGTGGCCCGGTGGGCCAGCCCGACCTGGTCGAGGGCCTGCAGCGCCAGCCGGCGCCGCTCCGCGCGCCCGATGCCGGCGTAGAGCAGTCCGCCGGCCACGTTGCCCAGAACGGTCTGGTGTTCGGCCAGGAAGAACTGCTGGAATACGAACCCGATCCGCGCCGCCCGCAGCGCGGCCAGGGCGCGATCGGGCATGGCGGACACGTCCAGGCCGGTGACGCGGACGGTCCCGGTGGTCGGGGTGTCCAGGGTGCCCATCAGGTGCAGCAGCGTGGACTTGCCCGACCCCGACGGGCCCACCATGGCGGTCAGCTCCCCGGCCGTCACGGCCAGGCTCACCTGGTCCAGCGCCCGCACCGGCGGCGACCCGGGATAGACCTTGGACACCTGCGCCAGCTCCAGTACCGGCGGCGCGCCGGCGATCACGAGGCCGCCACCACCACGCGCTGGCCGGGCGATAGCGCCCCGGTCACCTGCACCAGCCCGGAGGTGTCGTCGGAGATCCCGGGCCGCACCGGCACGTACCGGCGGGTGTCCCCGGGCCCAGCGACCTCCACCACATAACCCCCGGACGACTGGGCCAGCAGCGCCGTGACCGGCACCACCAGCACGTCGTGCGCGGTGGCGGTGGTGATGTTCACCGTCACCGGCGCCTGATCCAGGCGGCCCGCGGCTCTCGGATCGGCCAGCTTCACGAGTACCGGGATCGTCGCAGCCTGATTGCCCCCTGGCTCCGGCCTGGTCGCCACCGTGCCGACCGAGGACACCAGCCCAGGCGTCGTCGTCCCATCTGGCAGCGTGACCGTCACCCGGTCACCCACCTGCACCTCCGACTGCTGCGCGGCATCCAGCGATATCGTCACCACGTGCCGGTCCGACGTGGCCGTCAGCACCGGCCCGGAGGCCGGGCCGCCCAGGCTCCCCGGCACAGCGGCCACCCGCAACGCGGTCGGCTCGAACACCATCTGCCCGAGTGTCAGCGATCCCGGCGGGGCGGAGACTCCCAGATGCTCTTCCAGTCGCTGCACCCCGTACGCGGTGGCCCAGGAGAAGTAATCCCAGCCTGACGCGGAGATCTGCGCATCCGCGGCATCCCCCAGGGCCACCAGGTCATGGTTCAGCTGGGACACGTCCGATCCCGTCGCGCCCTCGGCCAGGGTCCGCCAGGCCGGCACCCGGCCGTACAGCAGCACCACCGGCGACCCGTTGTCCACCCGGTACAGGGCCTGTCCCTGCCGGATCACCTGCCCGGCCGACGGCAGCCCGGTCAGCGTCGCGCCGCCCGGCCCGCGCACCGTCCACGAGCCCGCATACCCGAGCGTCGCGCTCACCGGCGTCGTCGCCGCGATGTTCCGCCTGATCACCGCCTGCGTGGCCGGCGCGGTGGCGCCCCTCGGCCCCGACGCGGACGGGCCAGCCGGGGAAAGCATCCCAGCCCGCCACGCCCACAGCGCCGCGCCCATCAGCACGGCCAGCAGGGCCGCCCCCAGCCTGCCGCCCCGGCCACGTGAAACCGTCGCACTCACAGCTCTGACTCCTCAGTCGAACCAGCCCGAGACGTTTTCGTGCACCACCGACTCGCACGCCCGGACCTTGGCCTCGATCTGCGGCGAGTCCACGATGTTCCCGGGCTGGGACCCCTGATGAAAGCCGATCCCAGCGGCATGCAGGTTGAAGGTAGGACGCACCGGGTCCTGGGGATAAGGGCTGGGGTCGGGCCAGTCCGGCACCCCATGGGCGTGCATGCACCGGGCGAAGTGCAGCATCTGGTTCCACCACTGGTTCAGCGCGGCCGGGTCGTCGTCGACGTTGCCGGTGTTCGGCAGCAGATGCTGGCACGCGTCGAGGGCCACCTGGAGCTGGGCGTTGCTCACCCCAAGCTGCTGCGCGCTTTCCTTGGGGATCTGCCCGCCGCTGGTGGGGTCGGGCCAGTTCGGTACTCCGCGGGCCCGCACGCAGCGGGAGAACGCGACCGCTTTCTCGGAGCTCGTCCGCCCGGGACCCGAGCCGCTGGAAGCAGTGGCTGGCGGCCTGCTGCCGCATGCGGTCAGCATGGCCAGGACGGCGACAGCACTGATCCCGCCTGCGGCTGGAGTTGCCCGCAGCCGCGCGCGCCGGGCTGGATGCCTGGAAGTTGGCTTCATGCCAGCCATTGGTACGCGCGGGCCGGTGACAACAGTGCTACCGGTGACGTTGCACGGATGTCATGCCGGCCAGCGCATGCTGAGGGGATGCGGGTGCTGGTGGCCGAGGACCATGTGACGCTGGCCGGCCGGATCGCGCAAGGGCTGCGGCAGGCCGGGATGGCCGTGGACGCCGTGCACGACGGCCTGTCCGCCCTGGACGCCACCGGGCAGACGGACTACGACGTGATCGTGCTCGACCGCGATCTGCCGGTGGTGCACGGCGACCGGGTGTGCCGGTCAGTGGCGGGCTCCGGCCCGCGGGTCCTCATGCTCACCGCGGCCGCCGGCGTCGATGACCGGGTCGACGGGCTGGAACTTGGCGCGGATGACTACCTGCCCAAGCCGTTCGCGTTCGCCGAGCTGGTCGCGCGGGTCCGCGCACTGGCCCGCCGGGCGCCGTCCGCCCCGCCGGTCTTGCAGTGCGCGGACCTGACCGTGGACCGCGCCCGGCACCGGGCCAGCCGCGGCGGCGTCCCGCTGTCTCTGACCCGCAAGGAGTTCGGGATCCTGGAGATGCTGCTGGCCGCGGGCGGCGCGGTGGTTAGCGCGGAGGATCTGCTCGAGCACGTGTGGGACGCGCATGCCGACCCATTCAGCAATATCGTCTCGGTGACGATGGCCCGGCTGCGGCGCAAGCTCGGCGAGCCGCCGCTGATCGAGACCGTGGTGGGCACGGGGTACCGGATGTGAGCCGCCTGCGGCTGACCGTCCGGGCCCGGCTCACCCTCCTCTACATCGGGCTGTTCTCCGTCTGCGGGGCGATCGTCGTGGCGGTCAGCTACGGGCAGGTCGCGCAGCTGCCGGCCCGGCCGCAGGGGAATGGCCCGCCACCGTCCGCCGCCGGCCTGGCCCGGTTCGCGGCGCAGTGCCGGTCCCAGGAGCAGCTCGTCCATCCCAACGCGGAAATCCTGGCCAAGTGCGCAGCGTACTTCCAGCAGCAGGGCGCACAGGGCCAGCGTGCGCTCACCCTGTCACACCTGCTGCAGTACTCGCTGATCACGGTGGCCGTGGTGGTCGCGCTGGCGGCGATCCTCGGCTGGGTCTTCTCCGGGCGCGCGCTGCGCCCGGTGCACCGGATCACGACGGCCGCCCGCGCCGCGTCAGAGCACAACCTGTCGGCGCGGGTCGGAGCGACAGGTCCCCGCGACGAGCTCCGCGAACTGGCTGAGACGTTCGACGAGATGCTCGGCCGGCTCCAGGCCGCGTTCGAGGGCCAGCAGCGGTTCATCGCCAACGCCTCGCACGAGCTGCGCACCCCGCTGGCCGTCATGCGCGCGACCGTCGACGTGGTGCTGGATAACCAGGACGCCGCGCCCGGCGATCTGCGCGCGATGGCGGAGGATATCCGCGCCGCGGTGGAGCACGCCGAGCACCTCATCGGGGCGCTGCTCATCCTGGCGCGCAACGAGCGTGGGCTCAGCGTCCACGAGGAGACCGACCTGGCCACGGTGACCGAGGACGTCCTCGACAGCGCCGCGCTGGGCGACCGGCGGGTACACGTCACGCTGCAGCCCGCGGTCATCTCCGGGGACCCGGTACTGGCCGAGCGGCTCGTCGCGAACCTGGTCGACAACGCGGTCCGGTACAACCTGGCCGGTGGTGACATCTGGATCAGCACGCGCACCCTGGCGGGCAGCAGCCAGCTGACCGTGGCCAATACCGGAGCGGTCATCAGCCTGGCCGACACCGGCCGCATCTTCGAGCCGTTCCAGCGACTGAGCGACCGCACGTCCCATGACGGCTCCGGGCTCGGCCTGGCCATCGTGGCGTCGATCGCCGCGATCCACGGCGGCAGCGCTATTGCGCATCCCCGTGATGAAGGAGGCCTGTCCGTCACGGTCACGATCCCAGCGGCCGGAGTGCAGGAAATGCTTCCAATCCGGTCTGGACATGGTTCTTCACGAATGGAGCGAATCTAAGGTCGCGTTACGATATATCACTCTACGTAGTGCTTTGTGATACTGACTGGTGGCCGGGACCTGCTCTGCGTGGCCGGCGGCACCGGCCTGTCGCCGGTCAAGGTTCCAGCTCACCCCGGGTGACCTCGGACGACCCAGCCTTCGACGGCATGCAGGGCAACGTGGGCCGGGTGGCGTCCCGCTACCTGCCGCACCGGGAGTGCGAGGCCTACGTTCGCCGGCCCGCCCGGCATGGTTCGCGAGACCGTGCACGTGCTCGCGAGAGCGGGGCTGCCGCGCGGGCGGATCCACTATGACGACGCGCTGCTCGCCGACGGCGAGTAGGTGCACAGGTCGCGCAGCACGCAGTCGTCACAGCGGGGGCGCTGCGCCCGGCATACCTCGCGCCCATGGGTAATCAGCGCCAGATGCAGGTCGTAGCGGATGTCCGGGGGCACGCGCGGTCCGAGCAGGCGGTGCGCCTTGTCGGCCGTGGTGTGCGCCGGGATCCAGCCGAGCCTGATGGCCAGGCGATGGACGTGGGTGTCGACGGGGAACGCGGCCCGCCCGAGGGAGAACGTGAGCACGCACGCGGCCGTCTTCGGGCCCACTCCGGGCAGGGATTCCAGGTAGGCCGCCACGGCCGCGTCGTCGAGATCATCCAGGCGGTCGAGGTTGATGCGGCCCTCGCGCTCTTCGATGGCGGCCAGGATCTGCTGGATGCGCCGGGCTTTCTGGTCGGCAATGCCGCCGGAGCGAATGGCGTCGGCAACCTGCCCGGCAGGGGCGGCTGCTACCTGCTCCCAGCTGGGGAAGGCCTCCTTGAGCTGGCCGAACGCCCGCTCGGAGTTGATGTCCGACGTGTGCTGCGACAGCACGGTGGCCACGATCTCGTCGATGACCGGCAGCACGGGCTTGGGGACGAACCGGCCCTGCTGGGCGCGCAGCCGGTGCTGCACTGCCGCGATGCCCGCCACCACGGGCGCTGTCATCGACGCTCCTTCAGCCTGGACGCTCACCGATGGAAAGCGTAGCCCGGTGCCCAATGGGATGGTGCCGAGCCAATCCGGGCAGTTCGGTTCAGCGCGCGATGAGACCGCGATGTCTCACGGATCGTCACTGGTCACTGCCCGCGAGTAACTGCCGCGCGTGAGTGCTAACTGAGCGATCAAACGGATTGCAATATTTCCGTCAGGTATAGCCCGCCATGCTGAGGTAACTGGCTGGGCCCCCCGCACCAGCCGGCGACCGGCAGCCCCGCACCGCAGGGAGGTGAGGTGGGCATGACCAGGCGATTGTGGCAAATTGCACGGCGAATTGCCGATGCGATTGCCGATTTGGGAAATCCACGAAAGCCACGATTTGGGGCATAATTGCTAGGCCTGATTTCTGATATTTGACAACAACCGCACTGGCCATATTCTGTCCATTCCGAATATGCCGTGCGTCTATATAACTGGCCGTGGCCAGTGCCCCACCATTACCGGGTGCCAGAGAGAGGGGCCTCACGTGTACGGGTGGACAGGAATGCGATGGCCGGGGGTCCGGCGGGGTCAGCGCGCATGCTGACCGTGCAGCGGCCCCCGGCGGTCCCGGTGCTCACGTTCGCGGCCGAGCCAGACGGCGGCCCGCCGCCGGTGCTGCGGGCTGACGGCACCGACGAGCTGGCCCGCCGTCCGGCCGGCGGCCCTCCCATGGTGGTGCTGCGCCGCCGGGCCGACGTGCTGCGCACGCTGACCGACAGCCGCCGCTTCGGGATGGCCGGCGTGACCGACTCCGGTGAGCTGACCGGCTGCCCGCTCACCGGGGCGGAGATGCAGTCGCCGGACGGCGGCCTGCTCAACATGGACCCGCCACGGCTGCGCGACTACCGGCAGCGGATCAACGGGCTGTTCACCCGGGGCGCGGCCGAGGAAACCCGGCCGGCCGTACATACCCTGGCCGCCGCGCTGGCCGCGCGGCTGGCCAGCCAGGCGGCCGCCGACGTGCTGAGCGGTTTCGCGGAGCCGTTCACCGCGTCGGCGGTCTGCCTGGCCATGGGGATCCCCAGCCGCGACTGGGACGAGGTGCTCGAATACTCCCGGATCGCGTTCGCGGTGGTGCCCAGCTCGGCCGAGGTCGCCGCGGTCGCCGCGGCCTGGGCCGATCTTTACGACTACTACGAGCAGATGGTAGTGGCGAAGCGGGCGCAGCCCGACGGGACTTTAACCTCCCAGCTGATCCGGGCCCTGGATGGGTTCAGCACCAGCCAGATCGTGCACGTCATCGGCACGGTCAGCAATGGGTTCGGCGCCGTCCTCCCGGTCCTGGCGGTGTCGCTGGCCGAGCTGGCCCAGCAGCCCGCCGTCGTCGCGGCCTGTCTGCGTGGCGAGCGGACCTGGGACTCGGTGGTGACGGCGCTGCTGACCCACCGGGCCATGTTCCCGGTGGCGCTGCCCCGGGTGGCCCGGGCGGACAGCTGGCTCGAGGGCCGGCTGGTCAGCGCGGGCACGGTGCTGCTGCCGTCGCTGATCGCGGCGGCGCATGACCCGGCCGGCCCGCCGGCGCCGAGCCTCCCGTTCGGGGCCGGCCCGCATTTCTGTCCCGGCGCCGCGCTCACCCGGGTCTGGCTGGCCACCGCCCTGGACGCGTTCTTCTCCGCGTACCCGGCGGCCCGGCTGGCGGGCCGCCTGGACTGGCAGGCAGGCACGCTGTCGGTACCACGGGAGATAATCCTGTCGCTGCGCTGACGGCGGGTGGCGGCGCCGGCGGCCAGGTGGCCGCTGGCTGTGGTGACGGCGCGGCGGTGACGGCGGGTGGCGGGTATTGGCGTTCAATATCGTCCGGCGCGGGTGAGCGCGTCCTCGGCCTGGCCGGCCAGGGCAGCAACCAGCTCGGCGGCGGGCGGCAGGTCGGTGATGAGGTCGGTGCATTCGCCGGCCCAGACCGGCAGCGGGGTCAGCTCGCCGCGGGCCACGCCGTCCTGGTAGGCCTGGCGGGCCGCCGGGTCGGCGGCCAGTTCGGCCTCGCGGCCGCGCCATTGGTCGAGGAACGGGTGGCCGAGGGTGCGGCCGGGATACATGGCGGGCCAGCGGGACCCCCGGGCGATGTCCAGCACGGTGCTCCGCTCGGTGTCCTCGCCGCGGCCGGCCACGATGGCCTTCTTGATCGCCGGGTCGGCCAGCGACTCGGCGCTGGCCTGGAACCGGGTCCCGATGAGCGCCCCGGCCGCGCCCAGGGCCAGCGCGGCGGCCACCCCGCGGCCGTCGGCGATCCCGCCCGCGGCCAGCACCGGCGTGGGCGCGGCCAGGTCCACCACGACCGGCACGAACGGCAGTGTGGACCGGCCGCGGCGGGCGCCGTGCCCGCCCGCCTCGGTGCCCTGGGCCACGATCACGTCGGCCCCCAGCGCCATCGCCTGCCGGGCCTCGGCCAGGTCGGTGACCTGGAGGATCAGCGGGATCCCGGCCCGCCGGACGGCCGGCGCGAACGGGGCCGGATCGCCGAAGGACAGCATCACCGCCCGGGGCTGGAAGGTCAGGGCGTGCTCGACCGTGCCCAGGTCCACCGACCAGCTCTGGAAGCCGACCCCCCAGGGCTGGCTGGTCCCGGCGGCCAGGATCGGCAGCTCGCGGTCCAGCCAGGCCCGGCGGCCCGGGCCGCCGCCGAGCAGCCCGAGGCCACCGGCGTTGCTGACCGCCGCGGCCAGCTCGCCCCCGGCCGTCTCGCCCAGCGGGGCCAGCGCGATCGGGTGCCGGACGCCGAACAACTCGGTGAATGCGGTACGCAGCGCCATGCCGCCATCATGACGCCGGGCGGCCTCACGAGCCCAGCCGCGCCCCCATGGCGTGCTGGACCAGGGTCATCAGCGCCTTCTTGACCGAATTGCGCTGCCGCGCGTCGCACTGGATGACCGGCACGTCGGGGGAGATGGACAGCGCTTCGGCGACATCGGCCGCGGCGTGCGGGAACTCGCCGTGGAACCCGTTGATGCCGACCAGGAACGGCAGGCCGGACGTCTCGAAGTAGTCCACCGCCGGGAACGAGTCGGCCAGGCGGCGGGTGTCCACCAGCACCACCGCGCCGATCGCCCCCTGGATGAGGTCGTCCCACATGAACCAGAAGCGCTGCTGTCCCGGCGTGCCGAACAGGTACAGCGCGAGCCCGGCGTCCAGGGTGACCCGGCCGAAGTCCATCGCCACCGTGGTGGCCGTCTTCTCCGGCACCAGGGCCAGGTCATCCACGCTGGCGCTGGCCGTGGTCAGCACGGCCTCGGTGGTCAGCGGGGTGATCTCCGAGACGGCCCCGACGAACGTGGTCTTGCCCACGCCGAACCCGCCCGCAACGACGATCTTGACCGACATCATCGGGTCGTCGGCCGGGCCACCCGGCCCGGGCTGCGCACCCGCGATGTCCACTGTGTCCCCGTCCAGCCGGGGCAGGCTGCGCGGCACCGGGGTTACCTGCCCTCCGGGAGCCCGCTGCGGGTGGGCGGCGTGAACGCCTGCCCGACCCGCTCCACCAGGAGGGCCATCTCGTAGGCCACCAGGCCCATGTCGCAGTCCGACGAGCACAGCACGGCCAGGCTGGACCCGTCGCTGATGGCCATCACCAGCAGCAGGCCCTGCCGCATCTCGACCACCGTCTGGGTGACCGGGCCGCCCTCGAAGACCCGGGACGCGCCCTGGGTCAGGCTGATCAGGCCCGAGGTCACCGCGGCCAGCTGGTCCGCCCGGTCCTGCGGGAACCCGGACGAGAAGGCCAGCGGCAGGCCATCGGCGGACACCACGATCGCGTGGGCGACCGAGGGCACCCGGTCGGCGAAGTTGGTGATGAGCCAGTTCAGGTCGTGCGCCGGAGCAGCAGCCAGCGGGCTCACGGGGTCTCCTCTCGGTTGGACGCAGGGCTGTTGTCCTCTGGTCCCGTCGTGCGCGCCTTCCGTACGCCCTGCTGGAAGCTGGCGAAGCGGTCTCTGGTCTGCGCGGCGGTGCGGGTGGGGGGCAGCGTGTGGGACAGCGGCGACGGGCCGGCCGCGCCCGGCACCAGGTTGGCCTTGGGTACCCGCTTGGGCAGGCCGGCCACGGTGGTGCCGGCGGTGACCGGGGAGTAGGCCACCTCGGCGGCCTGCCACCCGGCGTCGGCCGGCGAGGTCCACGAGACCGGCTCCGGGCTGGCCGGGCTGGCCGGGCGGTGCCCGTTGCCCGAGGCGGCCGTGGAGCTGGGGCCCGTGGAGCTGGGGGCCGTGGGCCGGTCCAGGCTGGCCGGGCTGGGGCCCGCGGTGGCCGCCGGGCGGCCGTGCCGGAACCAGTCCGACTCCACCGACTCGTAGATCGGCAGGCGGTGCTCCGCCCCTCGGTCCGGGGCGGGCGGGACGATCACGCTGTGCGCCGGGGAGGCGGCACCGGGACTGCCTGCCTCCCCGGCCGCTGGGGGATGGCCGTTGGCGGCGCCCGGGCTGGCCCAGTCCGGGCCGGCCGCGGTGGCGCCGGGGGCGTCCGTGGCCTCTGCGAGGTCGAGGGCGTCCAGGATGTCCGCGGCCGGCGCGGACAGGACGGCCCTGGGGTCCGGGTCGGCCCCGGGCACGGTGGGGGCGGTAGCCCCGTCGCCGTTCTCCGGGCCGGGCTCGAAGTGCAGCGGGCGCATGGGCGGCAGCCCGGAGCCGGCCGGCACCCGCTCGCCCGGGTCACCGACGTCCAGCCCGTTCTCCATCCAGCGGGCCGTGCTGCCGGCCGTGCTGCCGGCCGCGGGCGGCTGGAACGGGCGCAGCCCGAGGGCGGTGTCCTTGTCCCGGGTGATCACCTCGTCGGGCAGCCAGACCAGGGCGGTCAGCCCGCCGGCCGGGCCGGGCCGCAGCCGGACCCGGATGCCGTGCCGGGCGGCCAGCCGGGCCACCACGAACAGGCCCATCCGGCGGGACACCGCGACGTCGACCACCGGCGGGTTGTCCAGCCGCCAGTTGGCGTGCGCCATCTCCTCGGCACCCATGCCGACGCCCTGGTCGGTGATGTCGACCAGCGTGCCGCCGCTGCTGAGCAGGTGCCCGGACACCTTCACCGGGGTCTCCGCGGCGGAGAACGCGGTCGCGTTCTCGGCCAGCTCGGACAGCAGGTGCACGACGTCGCTGACGGCCTGGCCGCGGACCGAGATGCCCGGCTGGATGTTCGGGATGACCCGCTCGTAGTGCTCGATCTCGGACACCGCCGCGCGCAGCACGTCGACCAGCGCGACCGGCTCGGTCCACCGCCTGGACAGGTCGTGGCCCGCCAGGACCAGCAGGTTCTCCGAATTGCGCCGCATCCGGGTGGCCAGGTGGTCCATCTGGAACAGGTTGGCCAGCCGCTCGGAGTCCTGCTCGCCCTGCTCCAGGTCGTCGATCAGCCGGATCTGGCGCTCGACCAGCGACTGGCTGCGCCGGGACAGGTTCACGAACATCGCGTTGACGTTGCCGCGCAGCGCGGCCTCGTTGGCGGCCAGCCGGACCGCCTCCTGGTGGACCTGGTCGAACGCCCGCGCCACCTCGCCGATCTCGTCGGTGGAATCCACGTCGATCGGCTCGATGTCCGGCGGCGAGTCCGCGCCGCCGCTTTCGCTCATCCGGCGGACCGTCTCCGGCAGCCGGACCCCGGCCACCTCGAGCGCCCCGGCCCGCAGCCGGGCCAGCGGCCGGGTCATGGACCGGCCGACGGCCGTGGTGAAGGCCAGCGCCAGGAACAGGACCAGCAGCACGCCCAGGCCCTCGAGCAGCGCGCTGGTGATGGCCCGGTCGCGCAGCCCGCCGACCTGCCCGATGATCGAGGACATCAGGTTCTGCTCGACCCGGTGCAGGCTGGCGACCAGGTAGGCGGACCCGTTGGCGGCGTTGGTGAAGGCCGGGTTCTCGGTCGAGGAGCCGCCGTCCAGGGCCAGCGTGATGGCCTGCTGCACCTGCGCCTGGGCGTGGTCGGCCTGGGCCGAGGACAGCGCGCTGTTATACAGCTGGCGCTGCGCCGCGGTGGCGATGAGGCTGAACTGGGCCAGGTCGGCGGTCTGCTCGGCCTGTGCGGCGTTGATCGCGGTGAGCTGGCCCGGGCCGAGCTGGGCCGCGCCGACCAGGTCCGGGGTGAGCGCCGAAGTGAGGATGGCCTGTTCCTGCGAGACCTCTTCCTTGGTGGACGAGATCAGCCCGACGACCCGGACGGTGTCGGCCAGGGCGGCGTCGTTGCTCCCCGCCGCGATCTCATCCTCCAGCGCGATCAGCTGGCTGATCGCGCTCCCGTACTCCTGGATCACGGTCAGCGAGGGGATCTGCGAACTGGTGGCGACGCTGCGCAGCGCGGGCAGCCCGTCGATGGCGGTGATTGCGCCGCGCGCTTCCTGCTGGGCCAGCGCCGGGTAGGCCGGCCCGATGCCCCCGGCCAGGCTGCGCACCCGGGCGGCCAGCGCGTCGGTGGCCCGGTGATCCTGGGCCAGCACGGCCAGTTCGGGTGCGGCCGTGCCGTGGGCGGCGCCGCGGCCGCCGCCCTGCGCGCCCATGGTGATGTACCGGATGGTGTCCTCACGTTCGGCCTGCAGCGCCTGCACCAGGTTGGTGATGCCGCTGCCGAGCCGGGAGAACTGCTCGATCCGCTGGAAGGCCAGCGCGCTGCGGGCCGAGGAGAGCACGCTGACCCCGCCCAGGATCACGGCCGCGAGCGTGGGCAGCACCACCAGCAGCAGCAGCTTGGACCGGACCCGCCAGTTCTTCAGCGGGGAGCGGAAGGCCGCCCGCGTGGGTGCGCCCACCGCGAGCGGGCCGCCGCCGTGGCCGCCCGGGCCGCCGGGGCCGCTGCCCGGGCCGGTGCCGCCCGGCCCGGCGTGGCCCGGGCCGTGGCCGGCGTGGGCGGCTGCGCCGCGGTGGTCAGGCGCGCCGGGCCCGGCGCTGATTTCGGGCCCGGCGCCGTTCCGGCCGGGCCGGGCCGGTGGCGCCGCCCAGTCCGGGTGGGCCGCCACCGCCAGTTCGGTGCCGGTGGCTGATTGCGCGCCGGCGGCTAGCTCCGGGGGCCGGTAGCTGGCCCCGGGAGCCGCGCTGCTGTCTGTCCTGTCTCGCCTGGACCGCACAGTATCTTCGCCTCTCACCCGGGAAACGGCAGGCACCTACCGAGCCGCGGCTGGTGATGCGGGACCGCTGAATAGCAACGCGATTAGTAATTCGCCATTCCGCGCGCTGCTGTCTCAGCTGAGTCAGGAGCCAACTCTAACTCCCGCGCGGCCGGTACGCGGCAATTGTTACCACTGTTGTGAAAAAAGTTTCTTTGGGGCCAGGGTCACGGGTGTAAACCGTGCTTTTCGGGCGCACCGGCTGGCCAGACAAGTTAGCCTATCTGGAGCACCCCAGTGACGTTTACTATAGCGCCTCGTAAATTGGCACTACTACGTTTATTCGGGAAAGTCGCTGGCGTTTGCTTAACTGCCCTGGGGACTATAGAGGAGGCCTCATGGAGAATGTACGGGCCGGTGCCCGCTTGTGGTCCCGCAGCAGGAGACTGGGCCGGCTGGGCCGGCCTGGGATGATCATCGCGCCGGCCGCGCTGGCGCTGCTCGTGGCGGGCTGCCATGCGGCCCCGGCCGGGCCGGGCCAGGCGGCGAACCAGCAGATCACGGTGGCCTCGGTGCCGGGGTTCGCCAACGCGCCGCTCCAGGTGGCGGTGCGCGAGGGGCTGTTCGCGCGGTATCACGTGGACGTGAACGTGCAGAGTTACCCGACTCTGCAGCGGGCGTACGCCGCGCTGGGCAGCGGCCAGGCCGAGGTCATCAGCGGCGACTACGCCGGGCTGCTGTACGCGCAGTCGCACCCGGCCGGCGCCCGGCTGCGGCTGATCGCCGACGGTTACGACGCCACGCCGGGCCTGATGGAGGTGCTGACGCTGCCCGGCTCGCCGATCACCAACCCGCAGCAGCTGGAGGGCAAGGCGGTCGGCACCCCGCAGCCGGAACTGGCCCCGTTCTCCGCGGACGCCCCGTACAACATGGAGACCCTGGCCACCGAGGCGGTGCTGCAGACCGACGGGGTGAGCCCGTCCAGCGTGGTGTGGAAGGCCCTGCCGGCCGGCCACCTGATCGCCGCGCTGCGCGATCACGAGGTCAGCGCCATCGTGGTGCCGCAGCCGTACATCCTGCAGGCGGAGACCACGCTCGGCGCGGTCGAGCTGTTCGACGTGTGCAGCGGGGTCACCGCCAGCCTGCCGCTGTCCGGCTACTTCACCACGGCCGGCTTCGCCCGGGACTACCCGACCGCGCTGCACGCCTTCCAGGCCGCGCTCACCGCGGCCAAGGCCAGCACCGCCCAGCCGGGCACGGTGCGGTCGGTGCTGAGCGCGCTGCCCGGGATGACGGCGCAGCAGGCTGACCTGGTCACGGTGGGCCAGTACCCGACGTTCCTGAGCGTGGGGCAGGTGCAGCGGGTGGCCGACTTGATGTACGGCACCGGGATGATCACCAGCACCATCGCCGTGCGCCCCATGCTATTCCGGTAGCCGCCGCCCAGGGGTGGGGCAGGCGGCGGATTGGCCGGCGCGGGTCTTATGGCCCGCGCCGGCCAATTTATTTTGCTTAACGGCTAGTACCCGCCTCATGCCAGCAGCCGGTGCGGCGCCGTCGGGCCGCCCGGCTGGTGGCTGGAGCAGTTTGGTTAGCTGATGAAGCCGAAATGCTCGAAGTCGAAGTTCGACAGCGGCTGGCCGACCTTACCCGCGGTGTATCCGGTGAGCTTGTCGCTGTACGCGTCGAGCACATCGATATAGGCCGGGATGATATAGCCGCCCTGGGTGAAGTCGTACGTCTGCATCTGATGCACGATCTCCTTGCGCAGCGCCGTGTCGGCGGTGGCATTCGCCTGGTTATACAGGTTGGTGTAGTGCGGATTGTCGGTGTGCGTCTCGTTGAACGGCGAGCCCTTCAGCATCGACTCCGCGACCTGGGCCAGGTAGGGGTAGTAGTTGTAGTAGTCCTGGGCGAACGGCCACTTGAGGTAGTTGGGCCCGAAGAACGTGCCCGCCGGGACGTTGCTGAGCTTGACCGTGACGCCGGCCGCCTTGGCCTGCGCGGCCAGCACGGTCGCCATCGCCACCGTGCCGGTGGCCACGGCCGACGTGGTCAGCGTCACCGTCAGGCTGTCCTGGCCCGCCTTCTTCAGCAGGAACTTGGCCTGCGGCACGTCGCCCTGGGCGGGCCGGATCAGCGAGTGGTCGAAGTCCGGGTCGTACGGGGAGAACAGGTCGTTGGCCACGGTCCCGTAGCCGTCCAGCGCCGAGTCGATGATTTGCGGCCGGTCCACCAGCAGCCGCATGGCCTGGCGGACGTTGACGTCGTTGAACGGCGCCATGTCCACCCGCATGGTGAACGGGATGATCTCCCCGGAGTGCGACACCACGGTCTTGATCCCGCTGCTGGTGGCCAGCGCGGCGATCTGCGGCCCGTCCAGCGCGCCGGCCCCGTCGATGACGCCGGTGGTCAGCGCGTCCTGCAGGCTGGTGTTGTCGCTGAAGTCGATGATGGTCAGCGTGTCCGCGTAGGGCAGCCCGGACTTCCAGTAGTTCCGGTTCCTGGTGAACACGCTGCGCTGGCCGGGGGTGAAGCTCTGGAACACGAACGCCCCGGTGCCAGCCGGGTGGGCCGGGTTGAAGCCGGCCGGCGCGATGTACAGGTTGTACCAGAACGCGGCCAGTTGCTCGACGAAGCTGGAGAACGGCTTGGTCAGCTTGACCAGCACGGTGTGCTTGTCCAGCGCCTTGGTGCCCTTGAGGTCGATGGGCCCGAGTCCGAACTTCCCGGTGAAGTTGTTGCTGAAGACCCGGTTGAAGGTGAACAGCACGTCATCCGAGGTGAACGGCTTGCCGTTGGAGAACGTGACGTCCGGGCGGAGCGCGATGACCCACTCGGCCAGTGACCCGTGGTACGCGGTGATCGACTCGGCCAGCACGTACTCGATCTGGGCCGCGGCGTTCAGCTGGACCAGCGGCTGGTACAGCGACTGCAGGCGGGACGTGTCGATGTAGGTGAGGCTCTTGTGCGGGTCGATGGTGTCCGAACTGGAGCCCCCGGTGAGGCCCAGCTTCAGGTTGCCGCCGCGCCGCGGCCGCCCGGTGGTCGAGGCCAACTGCTTCTGCCCGCTGGCGCCGGACCCGCCGCAGGCGGCCAGTAAACCGCCGGCCCCGGCCAGCGCGCCGGTGGCGGCGATCCCGCGGAGGAACTGGCGTCGGCCCAGTCCCTCCGGGCGCGGTGGGGTGCTGCTCTGATCCGATCGATCCACGGGATCTACCTCCACGGAATTCATCTGGTTGGGGTGGTTGTGTCGCTTGGTCTAAGGGGGCGGCTATCCGGCCACCAGCAGCACCTTCCCGACGTGCTGGCGCTGCTCCAGGAAGCGGTGCGCCGCGGCGGCGTCGCTGACCGGGAACGTGGTGGCGATGGGCACGGTGATGTGGCCGCGCCGGATGAGCTCCAGCGACGTGGCCAGATCGTCCGGCGGGGCTACCCGGAAGCCGACGATGCGCCAGCCGTTCCTGAACAGCGGGATCAAGTCGAGCGGGACCACCTCGCCGGCGTGCGCGCCGCAGGTGACCAGGGTGCCTTCCTCACGCAGCACGGACAGGTGCCCGCCGAACAGCTCGCCGCCCACGGTGTCCAGCACCGCGTCGAAGCGGCGGCCGCCCGCGGCGTCCAGCAGCTGCCCGGTGATGTCGCCGTGCTCCCGCACCACGACCTGGTCCGCGCCCAGCGCGGCCACCTGCGCGGCCTTGGCCGCCGAGCCCACCGTGGCCAGCACGGTGGCGCCGGCCAGCTTGGCGCACTGCACCAGCGCTCCGGCCACGCCGCCGGAGGCCGACGGGACCAGGACCAGATCGCCCGGCCGGACCAGGGCCAGCCGGTTCACCATGTGCCAGGCGGTGCTGACCACGCACTGCCCGGCCGCGATGGCCAGCAGGTCGTCGCCCGGCTGGAGCGGCACCACCACCTCGGCGGGCACGCAGACCAGCTCGCCGTACCCACCCCACCGGGTGGTGCCGAAGATCTCGAAGTCGGCGCACAGATCCGGCCGCCACCGGGTGCACTGCGCGCAGTGCCCGCAGCTGTACTGCTGGAGCGCGGTCACCACGTCCCCGGTGCGGATGCCCGTGACCTGGCTGCCCACCGCGACCACCGTGCCGGCGAACTCCGCGCCGAGCACCATCGGCAGCTCGAACGGCCACCGCGAGGTCCCAGCCCGGGAGTCAAGGTCGGAGTGGTTGACGCCGCACGCCTGCACCTGCACCAGGACATCCCCGGCGCCGAACTCCGGGTCTGGGATGTCCGCGTAGCACATCGCCTCGGCAGGCCCGTATTCGTAGAACGCGGCCGCTTTCACCGGGCCGCGCCCACGGCCGCCGGCATAACACCGGTTTCATTTGCCACGGGATGAGCGTGCTGCTCAGCATTAAAGTCAGACACAGGCTGCCCCAGCTCCCACTGATGTGACACCGAATTACTAAGCCATTTCGCAGATAAAAGGCCATCGATCCAGGCCAGGCAGCCTGAGCTGGCGGACGGCGAGGCTGCTCGGTGGTCGGTTCGTGCAGGCACGAGAATATCTCCGCGAAGCATGGGATATGGGCCGAACCTGGCAAATGGCTCCCTTCCTGGGAATTCCGGTGTCAGACTTGGCCGCCAGTCCGGTATAACCGCATAGTAAGCCCACTACTAATACGATGCGCAATAGTGCTAAACGGAATGATCTAGGACCATCGCGTTGTCCTGGCGTAGCCACCCGGTTACGGTAGGGCTGGGCTCGCGCCAAAGGGGGCGCGCCGCCGACTGGACTGAGGAGCGAGGGAGCGAAGCGACTGAGTGACGAGGGAAGCCCGGCGGGTATAGCGCCCCCGGAGGCGCAAATAAACACCGCGCCGCACCCGGTCCGCCATCTCATCGGGCAGCGGGCCGCGGTCGGGGTGTTCACCTTATGCGTCGTGTCGGTGCTGGTGTTCCTGGCCACCCAGGTACTGCCGGGCAACGCCGCGGTGGCGGTGCTGGGCCGGACCGCGGCCGGCGACCCGGCCGCGGTGCACCGGCTGGAGGCCGCGCTGCACCTGAACCGGGGGCTGCTGGACCAGTACTGGATCTGGTTCTCGGGCCTGTTCACCGGGCATCTCGGGCACTCGCTGGCTAACGGGCAGCCGGTCTGGGGTTACGTCGCGCCGCGGCTGGTCAACTCGGCCGTGCTGATGCTGGTCAGCGGGGTGATCGGCGCGGTCCTCGGCGTGGCGCTGGGCATCGTGGCCGCGCTGCGCAAGGACGGCTGGTTCGACCATGTCACCGCGGTCGGCGCGCTGGCGGTCACCTCGCTGCCGGAGTTCGTGGTCGCCATCGGCCTGATCATCCTGCTGTCCACCGTGCTTCTGCACCTGCTGCCCGCGGTGTCCGTGCTGCCGCCGGGCAGCTACGCCTGGGCCGCGCCCCGGCTGCTCATCCTGCCGGTGGCCACCCTGGTCATCGTGATCGTGCCGTACATCCAGCGGATGACCCGGGCCGCCATGATCGAGGCGCTGGAGTCCGACTACGTGGAGATGGCCCACCTCAAGGGGGTGCCGCGGTGGCGGATCGTGCTGCTGCACGCGCTGCCCAACGCCACCGCGCCGATCATCCAGGTCATCGGGCTGAACTTCCTGTACCTGGCCGGCGGCGTGGTCATCGTGGAGTACGTGTTCGCTTTCCCCGGGATCGGCCAGGGCCTGGTGAACGCGGTGGACGCCCGGGACATCCCGGTCATCCAGTTCATCGTCGTGGTGCTGGCCGCGTTCTACGTGGCCATGAACATCGTCACCGACGTGATCGCGCTGCTGGCCACGCCGCGGCACCGGATACCACGGTGAGCGCGGTGGCCGGGACGCCCATCGCCGCGGCTGACCCGCCGCGGCTGCGCCGCCACCCCTGGCTGGCCGTCCTGGGCCGGGCGGTGCGCACCCCGCGCGGGGCGGCCGGCCTGGGCCTGGCCGGCTTCGTGGCCGCGGTCGCGATCATCGGCCCGGCGCTGGCGCCGCACCCGGCGACGGCGCTGCTCACGTTCCCATTCGGCAAGCCGTCAGGGGCCTACCCGTTCGGCGCCGACTTCCTCGGCCGCGACGTGCTGTCCCGGGTGCTGGACGGGGGCTGGGTGCTGCTGCTGATGGCGGTCAGCGCGACCGTGCTCGGCGTCGCCGCCGGGACCGCCGCCGGCATCAGCGCGGCCTACCTGCGCGGGCACACCGACGGGCTGATCATGCGCACGGTGGACGTCATCCTGGCCTTCCCGCAGCTGGTGTTCGCCCTGCTGCTGCTCAGCATCCTGGGCCCGCAGCTGTGGCTGATCGTGCTCGCGGTCGGGCTGACCCACGCCCCCGCGGTGGCCCGGGTGATCCGCGCGGCCACGCTGGACATCGCCGAGCGGGACTACGTGAAAGCGGCCGAGCTGCAGGGCATGCGGCCGGGCGCGGTGATGGTCAAGGAGATCCTGCCCAGCCTCAGCACCCCGCTGATGGTGGAGGCCGGGCTGCGCCTGACCTATTCGATCATCATCATGTCCGGGCTGGCCTTCCTCGGTTTCGGCCAGCAGCCGCCCGACGCCAACTGGGGAATGATGATCAACGAGAACCGGGTCGGCCTGGCCCTCAACCCGTGGGCGGTGATCATCCCGGCCGCCATGATCGCGCTGCTCACCATCGGCACCAACCTGCTGACCGACGCGATCGGCCAGGCCGCGCTGGGCGTGGACCGCACGGCCGCCGAAGCCGCCCTGCTCGACGAGCTAACCCCCGCCGAAGGCCCGCTGAGCCAATGACCGAGCAGCTCAACGGGGGACCTAGCCGGCTGGACGTCCGGGGGCTGGAGATCAGGAGCGGGCGGAACGGGCCGGCCGTGGTCAGCGGGATCTCGTTCGCGGTCCGGCCCGGGGCGGTGCTCGGCCTGGTCG
>Ga0335085_10004017_pt1 | contig 24803 bp, 14 predicted proteins | sample Lox_Sample_45_FD_206712 | JGI IMG/M metagenome (GOLD analysis project Ga0335085, IMG submission 206712) | Soil microbial communities from Loxahatchee National Wildlife Refuge, Florida, United States - Lox_Sample_4.5 | ecosystem: Environmental > Terrestrial > Soil > Wetlands | place: USA...
CACAGACGCAAGTAATTTCTGAATGCGAAAATAGCACATGGTTTCTCTACTGCCTCAGCTTGCGGAGAAAAGGCCATCCATCAGGAGGGATTCATGCTCGGTCGTACCTTCCTTCCGAGATAGCTGAGTCTCGGCTCCCCTGATTCAGGAGGGGGGGCGCAATAGCGCCGGGGGTGGTCACCAAGCGGGTAGCCCGGATGTAGTGGTAGCGCCAAAGGTCTTTGGCGGAGGCACTTGCCATGTCGACGACCGCTGTCTCCCTGCGGGTCTGGTTGCGGCTCCGCCACGCTATGCCACCCCCGGAAATACGCTAACCTTTGGACAGATCCACTCCGGAGAAGTGCTTGCAGGCATCGAGCAGTTTCTCCTGCCGTTCCGTATCGCGAGAGGCTGGGTTCGGTGTACGGAGCCGCAGGTGATAGAAGTACTCGCCTGTGACCGTCGCGGCAGGGTCATCGCTCGTTACCAGCCACACTTGGGTGCGGTGGGCAGCATCCAGGTCATCCGACGCTCCCGGGCCTCCCATCTTCGTCGGCACCCAGCCAGGCTCCAAAGCGTTGGAAAAGACATCCGGCCAGCGGCGGGCGACGGCGAAGGCCAGCAGCGCGTCGTGCAATTTGGTGTCGGAGTATGCCTGTTGTCCCTGCCATGGGCGGCGCTCCCACGCCAGATCCTCAAGACTTGTTTCACCCCGCTGGTGAAGCATGGAACTCAAGTAGACGAGGCGCTTGGGTCTTTGGATCAGCGCGGTCAGGATAAACGGTGCAAGCGTGTTGACGGCGAAAACATGAGGCAACCCATCTTCCGTCGCGATGCGCCGGGGTTCCCGATATCCCACGGCCGCGTTATGAATGACCCCGTCGAAGGAGCCGAGCCGATTCACCTGCTCGGCCACGCTGCGAGTTTGGGCGATGCTGGAGAGATCACCCATGACCACGGTCTCCGCGCCCGGCACGGCGGCGAGCGCTTCCTCACCCCGCTGCTCGTTGCGCGCGTGGAGAACTACCCGGTGTCCCTGTTCAATGAGGAGTTGGGCCGCCATTCGACCGAGCCCGTCGGAAGATCCCGTAATGAACACCCGCGCCATGATTTCCCACCTCTGCCCGTAAGGATGCGGCAAAAGCCCTTCGCATTACAAGCACCCAAAGCGGCGGTTTTACTCAGCCATCTTTGAGCAACGTGGCGCAGCGCGGCTCCGCCGCAATGCGCCACGGTTGTTGCCGGTGTTGCCGGCTGTGACGCCGTCGGCTGCGGTGGTAGAGTCCAACCCTCCCGCATGTTCATAATCGCTTTCATGGGAACAGCCCTTACCACAAGGAATCAGGATCGCGACTGAACCCTGTTCTTGGAAGCGTCCTATCACGGCCTAACCGTGCCTTTGGCTCACCGTTGCCAACTTCCGGGTCACAAGAGAGGTTTGGCGACTTATCGTCCAGGGGCTTACTGGTCGCGGAGAAATCTGCCAATATTCTAAGCCCCAAAGGGCCGCAGATTCAGCCCCCAAGGGCCGTTGTAGCGCCGTCCCTTTAGGGCGGCACTCCAGGCGCCTCAACAGGACCGTTGGTTGAGCCCCAAAGGGAGGGAAATAACGAAGCCCAGGCCGTTGGCCGTATCCGTCCGGTGAAGCCACCTTTCCCAATTGGAACCAGGGTTGATACTTCCCTGCCATTGAGTGCGAGACGTGTGGGGAGGTAAACGCACAGGCATAAGGACGACGTTGGAAGCTGTAGCGGGCGAGAGTATACTCGCCCTGATGACGGACAGGAGCAAATTGCAGAAATGAAAATTGAGGCTTTGGTTCGATGTTTTTGTTTCGGACTCCTCCTTACCGCACTCTGTGCTCAGACAGCAGATGGCGATCAACCGGCGGTCAAGGTCACCAAAATAAAGGGCAACGTCCCGGCCGAGAACACGTACATCATCAAATACTATGTGGATAAGCCCTCTCCCGGCTCCGCGTACGAAACCGGAAATCTCCACATTGTTTACAGCGATAAGAGGGAGATTATTGCAACCCTGCGTCCCAAGGAGAAGAGCACCGATAAGAACATCGTTTACAATCAGGAAGGAATCACGGATGTCAAAGTGGCGTCCGACAAGAGGACTATCGGTTGGGCGGAGACCGTCGATAATTGCTGCACGTCTTATTCCATCCCCATCGCCTTGGCAATCTATCGGTCCGGCGACTCCATCTTGTATATACAACAGGGGCAGATGCTTTGGTACTGGACGTTCCGCGATGGTGGGCAGCACGTCGCTGCGGTGTGGGGGCCGACGCACGGGCCTGAGGTTGGTGATTACCAGCTTTACGATGTCAAAACAGGTCATCTGGTTTCCGAAGTTTTTGGAGATCCGGCAACCCAGTCCCTGAGCGCTCATGCGCCTGAATGGGCAAAAGAGACCGAACGTCAGAAGTAGATACTGGTCGTTGACAAGGGTCGTCATGAGCGAGCCAGAAGGATACCGCCTCGGCGCTCTCCAACAACCCAGAGTAGGGGAAAAGGTGTCAGAAAGGTGAAGGGGAAAAGGTGCAGGAGGGGAAAAGCAGGTAGCAGGTAGCGCAGAGTCTCGCTTGCCAGAGACTCTGCGGCTTTTCCACGATTCAACATCAAACCCATCAGTCAGGCATTAACAACATGTGGATGTTTTTCAAATAAAGAACCGCAGAGTCTGAAATGCACAGACTCTGCGCTCCCCGCTTTCTCAGAACAGGAGGTCATAGAATGAGCGACGCATCAGCGACAGCGCCAAATGGAGGCAGTGACAAACAGGGGCCTACGGCCGTCCCCAATACGGGGATTCCGGCTCAAAACCTGTGGCAGAAAGCATGGGACTACTACCAAGCCGGAAACTACGCGGCAGCTTTGCCGTTGCTTCAGAGCGGTGCGGCCCAGGATAATTTCGATTGCTTGGAGACCTTGGCATACATGTATGACAACGGCCAAGGCGTTCAGACGGATCACCTGGAAGCGGCCAGTTGGTACCGAAAGGCCGGAGAACTGGGTGACGTCAAGGCCATGACGGAACTATCGTACAGGTATCAGAAGGGCTTCTTCGAGATTCAAGTGGACCAGGCGGAAGCGCTGCGTTGGTTTCGCGCCGCAGCGGAAAAAGGTGATGGAGAATCAATGTTCCGCCTCGGCGAGTTTTATGAAAACGGCAGCATGGGATTACCGCGTGATCTGGACGAGGCGGTCCTCTGGTACCGTAAGGCCTCTCTTAGTGATGCCAAGTTCGTACCGGACTGGGCCCAGGACGCTCTCAAAAGACTGGGAAAGTAGGTTTTGCTCCGCCGAAACTGCCGTTCAGCTAAGCCCCACATGAAAGGCCGTGGACGGACGAAGAGCCGCAGACGAACGCAAAGAACGCGCACGTCTGCCCCCGCTTACCTACATATACATCTACAATGACCCTGGGCGCTAGGCACGAATGCCGGGAGGACACTTACGATGAAGAAGATAGCGATGTTATTACTGATTTGTTTAGGCGCGACTGTATACGCACATGGGCAGACGCCACAGCTCTTGCTTCGTGCTGCTCAGTGTCTGGCGGTCAAGGATTTCTTGCCATCCTCAAGAGCTACAAGGCTAAGTTTTGGATACCTTCTTGATGAGAAATCATATCCGGGCGATAGGGTTATGTACGTCGTAAACTAAGCGGCTGCTACTCGATCGAACGGATTGGGTTTTACCATTTTCGTAACGGAACATGATGGCCGTCAGGACTTCAATATTCAAAACAATGCAAGTTTCGTTTTGTCGAAGGATGAGTTTGAAGGCGTGTCTTTTGTTAATCCGCCACTTGGCGGTACATGGACACAGGAGCACCTCGCGTCGGCTATTAAGCGGATTGAGAAACAGTCTAGGTTTAACATTTCCGCTAAAGAGCTATCCGCTGCGGACCCCTCCGTTCGTTGTGAGTCGTACACTGACCCACAGCCGAAAAGGAGGTGAAAGCAAGGTAGCGCGGAGTCTCCGGGTTTGAGACTCCGCGGCCTTTAACCTGACCCATATCGACAACCCGCCAAGCGGGTAGCGCGGAGGTAAGCGCACTTTGCCTTCCTCCACGGTTCTTAAAATGGAAATATAAACTATAACATTAACATCCACACATGAAATGCCGTGGACGGACGAAGAGCCGCAGACGAACGCAAAGAACGCGTACGTCTGACTACCCGGCTTCTCAAGGGCGCGGAGCGATTGAGCGACACGCTGAGCTGAGGATTTCGTCAAACGACTGTGCTTCTCTGAGGGGCGTCGGAGGATACCCCGCTTCCTCTCCACCGAATGATTTGACAAGCCTCCAACGGTCACCGTTTTTCACATATCCCCAGCGATCCTTCCCCACCACGTCGCCGTGAGCATCGCGGACATCCCTTTCTCCGTATCCGTTCAGTGAGTCCAGCGGTCCCGATGGCAGCGCACGGTCGAAATGCGCCGTAAGAAAGGGCCAAGCTCGTCTCAGTGCTTCCCCGAAAAACGTGGGCCCCTTTGCTATCTCCATAGTCTTCGCGCCGGCTTTCCTAGCGGTGACGCAATATTCCGTTGTTATCGGGATCATGTCTGACCCCGAGAGGTAGACTGCGAAGGTGTCCTCAGGTACGTCAAACGTGATGTCCAAGTCTCCAGTTCCCACGCGACGCATCCCTGGAGCCACGGCTCCACATTCAGAAACCACTACCGGCGGTAGGGGGCGAAGGGTAAGGGGAAGGGGGCGGGCGCCGCAGAGTAAGATAGGCAACAATGGAAAAGATTATGACTACAATCGCAAAAGTGGACAGTAGCCATACCGGAAATCCCGAGCGCGAGTTTTGTATCATTGATCGAATCTCCACAAAAAAGACCTTACGCCCAATGACACCCAGAAGATATACTGTTTTCCTCAAGGGTTAGGCCGGGGCCGCCTTAGCCAGCCTAATCACTGCCTTGCACTGAAATAGCAAGGTAGCGCGGAGTTGTTCCGCCTTTTGGAACTACTCTGCGGCTTTCAACTTTTCACAACATCCTCAAAACGCTATTACCAATTTACGAACCGCAGAGTGGGGCGAACTACGCCCAACTCTGCTACCCGCTACCCCGCTTCCGGTGAATCGTCTTTATCGATGTTCAATCGCCCCAATCGCACAGTGACTCGACGAAGGCCGCCGACCCATCGCGCAGCCAGCCGTCGAGCTGCGCCGGTTCTTTGAGTTGTTGTCCACGCTTACGGGGCACGGCCACGAACCGGCAGGGGAGTTCCGGCAGGCTGGTCATGTCGCCCCACAGCTTTTCAAACTGGGCCACCGGCATCACATCTTCCTGGCCTTTCCCCCAGCGCTTTTTGACGTCCTTCAGCGTGATGTAAGTGGGCATGCGCGCGGCCAGGGTACGTACGGCGGCGTTCACACCCTCCGCGTCGGGTAAGTTGTCGTGGGTCAGCCCGAACATTTTGAGAAGCTGGCCGATATCAACCCAATAAGTCGCACTGTTGTACCAGGAGAGCACGGATTCAATCTCTTCGCTGGGAAGCGCCAGGCCTTCGATCAGGCGGACGCGGCCGTCGATGTGGGCCAACCCCCCGCCGCGGTCTTCCAATTGCCGGGCAATGACTTCGGTGGTCATTGCCGCCCCCTCGGCGATGTGGTAGCCGAGCAACCCGGGGTCCACGTCGGCGCCCACGGTGTCAATGTTGTGGACCATAAGGTATTTCAAGCGCGGTCTTTCCTGGAGCAGCCGCAAGAGCGTGCCGTTGCGAAGCATATTGGGCACTTCGTACCAATGGCCGACCGGGTGCAGGCACTGCATCGGCACGTTATCGGTGTAGCTCGAGCCCTCGCCCATGTGCCGGGCCCACGCGATGAGCGTCGCCCGCAGGCTGTCGCGAACCTTCTGCGCCTGCTCGTCGAGCATCTGCTGGGGCAGTTCCTCCCAGGCAAAGCGCAAATCTCTTTCCATGGGCACAAACCGCAGCCCGATGGAGCGTCCCGGGGAGAGCATTAAGGGGCCCGGGTAATCGTAGTTCCGCTCTGCCCGGAGATACTCCTGGATCGCCTCGTGCGTCAAGTAGCTGGTGGTGATGACGTGCGGGAGAGCGGCGCCGGAAAGGCGGCCCGTCCGCCGGCTGTGAGCCACATGCACTTCGACGAAGCTGCGATGCTTTCCACCCAGCCGGCAAAAGGGATCAAGCGCCTTGATGGTGCCCGCGCCCTTCGTCCAACGGCTGCCCGCGCCGCCGGCAAGCGAAACCACCGCCACCATTCCCGCCGCCAGCGCCTCTCTGCCGATTTCACGGTATTTCGTAGCGACGCCTTGGGTTGCGTCAAAGAGATCTTCCGGGCCCACGTCGGTGAAGCGGCTGGTGACAGGAAGGCGATTCGGTGCCAGCCCCACGCGGCCGCCGCGCAAGTCCGCCTGGATCTGCTCATGCTCCACGCGATCAAATCCATAAGCGTCGAGGAGCGCGTTCAGGCTTTGCGCGCCCTCGGCTTTTTGCGGGTTCTGCGGGATGAGATGCTCGAAGACGCGTTGCACCATCCCTTGGAATTCCGGCAGGGTATGGCAGGCGTTGGTGAACCGTTCCAGCTCCGTGCGGCGTGCGGGCGAAAGCAGGCGGGATTCCATGCGCAGGAGCGGGGGCACGGTCATCTGATAGTAGCCCGCGGGCATTAGGGCGGAGTCGTCTTCGAGGAGCATGGCCTCCGTGCCCTGTTCGTTGATGGCGAAATCGTAGACGACGGGTTCCATGGCGAAGGGTACCGCATGCTCAATCTGCCGCTTGGTGTCGCTCATGATGGCCTGCAACCGCTCCTTCGCCGACGCTTGGGAATGGGGGGAAAAGAGAAAGCCCATGCCCCCGCCGGACATTCCCCCGAGCATCCAGAAGCCCCAGAAGTCGTCACCCATTTCCCCGCGCACGCGGCGGATCAGCGTGTCCGTATAGAGATTTCCCGCCCAGGGAATGATCGTTTGAATGGGGCCGGCAAAATTCCGCTCCGTGCAGGCGCCCAAGGCGCGAATGTCGCCCTCATGCAAGCGTGCAATCAGGTCATCGAAGATGCGGCCGGCTTCGCCGCGGGCGTGCCACTCGCTTTCGGAACGAAGCAGGTATTTCTCCGTCACCATCTCCAGGATGGGGCCTACATCCTGCGCCATGCCGCCGTGGACGAGCACCAGGCTTTGCTGAAGTTGCTGCCGCGTCGCCGGTGACACTTCCTGAGGGCCAAAAATCTGGTGATGGGGGAGCAAGCGGCCGCGGCTGATTCCGAATTCCAGATCGCCCTCTTCGGTCAATGCCCCGTGAATCAGCTTGATTCCCGGCCACACGCCGCCGGAATCCTGCCAGCCGCCTCCCGAGCCCCCCAGCCATTCGCCCAGAATGGCGCGCGCAGCCACCAATCGGCGGTCGTCTTCGCCCAGGCCGCCCGTTAGCGTGCGAATCTGGCTGGTAGCGCGCATGCATAAGGAAATGAGGCACGCGAGGAGGTTGGTGGAAACCGCCAGGCGTGAGCCGCGGGGAATATCGTTTACTTTGCTGACGATTTCGATGCCGTAACCAGGCAGGCCTGTCAAGTGGGCCAAAATGTCGCTAAGGGGCTGAGTCGCCCCTTCCATCCCAGGGGGAACAATACCGGAGGCGATGACCGCTGACTTGAGCAATCCCAGGTAGTCATGCGCGAAATCGAAAATTTCGGCAATCGAGGTGAGTTCAGCGCTGCTCCTGAGGTCCACGCTAACCAGCCGCAGGACCGGCTGATCGATGACGCGGAACCATGCTTCCACGGGAGGCTTGGGGGCGCCGGCGCCGCGTACGCTCAGGTCGATGGAAACATTGAGCACGCGGGCGCCTTCCGGAAAATCCATTCCCAGAAAGAAAATGTCGCTCCACCCGCTGTGGCTCAAGTCCATGCGCACGGGCGTGACCTCACGCAGGATGGGGAAGAGATGGTCCAGGGCCTCACATTTCAAAAGTTCGGGGCGAATACGCAGCGGCGCGTCTTCCGCATGGGCGGCGCGGAACATCCACTGGTTGCCCCGCACCGAACGCACGCTGCGGCGCACCTGGTCAGCGAGAGTTTGAAAACCCAGCGACCGGTAACCTGCCGCCAGCGCGCTGGAAAGGGCTTGACTGGGTCCGGCGGCGGCCTGGGCGGCGAGGAAAATGTCCAGCGCTTCTTCAAACCGGCGCTTCAGGAGGTTGGTGTAGCCCGCGAAGGGAATCAGCGCGCGCGAACCTTGACCCGGGCGCGAGGCGATGTAAAAGCGATGAATGGCATAGAGAAAAAACAGGGCGCGTACGCGCTCGTAGAGATTGTCGCTCGAGCGCCGGAAACGGTCGAGCGCTTCACATTCCCGCACCAGGTCTTCCCGCGTCGCCGCCCGGCACAGCGCGTCCAGCGAGCGGTTGCGCGTCTCCGCATCGCGAGCGGTGATGACATCAGTAAGCAAGCTCACCCTCGGCCCCCCTAGGCGTTAGATCAAGGCGATATTTGTAGCGCCGACCTTGAGGTCGGCAGGTGAATGTAGCACCGGCTTAATGGAGGTTCGCAAAATAATTGACAACCCGCGTTATAGCGGCAGTCTCGGACCGCCGAACGCCGATCGGAGACCGACGCTACAATCCGCTGTAGCGGCGGTTTCGGACCACGCTTGTCCAAATTCGCCATGCCGAGGCTCAAAACGCTTGTTCCCCTTTGGTGAGGCCCCAGAGAGTGCGCGCCTCGCTATCGCGTCATCGTGGTCTCCGCCCGACGATCTTACCTTAAATACCGGCATAACGAGCAATGAACACCATACTTTGTTCGCGCACCAATGCTAACGGGGCGGCTGCAGCTTGATGATGAATGCGAGGCCAGTTGTCGCCGTTTCAGAACTCGATACGCGCTTGAAGTGCGATCATGCGGGGTGAGTTGTCGCCGCCCAGGCCCACTCCGAGCAACCCTGTAGGCGGAGAGGTAGCGTAGGTGAATGCCCCGAATCCCGTTTGCGTAGACGGTTTCCCCGGAATTCCAGCCAAAACCATGTTGGGAAGCCCGAAATTCGGGTGATTAAACACATTGAAAAACTGCGCTTCCAGGCGCAGCTTGGCGCGCTCGGTCAGGGGGAAATACTTGGTAAGGTAAAGGTCATTCCACACGAAACCCGGCCCACGCAGGGCGTTACGACCGAGGTTTCCGAATTGGCAGGTCTTCGCGCTATCTCCGCCATTGCAAGCGCCCGTGCGGGGATCAACGGCGGAAGTAAACGCATCAGGGTTGAGCCACTGGATGGTGCCGGGTTGAGTGACACCGGCAATGGATTGGTGCTGGTACAAGGGCACACCGGGAACAAGGCTGGCGAATTGCGGTCCACTTCCCTGCACCATGCCATTTCCATTCGCGGAGTATGGTGTGCTCAAGACCGAGAAGGGATTCCCGCTATGCCAAAAGGCGGTTCCCGAAACCTGCCACCCATTCAGCGCATACCCGAGACGGTGGCTATGGACTTTAATCGGCAATTCATACACATACTGAGCGTTCAGGTTGTGCCGGATGTCGTAATCGCAAGGGCCATAATCCCGGGAAAGTTGTCCGGGCAAAGGAGACAAGACCGCGCCGGCGGAGAACTGCAGGAATCCACCATTTGAAACTGTGTCCATGCAGCGGCTCCAAGTGTAGTTGATCTGCCCTTGCAAACCGCGTCCGAGGCGCTTCGTGCCGGTTAGTTGCAGGCCATGGTAGTGACTGTTGGCGCCGGTGGAGAATTGGGTGACCGCGCCAAATCTCGGGTCGGTTGGCTGCGCGTAGGGAAACGGCGCAAAGCAGCCGGGGCACACCGTTTGATAACCGTTGGCTTGCGTCAAGTATGGCTGATTTACCGCGCGCGTGCCGACGTATTGAGCATGCACGCTCCCCGTCGCTCCGAATTGATGTTCGACGCCAAGACTCCACTCCATGAAGTACGGGGCGCGAAGCTGACCATCGGGCACCGCCGTCATGGCAACGGGGGGAAGGCACGCTGTGGGATTCGCCTGCTGCGCCGCACAGGAGAGCCAGCCTTGCGAAAATCCCAAGCCGAAGGTCTGATTCGCGGCAATGGTCGCGTCGACAGCACTGTTGGGAACTCCCGGTGCGATCAAGGTCCCACCCACCGTGCCCAGCAACCCGCCTTGGAAGGTCCGGACGGATGGTGGATTGGCGCCGATCGTGTCCGCCACGCTGCCCGGCAGAATATCGCTGAAAAGGCCGAAGCCCGCCCGCACTACGGTATGGGGCTCAATCTGCCAGGCGATGGCGGTTCGCGGCTGGAGAATAGCCAGTGGCGTGGAGGAGAACAGATGATCAAGGTGAGTCTCGATCGCAGTGTTCAACGGCTGATTGACATCATGGGAAATCGAGTTGAAGGAGCCGCGGAGACGCGCCACACCGTAGTGCGGATTCAGAGGATTGGAATTCAGCGTGTCCCGAATACCGAATGTCCAGGTCATCTTGGACGTTACTTTCCAAGTGTCCTGCGCATACAGGTCGAGATTGAGGAAGTTGAAAGGCTGATTCGCAGCAAGGGGGAATGTCTCCGTCGCGGTTGAGGCCACTCCATAAATGAACTGCGGCAATGTGGAGTAGGTCACCAAGGGGACGGTGCCTGCGCCGAAATCATAATCATTCAGGCGGAAGATGCGTGTGTTGGTGCCAAACCTGAATTCGTGCGAGCCGCGACTCCAAGCCAGGTTGTCATTGATGAAGAACCGGGAAGCGCGCCTCCCCTGAACCCAGGTATTGTCGAGCCCTCCGAGGGTCGTAAAGGGCGCGTTGGCACCGCTGCCCTGCAAAACAATCGGAAACGCCGCAAGCGTTTTCGGCAAGTCGCTGGGTCCGAACAGGCTTTCATACCAGGAAAACCCGGGGTTGAAGTAGTTCACCAGATTCTGCGAGAAAACGTGGGTGTAGCCAGCCGCAAAGGAGTAAAGCGGCTGGGAGGAAATCGCATTGAAAAGGGGGTTAATCGGGTCTGTGTACGCTGCTTGCAGGCCAGTGTCGGTCTGGAATCGAAACCAGGTGACGTTGCTCTGGTTGATGTTGTGATCGATTCGCAGGGTTTGTACCTGTTCATGGTCGGTGCTGGAGTGCGAAACACTTTGCCGGTTGGCACACCCATTTCCAAACGGAGGACTTCCCGCCACCGGTGCGCCGCTTGAACCAAGAGGACACCCGAGCACAGCCAGTGGTGTGCCACTGAGATTTTGGTAGAGCGAGAACATCTTATGATAAAAAGGGGCCAATTGCGGCGCTGCCGGATAGGCTGACCCCGTAACTGAGTCCGTCCCCCCGAGCGGGAGTTGCTGCAGGACGTATTGCTGGAAAGCGGCAGTGGGAACGGTAGTCGGCGTGACGATGGGTAACGCGATCCGAACCCATTCGCTGTCGAAAAAGAAAAACAGCTTGTCGCGAACAATCGGGCCACCCAGACTGCCGCCAAAATGATTTACCGTCGATCGCGGCTTATGGTTCCCCGGAGTGGCATTGGTGAAGAAATCCGCCGCGTTCAGCCCGGACCCGTTCCAAAGTTCGTATAGGTTGCCGTGGAACCGGTTGGTGCCGGACTTGGTGATGTAGTTGACCTGGGATGCTCCGTATCGTCCCTGGTCCACAGAATAGGAAAGGGTGTTGACCGTCACATCCGAGATTGAATTCAGCCCCAGGACAAGGTTGGTGGAAAGGCCGCTATTCAAGTTGGTTAAGGGATCGTTGGTTTCCAGTCCGTCGACAATGTACCCGTTTGACAAGGCGGGCAAACCATTGAATTGAACGTTGCCGTACCCATTCGTTCCACCCACGAAATCGTTGCCACTCCCGGCCGTGTTAATAAGAGCGCCGGGGGAAAATTGCAAGGGGTAGGTCAGATCGCCACCCGGATTCGGCAGGTTTTCCAGGGCTGGCGCACTCAGCGAGGTGGAGGTATTCGCGTCTTGGAGATTGATGATCGGGGCCGTGCCACTGACCTCAATCGTCTGCTGTGATTGGGCCACTTTGAGCTTGAAATCGACGGACTGCTTCTCGCCCAGACCGGAAAACACTTTGTCGACCTGCTGCGCCTCGAATCCTTCCATTTCCACTCGAACCGAATAGGCGCCAGGTTTTAGCTGGGGGAAGTTGAAACGCCCCGCCGCATCGGTCTGGACGGTACGCGTTAGAGCCGTTTCACGGCTCGTGACCGTCACCTTGGCACCGGGCACGGCCGCGTTGGAGGCATCGATGACCTGGCCGACAATGGCGCTGGTGGTTTCACCTTGCGCCCAGCCATTTGACTGGCCGAGAAACAATGCACTCGTGGTCAGAAGACTCAAAACTGCAAGGCGTCGCATTTTTCTAAAGCCTCCAACGCAAGGGGATTCCCGTCGTGCCCACCGCAATCGAAGCCCCCAAATAGTTACTTTACCTCAGCTATCTATATATGGTTAACTATAGTTAATCAATATGGCGGGGAATGTCAAGCACTTTTTGAAGCTTGTGATTAAGCTTTTTCGGTAATAGGATGTTAATTCCGTTCCGCGGCTCAATTGACGAGGAACGCGGCAAGGGCCAAAGGTGGAGCAGGGTTGCCAACCATGAAACTCACCATATCGAAAGAGGATTATCTGAAGGCTATCGCGGAGGCCCAGACCGAAGAGGGCACGGTTTTTGCCGTGACGGTGGCTCGATGGCTAAGCGTGAGCGCGCCCGCCGTAGCCCTGGCTTTGCGCCGGTTGCGCAGAGACAAACTGGTGGAGGTTGACCGCAAAGGCCGGGTCTCCCTGACTGTGCTGGGAAAGCGAGTCGCGGATAAACTTCGCCTCCGGCATCACCTGGTGGAGCGAATGCTTCATGAAATGCTGGGAGTGGAGTGGTACAAAGTTCATGATGAGGCTGAGCGCCTGGAGCACGCTATCTCGGAGGATGTGGAACGAAGGCTCATCGAGAAGCTCGGCGCAGACAAACCCTGCCCCCATGGTAATCAGATCAATAAGAGCCCCCGTGAGAGGCGCAAGTCAGGCCTCCAACTTCTATGGGAGGCGGTTCCCGGCTCGGTGGCCCGGGTTGAGAGTGTTGACGAAAGGGATTCCCGACTTCTTGAGTATTTTGACGGACTGGGTATTCGGCCGGGCGCTCACTTGCAGGTGGTCGGCCCCAATTACGACGGCACGCTCGGTCTCCGCCTGGGGGAAAAGCCCACCAACCTGGCGGAAGCTGCCGCCCGAACGGTCTGGGTATCGCCCACCACAAAACATTCGGAACGCGCAGCCTGAGGCCGCCTGCCCAGCCACCTCGCTTCGCTCCTCCGGTCTTCACACGTTCCAGGAACGCAGGCGACATCTCCCCTTCGGGTCAGGGACGGACCCTCGGCAATCTAATGCGAGTTGGCGGCGCCGGCTCCATCCCAGAAGACGGGCCTTGATTCACCCATCCAACCGGGCGGCATTTGTATTGTCGTTTTCCCGCGGATTCGCCGTGGGTTAAATGATGGCGCGCGCTTAGTGGGCTGGCACTTTCGTTGAGACCGCGGTTCGTTCTAACTCCTATGGGGCTCGCCCCTCGCTGCGGGCGTGGCCATCTCACGTTCCGCGAGGAGTTCCAGCAAGTGCGCAAGCACCTCGTCGCGGTCACGACCATTCAGCGCCAGGGCCAATTGCGCGGTCAGCAATCCGTAGCGAGCGCCGAGATCATAGCGCCGCCCCGTGTCTTCCAGTGCCAGGTACTGCTCCTGCCGTGCGAGTTCGGCGAGAGCTGCGGAAAGCGTGACGGCGCCGCCTGGCTGGGCCGCCAGGATCCGCCCCAGGATATCCATCACCGTAGGAGTGAAAACGTGAATGCCAAAGAAACACAGGTAGTAGCCTGCCCGGATTCCCGGCATCATGAGGCGCTGTTCAGCCTCGGTGGGCGTAGGTTTTTCCAGCACCGTCTCCACGCGATAAACACCCGTTCGGCCAGACATGCGGCGCCCGGCTACGGCGCCAAACCGGGTCAAAAGGCTTTCGCGGGTGGGTTGGACCCCGGAGGCGGAACAGGACTCGGTTTCCGCCAACTCCACCAAGCGCTGCACGCCAGGTTTCGCAGCGCTTACATACAGGTGATCCCCCACCATGTGCAGGAAGGGCTCATTGGCGACAAATTCGCGCGCACAGAATAGGGCATGGCCGTATCCCCTGGGCGGCTGTTGCTGAGGAACGAATCGCACCGCACCGGCATGGTTCCCGGCGGCTTGCGCGTAGCGGTCCTCGTCGCCGGGGAAGACCACGACGCAGATTTCTCCAATGTTAGCCGTCAGGGCCTGCTCGATCAGGATGCTCAGAACGGATTTCTCTGCTCCGTCCTGGACGAGAGTCTGGAGCGGAAGCGCCCGCTGATTTCCTCCCGCCGCTGTAATGATCGCCTTTCTGATCCGCACGTTTGACGCTCCTCTTCCGGGCTTGGCCGAATTCCCAGCAGGTTGATCAAGTCTAATGACGCTAGTTATTCTTATTCGTTGTGTTCTTGAGCACGAGGACGAGGATGCGTCCGTCGGAGTGAAATTCGCCGCCCGTCGCGGTCTTGGCAGTGGTCAGGGGGTCGGCTGGCGTGACGTGATCCCGCTGAATGACCAGTCCCGTTCCGGAAAGCGTGCCATTCACGTACTCGCGTTCGCCGTCGATCGCCGGATCGATCTTGTGAGTCACGCCGTTGTTACGCTGGTCCCGCTCGAATCCGATATCGTGCGTAGCCGCCACACACCACAGCGGCCGCCCGTCAACCTCGTCCGGCGATTTCCAGATGCGCAGATGATGCCGTGACATCGCCACCTTTACCGGCTCGCCGTGCGCGAATCCATAATCCTGCGGCCGGTTGAAAAGATAGAGCGTGCTCATGGGCATCGTCAGGTAGTCCTTCTTCTCGATGGTGTTCATCACCGCATTCAGCACGGTGTTGCCAACCGACTTGTCCACCTGGACCCACCCGGCGGAAGTGAATACCTGTACCACCTGGTCCTCTGACCCCACGATCAAGGCGTTGACCATGTCGCCGGGATTGCCGTTGGGATCGGAGTTGCGGCGCGGGATTTTGCTCAGCAAATCGGGAGTAATACCCGGTATGCGGGTTTCCACGGGACCGCCGACATTGGTGGCATCCGCTGTGCCTTCGTTCAGAACTTCGATCTTTATATGAAAGCTTCCGTCCGCGGTCGAGGCATCGCTCATACTCTGATTGATCCCCAGAAACAGCCTCCCTGCTACGGGCACGTCGTATTCCTTGCTAGCGCCCACCAAGAATGGCTGCGCATAATCGTCGGAACCGATTCGGCCGATCAACGCGCCGTGGCCGGCATCCTTTACCGCGTATTGGTGGATCAGGTCAGCCCATCCGCGCGGTAGGCCGTCCGGTCCAAACGTCCCCACTGTTCGCGATTTTCCTTTCACCGATTCGTCAGGTGGATACGTGATTTTCCCCGTGGCCGTGAAGCGCAGTTTCGCCCCTCCGCGCACGTCGACATTCGTGTCCACCCATACTTTTGTCCCGGCCACGTCGATGTCATAGGACTTGATGCTGCCCGCCTGCACGGGGGCCGTCCGTGCCCGCCCTGCCAGGCCCGGGCATACCATCGCTGCCACACACAACACCAACGCCGCAACCCTGATTGCTGTCTCGGTTTTCATGGCTTATCCCTGCGCTCATTGGACCTAACGGCGTACGCGCCCCTTGGCCTTCCTGCCGGCAAAAAGTGCTCCGCTGGATCGTGCCTTTTCGTTAAAGGTCCCACTCTGTCTGATTTTGCCTGCCCGTTCATGCCGGGCGCGCACAGCGAAACGATTTCACACTTTTATGAACTTCTGGCCCTTTGCTCCAAAGATCGGGCATGATTCAGGCGCTTTGCCGAACTCAATGTTACCGCAGACGGGACACAAAGAGAAGCTTCGCTCAAGGGTATAATTAATGAAAACGACAGCAATTATCCCCCGGCTACCCTTGCTTCAGAACTTCATCCACCAATATTTTTCTCCCCGTTTGCCTTTATCTGCGGTCAAGGTCTAACGAAGCTATTTCCCAAGGGGAAAGATCGAGTTTCACGCTCTTGCTCGACTCATCCAAAACCGCCGAGACCCCCGTCATCGGGTTGCCCTCCAGATTAACTCGATGACAAGCGCGCAAGGGTACCGTAAAGGCCAACTCGCTCTGCTTGTGCTCAGCGGAGTAGTTCATGAGCCACACCCTCAATCTTTCTGAATCTGCACCGAAGCGGAATATCACTACCGCCGGGTCGTTCACTGACACCCAGGATTGCGACGGGACGTGCGGTACGGTCCCCTGTTGCACAATGGGTCCCCACGAAGCTTCCGCCAGCCTGAAGCTCTCAGCAGCAGTAAAGGAAGACCCCGTGGTAACCGACCATGTCCACCGATATGATCCCTTGAGAGTCCCGTGGGCGATCATGTTTCTGAGCAAAACATGGCCAGGGGTTCGTACGCAGAAAAACTGCTGCGTTCCCCCATGCGCCACATTCACCGCAAAGCCTGGGCATTGTAGCCGAACGTAATTGAGCGCCGACAACTGCTCCTTATGGCTCTCCTCTTCTCCAAAGGGGAAATCACGAATTACCCTTGTTTGATCCGCTGCGAGTTCAAGCTCAGCCAGCGCCAGAAACTGTATTTGGGGGTAAGTGTGTAATTCCGAGATGACCTCCACTCTTCGTAGGCCTTGGTATAAAACGGCACGGGCGGTTACATACGCCGCCGGTTCCTCGGAAGTGGTCAAGGTCAGGAGGTCTCCCCGAACGGCCAACGCATAATACGCGGGGCCTGTTGCCTCGATAACGCTCGAGTAGGAAACTTCCCCGAAGTCCTTCGCCCGGAATCGGGCTCCGGAATTCGGCGCTTCCCACCAAGTCTCTTTAACATGGGTAATCTCACCGCTGAACGGTCGAAAGAAAACGGTGCGGCTCTTATCCCGATCAAGGAGAATGAAGCTTTTGCGTGATTCGTCCCATTTTACCGAGTAATGCTCGTTGGCGATCTCCCCCCCTTGGCGCACAGAACGCATCGGGGCCGTGGGACCTTTCTTTAAGCTATACGTCTTGAATCCACAGGACGGCAGGTCAACCACCCCCACGAGCCTGGGGTTCTCATTCGCATAGGCCGATTCGACTGGCTGCAGTCCCACCTTTTCGTCGCCACTCTCCAATGAGTATTCAAATCCCTCTCGTACCCCGACATCCAACACGATGGGTTGACGAACTGCAACTCCAGCAGGATTCTGGCACATAACTTCGGCCGGCGATTCCCCGGCCGGCGCTCCACCCAAACGTTCGATTGCCTCTTGCCGAAGTTGGTGCACACCCGCCTCCACCTCTCGGGTCATCATCTTGGCGATCTCGAGATTCGTCGTAAGTACATGCTCATATTCGCCTTGAAATCCGCAAACGATAAAACAATCGTGATTCTGGGGCAGCATGAGCTTCTTCCAAAGATCGCGCAGGCGCTTGGATCGAGCCGAATCCGGCGCCAAGGAAAGAAGAATTTCTGCAGCATTCAACTCGTGCTCAAGACGCCGGTTTTCCTTCAGCAGGGCGTCACCTTCGTATCCCCAGCCGCCGAGCGTTGCCCAAAGCGACTCCCTATTCTGAGGCCAGCCAAAGGTAAATAATCCGTCATCCATTTTCCAATAGAGGGATTCCAGGCTTGTCCCGGGTTTGCATCGCCGTCGCATATACTCGCCGAAACCAAGCGATTGAACTCCCTTGTTTCGCAGCGACTGAAATCCTTCGGTATAGGGCAGGTAGGATGCACCCCAGTCCAAACCAGGAGGCCAGATTTCCGCCCAGATTGTCAGTAACGCTTCTTCCTCCTCTGCCACCGTGTCCACATAGCTTGCCAACGATTGATTCTGCTTCACCAGCGAGATCAGCCAGGGATTGAAGGGGATGGTGGGTATCGCCGTACCATCAAGCCCCTGCCAATTCACTACCGCTTTCTTCACCAATGGCATTGACCCGTTATTTTGAACTTGCAGCGACGCGTAGGGAAAACCGCAGAGCTTGAGTAGCTGCGGCATCTGGGGGTGGAAAATGATTTCTTCCACCAGGAAACACTCCACGTCCTTGCCCAGCACCTCACGCACTACCGCCCGACCTTCGACAAACTGCCGCACATTTGATTGCCAGCCGACAATCTGCGCGTAAGGCTGACTGTAAGTTCCACCCACGGTGTCGATGCGACCAGCAGCCACAAGGGGCCGAAATTTTTCCTGGACGAACTGCCGGTCCTCCTCTTGCATGACTTCGTAGGCATGAGAGTCAAATTCCAGGCATATCGTTAGCCAGGGGAATTGACGTGCGGCATCAATTGTTTTCTGGACTCCATAGAATATCGAGTAGGCCTGTTGGTAGTGTTTGTCACCTACCTTCCCCTCCCGAAAAAGCCACCCCACGCCAGACTGATGCCAGTGGTTTACAATCGTGAAGTAAACGTTAGAGGGGGTGATGGATTTTCCGTCTCCCACCACCCCCAGCATCGGCGCTGCCCCTAGAATCTGAAGGAAGGTCCGCCGACTTAATGACGATTCATTAGAGGATTCCTTGGATCGAATTTCATGTTCCCCTTTGTTCTTCACTATTTTTCCCTCATCTCGTATGATTTTCACTGAAACCGAAGTCACGGAGTCCCCAGCGGCGGGGCGTTAATTCAAGCCGGCATGTCCTCCCAAGGGATAGTGATGCCCTTATAGCGAACTTCAAATCCCAAGTCGCTGAGCATCACGGCGGCCTCCTCCGCATTAGTGGGATTATTATCCGAAACCTTTGCTGCTTTTAGCACCAGCGGTCTAGCAGGAAATTCCCGCCCATCGACGACAGTCGTCCAGTTCGGCAGTTGCCCGTTCCATTGAAAGTCTCTTGCGACGTTCATAACGTCCTGCCGGGTCGCTTTGAGCTTTGGGCCGGTCACACGCCGTTCAACTTTGCGCCGTTCAGCTTTGCGTTGTTCTGCCATGCTTGCTCCTCCCCGCCGGGAATGCGAGTTCACCATATTCAACACCCTACCCAGAGTCAAGTCGAACCTGGTATCCCAACACACGCAGGTGCGAGTGATGGACACGCTTTTGAGTTTTTCATTGGGGTTGCGAACAAGATGTGACAGGGGTTCGCCGATCTCAACGAATTACCTCGATTTTCATCCGCAACAAGATGTTTTTGGAGTAATAGGTGCCAGTTTGGTCACACGATGAAAACTCGAACTTTTGGTGAGGCACATCCTTGATGAAATCAGGTGAAAGTCCGAGTTGTATTCAGCCGCCTGCCAGGAGATGCCGGAACAAAGTAAGGTAGCGTTTGGCATTGGCGGTGATCAAGAAGTGCTCGCGGACGTGTTCGTGACCCTGCTGACCGAGCTTTAAAGCCAGCGCGGGATTAGAGAGCAAGAAGCGGATCTGATAAGCCGCTCCCTGCACCGAATGGGCAAGCAATCCCGTGTGTTTATGGATTACTTGCAAGGGGATGCCTCCCACCGCGGAAGCCACGACTGGTTTCTTCTTCCATAAGGCTTCTGCAACGGTCAGGCCGAAACCTTCGCGCAAGCTTTTTTGGATGATGAGGGTAGAGGCGTGCTGGAGCGCGTTGATCTCAATTGGACTCCAGGGAGGCAGGTTGAGGATGTGCACATCCGGATCAACCCCTGCGGCCTCTATGACTTCTGACAAGACTGTTTCTCCCTCGGGATCATCATCTGCCTGGCCGCCTGCTAGAACCAGTTGGCAGTCGAAGTAGCGTTTGACCATACGGTAGGCTTGGATAACTCCCACCGGATCCTTGAGGCGGTCGAAGCGGGAAATCTGAGTGAGGATGGGGCGCGCGGCGTCAATGCCATAAAGGTCCAAAATTCTGCGCACAGTCTCAGGGGAAAGATCCTGATTTTTCTCCGAGAGCGGGTCGATGCAAGGGAAGAAGAGGTACTGGGGGATTGGAAGTTTTTGGCAAAACTCCGGTGACGAGAATATTGCCGCATCATACTTCTTGACCCAAGGTTCGAGGAATCCCCAGACGGCGGGGTTGGGGTGGGACAGGTCGATATGGCAGCGCCAAACCCAATGGCCGGAGTGATTGTTTCGCCCCTGGATCAAAGCCACGGGCTGGGGGTCATGAATCACGGTGAATTCGCGATTCATGGATAAGCGGCAAAGGTTCTGTTGGTTATAGGCCAGAAAGGTCTCAAAACTTTCCGGCGGTAGTAAGTAAGGTCCACCATGTAGGGCATTGTGAAACGCCTTGGTAATCCCAAAAAAATCATTCCCCCCGGTGATCACGTCCCATTGGACCGAAAGTTCCAGCTCCTGGAGGATCGGAACCAAGCGGGTCAGGATCTCGGCCACTCCACCCCCAACGGCCGTGGAGTTCACCATGTGGATGGAATGCCCGTGGAGCGTACCGGCGAGCGCCCTTAGCTCATCCACCTCGGGCTGACCAATGATCGGTACATATTCGTCCAGAGGGATGGACCTCGGCACTGTAGTCGTCGGCGCAGTCACGCGCACAACTCCTTCTCAATTAATTGGGTGAGGATCGTCCGTACACCTTCCAGGGTGTTGGTGTAAATGTCAATGTGGTCCGCGCGGCGCGCCAGACCGGTGAGACCCAGGCTACTTTCAAACCAGTGGGAGAAATCGTTGGTTTGAAGGTGCAAGCGCAGTCGCGAGGCGATGAAGTGATAGTGCAGCGAGGCGCGACTCAATCTCTGAAGGCCCTCCTTGAATTCCCGCAGCGTTCGGGCATCAAACCCTAAGGGAATGGCCACTCCCACGGCCTCGCAGAACGCGAAGGCTTCAAAAGATTGTTGGGCGGAAAATTGCGGGTGAAGTTCGCAGTAATCTTTGACCGTGCAGCGCAAATCGGCGCGCAGCTCGGCCAGCGAGGTGTACTCACGAATATCGAAGCTGGCAAGTTGCTCGGCGAGTTCCGGGCGGTTGCATGCGGCCAAGGCCCACTGGGCGAAGTCGTTGGAAAAGCCTTTGGTGAGAAAGTGATGGCGGCTAAGACTCTGGAAGGTGTGGAAAAAAATGGAGGCGTCGCTACAGGCCTCCAGGGCCCCAGCAAACTCCGCCAGGGTCGTGGCCTTCAAATCCTGAATACGGATCAGATAGGAGGCCGTCAAGAATTGGAAGGGAGACTCGATTCCTTGCATGATATCACCACCTCCAATCGTTCCAGGAATTCCCTGACCTCGCCGGGGTCGCGTAGGCAGAAGGCCGCTCTGGTTCTTCGCCGTCCACCCACGTGAATGGCGAACCCCCGGCGAAGGACCGCGAAGGCAGACTCATCGGAAGTATCGTCGCCAATGAAGATGGGAAGTGTGTCCGCAGGAACCCCCGAGAGAAGGATTTGGGTTGCGAGACCCTTTCCAACAATGGCGCTGGGAAGCAACTCCCAGACTTCTTTACCTTTCAGCAAATGCAGCCCCGGCCGGAAAAGATCCCGGGCGATGAGCATGACCAGCCCGGCCACCCGCACCACGGGCAGCATGGCCCCGCGGTAATGGACCGCTAGTGCATAACCTTTATCCTCAACCTCGATGCCGGGGAGCGACGGGAGCCACTCGGCAATCCAAGACTTCGCCTGGCGCAAGAGTTTTTTTTGCGCGGGAGGAAGTGTGGCGCCACGCCTTTCCCAGCCGTGTAGACCCAAGAGTCGAACCCCGGGGATTCTCACTCGACGCCGGAGGTCTGCCAACCTTCGTCCGCTCATGATGTAAACGCTCGACCCCCGATGTTTCGCCAAGCGGCCAAGCACCCTCTGCATGGGTGGGTTAAGGCTCACCCTGTCAGGGTTGTCGATCAAGGGTACAAGCGTGCCGTCAAAGTCCAAAAGCAGCAGCCAACGGTTCGTTGCCCGGAGCCGTCTCACCACCTGCGGCCAGGAATCCAGAAGGGGGCGAGGCCCCCGCGCGAGTTGGATCTGATGCGTCGTTATCCCGCCTCCACACGCGAATCGAGCCGGATTTCACAGAGGTCCGTGGTCAGGTCTGCAGCCCACCGATAGATGTTGAAATCTTTCACGATTTGCCGCATTCGATGCATCCGTGCGCTTCTTTCCGCAGGATCCATGACCAAGGCGAAGCGGACAGCTTCCGCCAACTGTTCGATGTCGTAAGGATTAACGATGAGGGCGTCGCGCAATTCGCGGCAGGCGCCGGTAAAGCGGCTAAGGATCAGGACTCCCTGATCGTCTTCGCACGCCGCCACGTACTCTTTGGAAACAAGATTCATGCCATCGTGAAGTGATGTGACCATGCACAGGTCTGCTGCTTTGTAATACCTCTGTATTTCCTGGTGACTATGATGCCGATTCAAATAAAGGATGGGCTTCCACTGGTTGGTCTGGAATCGCCAATTGATACGGTCCGCTTCCGCCGCGACTTCCGCCAGAAGTTCGTGATAACGCTTGATGTGGGTTCGGCTGGGAGCTCCGATCTGGACAAAGGTGAATTGCCCTAGGTACGCAGGGTACCTTTCAAAAAAGCGCTCCAGCCCTTGGAATCGTTCCAGAATCCCCTTGGTGTAGTCCACGCGCTCGACGCCAATGCCCATATACGTCGCCTGCACGCCATGCTCCTTCAATAAAGCTGCACGGTCAAGGTAGGGCGATGCGTGTGAGGAGCGATCAGGTTCAGACGATTCTGGAAAGGCCACGCTGATGGGGAAAGGCCGCACTTGAGTGAGGTGGCCCCCACGTTCAACTGTGAACCTCTCCCAATTCACTCGGGACTCTACCACGCGGTCGACGGTTTCCAGAAAGTTGTTGCAATGGGATTGGACGTGGAAGCCCACCAGGTCGGCTCCCAGCAGACCTTCCAGCAATTCGCGCTGCCAGGGGCAAATGCCAAAGGCCTCTGGGTTTGGCCAGGGAATGTGCCAGAAGATGGCTACGCGCGCGCCGGGAACTTTTTCCTTCAGCAGCCGCGGCAGCAGTGCGAAATGATAGTCCTGCACGAGCACAATCGGCTCCTCCACCCCCTCCATTTCCTGCAGTAACGCCTCCGCAAACTTTCGATTCACGGCTTGGTAGTGCTCCCAATCCTTGGCGCGAAAGATGGGCCGCGTATGGGCGATGTGGCAAAGCGGCCAGACGCCCTCATTGGAAAACCCAAAGTAGTAGCCCTCTTCTTCCTCTTTCGTCAGCCACACTCGCTTCAGCGTGTATTGGGGATCATCAGGAGGGACACGCAGGCAGTCCCGTTCGTCCACAGTTTCGTGATCGGCATCCCCGGAGCCGTGCGCGAGCCAGGTACCCTGGCAGGTTCGCAAGATGGGTTCGATGGCCGTAACCAATCCACTCGCCGGGACGGAGACTTCCACGTTTTTCCCCCGGTAGGCGTGGGTGTAGGGTTCGCGATTGGAAACCAGAAAGAACGGCCGGTCCCCAAGCTTGCTCCGCACGTACACGCGCAAGCGTTCCGGCGTCCAATGGGATTCGGCGGTATCGCGGAGCCGCGCTTCCTCCTCCGCCGCGGCCCGAGCCGCCTCCAGGCTCTTTGCCAGGTGCGAAACTTCTTGCGCCAAGGGTTTGAAGAGGTCTTCGTCATCCAGGCCGGACCGCTCCCCACGCTTGCCCTCGCGGATTTCCCTGATCCACTTTGTCGCTCGGGCAATAGGTCCCACGATGGTCCAGCGGATGATGAGTAGTGTGATCAGGGCGATCAATACCGCCTGCGCCAGCACATTCAGAAACGCGCTCCACCAAAGCCGCGAAGTTTGCGCCTTGATGAAGCTGGCATCATGAAAAGCTACGAGCGCCCCTAGTACCTCCGATTCGTCACGAATCGTATGAATATAGATGTGGGTAAGTTTCCCACGCAACGTGGTGAAACTCGCGTAGCCTCCTTTGCTCGCGATCACCTGGATCACTTGGGGAAGCACGGCACGCAAGTAATCCTCCTGGCCAGGGGTTGCGGCCAGGCTGTCTCCGGATTTATTGAATACGGCGATACCTATCAGGTGTTCACTATTCCCAAACCCGGATACAACCGCCTGCAAGCGTCTGTGCAAGCTTGGGGTGAGTAGGGGTGCTACTTTCCCTTCCAAACTTTCTCCCACGATCGCGGCGCGATTCTCCAAATCCTTCTGCAGCCTGCGCTTCTCGGTCTTTACCTGGGACACCGCAGAGAGGACCGACAGGAGGGTGACGCCAAAAACAAGCGAGAGGATTAAGCGGAGACTCATACGCATGTATTTGCCGTCTCCTTGTTGTCGCGCCAGGGCTTTGGGGCGAGACATCTCATATCCGTTCTTGTGTGGGGCGGCAGCAACCAATTATCGCGGTTTGGAAAATCAAACCAAACGAAGCAGCGACAATTCCCAATCCTGGCATGATTCGAAAGGGCCAGCGCTGCGCCGGCCCTCTCGCCTTGGCAGATCCGCCGCAGCTATGCTTCTTGAATATCGACCACATGGATCATGTTTTCGTGGGGATCCAACGTTCCTGTAACTTTCACGTTCTTTCCGTTGAACGCCTTCACCTTTTCTTGGTCGTCAAGCTTGTAGGTGGTGTTGCTGGAAGTGTCCTCGAGGACAAACTTGCCTTCCGACGACTGCGCAACCTTGCCTGTGAAGGTCTTGCTCTCTTGCGCGGCTTGATCCTGGGCTGATGCTGGTGAGGCGGCAGAAATCGCGGTGATGGTCGCGTGGTGAGCAGGAGCAGGTGCAAAGGTTTGAGCTGTCAGACCCAAGGTTCCTAACGTCAACAGACATGCTATACATCCGCGCATAATTAAAGGGACATTAGGCGCTTCTTTATGGCATACTCCTCGCAGGAGGAGTGGCCATGGTTCCCCGCATCCTGCAACTGCATCCCGGGACACAG
>Ga0335085_10004018_pt1 | contig 24802 bp, 23 predicted proteins | sample Lox_Sample_45_FD_206712 | JGI IMG/M metagenome (GOLD analysis project Ga0335085, IMG submission 206712) | Soil microbial communities from Loxahatchee National Wildlife Refuge, Florida, United States - Lox_Sample_4.5 | ecosystem: Environmental > Terrestrial > Soil > Wetlands | place: USA...
CGACACCCGCGAAGATGAGTGCCATCAGAACGAGCTCGGCGTAGAGGATTCGCACGCGCGGCCGGCTCCAGGGCAGCCGCGCGATCGAGACGGCGAGGATCGTGAACGGGACGTAGAAGGCGAGGATCTCGATCGCCCCCTCGTGCACGTCCAGGCTCCAGGCAAGCGAAATTCCCGTCCAGGCGACGAAGGCGCCGAGCGGCCAGGCGGCGAGCCCGAGCTCGCGAGAGCGCTCGTCGCCGTGCAGGAGCTCCCAGGCGAGGAGGACGGCCGCCCCGACCGCGACCGCGTAGAGCGGGACGAGCAGCTGGTGCCCGAGCAGCCCGACCCGCACCGGCACGAAGGCGAGCGTCGCGAAGGCGACGAGCCACGGCTCCTGCCTGAACAGCCAGGCGAGCGCGGGCGCGAGCAGGACTCCCACGCCGATCGTCAGCCCCAGCTCGAGCGCCTTCCCGGGCGTGAGCGAGACGATCAGGAGGAGAGTGCCGAAGGCCGCGAAGCCGAGGCCCGCTAGCCGGTCGTGCCGCCCGCGCGCGACGACGAGGATGGCGAGGCCGATGCACGCGACGGGACCGCCGATCCGGGCGAGGTCGCTCACCGTCGGCGCCCGACGATCAGCTTGGCCGTGTCGGTGTAGCCCTGCTCGCCGACGACGAGCCTGTAGGTGCCGGGCTTGGCCGGTGCGTGCAGGTACAGGACGGGCTCCTTCGAGAGACCGCGCTTGCCGTTCAGCTGCCAGCGGTAGGTCGACGCGTCCGTCTCGACGCCGACCCCGATGCGCACGCCGGGCTTCTTCACCCGGATCAGGTGATGGACGAGGTGGATGTAGCGCACCTCGACGACGAGCGGCCGTCTCGCTTTCGCCGGCGTGATGTTCCCCGCGAGATCGGTCCCCCCCAGATAGAGCGTGTACCTCCCGGCCTCGAGCGGCGCGCCGTCGACCGTCCCGAACCAGGTGAACTTGCCCTCGGCCTGGTGGCTCCGCGTGCGCAGGATCCGGTGCGAGTGGAGAAAGAGGACGGCGTGGGCCGGCGAGTTGAAGCGGTAGGTGATCTTGATCGTGTCGCCGACGTCGTTCCCGTCGGGGGAGATGGTGGTGCGACTGACGCCGGCCTCCAGCACCTTCGGCGGGTGCGTGTCGAGCACGATCCGGTTCGGCAGCAGGATCGTCCGGTGCTGACGGGCGAAGTGGATCTCGGGCTGATACGCGCCGTCCTGGGCGCGCGTGTCGGCTTCGGTCCGCCCGTTCCACGTGAAGACGGCGCGGCCCGGCGGAACGTACTCGTCGGCGGCCAGCGTGTCGACGACCGCACCCCGGGGGTCGCGGATCGTCACGGTCACGTGGTCGCCGCGACGCAGCTTGACGCTGATCGTCGCCTTGCCGCGGGCGCAGCCGCACGTCGGCGAGATCCGTTTCGAGACGAGGGTCCCGTAGACCGGGCTCTTGACGAGCTTGAGCCGCTCGGTGATCGCGAACGCCGCCGCGGTCGCGATCAGCAGGCCCACGAGAACCGCGGTGGAGAGAACCCGCTGCAAAGCAGCGCGATTGTAGTCGTGTCCGAACCGACGCAGTTCCGTAGCCTTCACCGGGCCGCCCCCGCTCCGCGGTGCCTGTGGCCCGGCTCAGGCGCTCTCGGCGCGCAGGCGAGGGCCGAGCCAGGCGCGAAGGCCGTAGCCGACGAGCACGGCGGCAAGGGTGATCAGGCCGCCGATCAGGATCCAGTTTCCAGCCGGGACGTCGAGCATCTTCAGCCCGCTCAGCGTCAGCACCGTTCCCAGCGTGATCCGCAGCGCCCCGTCGGGGAGCCGCACGGTGAAATGGCTCGAGAGCAAAACGCCGGGAATCGACCCCAGGAGGAGCCACGCCGTCGCGTGCAGGTCGACGTTGCCGGCAACGAGATGGCCGAGCCCCGCGACCCAGAGCAGCGCCGCGGCGTGGAAGATGTCCGTGCCGACGATCTTCGGCATCGTCAGCGGGTAGACGAGCACCATCACGAGGCCGAAGAACGTGCCGCTCCCCACCGACGTCAGGCCGACGACGAAGCCGAAGACGACGCCCATCGTGACGGCGATGACCTTGTCCCGCCGATCGAGCAGGAAGGGCGCGTCGCTCGGCCGGATGCCCTTCGTCACGACCGACTTGACGAGGAAGCCGATCCCACCCGCCACGAGCGCGGCGCCGACCGCGTATCCCTCCACCGTCTCCGCCGAGCTGCCGTAACGGTGCTTGAAGGCCCCGGCCACGGCGACCCCGGCGAGCGACATCGGCGCCGAGCCGAGGAACATCAGCGTCGCGAGCCGTGCGTGCACGGTCCCGAGCCGCCGGTGCCGGACGGCCCCGAACGACTTGAAGATCGCGCCGTGGAGGATGTCCGTGCCGACTGCGTAGGTCGGCTCGAAGCCGAAGACGAGGACGAGGATCGGCGTCATCAACGACCCCCCGCCCATCCCGCTCAGGCCGACGAGCGCGCCGATCAGAAAGCCGGTCAGGGTGAACTGCCAGCTCACGGCGCGTCCGTCCTCCGGCCGGAAGCGCTAGCTGTCGAGCGAGCGCTCACGGAGGGCCTGCACGATGCGTTCGGCCGCCGCCTCGACGGTCAGGATCGCCATGTCGAGGTGGAGGTCCGGCGCCTCCGGCGCCTCGTAGACGGAACCGGCGCCGGTCAGGTTCTCGAGCTCGCCCTCGCGCGCCTTCGCATAGAGGCCCTTCGTGTCGCGCGCGGCGGCCAGCTCGGCGGGCAGGTCCAGGTGCACCTCGACGAACTCGTCTGCGGCGAAGAGCGAACGGACCGTCTCGCGGTCGGCGCGGAACGGGGAGACGAAGGCGGCGATCACGATCACACCGGCGTCGGTCAAGAGCCGGGCCACCTCGCCGGCGCGCCGGATGTTCTCCGCGCGGTCGGCGTCGGTGAAGCCGAGATCCTTGCTGAGGCCGTGGCGGAGGTTGTCGCCGTCGAGCAGGTAGGTGTGCCGCCCGAGCGTGTGCAGCCGCTGTTCGAGCAGGTTCCCGACCGACGACTTGCCGGCCCCCGGCAGCCCCGTCAGCCAGACCACGAACGGACGCTGACCCTTGAGCGCCGCGCGCGCGGCACGGTCGACCTCGAGCGCCTGCCAGCGGACGTTGTCGGAGCGCCGGAGCGCGAAGCGGAGCAGACCGGCGCCGACGGTGTGGTTCTCGACCCGGTCGATGAGGATGAAGCCGCCGGTGTCCCGGTTCTCGAGATAGGGGTCGAAGGCGATCGGCTCGCCCAGCTCGAGCTGGCAGACGCCGATCTCGTTCAGGTCGAGCTGGTTGGCGGCGATCTGCTCGTGCGTGTCGACGTCGAGCTTGTAGCGCAGCGGCGCCACGGTGGCGGGAACGGTCTTCGTGCCGACACGCATCAGATACGTGCGGCCGCGCAGGAGCGGCTCCTCCGCCATCCAGACGACGGTCGCCTCGAACTGCTGGCCGACGGACGCAGGGGCGGCGGCGGCCGCGATCACGTCGCCGCGGCTGACGTCGATCTCGTCGGCGAGCGTCACGGTGACCGCCTGGCCCGCCACCGCTCGCTCGAGGTCGCCGCCAAAGGCCACCACCCGTTCGATCGTGCTCTCGCGACCACCCGGAAGGACGACGACGGCGTCGCCCGGTGCGACCGAGCCGCCTGCGACCGTGCCGGCGAAGCCGCGGAAGTCGGGATTCGGCCTGCTCACCCACTGCACCGGCAGCCGGAGGGGCGCGTCCTGCATGCGCTCCTGGTCGACCTCGACCGTCTCGAGGTAGCCCATCAGGGTCGGCCCGCCGTACCACGGCATCGACCCGGACGGCGCGACGACGTTGTCGCCCCGGAGCGCGGAGAGGGGGATCACCTTGAACTCCCCCAGTCCGAGCTGACGGGCGAACTCGCCGTACTCACGCTCGATCTCGCGGAACCGTTCCTCGGAGAAGTCGACCAGGTCCATCTTGTTCACGGCCACGGCGACGTGGCGGATCCCGAGCAAGGTGACGAGATAGCTGTGGCGGCGCGTCTGCGTGAGCACGCCCTTGCGTGCGTCGAGCAGGATCAGCGCGCAGTCCGCGGTCGAGGCACCGGTGACCATGTTCCGCGTGTACTGCTCGTGGCCCGGCGTGTCGGCGACGATGTACTTGCGCGTGTCGGTCGAGAAGAAGCGGTACGCGACGTCGATCGTGATCCCCTGCTCGCGCTCCGCGGCGAGGCCGTCGAGCAGGAGCGCGAAGTCGAGCTCCTCACCCTGGGTGCCGACGCGCTTCGAGTCGGCCTCGAGCGCTGCGACCTGGTCCTCGAAGAGCATCTGCGCCTCGTAGAGCAGGCGCCCGATCAGCGTGCTCTTGCCGTCGTCGACCGAGCCGCACGTGCTGAAGCGGAGCAGGCTCTTGTGCTCGTGGGCCGCGAGGTAGGCGAGGATGTCCTCGGAGATCAGGTCGGAGGTCGCCATGCCCGCCTAGAAATACCCTTCGACCTTCTTGCGCTCCATCGAGGCGGCCGCGTCGTGGTCGATCACGCGGCCCTGCCGCTCGGAGGTGCGGGCGAGCAGCATCTCCTGGATGATCGCCGGCAGCGTGTCCGCGTCGCTTGCGACCGCGCCGGTGAGCGGATAGCAGCCGAGCGTCCGGAAGCGCACCTTCCTTCGCATCGGCTCCTCGCCCGGCTCGAGCGGCATCCGCTCGTCGTCGACCATGATCAGCGTGCCGTCGCGCTCGACAACCGGTCGCTCGGCTGCCAGGTAGAGCGGCACGATCGGGATCTCCTCGCGATGGATGTAGAGCCAGACGTCGAGCTCGGTCCAGTTCGAGAGCGGGAAGACGCGGATCGACTCGCCCCGGCGGTGACGCGCGTTGTAGAGCCGCCAGAGCTCCGGGCGCTGGTTCTTCGGGTCCCAGCGGTGCTGCGCGGTGCGGAAGGAGAAGATCCGCTCCTTCGCGCGCGAGCGCTCCTCGTCGCGGCGGGCCCCGCCGAAGGCGGCGTCGAAGCCGTACCTGTCGAGGGCCTGCTTCAGCGCCTCGGTCTTCATCACGTCGGTGTGGACGACAGAGCCGCTCGTGAACGGATTGATCCCGCGCCGCAGCCCGTCCTCGTTCACGTGCACGAGCAGCTCGAGGCCGTGCTCGCGTGCCATCCGCTCGCGGAAGGCGTACATCTCGCGGAACTTCCAGGTCGTGTCGACGTGGAGGAACGGGAACGGCGGCGGCGCCGGGAAGAAGGCCTTCCGGGCCAGGTGCAGCATCACCGAGCTGTCCTTGCCGATCGAGTAGAGCATCACGGGCTTCTCGGCCTCGGCGACGACCTCGCGCATGATGTCGATCGCCTCCGCCTCGAGGCGCTCGAGGTGCGTGAGCCTCACCCTCGTGCTCATACCGCCACTTCCAGCAGGCCCAGCTCCTCGAGCTTCCCGAGCACGAGGCGTGCAGAGGCGCCGGGCTCGTGCTCGGTCGTGTCGATGCGGAGCTCGGGGCGCTCGGGCTCCTCGTAGGGATCGGAGATGCCGGTGAACTCGGGAAGCTCGCCCGAGCGCGCCCTCGCGTAGAGCCCCTTCACGTCCCGGCGGGCGCACTCCTCGACGGGCGTCGCGACGTGCACCTCGACGAACGCCCCGTGCTCCTCCACGAGCTCGCGCACCTTCCGCCGGGCGGCCTCGTACGGCGAGATCGCCGAGACGATCACCGCCGCGCCGTGCCGGGTCAGCCGCGAGGCGACCCAGCCGATCCGCTCGATGTTCGCGTCGCGATCCTCCTTCGAGAAGCCGAGCCCCTTCGTCAGGTGCGCGCGGACGACATCGCCGTCGAGCCACTCGACGAGCAGGCCGCGCCGCTCCAGCTCGGGCGCGACGAGCTCCGCGATCGTCGTCTTGCCCGCGCCGGAGAGGCCCGTGAACCAGAGCGTGAAGCCGTCAGCCATCTCGGTGCATCTCGTGCCTGTTTTAGCGCTTCGCCGACCGCGACGAAGGGCCGTGGAGTCCGCACTCGATCTTGTCGGAGTCTGCCCAACGGCCGGCCCGCTCGTCCTCGTCCCGCGTCACCGGGCGGGTGCACGGCATGCAGCCGATCGAGGGGTAGCCCGCGTCGTGCAGGGGGTTGTACGGGATCTCGTTCACGACGATGTAGGCGTCGACGCGCCTGGAGTCCCAGTCGACGAGGGGGTGCACCTTCCAGACGCCGTAACGCTCGCTCCACTCCACTCGACGGGCGTCCTTCCGGGTCAGGCTCTGCTCGCGGCGGATGCCGGACACCCAGCCGTCGAACTCCCGCAACACCCGCTCGAGCGGCTCGACCTTGCGGATGTGGCAGCAGCGGTCGGGATCGTGCTGCCAGAGATTCGGGCCTTCCCGCCGGTGCTGCTCGGCAACGGAGAGCACCGCGGGCCGGCGGAGCTCCAGCCCGTAGCGCTCCACCAGCCGCTCGCGCGTCTCGTACGTCTCGGCGAAGAAGAGGCCGGTGTCGAGCTCGACCACAGGGATGTCGAGCCCGAGCTCGGCGACCATGTGCACGAGCACCGACGACTGCTTCTGCCACGAGCAGGTGAGGCAGAGCTTGTCGCCGAACCGCTCGTGGGCCCAGAGGAGCGACTCCTCGGCGCACATCGCCTCGACATCGGGGAGCTGGAGGGCGCTCGTCACCGTGGATCGGCTTCTTCGAGGACGGGGACGGCGGGGGAGCCCTGGCCCCCGCCGTCCAGGAGGACCTCCCGCAGCGTGTCGCCGCGCAGCCCGAGCCGGAGCGTCTCGAGCGGGATCACCTCGTCGGGCGGAATGTTGCCGAGGTTCACGTTCGGGCCGAAGTGCTTGACGAACCAGGCCTGGCTCGTCTTCGTCGGGGCCTCCCAGATCAGCTCGTGGAAGTCGAGCGAGTGCTCGATCTCGTCGACGAGACCCGTCCGCAGCTCCCCGGTCGGCCGGTAGATCCCGGCGTTGCCGCCCTCGCGGCCCTCCGCGATCACCTTCCACGCGCCCGCCTGCAGCTCCTCGCGCATCCACTGGACCCAGAGGTAGGGCGCAATGTTCACCTCGGCATCCTTCGAGCCGACCTCCGAGAGGACGGTGAAGTCCCGCGCGAACTCCGCGATCAGCTCGAGCTTCCGCTCGCGCGGAACCTCGACCGTCCCGTCCGAGATCTCGACGTGCGAGAAGCGGAACTCCGTGAGCCACGCCTTGAACTCGGCGATCTTCCCACGCGCGTAGACGGCCTCGAAGAGCGTGCCGCCGCAGACGACCGGCGTGTCGAACGAGCGGTAGAGCGCGATCTTCTTCTCGAGGTTGTTCGTGACGTAGCTCGTCCCCCAGCCGAGCTTGACGATGTCGACGAACTGCCCCGCGGTGTCGAAGAGCCCTTCGATCTCACGCAGGTTCAGCCCCTTGTCCATGACATGCGTGAGGCCGGCCTCGCGCGGCTTGCCGGGGCGATCCGGCAGACCCAGGAACCCGTCGTTAAAGCCTTGCATAGAGCTCCTCCAGCTTCTTCGCGGCCGCCGCCTGGACGTCGTGGTAGAGGGAGTTGCCGTGTGCGTCGATGCCGACGGTGAGCGGGCCGAAGTCCCTGACGCGGAAGCGCCAGAGGCACTCGGGCATCAGCTCCTCCCAGGCCACTTCCTCGATCTCCTCGATCTGCGTCGTCTCGAGCGCGGCGGCGCCGCCGACGATCGCGAAGTAGACCATCCCGTGAGCGCGCATCGGCTCGATCGCCTCGTCGGGGAAGCCCCCCTTGCCGCAGATCGCGCGCACGCCGTAGCGGGCGCCGAGCCCCTCGGTGAAGCGGACCATCCGCGCCGAGGTGGTGGTGCCGATGCAGATCTTCTCGTAGCGGCCCTCTCCGAGCTTGCGCACGTTCGGGGCGGTGTGCAGCAGGAAGGCGCCGCCGAGATCCATCGGCGGCTCGACGCCCTCGTCGAAGATCCGGATCTGCGTGCGGTCGCGGATGCCGATGATGTGGCCCTGGACGACCACCTCGTCGCCGGCCTCGAGCTTCAGGATGTCGGCCGGGTCTGTGATCGGGAAGCGAACCTCGTGCGTCGGCATCTGACTAGGCCTCTCTGTCGAAGTCGACGGCGCCGTCGGCCGCGACGTGCGCGGTCGCACGCCGGGCCGCCCAGCACTGGTAGTTGACCGCGACCGGGTTGAGGGTCATGTGCGTGTCGGCGTGCTCGACGTGGCAGTTGAGGACGGTGACGTCGCCGCCGAGCCCCATCGGGCCGATCCCGGTCTCGTTGAGCAGCTGGAAGAGCTCCTCCTCCAGCTGGGCCACCACCGGATCGGCGTTACGGGTGCCGATCGGTCGAGTAATGGCTTCCTTGGCCAGGTACATCGCGTAGTCGGCAGAGCCGCCGATGCCGACGCCGACGATCCCCGGCGGGCACGGCTTGCCGCCGGCACCGACGATCGACTCGAGCACGAACCGCTTGATCCCCTTCACGCCGTCGGCGGGGACGCACATCTTCAGGAAGCTCATGTTCTCGGAGCCGGAGCCCTTGGGCACGCACTTGACGTCGAGCCCATCCCAGTCCGGGACGAATTCCCAGTGCACGATCGGCAGGCGGTGGCCGACGTTCGGCCCGGTGTTCTCGCGCGTGATCGTGTGCACCGCGTTCGAGCGCAGCGGGTGCTCGAGCGTCGCGCGGGCGGTGCCGTCGCGCAGCGCCTCGTAGATCCGTGCCGGATGGAGCGGGAAGTGCTCGCCGACGCGGCAGGTGTACACGGCGATCCCGGTGTCCTGGCAGACGAGGTTGCTGTTCGTGTCCGCGACCTGGACGTTGCGGAGGATCGTCGAGAGGACGCGCTGCCCCGCTACCGACGTCTCGCGGCCGGCGGCGTCGGCGAGCGCATCCCGGAGATCCTGCGGAATGTCCTTCAGGGCCCACACGTAGAGGTGTGCCGCGGCGTCCTCGACGGCTTGCCGAAGCTCTGAAGTCGTGTCGATGCTCATGCGGTTTGTGCCGCTCCTTCCCTCTCCTGCCAGCGTTCCGCGACTTCCTCCGGAGTCGCGCTCTCGAACTCGGGGCCCGCCTGCCAGCCCAGCGCCCGGAACGAGCCGTTCTCGGCGCCGAGCACGGCCCCGGACATCTCGCAGCGCTCGGACGCCAGGAAGAGCACGGCCGGCGCGACCAGCTCCGCCGCCAGCTCGCCCGGGCTGATCGCCCGCCGGGAGATGCGCGTCCCTGCGACCGGTGCGATCGCGTTGGCCCGGATGCCGTACGCCGCACCCTCGGCGGCGGCCACCAGCATCAGGCCGAACGCGCCCGCCTTCCCCGTTGCGTACGCAGCCTCCCCCGCGAGGCTCGGCTTCGGCCACATCGCGTGCGCGGAGGTCGTGAAGACGAGCCGGCCGTAGCCCTGCTCCTTCAAGACCGGCCAGGCAGCGCGGGTGACGTGGAACGGGGCGTCGAGGCTCGTCCGGAGCACGGAGTCCCAGCTCGGCTGCGCCTCCTCGAACGGCTCGAGGACGTGGAGCCCGGCGTTGTGGACGATCGCATCGATGCGCCCGAACGCCTCCAGCGCGCGCGCGACCAGCCGGTAGCAGGCCTCCTCGCCGCGCAGGTCCTCGTAGGCCGCGACTGCCGTGCCTCCCCGGGCGACGATCCCCGACGCAACGGCATCGGCGACCGACGGGTCGCCGCCGCTTCCGTCGAGCGCGACCCCGGCGTCGTGGACGACGACCGAAGCGCCGCGAGCGGCGAACGCGCGCGCATAGGCCGCTCCGAGCCCGCGGCCTGCGCCGGTCACGAGCACGCTCCGGCCGTCGAAGCGGATCTCGTCGCTCACGCCGCGGCCTTCCCGGCGGCAGCGGTCCCTGCGCGGCGGCCGAAGACGACGCACTCGAGCAGCGAGTTGCCCATCATGCGATTGCGGCCGTGGGTTCCCCCGGCGATCTCGCCGCAGGCGTAGAGGCCCTCGAGCGTGGTCTCGGAGTCGGTGTCGATGACGAGGCCGCCGTTCTGGTAGTGGAGGACGGGGTAGGCGAGGATGGGCTCGCGGAGCGGGTCGATCCCGGCGGCGCGGTAGCGGCGCAGCATGTACGGGAGCGACAGCTCCGCGTCGTGCTCCGGGATTCGGGTGGTGTCGAGCCAGACGGCGGGCCGGCCGTCCGGCGTCGGTACGCCCTTGCCCTTCGCAACCTCGTCGAAGATCGCCCGGCTGACGACGTCGCGGGCCGCGAGCGAGTCGCAGAACTCCTCGCCGTCGACGTTCCGCAGGACCGCGCCGTACGCCCGCGTCGTCTCGGGGATCGAGTAGCCCTGCAGCGTCGGCGGCCACGCGCCGCCGTTCGGGTGGTACTGGAGCGCCTCGAGGTCGCGGGCCTCGGCCCCGAGCCCGAGTGCGAGCCGCGTGACCTCGCCGGTCGCCCCCGGATGGTTGGTCGAGAGCTCTCCGCGCTCCTCGGCCTCGCGGAAGCAGCGTCCTCCGGCTGCGAGCACGACGGTGGCGGCCTCGAGCGCGTGCTCGCCGCAACGAGCCCGCCAGCCGTTCTCGCCCTGCTCGAGCGAGTCGAGCGGCGCCTTCGCGTGCACCGTGACCGAGCCGGCCTCGACCGCGGTGCGAAGAGCCGAGGTGATCGCGAGCCCGGTCTGGTCGCCGACCTGGAGCAGCCTCGCAGCCGAGGCGCCGCCGCAGCGCGCGAGCCGGTAGCTTCCGTTCTCGCGCGTAAAGGCGACGCCGACGTCCTCGAGCCAGCGGATGGCCGAGGGCGCCTCGGAGGTCAGCACGTCGACGAGCCGCATGTCCGCGGTCTCGTGGGAGCTGCGCCAGACATCTGCCGCGTGGCGCTCGGGTGAGTCGTCCGGGCCGAGCGCCGCCTGAATCCCGCCCTGCGCCTTCGCCGAGTTGCAGGACTGGATCGAGCCCTTGGTGGCGAGCGCGACGCGGGCGCCCGAGCGCTGCGCGGACACGGCAGCGGCGAGCCCCGAGGCCCCGCTTCCGATCACGAGCACGTCGATATGGCCGTTCCTGCCCACAGCGAGCCCGACTATACCCGGTTTCGCTAATGCGCACCATTAATCTGACTAATTCACGCCTCGTCTGGACATGGCTGCAAGAGCCAACTTGATTGTCTGGTTGGACAACGCTACCGTCGCTACCGACATCGAGTCGGAAAGGAGACACCGATGAGGCCGATCCGCGAAGCGCTGCTCGACCTGCGCGCCACCCGCAAGGGTTACCGCGACGCGCTGCTCGCCAGCCAGACACCGCTGTGCTGCTGCTGCTCCTGTTGCTGCGGAGGCGGGAGCACCAAGGCGGACTGACCCGGAGCTCGCGGTGCGGCGGGGGGCGAACCGCCGCACCGCGATTCGCCGGCTCCGCGAGAGCCCATGCCGCCGCACCGGCCCCAGCTCAGCCCCTGGCACCGGGTCGCCCCGAACCGCGACCGGCTCCTGCTCGAGCACGCCGGGGAGTGTGTGACCTTCGAAGGGCGGGCGGTGACGGGCCTGCTCCCCGCCCTCCTGCCGCTGCTCGACGGCACCCGGACGATCCGCGAGCTGGTCGAAGCGCTCGAGCTACCGGACCCGGCCCCGGTCGACCATGCCCTCGCGCTCCTGCACGAGCACGGGCTGCTGGTCGAGGGGCCGCCGCTCGACGCCGCCGTGCCGGCCCCGTTTCGGCAGACGGCACGATTCCTCGCCGCCGGCCCCCGCGGACGCTCCCCGGCTGCGGAGCGCAGCCGTCTCGCCGGAGCTCGAATCGCGGTCCACGGCGCCGGATCCGTCGCAGGCGAGACCGCTCGGCTCCTGCTCGCCTCGGGCGTCGGCGACGTCGCCCGCAGGCCGGTCGACGAGGGACTCACCGCCGGGATTCCCGACCTCGTCGTCCTTGCTCCCTCGCCGAGCGAGCAGGTGCAGCTCCGCGCCTGGAACGAGCGCGCGCTCGAGCACGGCGTCGAGTGGCTCCAGGTCCTTCCCTGGGACGGCGCGGCGGTCGTCGTCGGGCCCGTCTTCGTTCCGGGCGAGACCTGCTGCTGGGAGTGCTATCGCCGCCGCCGGCGCTCGCACCTCGACTACGGGGACGAATCGATCGCGCTCGACCGGGTGCCGACTCGAGCACCCTGCCCGCCGGGGCTCGTGGCCGCCGTCGCCGGAATGGCGACACTGCTCGCGCTTCGCCGGCTGCTCGGCGATCCTCTGCTCGCTGGAGCGGCCGCCGTGCTGGAGCTCGGAGAGTCGTCGCGGCTCGACATCCATCCCGTTCTGCGCGTGCCCCGCTGCCCCGCATGCTCGTACGGCGCCCGGACGGCGCGCCCGATGCCCTGGGCCGAGCCGTCGTGACCGCGCTCGCCCCCGCAGCTCCGACACCGGTTGACGTGGCACTCGCCCGACTCGAACGGTTGGTCTCGCCCTGGAGCGGCGCGGTTCGGGACGCTTACGAGATCCTCGCGGCCCCCGACGACGCGCGGCTTCCGCGTTTCGCCGCGATCCTGCCGGACACGCAGCCGCTGCTGGGATTCCTCCCCGGCCACCTGGAGGAGACGAGCGGGGGTTGCGCCGACAGCCGCGACCGTGCTCGTGCGGCCGCGATCGGCGAGGCGGCCGAGCGCTTCGCCGCTTCGTTCGTGCCCGACGCGGAGCTCGTCCTGGCGACGGCCCGAGAGCTGGGCCCCCGGGCCGTCGAACCGGAGCGTTTCGCTCTCTTCGCGCCGGAGCAGCACGAACGGGACGACTTTCCGTTCGCTCCCTTCACGGCCGACACGGTCGTGCGCTGGGCGCCGGCGTTCTCGCTCCCGGCCGGAGCTCCGGCGCTCCTACCGGCTCAGCTCGTCTACCTCCACTGGAGCAGCGCGCCGGCCCCCGAGGCGCCGATCGGCTATGCCACGAGCAGCGGCCTGGCCTGCGGCCCGACGTTGGTCGAGAGCCTGCTGGCGGGCCTCTACGAGCTGATCGAGCGAGACGGCTTCATGCTCGCGTGGACGCATCGTCTGTCGCTGCCGCTGCTCGACTGGAGCACCGAGCCCGAGCTGCTCGCCTGGGAGGCGCGATATCTCGCGCCCGCAGGAGCCCGCCACGATGTCGTCGATCTCTCGTGCTTCCTCGGCGTCCCGGCCGCCCTGGCCGTCGTCCAGGGCGCCGGGCACGGCCAGCCTGCGTGGGCGGTCGGCGCCGGGTGCGCAGCCACCATGACCGAGGCGTGGAAGAAGGCCCTCGCCGAGGCCTACTCCGTCCGAAGCTGGGCCCGGGCGCTCCTCGCCGAGTCCCCCGGCAGGCGCTTCGCCCGCCCGCCCGAGATCGCCTCGTTCGCAGATCACGTCCACTTCCACGCCCTGGCGGAGAACCGTTCCGCCTGCGCCTTCCTCACCGCCTCGCACGACCGGCGGCCGCTCGCGGAGGCGGCTCCCGTCGAGGGGGAGCGGCCCTTCGACCGGATCTCGGCGCTCTGTGCTCGACTGGCCGAGCAGGGGTGCGGAGTCTGGGCCGTCGACGTGACGACCCCGGACGTTCGGAGCGCCGGCCTCCGGGTGACGAAGACCATCGTCCCGGAGCTCTGCCCGCTCGACGTGCGCCACGACGCCCGCTTCCTCGGCGGCACCCGGCTCCGGACGCTCCCGCACCGGCTCGGGCTGACGGGGGCGCCGCCCGCGTGGGAGGAGCTCAATCCCGATCCGCATCCGTTCCCGTGAGCGAGCACGAGACCGCCGCCCGGCTTGCGCCCGCCGTGTACGGCCGGGAGCTCCGCTGGGACGACCCGGCCGAGGAGTATCACGAAGCGTCGAAGCTCCGGCCGGCCACCGTCTCGCGCGAGCTGCGCGGGATCGCCATGCTCGAACGCAGTCCGGTCCTGCAGCGCGCCGCGACTCGCAGCGTCCGCCGTCACCGCTCGCACCCACGCGTCGGCCTGCCTCCGCCCCACCTCGGCGAGACCTCGCTCGCCGAGGCGCTCGCAGCGCGGCGGTCGACGCGGACCTTCAGCGACGAACCGCTCGCCCTCGACCGGCTCTCGACGCTGCTCTGGGCCGCGTACGGGCCCACCGGAGCGCTCGACGTCGGGTACGACGATGTCTCGCAACGGACGCGGACGGCTCCGTCGGCCGGAGCCCTGTACCCGCTCGAGCTCTATCTCGCGCCGCTGCGGGTCGAGGGGCTCGAGCCGCGAATCCACCACTACGACCCGTTGGCACACGAGCTCGAACGCCTTCCGACGCCGATCGAGCCGACCGGGCTCTCCCCGGATCCGGCGCTGCCGGGAACTGCCGCCGCAGTGCTTTTCGCCGCCGCGGTCTTCTGGCGCTCCCGCATCAAGTACGGCTTGCGGGCGTATCGGTTCACGCTGCTCGAAGCCGGTCACGCGATGCAGAACCTCCTGCTGGCCGCGGAAGCGTGCGACCTCGGCGCAGTGGTTGTCGGGGGGCTCTTCGACGATCGCGTCGACCGGCTGCTCGGCGTCGACGGCACGGACGAGTCGGTTCTGGTGGGGGCGTGCGTCGGCAACCGCTGATCGTCCGTGCGGTCGCCGCGGAGGCGGCGCTCCTCTCGGCCGGGCTGCTCGTCCTGGTGCTGGCCCCGGTTCGGCCTCCGTCGCGGCATCTTCCGACGATCACGGCGTGCGCGGCCGGTGCAGGCGGAGGTCTTCTCCTGTTCGCGGTGCTCGCCCGGACGCTGCGGCCGCCACGACTCGACCTCGCACTCGCTCGTACCGTTCCGCTTCTGCTCGCCCGCGCCGGGGCAGAGGAGTGCCTGTGGCGCTGGGGTCTCCTGCTCGGTCTTGCTCCGGCGCTCGGGGCCGCCGGAGCGACCACGCTCTCGTCCGCAGCGTTCGCCGCAGCGCACGGCCTCCGCCAGACTCGCCGGGAGCTCGCGCTTCGTTCCGGAATCGGGGCCACGTTCGCGCTCCTCTTCGTCACGACGGGCCGGCTCGTGGCGGCGATCACCGCCCACGCGGTCTACAACACCCTGGTCTGCGGTGCGTCATCGCCGAGCCGCGAGCCCTCGTGACGGACGTTCCGCTCGCCGAGCTGTGCGACGTCCACAAGGCCTTCGGCGGCCGCACCGCCCTCGCCGGCGCCAGCTTCGCCGTGCGACGCGGCGACGTCGTCGCACTCCTCGGGAGAAACGGGGCAGGGAAGACGACCGCGATCCGGATTCTGCTCGGACTGCGACGGCCGGACGCCGGGCTCGCACGCCTCGCGGGCCGCGATCCAACCGACGCGAAGACTCGTCGCGCGGTCGGCTCGACGCCGCAGGAGACCGATCTCCCCGAGACGCTGCGCGTCTCCGAGGTGCTCGACCTCGTGCGAGCCCACTATCCGCTGCCGACCCCGCGGGCGCAGCTCGCGAGCCGCTTCGGGATCGGCGGCCTCCTCGACCGGGCGACGGGCAGCCTGTCGGGGGGGCAGCGCCGCCGTGTCGCCGTCGCCCTGGCGTTCGCGGGAAACCCGCGCCTCGTCGTCCTCGACGAGCCGAGCAGCGGTCTCGACCGGTCGGCCCGAACGAGCCTGTGGGAGGCAATCCGAGCATCCGCTGCGACAGGGCGCGGCATCCTCCTCGCCACGCACGACCTCTCCGAGGCGGCCGCACTCGCGACCCGGGTGGTTCTCCTGGAGGAGGGCCGGGCCGTGGTCGACGGACGGATCGACGAGCTTCGGCGCCACTCCACCAGTACCCGGGTGGAGATCCCTCGCCAGCGGTTGCCCCGGCTCGTCCACGCCGACGAGGTCGCCGCGAGCGGCGACAGGCTCGTGCTGCTGACGCGAGCTCCGGGGCTCCTGATGCGGGAGCTCGTGGGGTCCGGGGCCGACCTCGGCGAGCTTTGCGTCTGCCCGTTGTCGCTCGAAGAGGCGCTCGCGCGCGGGGAGAGGGGGTGAGGCTCGTCATCCTGCACGCGCGCGCCCAGACCCTGGCGCTCCTGCGTTACCCGAGCTTCAGCGTGCCGACGCTCGCCTTTCCGGCGATCTTCTTCGCGTTCTTCGGACTCCCGCGGGCCGATCACCGCGCCAACCTCCTGCTCGCCTCTTTCTGCGCCTATGCGGTGCTCAGCGTCGCGTTCTTCCAGTTCGGCGTCGGAATCGCGCAGGACCGAACACGTCCCTGGGAGCTCTACGTGCGCACGCTGCCGGTCGGCTTCGGCACGCGGCTCGCCGCCCGCTCGGTCTCGGCCGGCGTCTTCACGGCGGCCTCGCTCGCGGTGGTGCTCGCCGTCGCCCTGCCGACGACGTCGGTCTCCCTCGGCGCAGTTGCCTGCGTGAGACTCGGTGCCGCGCTCGCCGCCGGAGGCGTGACCTTCGTCGTGTTCGGCATTGCGCTCGGCTACTGGGTCCCGCCCAGGGGAGCCCTACCCGTGGCGAACATCCTCTACCTCACGCTCGCGTACGCGGGCGGCCTGTGGACGGGGCCGACCGGGGTCCCGGATGCGGTCGTGTCGATCTCGAGCTGGCTGCCGACGCGCCTCTGGGCGAACGTGCTCTGGGAAGCTGCCGCGGGTCACTCGTGGCGGCCCGCGTACTTCGCCGGGCTGGCTGCCTATCTCGCCTGCTTCGTCGCGCTCGCGGTCCGCGGCTACCGCCGGGACGAGGGACAGCGCTTCCGGTGAGGGCGCCTACCAGGCCTCGCGCAGCAGCCGCTCGATCTCCGCCGCGGTCGCGACGTGCGGGTTGGCGCGGTTGCCGGCGCGCCCGGCGGCCGCACTGGCCAGCTCGGCGAGGTCCTGCTCGGGCACGCCGAGCTCGCGGAGGCGGGATGCGCCGCCGAGCTGCGCGAGCTCCGTCACGCGGGATGCCGGATCGACGGCGCCGATCGCCGCGCCGAACCGTCGCACCGCTTCGGGCACGAACGCCGTGTTGAAGCGAAGCACCGGCGGCAGGCAGATCCCGTTCAGTGTTCCGTGCGGAAGCCCGTAGCGGCCGCCGACCGCCTGCGCCAGTGCGTGTGCGAGCGCCAGCATCGCGCCGGCCAGCGCAGCACCGGCATGGCAGGCGCCGCGGAGGAGCTCCGTCCGGGCGTTGCGATCGTGCGGCGAGGAGACCACCGGCGGCAGCCACGTCGAGATCAACCGGGCTCCGGCAAGCGCCGCGTCGTCGGCCGCAGGATTGTGGCCGTCGGCATACAGCGCCTCCGCACAGTGCGCGAGCGCATTGAGAGCGGTGCCGACCGTGGTCTCGCGCGGGAGGTCGAGCGTCAGCTCGGGCTCGTACACGATCGCCGCCGGGTGTGCTCCGCCACCACCGCCCCGCATCCGCCGCCCGCTGTCGCGAATCCCGAAGTACGGCGTCCATTCTGCCCCGGAGTAGGTGCTGGGCACGGAAACGAGCGGAAGCCCGAGCGCGGCCGAGACGGCCTTGCCGAGGTCGATCGCGCTCCCGCCGCCGACGGCGAGCACACCGTCGGCCGCCTCGGCGCAGGTGGCGGCGTCCTCGATCCGGTGCGACGGCACCTCGCGCCAGCGCGGACCGCGGACGCCCGGCAAGTGCAGCCGGTCCCAGCGGGTGCCCGCGACCACGAACGGGGCGGCGACCCCGGCCTCGGCGCACGCCTCCGGCAGCGCCTCGATCCCCCAGCGGACGATCATGCGAGCCGCCCGCGCGCGAACTCGACGAACGCCTGCGCCGCCCGGGTCTCGGTCCTGCCGGTGGACCGCACGAGCAGGATCTCGCGCGAAGGCTCCAGTCCGCGGACCCGCGCAATCGCGAGCAACCCCGAGGCGAGGTCGGCCTCGATCGCACCGCGTGAGACGAAGGTGAGCCCGAAGCCGTTCAGCACCGCCGTCCGGGCAGACTCCTGCAGCCCGAGCTCGAGGTGAACGTCGAGGTCGCGCAGGCGCACGCCGAGCTCGCGCAACGCATCGTCGATCACCTGGCGCACGCCGGCGCCCTCCTGCATCAGCACGAGCGGCTCCTGCTTCAGCTGCTCGAGCGAGATCGTCTGTCCGGCGAAGCGGTGCCGCGCAGGCACGGCCAGGACGACCTCGTCGCGGAAGAACGGCTCGAAGGTGACGCCGCGATGCCTGCGTGCGGCTCCGACGACGCCGAGCTCGAGCTCGCGCCGCGCGACGAGCTCGACGACGCTCTGCGTGTCCGAGACGGTGAGGGCGACGCGAACGTCGGGATGGGCTCGCTGGAACTCCCCGAGCACGACCGGGACGACGGTGCCGCCGGGGCCGGTCGAGGCGCCGATCTCGAGCCGGCCGGTCAGCTCGCCCTCGTGCTCCTCGCCGAGCTCCCGCAGCAGCTGCTCCTCCAGCGCCAGCAGCCGCTGCGCGCTGCGGTAGAGTCGCCGGCCCGCCTCCGTCGGCTCGACGCGCCGTCCCGAGCGGTCGAGCAGCTGCTGTCCGAGCCGCTTCTCGAGCGAACGGATCTGCAGGCTCACGGCGGGCTGGGTCACCCCGAGCTGATCCGCGGCCGCCGAGAAGCTACGCCGCTCGACCACCGTGCAGAACGCCGCGAGCTGCCGCGTGTCCATAAGCCGATCTTATCGTTCGGTCTCGCTCGCGGACACCTCGGACCGGCAGCGGCAACCGTCTACGATCCGTCCGTGGCCCACACGACGACGCGGATCGAGGACACGCTCGTCCGCGGCTACCGGCAGCTTGCGAACGAGACGCCGGCGCGGCGGCCGGACACGCTGCTGCGCATCCTCGACATCGTCCTCTCGGGCATCTTCCTCGCGCTCTCGCTGCCGATCTCGCTCCTGATCGGCCTGCTCGTGCTCGTCACCGGCGGCCCGCCGGTGCTCTACCGCGGTGAGCGCGTCGGACGGGGCGGGCGTGTCTTCACGATGCTGAAGTTCCGGACGCTGCGCCACGGCGCCGAGGAGCGGCTCGGCCCCTACCTCGGCGAGGAGCTGGTGCGGCGCACGCAGTCCGAGTTCACCCCCGTCGGGCAATGGCTCAAGGCGACGCAGCTGGACGAGCTCCCGCAGTTCCTCAACGTTCTCCGGGGCGACATGAGCCTGGTCGGGCCGCGGCCGATCCGGCCGGTGTTCTTCGAGGAGCTCGCGCACGACCTGCCCGCGTACTGGCAGCGCCTCGTCGTGCGGCCGGGGCTGACGGGGCTGGCGCAGGTGCGTCGGGGCTACGAGACGAGCATGGCCGAGAAGCTCGCTCACGACCTCGAGTGGATCGCTGACCGATCGGTGCGGCTCTACCTTCGCACCGTTGCCGCCACCGGGTGGCGCGTGCTCCGGCAGTCCGTTCGAGGGACTGCAGCGCCCGACGCCTGACGATCGCTCTCGGAGCGCAGCCGGAGGCTCCTGGAACGCCCGCCCGTAGAGTTACGGGCCATGTGCGGGATCTGCGGAATCGCCTCCCCGGGCCGGTCGCCGGACCCGGCGCGCCTCGCCGCGATGAGCGAGCTCCTCGCCCACCGCGGCCCGGACAGCTCGGGCGAGCACATCGACGGACCGGTGGCCCTCGGCGCGAGGCGCCTCTCGATTCTCGACCTCGCACACGGCGACCAGCCGATCGGAAACGAGGACGAGAGCTGCGTCGTCATCCAGAACGGCGAGATCTACAACTACCCGGAGCTGCGACGCGAGCTCGAGGCGCGCGGCCACTCGTTCCGGACCCGATGCGACACCGAGGCGATCGTCCACCTCTACGAGGAGCACGGGGTCGGCTTCGCGGAGCGGCTGCGCGGGATGTTCGCCACGGCGATCTGGGACGGCCGCCGGCGCCGGCTCGTGCTCGCCCGCGACCGCTACGGAATCAAGCCGCTCTACTACCACCACGAGGACGGCGTGCTCGAGTTCGCCTCGGAGCTCCGCTCCCTGCCGCGCGGCGAGATCGACCTCGACGCCCTGGAGGCCTTCCTCGCCTTCAACTCGATCCCGGGCCCGTCCTCGATCTTCCGGGAGGTCCGGAAGCTGCCGCCCGGCCACCGGCTCGTCTGGGAGGAAGAGGGCGAGCTGCGGCTCGAGCGCTACGCCCGGCCGGGGCCGCTGGCCGAGGTGGAGCTCCGCGCCGGCGACGAGGCCGAGCTCGCAGAGGAGCTGCGCGCGCGGCTGCGCGACTCGGTGCGGGCCCACCTGCTCTCGGACGTACCGGTCGGCATCCTCCTCTCCGGCGGCGTCGACTCGGCGGTGCTCGCGGCGCTCGCCGCGCAGGAGACGGCGGAAACGGTGCACACGTTCACGATCGGCTTCGCCGAGCGCAGCTTCGACGAGCGGGCCGATGCGCGTCGCGTCGCCGAGCGCTACGCGACGCACCACCACGAGCTCCTCGTGCGCCCGGAGCCCGAGCTGCTGCTGCACGCCCTCGCCGAGGCGTTCGACGAGCCGTTCGCCGACTCGTCGGCGCTGCCGACGTACCTCGTCTCGCAACTCGCCGCCGAGCACGTGAAGGTCGCGCTCTCCGGCGAGGGCGGTGACGAGCTGTTCGGCGGCTACTACACGTATGCCGCCGACCTGCTCGCCGACCGTCTGGCGCCGCTCGCCGCCGTGGCCGGGCCGCTGATCGAGCATCTGCCGGCGTCGACGCGCAAGGCGAGCCTCGACTACAAGGCGAAGCGCTTCGTCCGCGCCGCCCACCTGCCCCCGCTCGAACGGCATCACGGCTGGAAGGAGATCTTCTCCGCGGACGCGCGCGCCGAGCTGACCGGCCGCCGCTCTGATTTCGATCCGGTCGACGTCTACCGGGACCGCTACCGCGAGACCGCCGGGGCGCCCGAGCTGGCGCGCCTCCAGGACGTCGACTTCGGCGTCTACCTCGTCGACGACCTGCTCGTGAAGACCGACCGGGCCTCGATGGCGCACTCGCTCGAGGCACGCGTGCCGTTCCTCGATCCGGCGGTCACGAACCTCGCGTTCGCGCTGCCGACACGGCACAAGGTGCGCGGCCTGGCGAAGAAGGTGCTGCTGCGGCGGGCCGTGGAGCCGCTCGTGCCGCGCGAGGTCGTCCACGGCCGCAAGCGCGGCTTCTCGATCCCGGCCGCCGCGTGGCTCCGGGGCGAGCTGGAGCCGTTCGCGCGGCGCACACTCTCCGCGGAGACGCTGGGCCGCCAGGGGTTCTTCCGGCCGGACGCGGTCGCCCGCATCCTCGACGAGCACGTCGCCGGGCGCGAGGACCGGAGCCGGCAGTTGTGGGGCCTGCTCGCGTTCACGCTCTGGTACGAGCGCCACGTCGAACAGGAGCCGCCGCGGCTCCGCTCGGCCCGGATGGAGGCGCTCCTGACGTGACGGGACGATGCGGGGGCCGGTCGCGAACGTGAGGGTCTGGGTCGACATGACGGCGTCGGCCCACGTGCTCGTGTTCAGGCCGCTGATCGAGCGTCTGCGCACGCGTGGCGACGAGGTCGAGATCACCGCCCGCGACTATGCGCAGACGCTGCAGCTGCTCGAGCTCCACGGTCTGGCGGCGGACGCGGTGATCGGGCGTCACGGCGGCCGCTCGCGACTCCAGAAGGCACGACAGATGACCCACCGGCTCGGCGCGCTGCGCAGCTGGGCGAAGGGGCGCGACTTCGACGTGGCGCTCGCGCACGGCTCGCACGAGCTGGCGATCACGGCGCGGCGGCTCCACATCCCCAGCTCGACGACCTTCGACTACGAGTTCGCGACCCTCCAGCATCAGCTCGGCTGCCGCGCGGCGACACGGGTCGTCGTGCCGGAGGCGATCCCGCCGGAGCGGCTGCGCCCGTACGGAGTCGAGCCGCCGAAGCTCCTCCAGTATCCCGGGCTGAAGGAGGAGTACTACCTGAGCGACTTCGAGCCCGACCGGTCGCTGCCCGAGAGCTTCGGCGTCGACCCCGGCCGCGTGCTCGTCGTCCTGCGCCCGCCGCCCGACGTCTCCCTCTACCACCGGCACTCGAACCCGCTCTTCCCGCAGACGCTCGACTACCTCGGCCGGCTCGAGCACGTGCATGCGTTCGTCCTGCCGCGCACCGAGGAGCAGCGCGAGTTCGTGCGACGGCTCGCGCTGCCGTCCGTGATCCTCCCGGAGACGGCCGTGGACGCCCAGAGCCTGATCGCGCTCGCCGACGTCGTCGTGTCGGCGGGCGGGACGATGAACCGCGAAGCAGCCGCGCTCGGAGTGCCCGTCTACACGACGTACGGCGGCCGGCTCGGCGGCGTCGACGAGGCGCTGATCCGCGAGGGGCGCCTAAAGCCGCTGACGGATCCGCGAGCGCTCGAGCTGGCGAAGCGCGACGCACCCGGCGACGGCCGAGTCCGCCGCGATCCCGGAGAGCTCCTGCGACTGCTGCTGTCGGCACTCGACGGCTGATCCGCGACCCGCGGTGCGGCCCGCTCCGGCCACACGCACCCCCGCCCTGGGTGGGGCCGCGTCCCGCCGCCCTCGCCGTCGACGCTACCGGAGTACCCGTGCCCCGGTCGTCGAGGATGTGTGTCAGGCCACGCGGGCGAGTTGCTCGAGCAGCTCGGCGCCGTAGCGCTCGAGCTTGGCGGGGCCGATTCCCGGGACGGCGGCCAGCTCGGCGAGGGTCCGCGGCGTGCGCGCGACGAGCTCGGCGAGCGTGCGGTCGTTGAAGACGACGTACGCCGGCACGTCCTCGGCCCGGGCCCGGGAAAGCCGCCACTCCTTGAGTGCGAGCACGGCCGGCGTCTGCGCGAGCCCTTTCGGCGGCGCAGCCGCGGCCGGTGCCGCCGCCGGCATGCCCAGCTCCTCGAGGAAGCGGCTCGGGCGGCCCGACCAGGTGACGAGCAGGTGGCGCCTCGCCCGGGTCAGACCGACATAGAGCAGCCGACGCTCCTCGGCGAGCTCCTCGCCGCGGGCGCGGCGGATCGGCAGCTCCCCCTCTTCGAGCCGCGGCAGGAACACGGCCTCCCATTCCAGGCCCTTGGCCCGGTGCAGCGTCAACAGGTGGACGCCGCGACCCGAACTGGCCCCGAAGCGCCCGCGCAGCGAAGCTGCGAACTCGGCGACGGAGGAGCCCTCGAACTGCTCCGCCAGGCGAACGAGACGAGCCAGGTCGGCCTGCCGCGTCTGCTCGCGGTCACCGAGCTTGTCCGGCGGCCTGTCGAGCAGCCCCTGCGCCAGGGCGACTCGGCGTACGACGTCGGCGACCGGCTCCTCGGGGTCGAAGCGCAGCGCCTTGAGCAGCTGCCGCGCCCCGTCCCGGTCGAGGAGCGAGGCGCCCTGGAACGGCAGGCCCGCCTCGTGGAAGGCCTCCTCCAGCTCCGTCGTGCGCGCGTTCGTCCGCACGAGCACCGCCTGCTCCTCGAGCGCGACCCCGTTAGCTGCGAGCTCCCGGACGCGCGCCGCGACCGCGGTCGCCTGGTCGCCCGGACCGGGGCAGGCCCGCAGCTCCGGCTCGGGCCCGTCATGGAGTGTCGGCCGCAACGACTTCTGCGAGCCGGCGAGCCGCGGAACGAGTCGATTCGCCAGCTCGAGCACCTGCGGTGTCGAGCGGTAGTTCCGCTCCAGCCGCACGACGTGCGCATGCGGGAAGCGTTCCGGCAGCGCGAGCAGCCACTGCGCACTCGCCCCGGTGAAGCCGTAGATCGCCTGGTAGTCGTCGCCGACCGCGCAGAGGTCGTCGCGCGCCCCGAGCCAGAGGTCGAGCAGCGTCTGCTGGAGCAGATTGACGTCCTGGTACTCGTCGACGGTGAAGGCCCGCCAGCGGTCTCGCACGACCGCGAGCGCGCGCCCGTCGCTCTCGAGCAGCCGGATCGTCCGCTCGAGCAGGTCCTCGAAGTCGAGCGCGCCCTCGGCGTCCTTGCGGCGCTCGTACTCGCGGAAGACGCGTAGCGCGAGGTCGGGCGGCAGCGGCGGCTCGTGCTCGCCGAGACCCGCGTAGTACGTCTGCGGCGTCAGGCGGCGGTTCTTCGCCCACTCGATCTCGGTGGCGAGGTCGCCGGCGGGGCGGAAGCGGAACGGCCGCGGTAGCCCGTTCCCGATCCGGCGCAGGAGGAGCGCCTTCGTCCCGAGGATCCGGCCCGGGTCGCCGCGGAAGTGCCGATGGAGCGACAGCGCCGCGGAGTGGAAGGTCGAGGCGCGCACGCCGTCGGCCGCCAGCGTGCGAAGCCGCCTGCGCAGCTCACCCGCAGCCTTGTCGGTGAACGTGACCGCCACGATCTGCGAGGCGGGAAAGGCGCCGCTCGCCACCTGCCAGGCGATCCTGCGCGTGATCGTCGTCGTCTTGCCGGTACCGGCCCCGGCGAGGATGCAGAGGGGGCCGCGCGTCGCCTCGACGGCGGCGCGCTGCTCGGGGTTCAGGCCGTCGAGGATCGTCGCTGCGTCCAGGCAGGCACCGTAGCGGCGGCGCCGGTCGGCTTCCTGGCCGAAGGCTCGCAGCTCCGTGCCGTCCCGCGTCCGCCGCCACGATCGGCAGAATCCGCACATGGACGGGACGATGAGCGGTCGTCTCCGGCCCGGCCGGGTACTGAAGCTCGCCGCAGTCTTCCTGGTGGCTCTCCTCGTCGTCGCCACCGCGGCCGTCGCGACGGTGGTGCTCTGGCTGCGGACGTACACCCCGCTCGACGCCACGGCGGGCGATGTTGCTCCCGGTCCCGGCCTCGGTGCCGTGATCCAGCCGGCGATCGGCTCCGGCGGCAAGGAGGTCTTCTTTCCCGCCTACCGCCAGGGGAAGACCTTCGTCGCCTCCTTCACGCTCTCGAACGGCGGCCATTTCGCGGTCACCGTCGAGGGGCTCGTTCCGGCGGCGCCCGAGCCTCCCCCGTGGATCGGCCCCGTGGAGCTCCTGACGACGGAGTCGGTGTCCTCGGGCGCACCGGTCGCGCACACCCGTCCCTTCAAGCCGCTGCGCCTCGCGGCGGGCGACAGCGCCGTGGTGGTCGCGAGGTTCCAGCCGCTCTGCCCATCCGGTCGCCGCAACGTCCCCTCGGTCTACGCCGACTCGATGCGGCTGCGCTACCACTACGCCCGCTGGTTCGAGCGGACGCAGACGGTTTCGCTGCCCTTCGCGGTCACGCTGCGCTGCGTCGGC
>Ga0335085_10004019_pt1 | contig 24802 bp, 19 predicted proteins | sample Lox_Sample_45_FD_206712 | JGI IMG/M metagenome (GOLD analysis project Ga0335085, IMG submission 206712) | Soil microbial communities from Loxahatchee National Wildlife Refuge, Florida, United States - Lox_Sample_4.5 | ecosystem: Environmental > Terrestrial > Soil > Wetlands | place: USA...
AACTCCCCGTCCAGCGCGTCATCGTGCAGCGTGAATGGCACGTTCATACGCGACCGGTCCGACTTGTCGACCGGACTGCGATAGAACTCAGTCGAATCGAGGAGATCGTACAGCAGCTTGGCCTTGGCCAGGTTGATCTGCTCCATGCGCGCCAGGCCGCCGTTGCGCTTGAGCCATTGGAACACGAGGCCCGCCACGTAGATCGCATAGGTCGGCGGAGTGTTGTACATCGACTCGTTATCTCCCTGCACCTTGTAATCGATCACCGACGGTGTTCCCGCTTGCGCCTGCCCGAGCAGGTCCTCGCGCACGATCACGATGGTGAGCCCGGCCGGCCCGATGTTCTTTTGCGCCCCGGCGTAGATCAGCCCGAACCGGCTGACGTCGAGCGGCCGGGAGAGCAGGCTCGACGAGAGGTCGCACACGAGCGGCACGCCTTGGGTGGCCGGGATCCAGTGGAACTCCACCCCGCCGATGGTCTCGTTTCCCGTGTAGTGGACGAACGCCGACTCCGGGTCGAGGCGCCAAGCGGGCTGCTTGGGCGCGTAAGTGAAGTTGCGGTCCTCGCTGCTCGCAGCGATGTTGACCGTGCAGAACTTCTTCGCTTCGCTGATCGCCTTCTTGGCCCACTCTCCAGTATGGACGTAATCCGCCTTCCGCTTGCCGCGCAGCAGGTTCATGGGGATGGCAGCGAACTGCAGGGTCGCGCCGCCCTGGAGGAACAAGATCCGGTGACTTGCCGGGACACCGAGGAGCTCACGCAGATCCTTCTCTGTGGCCGCCGCGATGGAGATGAATTCCTTGCCGCGATGACTCATCTCCATCACCGACATGCCGCAGCCATGCCAGTCCAGCATCTCGTCGCGAGCTTGCGCCAGCACTTCCTCGGGCAGCACCGCAGGTCCGGCGCTGAAGTTGTAGACACGCATGGGTGTAGGCTCGCTACTGTTGCGGTTCGGAGCCGGTGTCCTCGCCGTCAGGCAGCGATTCCGGGGCTTCCGGAGCGGCGGCGGCTGCGCCACTGTTGTCGTCCGAGTGGCCGTTTTCGACCGTTTCCACCACTTTTTCCAGTCCGGCCAGTTTCTCCTCCGGCCCCAGGTTGATCAGCGTCACGCCTTGCGTAGCGCGGCCCATTTCGCGGATCTCGGCCACACGCGTGCGGATCAGCACGCCACCGGTTGTGATCAGCATGATCTCGTCCTCGGGCTGGACGAGCTTTGCCGCGACCACCTTTCCGTTGCGCGGCGTGGTTTGGATGGCGATCATGCCCTGAGTGCCGCGTGCATGGCGAGTGTACTCGGTGACGGGCGTACGCTTCCCGTAGCCGTTCTCGGTCGCGGTGAGCACGGACCTGGTCTGGTCCTCCGCCACGACCAGCGAGATCACCTGCTGACCCACGCCTAGCGCCATCCCGCGCACGCCGCGTGCAGTGCGGCCCATCGGGCGCACGTCCTGCTCGCTGAACCGCACCGCTTTGCCCGCGTCCGAGAACAGCATTACGTCATGATTGCCTTCGGTCAGGGCCACGCCCACCAGATAATCCGCCTCATCCAGCTCCACGGCGATGATGCCGCTCGGCCGTGGGCGCGAGAATTCGGACAACGGCGTCTTTTTCACCGTGCCGCTCGCCGTGGCCATGAATACAAAGTGCCCGTCGTCGAAGGCCTTGACCGGAAGGATCGCGTTGATCTTCTCACCCTCGTCGAGGCTGAGCAGGTTGTTGATCGGCCTGCCTCGAGCGATGCGCCCGCCCTGGGGTACCTCGTACACCTTAACCCAGTACACCCGCCCGCGGCTCGAGAAACACAAGATGTAGTCGTGCGAGTGGGCGACGAACAACCGCTCGATGAAGTCGTCCTCCTTGGTTGCGGTCGCCTGCTTGCCGCGGCCTCCGCGCTTCTGTGCTCTGTAGTCGGCCAGCGGCTGGGACTTCATGTACCCGGCGTGCGACAGAGTCACCACCACGTCGGTGGGCGCGATCAGGTCTTCCAGATTCAGGTCTTCGGCGTTGAGCTGAACCTCGCTGCGGCGCTTGTCCGCATACTGTACTTTGACCTGCGCCAGTTCGTCCGCGATGATCGCGGTGATGCGCTGCGGCTTGGCCAGGATGTCGAGCAGATCTGCGATGGCGTCCAGCACCTCCTTGTACTCGTTCACGATCTTGTCCTGCTCCAGTGCCGTCAGGCGCTGGAGCTGCATCTCCAGGATGCGCTGCGCTTGGGGCTCGGATAACCGATAGCCGTCGGGCTTCAGCCCCAGCTCTGGCGTCAAGCCGTCGGGGCGTACTCGAGGTGCGTCGGCTCTCGCCAGCATCTCCTCGACTAGCTTCGAGCGCCAAAGCCGCCGCATGAGCTGGTGTTTGGCCTCCGCTGGGGACGCGGACTCCTTGATCAGGACGATGATCTCGTCGACGTTGGACAGAGCCACCGCCAAGCCTTCGAGGATGTGCCCGCGTTCGCGCGCTTTGCGCAGCTCGAATACCGTGCGGCGCGTCACCACCTCTCGCCGGTGCCTCAGGAACAGCTCCAGCAGGTCCTTCAGGCTGAGCAGCTTCGGCTGGCCGTCGACCAAGGCGACCATGTTCATGCCGAAGGTGTCCTGCATCTGGGTCTCTTTGTAGAGATTGTTCAGGACCACTTCGGGCAGTTCGCCGCGCTTGAGCTCGATCACCACACGCATGCCGGACTTGTCGGATTCGTCCCGGATCTCGGCGATCCCATCCAGCTTCTTTTCGCGCACCAGCTCGCCGATCCGCATCAAGAGGTTGGCCTTATTGACCTGGTACGGCAGCTCGTCGATGACGATGGCGGAGCGGTTGCCTTTTTCCGCCTCCTCCACATGCGTGCGAGCGCGGATCACGATACGGCCGCGACCCGTCCGATAGCCCTCCTTTACTCCTTCTGTGCCGTAGATGATTCCGGCGGTCGGAAAGTCGGGCGCCGGCACGTGCGCGATCAGCTCATCGACGGTAAGCTCCGGGCGAGCCAGCAGGGCCAACGCCGCATCGACGACCTCGCCCAAGTTGTGTGGCGGGATGTTGGTCGCCATGCCGACGGCAATCCCCGAGGAGCCGTTGATCAGGAGATTGGGGATCTTCGCCGGCAGTGCCGTCGGCTCGCGCTCCTTGCCGTCGTAGTTGGGGACGAAGTCGACGGTCTCCTTGTCGATGTCCGCGAGGATCTCCGACGCAATGCGCGACATCCGGCACTCGGTGTAGCGATATGCGGCGGGCGCGTCACCGTCCACCGACCCGAAGTTCCCTTGCCCGTCGATCAGCATGTAGCGCATGGAGAAGTCCTGTGCCATGCGCACGAGGGCCTCGTAGGTCGCCGTATCTCCATGCGGGTGGTACTTACCGAGCACCTCTCCGACGATGCGCGCGCACTTCACGTACGGCCGGTTCCATACGTTGTTCGCCTCGTGCATCGCGAAGAGCACGCGCCGGTGCACGGGCTTGAGCCCGTCGCGGACGTCCGGGAGTGCACGCCCGACGATCACGCTCATCGCGTAATCGAGGTACGAGCGCCGCATCTCCTCCTCGAGGCTAACGGGCAGGGTCTCTTTTGCGAACTGGTCCATGATCCTTCAGAAGGGAGCGGCGCGTTGGGCCGGCGCGTGCGTTCAGCGCCGCAGCTCGAACGCCGCGCGCGCAGCCCCTGTTCAGCACGAGGCCAAATTTGATAATTTTATCATGCTGATGCTTCAATGCCGAAGGACCCGGCGCGAGCCGGCTTACGCGGCGCTGACCGGCCCCGTAACCTGGCATACCGTATGACTGCGGGCGCCGACCGCGCAGCAGCAAACAGATTCCGACGCTCAACGGCAGCCCCGTCATCCGAAGTTTCTTCGACGGGGCCGTGGGCAGCGACGTGAGGTCCCGCGGGGGGTCTTGTCCAGTGGCGCCGCCCGCCTCGAAGAGGCCGACACCATACCGAGCGGCACACGCTTCCAGGGGTGTCTTCTTCCAGCAACTGCGCTGCGATGGCCCCGCCCGGAGCTTAGCTCCGCGCCGCAAGCATCAATCTTGCTTCCCGTTTGACCGTTTTTTGCGCCATTGAGACCTGCCTTGCCCGGGCGATTCTCGGCCCGCAGGAATGCCAGGCTGTGGCGCATTCCAGACAAGACACGACAGGAGGTTGATGTGCAGGTGCAAACGAAACTGAGCCGGATCTCGATGTTGTTGATAGCGGCCTGCCTCTCTGCCTGCGCCACACAAACCGAACGCGGGAGTTCGGGGGCAGGCGCCCAGGGACGCACGGTGGCGCCGTCCACGGAGCCGAAGACTGCTGAGCCCGCGCAGCCGCCGGCCCAATGGCAGCCCCCAGCGGAGCAACAGGAAGGCACCGCCAAGGAGGACGGCATCACCGCGCACAGCCAGTACCACGAGGAAGAGGAAGGCGCGGCCAAGGACGACGGAATCACCGCGCAGAGCCGCTACCACGAAGAGGAAGAAGGTGCCGCCAAGGACGACGGGATCACCGCACAGAGTCGCTACCACGAAGAGGAAGAGGGCGCGGCCAAGGACGACGGGATCACCGCGCAAAGCCGCTACCACGAAGAGCAGGGCGGCGCGGCCAAGGACGACGGGATCACCGCGCAGAGCCAGTACCATGACGAAGAAGCAGGTGCCAAAACCCAGGAGGACATCCTGGCGCACAACGTCTACGGCGGAGACGATTCCGGCAAAGCGCCGGAAGAGCACGTAGGCCAACCCAAGACCTATTCCGCGGACGAGGTCGACCAGGCTGAGGCCGCTTCCGAGGAACCGGAGAGGCAACCACAAGCGCACACGGAAGTGGCCGAGGCCGAGCAGCCAAGGCCAGCAACCGTGCTCCCCGTCACCGTGACCGTGGAGACGAACCCACTGTTCGACTTCGACAAGGCGGCCATGCGTAGCGATGCGAAGACCAAGCTCGACAGTTTGATCCAGCAGCTTGATGGCATCCCCTATGGAGACATCGTGGCCGTGGGCTTCACCGACCCCATCGGCGCGGCGATGTACAATAACAACCTTTCCGAGCGGCGCGCCTTGTCTGTCAAGGCATACCTTGTGAGCCGGGGGATTTCCGCGGATAAGATCAGGGTTGAAGGACGTGGAGAGACAGAGGAATATGCGAGCTACGAGGGTTGCGGTGGGTTGCGCAAGCAAAAGCTGATCACCTGCCTGCAGCCCGACCGTCGCGTGGAGGTAACGGTCACCGCCCAGAAGGTGCAATAGTCGAAGCCTTCCGGTCGCGATCGCGCAGCCCCGCGTCAGCGGGGCTTTTTTTTTTGATATGAATCCCTCTGATCCTCGCAGCCCCGATCTGATCGTGTGTGCCCGTTGGGTCGCTCCGATGGAACCGGCAGGCCTGCTATTGGAAGATCACGCGGTGGTGGTCAAGGACGGGCGCATTCAAGCGCTGCTGCCTGCATCCGAGGCACGCCGCAGCCACAACGCCGGCCAGACGATCAACCTGCCCCGCCACATCCTGCTCCCCGGCCTCATCAACCTGCATACCCACGCGGCGATGAGTCTGATGCGGGGACTCGCCGATGACCTGCCGCTCATGCAGTGGCTGAACGAACATATCTGGCCCGCGGAGGGCAGACATGTCTCGCCCGACTTCGTCTACGATGGGACCCTGCTTGCCTGTGCCGAGATGATCAAGGGCGGTGTCACCTGCTTTAACGACATGTACTTCTACCCGGCGCATGCAGCGCGCGCCGTGCTGGACGCAGGCATGCGAGCAGCACTGGGGATGATCTGCATCGAGTTCCCCACCGCGTACGCGTCCGACGCCGAGGACTATCTGAGTAAGGGACTCGCTACACGAGATGAGTTCCGCTCGGAACCGCTACTGTCGTTCTGCCTCGCGCCACACGCTCCCTACACCGTGAGCGATCGCAGCTTCGGGCAGATCGCGATGTACGCGGCCGAGCTGGACGTTCCAGTCCACCTGCATCTGCACGAGACCGAGGACGAGATCCGAGAGAGCGTGGCTCGGTTCGGTGTCCGTCCGGTCGAGCGGCTGCACCGCCTCGGCTTGATCGGTCCGAACCTGATCGCAGTACACGGGGTGCACCTGGCCGACGACGAGATCGAACTGCTGGCCGCGCAGGGTGCCAGTGTGGCCCACTGCCCCTCGTCCAACCTCAAGCTCGCCAGCGGAATCGCCCGTGTCGGCCGCTTCGTGGAAGCCGGACTCAACACCGGCATAGGAACCGACGGCGCTGCGAGCAACAACCGTCTCGACTTGTTCGAGGAGATGAGGCTCGCTGCGCTGCTCGCCAAGGCGGAGTCGGGCCGCGCCAATAGCGTGCCGGCGGAAGCCGCGCTCCGCATGGCCACGATCGACGCCGCGCGGGCTCTGGGACTCGACGATCGCATCGGGTCGCTCGTCCCGGGCAAAAACGCGGACATCTGCGCCGTTCAGCTCGACGGCGTCGCGCTATCGCCCGTCTACCACCCGCTCTCGCATCTGGTCTACGCGGCCGCGCGAAGCGACGTCTCGCATGTCTGGGTGGGCGGTCGCATGTTGCTGGCCGAGGGGCGCCTTACGCTGCTCGACGAGACAAGACTGGCCGCAAAAGCTCGTATGTGGCAGGCACAGATCGCGGATCTGGCATGAGCAGCAACGTCGACCCCCAGGAACTGGACAAGTTCAACCAGCTCGCACACCGGTGGTGGGACCCGCACAGCGAGTTCAAGGCTTTGCACGATATCAACCCGCTGCGGCTGGGTTGGATCGACGAGCGGGCGCAGCTTGCTGGGAGACGCGTGCTCGATGTAGGGTGCGGCGGGGGCATCCTCTCCGAGAGCATGGCCGCATTGGGAGCCGAAGTGGTCGGCATCGACCTCTCGGAGCGAGCGCTCAAGGTCGCCGAGCTGCACCTGCTCGAAAGCGGCCGGAGAGTCAGCTACCGCAAGACCGCAGTCGAGGAGTTGGCGCGAGAGCAGGCAGGCGAATACGACGTCGTGACGTGCATGGAAGTACTCGAGCATGTTCCGGACCCCCAGAGCCAGGTGAGCGCCTGCGCGCGGCTGCTCCGGCCCAACGGTCACGCTTTCTTCGCGACGCTGAACCGCAACCTGAAGTCGTTCCTGTTCGCGATCGTCGGCGCCGAGTATGTCTTGGGGCTGCTCCCGCGCGGCACGCACGAGTATGCCAAGCTGATCAAGCCTTCCGAGCTGGCGGCTCTGTGCCGTACGGCGGGACTGGGTGTCGAACACATCATTGGGATAAGCTACAACCCGGTCACAAAGGCCTACGCGCTCAGTCCTGACCCCGATGTGAACTACATTCTGCATGCGAGGGCCGGGTAAGCTGCGCGTCAGCAGCGCACTGAACTCTCCGTGCGCGTTGTGGTCTTGCGGTAAGCAAGATCCACCGCTCCAACTCACAAGATAAGAGGAGGGCTCATGAGCTACAGATGGTCGTTCATCCTTGGTGTGACTGCTTTCGTCATGGCGCTGAGTGGCTGCATACCGAGACCGCAACCGGTGCGCCTCGCCCCGCCCGTCAATGCAGCGGCAGGCGTCGGCCAGGGCACGACCGTTGGGGTGGCCGTGGTCGACGTCCGCCCGGACCAGAAGCTCGGGATCATCACCGACGCGCACGATGACAAGGTCCCGGTTACTGTCGGTCGCGAGGAGACCGCGGGCATCTACCAAAGCGTCACGCAAGCCCTGGCCCGCATGGGCTTCAAGACAAAGCCACTCGCCGACGACGATCCTGTGGGCCTGACCGTGGAACTACGGGAGCTGAGCCTGAATGAGTTGTACCAGACAGGCAGTTACGACGTCGCGCTCAAGGCAGTGCTCTCCGCCAGCGCCCGCAATGGGGTCGACACCTACGATCGGGAATTCACCGTGAATCAGCGCAAGACCGCGGGCGGGCCGACGACGCAAGCGGAGACCACACGGATGGTGAACGACGCGGTGGGACTCGCGCTCTCGGATATGCTCGCCGACCAGGACTTGACCGCCCTTCTGCGCCGCTAGCTGGCCACTGACAGCCCGTTGGAGATCGGTCGTCGAGCCGGGATGATCCGGGCGGTATTGCTCGACCTGGACGGCACGCTGGCGGACACCGCCCCGGACCTCGGTCTGGCGCTCAACCTCCAGCGAGGCTCTCGAGGCTTGGCCCCGATCCCCATCGAGGCCCTGCGCCGCTACGTATCACAAGGGGCGCGGGGCATGCTCTACGTGGGCTTCGGCCTCACACCCGAGCAAGCGCGATACATGGAGCTCCGCGATGAGTTCCTCGACCTGTATGCGCGCAACATCGATCGCGAGACGCAACTGTTCCCAGGCATCGCGGACCTACTCGACGCGCTTGACGAACGAGACATCGCCTGGGGTGTGGTCACCAACAAAGCCGAGCGCTTCACCTTTCCGCTTTTGGAGTCCCTCGGCCTCCGGCAGCGCGCAGATTGCATAGTCGGCGGCGACACCTGTGCTCGTGCCAAGCCGCACCCCGATCCGCTGCTCGAAGCCGCGCGCCGCCTGGGCATAGACCCCCGCGCCTGTCTCTATTTGGGCGACGACGAGCGCGATGTCCAGGCCAGCCGGGCCGCGGGGATGCTTGCCGTGGTCGCGATGTACGGCTACCTGGGAGACGGGAATCCTCCGGCGCAATGGAACGCCGACGCCTATATTGCGCATCCGACAGAACTCTTGAAGCTGCTCGCCGCGCCACCACTTATGGGATAATTCCTCGCCGGATCTTGGCGTTAAGTTGAACGCCGGGGTTCAAGAAACAGACAAGGGGGCGACCTGGTTTCGACGTGGGTCGCAAAGCAGCGCAGTGCATGCCAAGGTCCAGTCACCTTGTAAATCCGCTGGAAACCTATAGTCGCCAACGACGACACCTACGCTCTGGCCGCCTAACACCGGCTAGACTCTGCCCCGGCTTTCTCATGGGCCGGATCGGATCCCGCAAGGGTGAAGAGTGCAGAGTCATCGACATGAGATCGTGCCGTGCAGGGCTACTTTGCCCGGCATCAAATCGTCAGGTAGCTCGCCCGACAGCAGCCCGCCGGCCGGCGGTTGAAGGGCTAAATCAAACGGCCTGGCTAAGCATGTAGGACTGACTGTAGAGGACTTGCGGACGCGGGTTCGATTCCCGCCGCCTCCACCACCTGGTTCAATGGCTCGATGTCAGTCTGGGACCCTTCCTGCCCAGTTGATCGCGTTGAGCTTCGCGGGATCGTTCCGTATCCCGTGTATCCCAGTCGATCCATGCTCTCGCAACGAGGCCATCCCGGCTTTCCAACTTGGTGGCATCCTGCCGGCGTGCGTGTGCCGGCCCTCCCGGATCAATGAATTGCCAATTGGAGGTTGGCCCCGGTGGGAAGCGCCGCCCCTCGCCGGCGTACACCGATAGCGAGCACTGGGTGCCTGCGCCCCTATGGAGGATCGCATCGCTCTCCGTTGCGCCGACTCGCGTGTCGGTAGAACGAGTGCGTGACTTGGGTTAGGCAAGGCAAGGGTCCGAGGTTGCCCAGTGAGCGTTTGATCCACGAGGTGGCCTGACGCCCGTTCGTCAAACGCTGGCTCCGCATTCCACAGCCATTGGCTCCGCTGCGCTGTGCCCAGCCGCTCGGTAGGCGCGCACGTCATACGGATCGGCCATGGCCGCGATGATCCGTCTCGGGTTCTTGACGTTCAACCGCGAATGGCCAAACGAGATGTTGTCGATGAGGAGGAGGTCGCGCGGCTGCCAGCGAAACGCGATGGCGTTGTCCCAGGCGGCATGCTGGATTTCCTCCGTTTCTGCTTGGGAGAACGCTTGCCCGTTGCCCCAGAGAACCTGAAGGAAGGTATTCTTCTTCGCATACTCCCACTGCACGAACATTTCTAGCGCTCGGCGTTGCAGCGGATGGTATCTGTCTCGGAAACGCCAGAACATGTAGCGGAAGGAGTCTGCATTGAACAGCGTGATGCTGAGGCGTTTCTTTCGTTGCACAGGGTCGACCAGGACCGCGGGGAGGCGAAGCTCGGTGGCGAGGTTCCCGTTGCTTTCCCACCGATAGCGCATGCCCTCCGAGACGAGATACGCTTCTACCTCGTCCCTGCTCGTCGTGTGAAATGCCTCGCTCCAGGTTTTCCTGAAGTTCAAGGCGGACTTGCGGTTGTAGAAGTAGCGGCGATAGAGCAGCCCGTGCGTTTCCAGCTTGTCGCGAAGCGCGGGACTCAGCGACTCCCAGACCCGCGAGCAGTCGAACAAGGGCGTCTCGCCGTAGCGGCGTGCGGGCTGCATGCAGAAGAACGCGATCATGCCCGGACGCGTGCTCTGGTAGCAGAATTCGGTGTGGAATCCGATGATGAATGGTGCCGGAGCGGCGGTTGACTCGAACGTCTTTTGAGTGATGTTGGCGCGAGGGGAGGCCCCACCGTAGTTCGTGGTGTAGAGGTTGTACCCCAGCGCCTCCAGGGCGTTCTGAAACTCCTGAGGAGTCTCGATTGGCAAGTCCCGAAGCAGAGCCACGCCGTTGCGGCGGACGAGTTGGCGGAAAGGTTCCGCGTGGTCCCGAAAGTGCGCCATCACCTGCGCTCGGGTTGTGCCGAAGCTAGCGTTCGCCCGCACGACGAACGGCAGCCCCGACGCGTTGGACTCGAAGCTCAGCTCGTTCGGATGCAAGGGTTCGAGGGCTAGCGGGCTCATTGCGCCTCTTGCGTCTGCCGGTCAGCCGCTTCGGTCTTGATGGCTAAGGCCATGCGCAGGTGACCGAACGGCTTGCCTGCAGGGCGGCCGTCGGATCCGATCAGATAGCGTTCGGTGAACGCGTCCGGCCCCAGGTCCTCTTGGACAGTCAGACCAAAGGCCCCCAAGTACGGACCCAGCTCACCCGCGCCGAGGCCGAAATGAAAGGGCTCTCCGTTTTTCTGGAGCCATTTCCGCACCTGCCGTCCGCCGTAGGTGCTGTCGTCGCCGTCGACGAACGACCGAAGCGCGTAGTCGAACGCGATCGAGCTGCCTGGAGCGCAACGGGAAATCAAAGACAACGTCTCACGGACCGCGGATTCGCGCAGGAAGTAGCTCACGCCCTCCCAGAGCACGAATGTGCGGCGCCCGCAATCGAGTCCCGCCTGCTCCAGCGCCGCGCAGAGTGACCCTGATTTGAAGTCATGCGACAGGTAAACGACGTTCCGGGCTGGCTCCAAGCGCCCTTTCCGCATGCGATCGAGTTTGGCCCGTTGCGTCGCCGCGAGATCCATCTCGAACACCGTGACATGCGCCAGTTGTGTCTGGAACCGGTGCGCCCGGGTGTCGTATCCCGCGCCTAGGATCGCGACTTGCTCGACGCTGCCGGCCAAGGCTCCGAGCAGATGTTCATCCATGAAGCGCGTGCGCGCCAGAAAATAGCAGTACCCGCCGGGAGACAGATACTCCGTCAGATTTCTCGCGACGGGCGATGGCAGGGCGAGGACGAGCGCGTACTTACCGGTGACGAACTTCCGCGCGAAGTGGTCCGGGTTCGCGATCAACCGGTCCCTGTTTTTGGCAGCAACGGCGCGCAACGCCGCTACCGCTTCGGCCGATCGGATTGCGTTACGCAGCGGCTCTAGCATCATCGTACGCATCGCCGCTGACGGAAGCATGTTGCCCGCGCGCCAGATGCGTGACGTACGCGAGCAGAACCTCGCCTTCGGCGCGTCCACCAGTGGAGCCCGTGAAGACGCAACGGGTATCCACAAGGAATGCACTCCTGTGGTAAGTGAGCCGACTCACCGACAGCCGTCCCGTGAAGCTCCCGGCGTTGATGGGTTCCCGAAATCTCGTCGTACACTTCAGGATGAGCATGGAAGACAACTGATGATCGAGGAACCGCTCCATGGAGATCCTCGGCAACAACTCCCTGCAATCCTGCGACAGACGTGTCGGCGTGCAAGTCCTGAATACCCCAGCCTGAACCAGGTATCCCAGCGTGGCGTACGCGAGCTGGTTGTAGCAGATCAGATACTCCACGGCATTGAAGTGCCCGGTGTCCTGGATGTAACAGCTGCTGTTGATGCCGAAGCTTCCAAATGCAGAAAACAGCGGCCGAGTCGCCGGCGCCGGGTTCGACAGGCACAGGTCCGTGAGCCTGGCGGATCTCAGATATACCGTGCCGGTGGGTTGATAGGGCCTGAGAATCCGGGACAGGAAGTCCGGGGCGATTTCGTGAGCGGTGAGCTCGCCGTATTCAGTCAGCATGGTTGGACGTTCTCCTAAGTGAGGCACGGGCGCGCTGATGCGCGAAACGAGGAGACCCTAGACGCGTCCGCGGACAGCGGGTATCCGTCGCGCACGATGATGCGGTAGACCAGAGTGTCCTCCTCGGCGGCGGGCGCCCCGAGCCCAGGAACGCTTGCGGTCGCGAGGCGGCCTGCCTTGTGCGCGAGGAAGCGATTGTCCCAAAGGATGACATCGCCCAGCGTCCACTGGAATTCCGTGATGAAACGCTGCTGCTCGACGAAGTCGAAGAGCGAGGCGAGCAGCTCGTTGCCCTCATCGGTACCGACGCCCTCGACCCCGATCGTGAATCCTCGCGTCGCGTAGAGGACGTCCGCGCCTGTTACCGGATGGCGTATGACGGCCGGGTGGGTGACCGGCGGCTGCACCTGGTGAATCATCGCCAGGATCTCGGTGAGATCCATGCCCACGTCCTGTTGCCTGACCTTGTAGCGCCATTTGCCGCTATGGAGAAAAGTCCGCCCGCGTACCTGTTGCTTCATCGCCTCGGGCATCTCGCCATACGCCTTCTCCATGTCGATGAACAGCGTCGTGCGGCGAGTGTTGCGGGGAACGATGCGCGGACAGAGGATCGTCAGCGGCACGGGATCCGCTAGAAACGATGTGTCCGAGTGCCAATAGCCGCCGGTTCTCGCGACGCCGAACTCCCTACCGTCCTTCTTGACGTTAGACGATACGAAGATCAGCGGATATTCAGGATGATGGTAGTTGCTCTGGAGATACGGGACGGGATCGCCCAAGTGCCCACCGAGATCGCAGAGCTGTTGCTCCGACAGCTCCTGGCCCCGGAGAATGACGAGCTTGTGGTCGTAGACAAGCTCCTTGATCCGGGCCAGCTCGTCCTCGCGGCCGGCCGAGGCGTCGAAGTTCGTGATCGCGCAGCCGAGCGTCCCGGCAGCGTTTGGGTGCACTTTCATTTTCGATCTCAAACGAGGAAGTGGCGAGTGAAGTCGAGACGCGGCGAGCGGATGCCACCGCGCCACGTCCGGAGCAGATGCTATGACCCGCGAGCGCGGGAGACTATGGCGCGGTTCACAGCGTGGATGTGGACTGTGCACGCGCCGCGGGAGAGGTGCTCTCCGGGTGGTCCCATGAGTTGGCAACGCGGAGCGAGCGCTGCGCGGTGAGGCCGGGCTCGCTGCCTACCTGACCCCGGTATTGAACCGAAAGCCGAGCCACCAAGCGACGCTCGCGTTTGACAAGAGGGCCGCAGCGAGGGCGACCATCATGTAAGTTCGATCCGCCCTGCGCCCGCCAGGACCAGCCCGAGACCGGTTCGCTTTGGTACCGTATAATCCACCTAGGCAGCACCATGAGGATTTATGCGGCTATCGGTACCCCAACGCGAGGAACCGGCTCGCGCGGTAGCCTAAGACGCTTCCAGCGAAGCATCGGGGTGGTTACTGACTTCGGCCACGGGGAGCGTTACGGGTGTAACCGGCTACCTTTCCTTGGGAACCTCCGGCGATGACCGGTGGCCCAAGCTAAGTTGTACCGAGGACTTGTTACGAGCTCTGGAGAGTCTGATGCGGTTGAAGCGGCAGATGAGGAAGGATTGGGCGGGAATTAGCGGGGTGCTGGTGCTGCTCGCGGCGCTCACCGCTCCTATTTCGAGTGATGCCGACACCGATGTCCTCTACGGAGGACGTTCCGATGGAGCGGGTACGCCGCTCAAACGCGACGGCGGCAGCGACCCAGGAGGTCTTCCGGGAGGCGCTGCGCTCGCCGCGCAATCGGAGAAGCTCGAGAGCCAGAGTCTTTTCGGTGGGTTGCGTTTGGGTAACGCCTTGACGGTGGAAGCGGTCCAAAAACGTCCTTTCGGCGACGCAACGAAGGCCACCGACGAGGCGGTCAGCGTGGCTGGGAAGGCCAAGCTGCCGCTAACCGACGCGCTATCCGTCACGGGCAAAATGGGCGTGCAGTACGGGCGCTCGGCGTTATCGTCCGGGAGTCCCGGAGCGGGCGACGCCAGCGGCCTCAACCCCGTGTATGGGCTTGGGCTCGCCTATCAGGCGACTGACGCGATCGAGCTTCGAGCCGAATCGGAGCACGTGACCGCCCGCCCCAGCGATCCGAAGCCTGTAACGGGCGACAGCGTGCTCTTCGGCGCTCGCGTTCGCTTCTAACCCCTTCCACCTACCCGCTCCCCGCGGGCCAAGAACCGCTCGCCGCCCAGACCTGCGCGGGACCCGCGCACGCATTCGTCGACCCGCGTCACCGGGCCTGCCGGCAGCGATCGTCTGCGTGCAGGCAACGGACTCAACGAGCTCCTGCTGCGGCCGGCTGGGCAACAGGCGCTAGTGGATGGGACGCGGCAGCTCGCAGGCGAGCTTCCCGCTCGGCCAGCTTCTGCCGCAACTGAGGCATCGCCGCCAGCCCTGCACGCTCGCCTTCGAGGATCGCGAGGTGTCGACTCTGGAAGTCGGTCGCGTTGAGCTTGGAGATGTCGGGTTTCACCACGACGTCGGCCTCCGCCAACTCCTCGCTTGCGATCGCATTGGTCATGATCGTGAACGTCTGCAGGAGGATGCCGATCGTGTCCTCGACGCGCCCCTGGCTCGGCTTGGCCGAGATGTCGGAGGCGACCACGATGTCAGCACCGAGTCGCCGAGCGGTGCGGACCGGGATCGGACTTACCAATCCTCCGTCAACATAATCGCGACCGGCGATCCGCACCGGCTGGAAGACCCCGGGCACGGCGCTCGAGGCGCGCACTGCCATGCCGGTGTCGCCGCGCTGGAAGGCCACCGCTTCTCCGCTCTGAAGGTCGGTTGCGATGATGGCAATCGTGCGGTTGAGCTTATCGAGCGGACGCCTGTTGACGGCCTTGTCGACAAACTCCTGCAGCGCTTCGCCTTTGAGGAACCCGCGGTCCGGGACAGACCAGTCGCTGAACATGGATTCGTTCACGTCGAGCGCGACGCGCTGCAACGCAAAGCCGTCGTGGCCTCCGGCGTACAACGCACCGATCACGCTGCCCGCGCTCGTAGCGACTACGATGTCGGCCTGGATTCCCTGCGACTCCAGGGCCTTGATCACACCGATATGCGCGAACCCCTTGGCTGCACCTCCGCCGAGGACCAATGCGATCCTCGGAGGTGCGATCTTGATCTCGGGAGTGGGCTCAGGCGGAGGAGGTGCCGGCGCCGCCGCCTGGCTGGGAGCGTGGTCGGGCTTGGTCACCCGGCTCTGAGCGCAGCCCGCGACCAGGATCAGACTAATCAGCAGCAGCTTCAGGCGCCCCGACCCCCTGCGCCATGCTGAGTCCCCCAGCCGCTTGACGCCCAGATGTCCCCTCACATCTGTGCTTGCAGGTAATTCTGCAGGCCGACCTTCGAGATCAGGTCCAGCTGGGTTTCGAGCCAGTCAACGTGTTCCTCCTCGCCGTCGAGAATGTCCTCGAGCAACTCCCGCGTGACGAAGTCCTGGACGGATTCGCAGTAGCCGACCGCCTCGCGCAGCAGCGGGATCGCCTGCATCTCCAGCTGCAGGTCGGCTTTGAGGGCCTCGGGGACGTCCTCCCCGATAAGGAGCTTGTTGAGCTGTTGCAGGTTAGGCAACCCTTCCAGGAAGAGGATGCGGTTGACGAGCTTGTCGGCATGCTTCATCTCGTCGACCGACTCGTGATACTCGTACTCATCCAGCTTCTTCAGCCCCCAGTTGCGGAACATCCGGGCATGCAAGAAGTACTGGTTGATCGCGGTCAGCTCGTTGGTTAGCACTTGGTTCAGATATTCGACGACCTTCCGGTCTGCTTTCATTGCGATCCCTCTGTGCTCGGAAGAGCGACTCGGCCGCATTATAGCCGGCGTCATCCCCGCGACGACCAAGGAACTGCGCCGCGCAGGTGTCGACCACACTCGAGGACGGCGTCCGCTGCTCGGATGACGGCGGACTCATGCTTGCGAGCCATCCGGGAGACACGCCCCCGTGGCTCTCGATTGTCGGCTCGCGACCGGGATGTTTGGAGCAGCCTCCAGGAAGCTGCTCCACTGGACCGTCAAACCGTTGCGAGCGTCTGAGGCGGGCTTGGGATCTTGAGTGTCGCGTCCAGCATGTCCGCGGCGAAGTTCTGGCAGGCCCCACACCCCGCAGCCACCCCAAGCGCGAGGCGAAGCTCGGGCAAGGTGGACGCCCCAGCATCGATCGCATCGCGAATTTGCTGCTCGGTGACTCCGTTGCACACGCAGATATACACAGAATCGCGTCCAGGACCGTCTATGGGTAAAATCGTAAATCAAAATGAGAATGAGTGTCAACAACGAATGGACTCGCGTTAGCCGCACCCGCGGCGCGGGCCGCGGGTGCGGATCGAGATAGTGGCCACATGGAAAATAGGCGGACCTCAGGGATCTCAAATGCTTATAATTCGCATTCACCGCCCCGGATCTCGTTTCGATTTGGCATGTTCCTGCGCACCCTCGCAATACTGATCGTCCTGTCAACGGGGTCACAAAGCGCCCTGGCTGGCACCGATCCGGCCCCGCCCTCCTCTAGCGAGACCGCCCTTCATCTGCTCGATTACGTGAGCGTGGAGTATCCCCAGTTCGTCCGTGCGGGCAAGGTTGTGAACGCCACGGAATACGCCGAACAAGTGGAATTCGCCGATCAGATCGAGCAGACGATCCGCCGGCTGCCCCCGGCCCCGCAGCGTGACGCGATCTTGTCTCGGGCGGCGCAGCTGAGCGGGCTGATCAAAGCGAAAGCGGATGGGAGCACCGTAAGCAGCACCGCACGGGAACTGCAGCGCAGCCTGATCTCCGCCTACCACATCGCTGTGACCCCGCGAACGGTTCCAGACCTCACAGACGCAGCCGAGTTGTACGGGGCTCACTGCGCCGCCTGCCACGGGCAACAGGGCGACGGCGCCGGTCCGCAGGCAGCGCACTTGAGCCCGCCACCGACGAGCTTTCGTGACGCTGCACGCCAGGACCAACGCAGTGTCTACGCGCTGTACAACACCATCACGCAAGGCGTCGAAGGCACCGCAATGAGCCCCTTCAGCACGCTCAGCGAGGAGCAGCGCTGGAAACTCGCCTTCTACGTGAGCCAATTCGCGTCTTCCGACGAGCTGCGCACGCGCGGAGCGGCCGCATGGGCAGCGGGTGAAGGCCGTACCGCGTTCACGGACATGCCGGCGCTTGTCACGATGACTCCAGCTGAGGCCCGTCGTCACGGCGACGAAACCGAAGCGGTTCTGGCCTTCTTGCGCAGTGCCCCGGCCCAGTTCACTTCAACGCAGCGATCGCCGATCGCGTTCAGCCTCGAGGCGCTCGCGAGGAGCTTGGACGCCTACCGAGGCGGCAACGCACAGGACGCTTATCAGCTCGCGGTGACAGCGTATGTGGAAGGGTTCGAGCTGACGGAAGCCGGATTGGACAGCCGCGACCATGCGCTGCGTGCTCGCACCGAAGCGGCGATGATGGCGTTCCGAAACGCCATCAAACAGGGGCGTCCCGTGGCGGAGGTCGAGCAACGCTACGTATCGGCCGCCCAGCTCTTGCACGACGCGGATGCACGCCTATCGGAGCCCACCGCGTCCCCCACGGCTAGCTTTGTCAGCTCGCTGGTGATCATTCTGCGCGAAGGGCTGGAAGCGATTCTAGTGCTCGCGGCGATGGCCGCCTTTCTGGTGCGCACCGGCCGGCGCGACGGACTGCCGTGGCTCCACGGCGGATGGGTAGTTGCGCTGCTTCTGGGGGGGCTCACATGGGTCGTCTCCACCCGCGTGATCGCCATCAGCGGCGCCCATCGCGAGGTCACCGAGGGGGTTACGGCGCTGATCTCGGCGGGTCTGCTGCTCTACGTCGGATTCTGGCTGCACAGCAGAGCCAATGCGGTCCGCTGGAGCCAGTTCATCCGCAGCCAGATGACTTCGGCGTTAGGCCGTGGAACGCTGTTGTGGGTTGCGCTGGTGTCGTTCCTCGCCGTGTACCGGGAAGTGTTCGAGACGGTGTTGTTCTACCAGGCTCTCTGGGTGCAGTCGGAGGGGGGCGCCCGCACCGCGGTCGCGGTGGGCCTGGGTGTAGGAGCGATCATCCTGGCGGGGATCGCATGGCTCATCGCCGGATACAGCGTGCGCTTGCCGCTTGGGCTGTTCTTCCGAATCAGCTCCGCGCTGCTGGCCTTGATGGCGGTGGTATTCGCCGGCCAAGGCATCGCCGCATTGCAGGAGGCGGGGAAGCTGGACGTCGCGCCGCTGGATTTCCCGTCTATTCCCGTGCTCGGGATCTACCCGAGCATGCAGGGGATTGCGTTGCAACTGATCCTGGTGACGGTGATCATCGCGGGCTACCTGTATCTGCGCGCCGGCAGGCGCAGCTGAGCGGTCCGGTCATCGTCGTGCGCGTCGACGATGGGCGCGCGGTGAGTTCGGGCCGCACCCGTCGCTTCGGCTTCGGCTCTAGCCCGATCCGGCACGAGGGAGGATGCGGGAGAACACGCCGTCCTTGTCGATCAGAAGATGCTTGAAGGCCGCTGCGATGTGAAGGACGACCGCGATCACCAAGACTTCCGAAGCTGCGTGGTGGATGCCCTGGAACAGGTCGTACAGAGTCTTGTTCTCCGCGAAGAACGGGCCGATCTGGAACAGCCCGAAATACTTCACACCGTACTTCGAGAAATTCGAGGCCACGAACCCCACGATCGGCATCAGCACGAGCAGCGCGTACATCAGATTGTGGTTCAATCTGGCAGCGCTGACGACCCAACTGGCCGTGCCAGAGGGCAATGGCGGCGGATCGTGATTCCAACGCCAGATCACCCGGATCAGCACGATCATCCCCACGGTCACACCGATGGACTTGTGCAGGTTGTAGAACACTGCCCGTCCCGGGGTGCCCTTCGGTATACCCACCATGTACCAGCCCAACCCAACCAGCACGAACACCCCGAGCGCCACGAGCCAGTGCAGGGTAATCGCGACGTTGTCGTAACGCTTGCCGCCGTCAGCCACTTGTCTCCGCCCCCGTCTCCGCAAACCGCGGTATGTTACACCGCAGAGGCAGGATGACAATCCCCGGTCCGCCGCCCGATCAAGCAGAGTGAACCTCGCGCCCCTATCGTTGCGTGAACTTGCGCTGGCTTATGCCGCGGGCGCGCTGCTGCTCGTGCTCGCCACGGTGGCGATCGGAGGCTTCGGGCTGTACCTCTGGCAGCAGTCCTCTCGCGACTCGCTGCGGATCAACGCGTTAGTCGAGGAGACACAAGGCATGCGCGGCAGCCTCTATCGCCAGATGAAAGAGGTGTTCGACGCGCTGTTCCTGGACGACCCCGATGCGGCCGCGCAATACTCGCTGCACCGCCGCGAGGTTGAGGCTCGGCTGTCGCAGCTCCATCAGCTCACCGTCACGCCAGCGGAGCAGCAAGCGATCGACCAGCTCGATCGCGCTTACAAAGACATCCGGGGCCATACCGATGCCCTGGTGGCGGATTGGCCTCGCTACTCGTTGGCCCAGCGCCGCACCCTGTTGGAGAGCGAGCTCGAGCGGGGAAGCCTGCAGAGTTACGAGTCGGCCTTTGCCGAGATCGAGCGTGAGCTCGCTCAACAGCAGCTCGCCCTGCAGCGCAGGCGCGCGACCCTCGCTTGGCTGTCCCCGGTGCTGTTATCGGTGCCGATCCTGGGTGCGCTCGCACTGCTCCTCTGGTCGCCCTTCCTGCTGCGGCGAGCGGTCGTCGAGCCCGTCTACTCGGTGCAACGCGCGACGGAGATGATCAGTCGTGGGGAGCTCAATCACCGCGCTCCAGAAGTCGGGGCGCACGAGCTCAGGCAGTTGGCGCACTCGGTCAACCAGATGGCACAGGACCTCGCCGACAGCCGAGCATCGTTGGTGCGCGCCGAAAAGCAGGCAACCCTAGCCGCACTCGTCCCGGTGGTGGCACACAACATCCGCAACCCGCTGGCCAGCATACGCGCAACCGCTCAGGTGATTTCCGATCCCGCCCTTCCGACCGAGGTCCGCGACGGGCTGAGCGGAATCATCTCCGCTACCGACCGACTGGAGCGCTGGACTCATGCGCTGCTCTCCTACCTCAACCCGCTCGAGCCACAGCGCGCTCTATGCACGACGGCCAGTCTTATGGACAATATCTCCACCATGCTGCGGGCCAGGCTCGCGGAGCGAACGGTACGGCTGGATCTGTCCGGTTGGAGACGCGGGCTGGAGCTCCGGGTGGATGCGCATCTGGTCGAGCAAGCGCTACACGCGATCGTGCTCAACGCCGTCGAGGCCACTCCCGAAGGAGGAACAGTCGCGTTGTCTGCCGAACATGTCGACAGCGTGATCGCGATGTGCGTGGAGGACGAGGGCAGCGGGATGCCTTTCGATCCCGATCCGCGCGACCTGCGTCCCGGGCCGTCCACGAAACGCTATGGCACGGGACTCGGCATCCCGTTCGCGGTCAAGGTCATGGACGTTCACGGCGGGACGCTGCGCTTCGAATCGCGAGGCGCGATCGGTACCCGCGTGGTGATTACCCTACCGGCTTGACATGGAATCGGCATCCGCCAAGATCGCTTCCGCAGCGCCCGATCGCGTCGCGAAGGGCGCGCGCGTGCTCATCGTGGACGACGAGAAGCTGTTCGCCGCGGCAGTGCGCCGGCGTCTCGAAAAAGCGGGTTATGCCTGCGCGGTGGCGGGGACGCTGGCGGAGGCGAAATCAGAGCTGGATCGAGCTTTGGCCGACGTGGTGCTGCTCGATCTGAGGCTTCCCGACGGCAACGGGATGCAGTTCCTGGAGCAGCTCAGGCGCACGCCGGACGCGGCGGCCCCGGTGATCGTGCTCACCGCATACGCGGAGATCGACGACGCGGTGCAGGCCATGAAGCAGGGTGCGGCCGACTATCTCAAGAAGCCGATCGATCTAGACGAGTTGCTTCTCGCTGTGGATCGTGCGCTGGAGGCGACTAGGCTGCGGCATCAGCTGGACTATTCCCGCAGCCGGGACAGCCATGCCCTGGAGGATGTGCTGATGATCGGCGACAGCACTGCGCTGAGCTCTGTGCGCGAGCGTATCCTGCGGTTCGCGCGCCTGACCAGCGTTCCAGGGGAACCGGCACCCAACGTCCTGATACTGGGAGAAACAGGAAGCGGCAAGGACGTCGCCGCGCGCCTGCTGCATCTGTCCAGCGGCCGCAGGAGCCGACCTTTTGTGCATGTGGACTGCGCCTCGCTGCCACGCGAGCTCATCGAGGCCGAGTTATTCGGTCACGAACGCGGCGCGTTCACCAGTGCTGCTGGGGCCCGTGCGGGATTGATCGAAGCAGCGGAGGACGGCACGTTGTTCCTGAACGAGGTGGCTGAGATACCGCTCGAGCTGCAGGCCAAGCTGCTCAACGTGATCGAGCGGCGCCGGGTACGGCGCCTGGGGTCGACGCGAGAGCACGCGGTAAGCGCCTGCTTCGTCGCCGCCACGAACCGCAAGCTCCCCGAGATGGTTGCGCAGGGCGGCTTTCGTGCCGACCTGTACTACCGCCTGAACGTCCTCACCCTCGAGATCCCGCCGCTCAGGTCGCGCGGCGAGGACAAGTGGCTGCTCGCGCGCTGTTTCGCGGAGCAGACCGCGCGGCGCTATCGGTTGCCGTTACCCGTATTTGCCGATGACACCCGAAGTGCAATCGCAAGTTACGGCTGGCCTGGAAACGTGCGCGAGCTCAGACACCTGGTCGAACGCGCTGTCATGCTCTCGCAGGGGAAGGAGATCCGGGCCGCTGACCTCGGTCTGGGCACAGGCCTCGGTACGCTGACGGCCGAACCCGATCCGATGGCCGGGCTGACCCTGGAACACGCCGAGCGGCGATTGATCGAACGCGCGCTCGAGGCAACCGGCGGCAACGTGTCCGAGTCCGCACGCCGGCTGGGCGTTTCCCGTATGACGTTGCGCTACCGCATGCAGAAGCATGGCTTGAGCGGGGAGTAGCCCCCGGGGGGCTCGCATCGAGGGCGCCAAGGGCCCCATCGCGCAGCCGCAACGGACGTGCCAAAGAAAAAGCCGCCCAGAGGCGGCTTTTTCGTACTCGGATGACTTGCGCTCAGCGGTTGTAGATGTACATCGTGACTTCGAAGCCGAAGCGCATTTCGGTGAATTCAGGCTTGGTCCACATGGTTTTGCTCCTCTGTTCGGTGGGTGTATGCGGGGTGATCCCCAACTTCCGAGGCCGATTCTGCAGGGCGGATCAGGCGAGCGCCAGCGAAAATCCCTGAAATCGGCCTCATGATTTTCATGAGAATGTGCCGTCGGAGCCGGCCTCAGGGCTCGATCAGCCCGGCGCGAATGGCGATGATCGCCAGCTCGGCCGAGTTGGCGGCACCCAGTTTCTGTTTGATGTTGTACAGATGCGTACCCACAGTGCGGGGGCTAAGCGACATGATCTCGGCGATGTCGACCACCGACTTGCCCTTGGCTAGAGCGAGAAAGACCTTGAATTCCTTCTCGCTCAACATGTCCACCGGGCTCTTCTCCCCGCTCAGTTGCTGCACTGCAAGCTGCTGCGCGATGGAAGGTTCCAGGAACGTCTTGCCTTGCGCGACCTGACGGATCGCTTGGATGAGTTCTTCGGCAGCGCTGCGTTTGGTGAGGTAGCCCACCGCGCCGGCTTTGAGGACGCGCCGGGCATGCATGGCGTCTTCGTGCGCCGACAGCACGAGGAGCCGGGCCTGGGGCTCGCGCGCGAGAATGCGGTCGATCGCCTCCAAGCCGCCGATCCCGGGCATCGAGATGTCCATCACGGCCACGTCCGGCCGCACATCTGCGAACGTGCGGACCGCCTCCTCCCCGCTCTCCGCCTCGGCGACGACCGCAATATCGGGCGCGCCTTCGAGCAAGAGGCGAAAGCCCATGCGCACCACGGCATGATCGTCCACCAACATCACCCGGATCTGACCGTGCGTCACTTGGCCGCCGTCTCCGCTGCCGCGGTTACCGGTGCAAGGGGTCGGTCGGCGGCGGGCACCGGAATCAAGGCCGATACCCGGAGCCCGTCTCCGGGACGCGAGTCCAACCTGAACTCTCCGCCCAGCGCCTGAACGCGCTCGCGCATCCCCATGAGTCCGAAGCGGGCGATCTCGCTCTCGTCGCGTTCCCCCAGGCCCTTGCCATTGTCCGCTACCGTCACCGCAATCGCATCGCCCTCGCGCTCGAGCTCGATGTCAACGCGCGTCGCCTCGGCGTGACGGATGACGTTGGTGAGGCACTCCTGGATCAGGCGGTACACCGTGATATTGACCGCCTCTCCGAGCTGACCCAGATCTCTCCCCACGCTCAGGCGGCAAACCATCTCGGGGTGGCGGTCGCTCCAGGTCTTGACGACCTCCTCCACCGCCTCTTGCAGACCCAGGTGATCGAGCGCGCTGGGACGAAGCTGCCGGATGATGCCATGGACGACGTCGTAGATATGGCCCGCGACATTGACGATGGTGTTGGCATGCGCGTAGGTCTCGGGGTCGCTGGGCTGCATCCGATTCGCAATCGCGACGCCGATGGTCTTGATGGCCGTCACGCACTGCCCCAGCTCGTCGTGCAGCTCGCGCGCCATGGTGCGCCGTTCCTCCTCCAGCCGCGTCTGGATCAGCTGGGTGAGCCGCCGGTTCTGCTCCAGCTCGCGCTCGGCCTGACGCGCGCGCTTGTGCTCGGTGATGTCGCGCATGCTGCAGATCTCGCCGATGACCTCGCCGCTCGCCGGATCGGTCAGCGGGGCTGCCGACAATGCAACCTCGACCCGTCTGCCGTCCCGAGTCAGCCGCTGCGTCTCGAGGTTCTCGACGAACTGGCGACCACGAACCGTGTGCAGGTTCTGCTCGACCTCCGCCTCCAAGCCCGGCGGGGTCAGCACCGTGGCCGAGCGCCCCACGATCTGCTCCGGAGCGTACCCGAACAGGCGTTCTGCCGCCGCGTTCCAAAACGACACCTTGCCTTCCAGGTCCCGGATCATGATCGCATCGGAGGACTGCTGTGCCACCAAGGCGAGGCGCGTGTTCTGTGCATGGCTCTCCTCGAGCGCTTCGGCCATGCGGTTGAAGGTGTGGCTGATGGAGTCGAACTCCGGCAACGAAAATGCAGGCAGGCGCGTGTCCAGACGCCCTTGCTCCATCCGCGACAGGCCGTTGAGGATGGGTTTGACTGGCCGCAGGGCCCGCCCTAGAAGCCAGAACACCACGCCGTTCACGAGCACCAGGGAGCCGCACGCGATCCAGGCCAGGCCTTTCATATCGTCCCAAGCGTCGAGGATCGACCGAGACGCGTCGGGTATGACCTCAATGCGGCCGCCCTTGACCGAGAGCTCAACCCGCGGCAACGGCGGTGACACCAGACGGGCAAACCAGTCTGGCGCCGACCGTCCCGCTTTGTAGGCGGACGGGGGCGAGGTGTAGAGGAGGCTGCCGTCCGCCCGGTACAGCCGGATCTCGTTCGCACGCACGCGTCCCAGGCTGCGCAGGAAGGCGAGGAGAACACCGTGGGGCTCCTCCGTGGGCGGCAGGAACTGGCTGCTATAGAGCACGGTGGTGAGGAGCTGTAGCGTGACTCTGGTGCCCGCTTCCATCTCTTCGCGGATCTGGCGGCGCGTGTCGTCCAACACAATGGCA